>Ga0207674_10004480_pt1 | contig 16800 bp, 14 predicted proteins | sample KBSCornC72_FD_184303 | JGI IMG/M metagenome (GOLD analysis project Ga0207674, IMG submission 184303) | Corn rhizosphere microbial communities from Kellogg Biological Station, Michigan, USA - KBS Corn C7-2 (SPAdes) (version 2) | ecosystem: Host-associated > Plants > Roots > Rhizosphere > Soil ... | reverse complement strand
AAGACGCTGGGTTCCCGCTTCCGCGGGAACGACGGTGCTTTGCCGGAAGACGCCGGGTTCCCGCTTCCGCGGGAACGACGGTGCTTTGCCGGAAGACGCCGGGTTCCCGCTTCCGCGGGAACGACGGTGCTTTGCCGGAAGACGCTCGGTTCCCGCTTCCGCGGGAACGACGGTGCTTGCCGAAAGACGCCGGGTTCCCGCTTCCGCGGGAACGACGGTGCTTTGCCGGAAGACGCCGGGTTCCCGCTTCGCGGGAACGACGGTGCTTTGCCGAAAGACGCCGGGTTCCCGCTTCCGCGGGAACGACGGTGCTTTAGCGGGCGGCGTCGGCGTGCGCGCGGCTGTCGGCGAGCTCGTGCATGGTCGACTTGAGCGCCGGATACAGCGCCTTGTACGATTCGAACGCGCGCCGGTAACGATCTCGGGTTTCCGGCGCGGGTGTCGCCCGCGGCACGAGCGTGACCCAGCCGCCGCGCACGTCGTCCGCGCTCGCCAGCCCCACGCCGTAGGCGGCGAGCAAGGCGGCCCCCATCGCGGCTTCCACTTCCTGCGCGATCGTCAGCACGCGCCGTCCGGTGATGTCGGCGATGATCTGCATCCAGAGGTCGGAGCGCGCCGCGCCGCCGACGACGATCAGGTCCTCGTCGAGGGCTGCGGCGCCGGCCGCTCCCGCGTCGATGTTGTGGCGCAGCGCGAACGTCACACCCTCGAGCACCGCGCGATACAGGTGTTCGCGCCGGTGATAAAGCGAGAGGCCGACGAACGCGCCGCTCGCCTTGCCGTCCCAGACCGGGCTGCGCTCGCCCATCAGATAGGGCAGGAACAGCACGCCCTCGGCGCCCGGCGCAATGTCGCGCGCCGCTGCATCGAGCAGGTGGTGAACGTCGACGCCGCGCGCGATCGCCGATTGCGCTTCGTCGCGGCAGAAATGGTCGCGGAACCACGTCACCGCGGCGCCGGCGGTGATGGCACCGCCGAACGTGTAGATGTCGTGCGCATCGCCGAACACGTGCGGCATGCTGACGAGGCCGTTGCGCGCGTCGGGATGCCGGGTGACGTAACCCCAGCACATGCTCGAGCCGATCATCGCCACGTGCTGTCCGGGCCGCGTGACGCCGGCAGCGAGCGTTGCGACGGCGGCGTCGACGCCGCCCGCTATCACCGGCGTGCCGGCACGCAGGCCCAGGCGTTCGGCGGCAGCGGCCGTCAGCACGCCGACCGTGTCACTCGACGCAACGATCCGCTGCGGCATCATATGTACGGGAATGCCCAGTGCGTCGAGCATCTCGTCCGACCAGCGCGTATTGCGCAGGTCGTACACGCCGCCGATGTTGCCGGCCGACGACCGGTCGATCGCGATCTCGCCCGTCAACGCGTGGATCACGAATGCGTTAGGCGGCAGGAACTGGCGCGTCGCGCGGAAGACGTCGGGACGGTGGTTGCGCAGCCACAGCATCTTCGTGTAGCCATAGTAGCTGTCGACGCCGTTGCCGGTCACCTCCGCAAGGCGCGCCATGTCGATCGTCTCGCGCACGTGGTCGACTTCGTCCGTTGCCCTCCGGTCCATCCAGATGAGGCACGGATGCAGCGCACGCACATGCTCGTCGACCGGAATGCCCGAGCCGCCGTAGAGGCCGCTGACGCAGATCGCGCGGACGGCATCGGGCGAAAATCCGGCCGACTTGCTCGCGCTGGCGACGCAGCCCGCGATGCATTCGAGCACGGCGTCGAGCCAGACCTGGGGCCATTGCTCGGCCCACAGCGGCCGGGGCGTGTCGGGCTGGTAGCCCTTGGCGTGCTGCGCGACGATACGCCCGTGCGCGTCGGTCAGCAGCGCCTTGGTGCTCTGCGTGCCGATGTCGACGCCGATCAGATAATGGTGATCCTCGCGCGCTCGCGCCTTCGCCGCTTCGCTGCGGCCCGAGGGCGCGCTATTCGCGCCTTGCGGCGGCCCGACGTCACTCATTGCGTTTCCTGGTCACCGATGTCGCTCGTGACGCCGAGGCATTCAAGCGTCTCGGCGAGCTTTCGCGCATACGCGGGAGACGCGCGATCGCGTTCTTCGCGCGCCACGGGGAGGATCCGCTGCACGCTGGCCGGGCGCTGCGACATGACGACAATCACGTCGCCGAGCGCGATCGCTTCGGGTACGTCGTGCGTGACGAACAGCACGGTCGGCCGGTTGAGCTTCAAAAGCGTCTTGAATTCCTGCTGCAGCTTGAGCCGCGTGAACGCGTCGACCGCGGCGAACGGCTCGTCGAGCAGGAGCAGGCGCGGCCGCAGCGCAAGTGCGCGCGCGATGCCCACGCGCTGCGCCATGCCACCCGACAGGTGGCTCGGATAGGCGTCCTTGAACTCGGTGAGGCCGACGGTATCGAGGAATTCGTCGGCGATGCGCCACGCATCGCTTCGCGACTGTCCACGCGTGCGCAGTCCGATCGCGACGTTCTGGCGCACCGACATCCAGGGGAAGAGCCCCGGCTGCTGGAACGCCATGCCGAGATGCGGATTGCGGCCGATGCGCACCGACGCGCCATCCCAGCTGACGTTGCCGCTCGACGGACGCAACAGCCCCGCGGCAAGACCCAGAAGCGTGCTCTTGCCGCATCCCGAGGGCCCGACGACGCAGGCGACCGCACCGGGCGCGATCCGAAACGAAACATCGCGCAGCACTTCGGTGGGCCGGCCGGCGACGACGTAACGATGGAACACGCGGTCGACGACGAGTTCGCCGGCGTGGACGACATCGGAAACGGCGGTTCGCATATCGTTCACCGGTAGTCGAGCCATGCGCGCGAGAGGAGGCCGATGCAAGCGCTGACGCCGGCGCCCACGATGCCGATCGCGATCATGCCGGCAATCACCACCGGCGTCGCGAGCGATGTTGCCGCATTCGTGATCATCAATCCGAGACCGGCACTCGCACCGATGTATTCGGCGGCAACGACGGCGATCCAGCCGATCGCGGCGGCGGCGCGCGCCGCGCTGGCGAGCATCGGCGCCGCCGCGCGCAAATGCACTTGCCATGCAAGACGCCAGGGCCCCATGCCGAGCATCGTGCCCACGCGCGACAGCGTCGGCTCGACGTGGATCACGGCGCGCGCGGTCGAGACCACCATCACGAAGAACACCGCATACGCGACGAGCAGGATCTTGCCCGTGTAACTGGTACCGAACCACAGGATGGTCAGCGGGATCCACGCGAACGGAACGATGAAGCGCAGCAATTCGACGACCGGTGTCGCCGCCATGCGGAAGTGGCGCGATTCACCGATCAGCATGCCGATCGCGACGCCGAGCACGACGCCGAGCGTGTAGCCGGCGATGAACTCGTATAGGCTGACGCCCACATCGCGCCAGAATGCGGCGGTGCCGGCGAGTTCGGCGAGCGTCGCCGCGACCGACCACGGCGAAGGCAGCACGATCGCCGGCAGGCGATAGACGATAAGCGTCGCTTCCCACGCCGCGAGCACGCACGCGACGCCGACGAGCGGCAGCAGGACGCGGTGCGCGACGAGCGGCAGCAGGACGCGCTTTGCGACGAGATGAACGCTCCGCTTCATCGGTCGTGCGTTTCGCCGTCGTGGCGCCATGGCATCAGCCGGCGCTCGGCAAACGAGAATGCGCCGTTCATCAGCCATCCGGTGACGCCGAAGCAAAGCATCGTTGCGATGACGGCGGGCACGTCGTAGCTCTGCTCGACGGAAATGAGATGCGCGCCGAGCCCGGAATCGGCCGCGACGAGCTCGGCGACGATCACCGTGCCCCATCCTGCCATCAGCGCGACGCGCGAGCCGATCAGCACTTCGGCAAGCGTGCCGGGCAGCACGAGGCTGCGAAAGCGCTGCCATCCGTTCATGCCGAGCATCGTCGCCGTCCGCTCGAGGTCGGCGGGCACGCGGCGGGATCCGTCGACCGCATAGACGATCACGACGAGGAATACGGCGAGGCCGACGAGGAACACCTTGCTCGTGAGGCCGAAGCCGAACCATACGATCGAAAGCGGCACCCACGCGATGCTCGACACCGGCCGGATGGCCTCGACAACGGGCAGGAACACTTTCCCGAGCCATCGCGAGCGGCCGAGCAATAGACCGGTCACCGCGGCAGCGGCCGCACCGATCAGCCAGCCGATCGCGAACACGCGCAGGCTGAACGCGAGATCTTTCGCGAGATCGGTGCCTGCGTACCGAATGAGCTCGCGCACGACGGAAAGCGGTCCCGGCAGGCGGTTGATGACGCCGCCGCCGTGCGCGAGCAGATGCGACAGCAGCGTCCATGCGGCGATCGCGACGGCGCCGCCCGCCGCACCGAGCACCCACGCCACCGCCCGCGGAGGAAACCGCCGCGGCGATGCCGTCGCGACGGGTTGCAACGTGGTTGCCATATGCGGTGCAGGATGCGAGCGGCCGGATCTAGCGCTTGGCGAGGACTTCCTTGGCGAGTGCGGTGTTCTCGAACTTCTTCGTGAATTCCGGCAGGTCGACGCCCTTCGGTGCGAAGCCGAGCTCCTGCGCCACCTTTTCCGTCTCGATGATGCCTTCGACATCGGGAACGTACGACGCGGCAACGCCAATCAGCTTCTTCTCGAACGAATAACGAACGGCGGCTTCGTCGACCTTCGCGAATTCGGCCATCGACTTGTACGCGTCGTCGGGATGCGTCTTGATGAAGTCGGTTGCCGCGAACTGCGCGCGCAGCACGTCCTTCACCGCATCGGGATGGTCGTGGATGAACTTCGTGCTCGCGATGAAGCCGTCGCCGGGCGCCGGCCGCCCGATGGCGTCGGAGCCGGTGAAGAGCACGCGGCCGATCTTCTTCAATTCCATATCGGCCACGTACGGAACGTAACCAGCAACGACTTCCGCGCCGCCCGAATCGAGCACTCCGACCATCCCGGGACCGGTACCCGACACGAAATACTCGTTCGCGTTCGGATCGACGCCTGCCTTCTTGAGGCCGATCTGGAAGAAGAGCGTCGACGCGGTCTTCATCCCGCTGACCACCACCTTCTTGCCGACGATGTCCTTCGCGCTCTTGATCGGGCTCTTTTCCGCCACGACGGTGACGTTCGCGTTGATGAACGACTGGCCGATGAACTGTGCGGCGTCGGGCGACTGCGAGAAGATCACCACGGCCGAGATGCTGTTGCCCCACGCGATGTCGAGCTTGCCCGCGGCGATCGCGCTCGCCGCACCCGGCAGGCCCTGCGAGATCGGCACCCAGTTGACCGTGTAGCCCTTGTCCTCGAGCAGGTGCTGCGTGCGCATGATCGGCACCGGCGAGACGACCGGGAAATAACCGATGTTGATCGTGATGCCCTTGCCGGGGGTCGTGGCGTCCGCGGCGGTTGCGCCCGGCTGCGTGGCGGCGAGAACGGCGAGCGAAGCAACGATGGCGAAGAATGTGCGACGAGTGCGTTTCATGGTCTCCTCCTTGTGATTGTGTCGGACCGATGCGGGGTTTCGAGCGAGCTCAGGGCTTCATCAGCACCTTGATCGAGTCGAGCGAATTCGCAACGCCGATCGCCTCGTTCCATTGCTCGAGCGCGTAGGCGTGCGTGACGATGCCCTTCGAGGTCACGAGGCCGCGCGCGAGCAGGTCGATCGCGATCGGGTAGCAGTACGGGCCGAGATGCGCGCCGCGAACGTCGAGCTCCTTGCGATCGCCGATGATCGACCAGTCGGCCGTGGTGTCCTTGCCGAACACGGAGAACTCGACGAAACGGCCGAGCTTGCGGATCAGCTCGAGCCCCTGCACGGCGCCGCTCGGGCTGCCGGTGGCCTCGATGTAGACGTCGCAGCCGTAGCCGCCGGTGAGCCCGCGCACGATCGCGAGCGCATCCTCGTTCTGCGGATTGATCGTCACGTCGGCGCCGTAGCGGCGCGCGAGCGCGAGACGCTCGGCGACCATGTCGATCACCACGAGCTTGCGCGGCGTCTTGAGCTTCGCCACCTGCACCATCATCAGTCCGATGGGCCCGGCACCCGCGATCACGACGACGTCATCGAGCTGGATGTCGCCGCGGTTGACCGCGTGGATGGCGCAGGCAAGCGGCTCGATGATCGCCGCGTCGTCGAGCGACAGCTCGGGCGGAATCCGGTGCACGATCGCCGTGGGCGGAATGCGCATGTACTGAGCCATGCCGCCGTCGGCCACTTCGCGCTGGAAGCCGAAGATGTTGTGCACCTCGCACATCCAGTACTTGCCGGAGCGGCAGTAGCGGCAGCGCTCGCACGGCACGATCTGCTCGGCGATCACGCGCTCGCCGAGCGCCACGCCGAAATGCGCCGCCGCGCCGTCCCCGAGCTCCTCGACGTAGCCGAAGAATTCGTGACCCGGCACCACCGGCGCCTTGACCCACGGTGGCGCGCCATTGACGCCCCAGAACATGGCTGCGCCCGACCAGCATTTGCAGTCGCTCGCGCAGATGCCGCAAGCGCCGATGCGGATCACCATTTCACGCGGGCCGGCATGCGGCCGCGCGATCTTCTCGACGCGATAATCCTCGGGTGCGTGGCACACGATAGCCGTCATCTGCGCTTCGTCGGCAATACCCATGTCTTTCGTCACTCCGCTTTGTCGACGTCGATGCGCTACGCGGCCTTGCCGTTGCCGCTCGCCACCCACAGGTCCCAGTCGGCGCCGACCAGATGCGAATCGGCGAACATCGGATGATCCGGCGTTGCGTTCTCGACGAGTCCGAGCTGGCCGCAGCCGGTGACGCCCTTGTCGCTGCCGTCGCGCCGCGGATCGACGTAGGTGCGAAACCACGCATCGAGGCGCTCGCGCAGCGACGTGAGCATCGCCGCGGCCGCCTCGTCATCGATCAGGTTCGCGCGCTCGCCCGGATCGGCGCGCAGGTCAAAGAGCTCGTGCGGCCCGTCCGGATAGCGGTGCACGTATTTCCACGCGGATGTGCGCACCATGCGCACCGGGCCGTACTCGTCGTAGACGACCACCGGTGTTTCCGCGTCCGCCGGCTGGCCCTCGAGGAGGCGCCGGAAGCTCCGCCCGGGCTTCGGTTGCGGAGCGGCGTAGTGCGCGCCGACGTAATCGAGGATCGTCGGAAAGACGTCGTAGCCGCTGACGAGCGCGTCGCTGACGCGATGCGGGGGAATGCGACCCGGCTGCGACATGATGCAGGGCACCTTCACCGACGTGTCGTACATGTTCTGCGGGCGCGTGCCGTTGCCCTTGCCCCAGATGCCGTGATGGCCGAGGTTCATCCCGTTGTCGCTCATGAACACGACGAGCGTGCTTTCGGTCAGCCCCTGCGCATCGAGTTCGTCCAGCACGCGGCCGATAGCGGCATCCATCGCGCTGACCGCGGCGAAGTAGCCGACCAGGCTTTCGCGCCGCTCCCGGCGGCCCTTGGCGACAGCCGGCTTGCCACCGGTGAACCACGGGTGCGGCGCTTCGTCGGGACACGACGCGAACGCGCAATCGGCGTAGAGATCGGTGAACGTCTTCGGATGGCAATCGATCCACGGGTAATGCGGCGCGGTGAAGCACAGCGACAGCCAGAACGGCTCCGCGCGCGTGGCCTCGTCGCGCACGAAAGCGCGCGCAACGTCGGACAGCACGTCGGACAGGTAGCCGTCGACGATCACGGGACGATCGTGATCGATCATCGGCGCGTTGTAGTAGGGGCCCATGCCCGACTGATGCGCAAACCACTTGACGAAATTCGGCCGCGGCACGTCGCTCGCGCCGAGATGCCACTTGCCGACGAGGCCGCACCGATAGCCATCGCGGGCGAGCACGTCGGTGAGAAGCGTCTGCCCGCCGAGATAGTCGACGCGGTCGTCGCCGACGCTGCCGACGCGGATCCAGTCGTGCACGCCGTGGCGCGACGGGATGTCGCCGGTCAAAAGCGACGCGCGCGCCGGCGAACAGACGGGCGACGTGCAGAAGAAGTTATCGAAGCGCACGCCGTGCTGCGCAAGGCGATCGAGATTCGGCGTGCGGATCTCGGGATTGCCGGCGCAGCCGAGCGCCCAGGCGCCCTGGTCGTCGCTGAGGATGAACAGGATGTTCGGGTGTTCCGGCCGCCTGCTTGCCACGCTCGTTCTCCTCCCTGTGCTTCCCGGCCTCGGCTCACGCCGTACTGCACGATCGGTCGTGCGGGTAGTCCGGTGTTTGACGGCAGCACCAGCGTCCGCTTATGCTGCACAATCGATTGTGCCAGCCGCGGCCGCCGCGCGCAACGGGTGCATCCGGCGCGCGGCCCGCAGGGGCCCGGCGTTTCCTCGCGTCCACGCGAATCATGAAAAAGAAACGATCCACGATCTACGATCTGGCGGATCTCGCCGGGGTGTCGGCGTCGACGATCAGTGCCGTGCTGAGCGGCAACTGGCAGGCGCGGCGCATCGCGGCGGTGACGGCGAAGAAGGTGCAGCGGCTCGCCGCCGCCAACCGCTACACGGTCAACCGCCAGGCGAGCGGGCTGCGCAAGAGCCGCTCGGGGCTGATCGGCATGATCATCCCGATGCACGACAACCGCTTCTTCAGCAGCCTGTCGCAGGTGTTCGAGCGGCTGGCGCGCGAGCGCCACTGGTACCCGCTGGTCGTCAGCACGCTGCGCGATCCGGCGCTCGAGCTCGAAACGGTGCGCACGCTGATCTCGTACCGCATCGAATACCTGGTCGTCGCCGGCGCCACCGATCCCGACTCGGTGAGCCGCATCTGCAAAAGCCACGATGTCGCGCACGTCAACGTCGACCTGCCCGGTACCAGGGCGACCTCGGTGATCAGCGACAACTACTGGGGCGCGCAGCAGTTGACGCAGGCGCTGATCGACCGGTCCCGGCCGCAGCGAGCGCGCAGCCGGAACAAGGCGTACTTCGTCGGCGGCATCGCGACCGACCACGCGACGCGACGGCGGATGGAAGGCTTCGTCGACGTGGTGCGCACGCGGTTCGGGCGCGTCGACGGCGGACAGCTGCACGCGTGCGGCTACGAGGGCGAGCGCGCCGAGGCGGCCGTCGCCGCGCTCCACCGGCGCCTCGGCGGGCTTCCGCGCGTGCTTTTCATCAACTCGACGATCGCGCTCGAAGGCGTCGTTCGCTACCTCAAGACGCTGCCCGCCGACGAGCTTCGCCACTGCACCTTCGGCTGCTACGACTGGGACCCGTTCGCGAGCGTGCTGAGCTTCCCGCTGCTGATGGTGCGCCAGAACGTCGAAGGCCTGCTCGGCGAGGCATTCCGGATCATCGACTCGCGCTCGTTCGCCGGGAACCGGGTCATCGAGATCAAGCCGGAGCTGCTGTTCGCGCGGGAGCCGGGCGCCGCGGGCGCATCGTCGCGCTCGATGGCTTCCGTCGTTGCAGGCTGACGTGCGGCGAGCGGGCGCCGCCCTGTAAACGGTATCGCGCCCTTATCCGCCGCGCGGCATCAACGTCAATTCGGGTCGCGGCTTGTCACGCAGGCTGCCGTCGGGCAGCGTCACCTGGCACTCGTTGAAGATGCGCGCGCTGCATGCGGCGCATTTCGCCGCGTCGAGCCTGCCGTAGATCGCCGCGAGCGCCTTGTCCTTCGTCGCGAACACGCGATCGCGGCCGATCGTGTCGAGGTAGCCGCCGCGCTCGAGGAGCGCCAGCACCTCGGGACGCATCTTGCACAGGTACAGGTGCACGCCCGCCTCGTGCAGTTGCGTTGCGAGGTTCGCGAGAAGCTCGGCGCCGGCCGTGTCGATCAGGTTGACGCCGGTGCCGATCAGCAGCACGTGGCGCGCCGCGGAGCGTTGCGCGCGCGCCGCCTCGATCTCGTCGCGGATGTGCTCCACCGAGCCGAAGAACAGCGCACCGTCGATGCGCAGCATGTCGAGCTGCGGGCAGAGCGTCGTGTCTGCATGCGTGCGCCGGAAGCGCCGCTGCTGTGACGGGTCGGGTGCCACACGCAACACCTGCGGGTGCGTCGCCCAGTTGAGATAAACCAGCAGCGACGCGAGAACGCCGACGAGGATCGCCACCTCGAGCCGGATCGTGAGCGTCGCGACGAACGTGATGGCGAGCGTCAGCGCGTCGGCGCGGCTCGTACGCCACACGCGGCGCATCGCCCGCACGTCGATCAGGCCCATCGCGACGATGAAGAGCACGGCGGCCATCGACGCCACCGGCAGGTAGCCGGCGAGCGGGCGCACGAGCAGCAGGATCACGAGCAGCAGCACCGCCGAGAACACGCAGGCGAGCGGCGTGCGCGCGCCGGCCTCGTAGTTCGCGCCGGTGCGGTTGAACGAGCCGGACGTCGGATAGCTCGACGTGAACGCGCCGACGATGTTGGCGAGGCCCTGGCCGATGAATTCCTGGTTGCCGTCGATGCGCTGTCCCGATTTGAGCGCCACCGCGCGTGCGCTGGAAATGGCCTCGGACAGGCCGATGACGGTGAGCGCGAGCGCGATCGGCGCCAGCGTCTGCCATGTCTGCAGCGACATCTGCGGCATCGACAGCGGCGGCACGGCCGACGGCAGCGCGCCGATCGTCGCCACGTGCGCGACACCGGTGAGCGCCAGCACCCACGCGCAGAGCGCACCGGCGACGATGCCCGTCAGCATGTAGGGCACGCGCGGCAGCAGGCGCCGTCCGACGAGTGCGGCAACGAGCGTGAACATGCCGACGCCGAGCACGGCCGGGTCGGTTGCGCCGAGGTGCGTGAAGAAATCGCGCAGGCCCGCGATGAAGCTCGCTTCCTGCGGCACGTCGATGCCGAAGAAATTGCGCAGTTGCGCGCCGATGATCAGCAGGCCCGCGCCGGCGGTGAAGCCGATCACCACCGACGTCGAGATGAAATTGACGAGCGACCCGAGGCGGGCGACGCCGAGGCCAAGCTTCACGATGCCGACCATCAGGTTCAGCGTGAGCACGATGGCGACGTACGCCGGCGTGAACGGGGCCGCGAGTGCGCTGACGGTGGCGAACACCATCAGCGACGTGGCGTTCGTCGGCCCCGACATCAGATGCCACGACGAGCCCCATAGCGCGCCGACGATCGCGGGGAGCATCGCACCATAGAGGCCGTACTCGGGCGGCATGCCGGCGAGCGTTGCGTACGCGACGCCCTGCGGCAGGACCATGACCGCACCGACGAGCCCGGCGAGCACGTCGGCGCGCAGCGTGACGCGATTGACACGGTGGCGCCACGCGAGGAACGGAAAGGCCTTCAGCGCGAACGGCGACATCGGACCGCTAGAAAGGCCGGTTGCGAAGGTTGGCGATCAGCGCCGGGTGCGAATGCGCGCAGCGACTCCGAGACACTTCAGACCTTGCCCTTCCAGGGCACGACCAGATGCTCGACGTAGCGCATCAGCAGATCGAAGAGATACGCGACCACGCCGATGACGATGATGCCCATGATCACGACGTCGGTGCGCAGGAAGTTCGACGCGTTCAGCACCATTTGTCCGAGGCCGACCGTCGCCGCCACCATTTCTGCGGCGACGAGCGTCGTCCAGCCGAAGCCGATCGCGATGCGCATGCCGGTGAGGATCTCCGGCATGGCGGCCGGAATCACCACGTGAAAGATCACCTGCCATTTCGACGCGCCCATCGAGTACGCCGCGTTGATCTGCTCGATCGTCACGCTGCGCACGCCCGCGCGTGCGGCCATTGCAAGCGGCGCGAAGCATGCGAGGTAGATCAGCACGATTTTCGCCGTCTCGTCGATGCCGAACCAGATCACGATCAGCGGCAGGTACGCGAGCGGCGGCAGCGGACGGTAGAACTCGATCGGCGGGTCGAAGATGCCGCGTGCGATCCGCGAAACGCCCATGGCGACGCCGACGGGGACCGCCGTGACCACGGCAAGCACGAACGCGGCGAACACGCGATACAGACTCCACCAGAAATGCTCCGCCAGCGGCTTGCCGCCCTGGATGTCGCCACGCCACGCTTCGCCGAAGCTCGTGAAGATCTTCTCCGGCGTCGGCAGGAACAGATCCTTGATCCAGCCGAAGTGCGTTGCGATCCACCAGAACGCGAGGAGTCCCACGACGGTGACGACGCTGATCAGCGTGCTCGGACCTTCTCCCGGCAGGCTGTAGCCCTTGATCGTGCGCATGCCGCTTGCCGCCGTGGAGCCCTCGCGCGGCGTCGTCGCGGGCATCGTTGTGGATGCGTCGCCGGGTTGCGGGGTGCCGGCCTCGGGCACGGGCGTGGGGATCGAGCTCATGTCGGTTGCAATGGGGCGTCTGGGGCGACTGATCGAACGATCGGAGCGAGCGTGAGAGGATGGTTCATCGATGCGGGAACAGGGCGCGGAGCAGGGATGGCTAGGCTGCCGCCTCGGCGTCGGCAGGTGCCGAATGAATGAGCTGGAGCACTTCCTCGCGCACGGCGATGAAGCGCGGGTCGGCCTTCACCTTGCGCGCGTCGCGGCATTCGACGAACTTGCGCCCGAAGTCGAGGGTGTAGCGATGCGCGATGCGGCCGGGGGAGGGCGTCATGACGATGAGCTCGGTCGCGAGGAACAGCGCTTCCTCGACGCTGTGCGTGATGAAGAAGAACATCTTGCGCGTCGTTTGCCACAGGTAAAGGATCAGTTCCTGCTGCTGCTCGCGCGTGAGCGCATCGAGGGCGCCGAGCGGCTCGTCCATCAGCATCACTTCGGGATCGCTTGCAAGCGCACGCGCGAGCCCGACGCGCTGCTGCATGCCGCCCGAGATCTGGTAGACCGGATAGGTCACGAACTTCTCGAGGCCAACGAGTCGCAGCTTGTCGAGCGCGACGGCGCGCCGCTGCGCTTTGGCTACGCCGCGCATCCGCAGCCCGAACTCGACGTTCTCGACGACGTTGAGCCACGGCATCAGCGCGTGCTTCTGGAACACGACGCCGCGCTCGGCGCCAGGACCGATCACCGGCTTGCCGTCGAGAACGATCTCGCCGGCCGAAGGCTGCATGAACCCGGCGATGCACGACAGAAGCGTCGTCTTGCCGCAGCCCGATGCACCGAGCGCGACCACGAAGTCGCCCGGGTCGAGGCCGAGGTTGACGTTGGACAGTGCGAGCGTCGTACGCCCGGAGGTGCCGGCGTACTTGACGCTGACGTTGCGGATTTCGAGCTTGCTCAAGAGAGGGCTGCCGGTGGACCAACAGCCCTCAAGGTTACCGCGAGCCGCGAGGAGGCGCGAGCGAAACGCGTTTTATCTCGTCGCGCACCGACCTTAGCGTCAAGCCTACGGCGTGATTTGTCCGACCTGGAGCAACATGAGCTGCGCGGGTCCCGTGGCCAATGGATCGAACTCGGAGCGACACCACAGGCCGATCGTGTTCGTCGATCCGGGCGGAACTGCGACGCCGCCGATGACCGCCAATCCGCTGAAGTTCTTGACGAACGGGCTTTGCGAGCCGAAGTTGCCGCTATTGCCCATCACGAATCCGCTCGAGTCCCGTAGTTGACAAGCGGTCGCGACCGAATGCAGTTCGTCGGGGGCGCCGTCGAAAAAGCCAATGCTCGTGCCGAGGTCCGCCACGGTCGCTACGGCAACCCACCAGCCCGCGCCGACAGTCCTCTCGACGACCTTCGTCCATGTCGCCTCCGGGCCTCCGGCAGCACCGGCGTTTGCGAAGGTGGCCGTGACCGAAGGTCCTGCGGGTCCCTCGGGTCCGGCAGGCCCGGCGACGCCTTGCAGTCCAGCAGGCCCGACCGGGCCGGCAGGTCCCATCGCCCCGGCAGGTCCCGCAGGGCCTTGAGGACCGGCCGGTCCCACAGGACCCTGGGGGCCCGGCGGGCCCTGGAGGCCGGCGATGTCGCCCGCCTTGACGGCCGTCGTCCCCGACACGCACGCCGGCATGGCGAACAACGCGCCGCCAGTGGTTCTGCAAAGCACCAGAGCGTCGGTCGCCGTAGCAGCGAGCGAGCCCGCGATCGCGAGCGCCGCAACGCCACAGCGAACGATGGTCGACCGGCTGGCGAAACAATCACCGAATGAAACATCGCATTTCATGACATCCCCCTCGCTTGGTTGACTGATGCATTGCCGCTGGAAGCATCGGCTCGTCGAGCCGGCCACCGGAATCGGATTCATCGCCCCGCTTCAAAATGCTGCGCCCTTGCAGTCGCTGCCAATCGATCGCGCCTTCTGCTGCATGCGGATGTCGCCGCCCGGTGCCTTTGGTGATGTAGCCGCGACAATCGCCCGAAAACCGAGCAGGAGTTCGATCGTCGTCGAACACTGCAGCGACGCCTTCGCGAGGATTGCCCGGATCTCATGCTCGCTGCGCTCCCGCGCGCCCAACATCACGAGCACGTTGAGGTCACTGATGGTGACGTCGAGGTGATCGTCGCAGTGATCGATGCGAGAAGGCAGTACGCGCTCGATGACCAGCAGCCGCGCGTGCTCCGGCATCGCTTCACGACATTTGGAGCAGATCGCGACGCATCGTTCGTCGTCCCAATCGTGCAGAACCCTTTGAAGGATGTACAGGTCACCGCGGGCGGGAACAGAATCGAAGAAATCACCTGGCAGAGCGTCGCAGCGATCGGCGACGCCCTGCGCCGAAAGCTTCGAGCGTGCGGCTGCGACCGCGTGCGGCAGGTCGACGAGTACGCCCCGTACACCGGGTTGCGCGGTCAGTAGCGCGCTGAGCACGGTTCCGTCGCCACCTCCGACGTCGACAATGGTCTTGACTCCGGCGAAGTCGTACGCACTGGACAGGCGCTTTCCCAACTGGCGCGCGAGTTCCGCCATGGCGCCGTTGAAAGCGGCGGCAGCCTCGCCGTCGGCGTCCAGCTGATCGAACCCTTCGAAGCCCAGCGCTCGGGCACGGCTTCCCCGCCCGGTCCTGAGGCTCGTCGCCAAATGCGTCCACACCGGCCAGCGATAGTGGCTCCACCAGGTCATTGTGTTGCGCACGCCGCCGTCAGCGTCGCTATGCAGCAGAGCACCGCGGGCGGTGAGCTCGTATCGCCCGCGCTTGCAACGGGCGACGATGCGTGCGCTTTCGAGCACACGAAGCAATCTTGCAAGACCTTCGCGATCGCAGCCGACCACCGACGAAAGCGCATCAAGGTCGCTGACACCTGCTGCTATGTGATCGGCGACACGCCACTCTGCTGCGATGCCGACCGCGTGCGACAACTGCGCATGGCGAAGCATCTCGTGATAGAAGGACCACGAGTCCGCGTCTTCGATTTCGCCGGGCGGCTGCACTATTCCACCGTGATGTGCGCCTGTTGCACGACGTCGTGCCAGCGCCGCGTCTCGTCGTGCACCAGCCTGGCGAAGCCGCTCGTTGCAACCGCGGAAGGCTCCATGCCGAGCGCATCGAGTCGAGCACGCACGCCGGGCATGGTCACGATCGCCCGGATGCTCGACGCAATCATCGAGATGACCTCGGGTGGAGCGCCGGCCGGCGCGACGACGCCCTGGAAGTCGCGCAACTCGACGCCTGTGTAGCCGAGCTCGTCCATCGTGGGCAGGTCCGGGTATGCAGCCAATCTGTGCGGGGCGAGAGTCGCGAGCGGACGCAGCACGTGGGCCTTGATCTGCCCCGCGAGCACGGCCAGCCCGCCGACGTGCACGTCCACGTCGCCTGCTACCAACGCATTGACCGCCGCGGGTCCCCCCTTGTATGGGACATGCTCGAGCTCGATTCCCGCTCGCGACTCGAGGAGCTTCATCGCGAGATGCCCTGGCGTAGCGATCCCCTGCGAGGAGTATCTCAGCGCGCGTGGCTGCCTGCGGGCGGCTGCGACGAGCTCGTCGACCGACCGGAACGGGGAGTTTTCCCGGACGCACAGTAAAGCGTAGTTCCAGGCCGCGACGGCAACGGGAGTGAGGTCACGCTCGGTGTCATACAGCGCGTGCCGCACGACCATGGGCGCGATCACATACGGCAGGCTGAGGATGCCGAGCGTATAGCCGTCTGCATGCGCCTTAGCCACTGCGTTCAGACCTATCGTGCCACCTGCGCCCGGGCGGTTCTCCACGATGACCGGTTGATGCAGCTCAGTGCTCAAATGATCCGCGAGCAGGCGTGCGATGACATCCGGTACGCTTCCCGCGGTCGTCGGGACAATCATGTGGATCGGCTTCGCCGGATACGCTTCCGCCGCAACGCTTGGGTTGCAGGCGAGGCTGTGTGCCAGTGCCGCAGCGCAAAGTGCATGAACGATCCGCATGATGTGTTAGCGAATGATGCGACGCGCTGACTTTGCTCCGCGCACCAGGTCGCCGGCAACGGGCGCCCAGTGAAGCCGCTCTTAAGAACCGATTAACATGGGCCGTCGCAACCCGATAGGGCGAAGTCGGAGACCATATGGATAAGCTCAGGGCGATCGAATATTTCGTCCGGACTGTGGAAGCGGGCAGCTTCGGGGCCGCGGCGCGGTCGCTCGACGTCAGCACGCCGGCGGTGAGCCAGCTCGTTGGCACACTGGAGCGCTCGCTTGGGATCGCGCTGCTGCATCGCAGTCCGCGCGGCATTGCGCTTACTGCCGACGGTCGCCGGTATTACGAGGTACTGCACAGGCTGACAGACGACTTGCGCGACATCGAGCGGCAACTCGGCCCAGGCTTGCGGCCGCGCGGTACGCTCACGGTGGGCATGCGCGCGGGCGTCGCGCAGGCATGCGTCATGCCGCACATCGCCCGCTTCCTGGCGCGCTACCCGGAAGTCGACCTGATCCTGAAGCCGGTCGAGACGCTCGAAGAGGTCGACAGCCAGGATCTCGATATCGCCGTCATGACGGGCTGGGCGCCGACTCGTGACTATGCGGTGCGCATGCTCGGCAACACACGAAGCGTCATCTGTGCATCGCCGGACTATTGGCGGCGCATCGGCGAGCCGAAGGACCCGGACG
>Ga0207674_10004479_pt1 | contig 16801 bp, 7 predicted proteins | sample KBSCornC72_FD_184303 | JGI IMG/M metagenome (GOLD analysis project Ga0207674, IMG submission 184303) | Corn rhizosphere microbial communities from Kellogg Biological Station, Michigan, USA - KBS Corn C7-2 (SPAdes) (version 2) | ecosystem: Host-associated > Plants > Roots > Rhizosphere > Soil ... | reverse complement strand
AGGACCGCCGAAGGACAGGGAAAGTTCATTCTGATGCTCCACCGGCTTCGGAGCTTGAACCGTTTCGCCCGAGGAGTTCTTGACCGTCGCGGCCTTGGAAGTGAACGACCAGGCGTCGAAGATGGTGTTGCGAACGAAGTCGGAAACCTGGCCATGATATTTCAGCGTGCCGGACTTCATAGTGAAGTTCTCGGCACCGGCACCGGAGTACTCCGCCGGAGGAGTGCTGGTCACAATCTGGAACTGGTCGACCGCTTCGACGCTGACCGCTTGTCCGACCAGTCGGTTGTCACCCTGCTGGCTGACGGTCTGCGCGGGCATACCGTCGAGATAGAGTTGCCCCAGATAGTTGCCCGTACCGCCGATGACCGGCAGGCGGGATCCACCCTGCGCGCCGGGAGTGAGCGAACCGAAGGAGGTCGGATCGCGCTGCGCGTTGTTCATCTGGAGCGGAAGGTTGGAATAGGTCTCGTTCTCGATGGTGAGGCCGAGAGTCGCATTCGACTGGTTCAGAATCGGCGGCGCGGCGGTCACCATCACCGTCTCGCTGGTCTCGCCGATCGCCAGAGCGGGGTTGAAGGTCAGCACCTGCAGTGCGTTGACCACGAGATTGGACTGTTCCATGGTCTTAAAACCTGAGGCCTCAATCTTTACCTTGTACCTCCCCGGCGGCAGCGGCGAGATATTGTAGAGGCCGGCTGCGGTCGAGGTGCGCACCGTGGTGACATTGGTGCCGACATTGGTCGCCGTCACCTTCGCATTGGGGACGGCAGCGCCGGTGCCGTCGGTGACTGTGCCCTGAATGGTTCCCTCACCCGCCGTCTGCGCTGTTATCGCCGCTGGAGTCATCGCGAGAAAAACAAGTACGGTGACGGATAGAAACAATTTCAAAAATCGAAAATGAATGAACTGGGGTAAATCTTTTTTGGATTGCATGAACAGCCCCCGATAGATGATTTGGGAATACTTAACTCAAAATGTTGCCGGTTCGAGCGTGGAACCGGATGTAGGTGGTATGACCACGCCAACGAAGAAAACCAAGGGCCACATCTCAGGACGCCGACAGCAAGCGTTTCCACGAGACAAGAAGGCACAATGGAACTTTTCGGAAGCGAAACCGATTATTTACAAACGAGGAAACGGATGTCAATAGAAAAATTATGTGCAATAAGAAAACGTGCGGCGACGCAAGAGGACAATCCTCCCAATGGGGCCGTCCATCGTCATGCCCCCTGTAACGCAGACGGAGAGAGCCGCAGTCGGCCAAGCATAAAGAAACTCCGCGCAAGTGATGGCAGATAAGTATGTTAGAAGCGAATGCCTCAATCTTGTTCGCATCTCAAGCGAGCCAGCTAGCGAGTGTCCGGTTGAATCTCCTGCCTGCTGACGTCGTGCATCGGGCCAAGCAGCTCGGCTTGCTGATTCTTATGGAGCTTTAGGAACTCCTTCATGGCGGCTTCCTGCTCCGCCTTATGGCCGAGCGAACGCTCTGCAAGCGATAGCCGATACCACGAGGCTTCGTCATTGGGATCGTTTTTGATTGCCAGCTTCAGATACGGCAACGCTTTGGCCGGCTGTCCCAGAGAAGAGAGAACGGTAGCCAGGCCCAGATTCGCTTCAGGAAAGTCTGGATAGATCTTCAATGCGGCTTCAAAGTAGGTCTTTGCGGCGTCGTTTTCTCCAGCGAGGCGATGAAGCTCTCCAATCTCGTAGGAGGCGTTCGCGTTGTCCGGATTGAGCTTCAACTCCTGCTGAAACTCCGCCATTGCGCTGGCTAGGTCTTCGGGATGATGCGAGTGGCGTTCCCGCTCCCGCAGGCAGCGGCCGATGCGATAGTGGATGCCGCGATGGTTCGGATCGAGGGTGAGGATGTGGCGATAGGCGGCGATGGCCTGATCGAGCGAGCCCTGGCTTTCGTAGGCCTCGGCGGCGGCCTGTTGGCGCCAGATGGAGCCGGGCGCCACTGCGGCGAGCTTCTGCATGGTGAGAAAGGCGAAGTTCCCGAAGATGCGCCCGTTGTGATAAAGCACCTCGGGGTCAGAGGGAAAGAGGCGCTGGAGTTCGAGCGCCACCTTGACCGCATTGTCGTCCTGTTGCAAGGCGGTGTAGGCGCGTTCGAGCTGCAAGCCGCTCATACGCTTTACCGGCTCATCCGTTGCAGTGCGGAAGGTTTCTTCGAGCGCGGGCAGCGCTTGCTTGAAGTCTCCCATCTCGGCCTGAGACATGGCGATGAGGCCATCGAGCTTAGGCAGCGTGGGCTTGAGTCGCTTCGCCTGGTCAAGCTCCTTGAGCGCGCCCGGATAGTCACCCTTCTGAAAGCGAATGACCCCGATAGTGGCGTGGATCTCGGCGATTGAGGGATTGGCGCGGCTTAGCTGCTCGAAGATTTTGAGCGCGCCATCGACGTCGCCCGAGGCCAAGGCCCGCTGGGCGGTCGCGTAGTCTCTCTGCATACTGGACTGCTGGGCCGGAACGCAGGAAGGAAACAGCAGCAGGCTGAGAGCGGCAATGGCGATGGGGCGAAGCTTCATTCAGCAGTCCCGGCCTCCTGTACGTGCTCTTCGCGCAGCACTCGCACTGGTCCGAGCAGGCCGGACGGCAGCAGCGGCGATGTTGCTTTGTAAGGATTGCGCACGGTGAAAGTGTACTGCTTCGCATTGGGCTGCTGATCCCCAATCAGCCGATTGACCCACAGATTGACGACCCGAACCTGCAACAGATTGTCGCCGGGATGGAGTGCGCCGGTGGCATCAACGCGATAAGGGGACTTCCAGGCGACGCCGAGGGATCTTCCGTTAACCGTCACCTCGGCGAGATTATCTACCGTGCCGAGGTCGAGCCACAGCCTGTCTCCCGGTTTGAAGGACGATGCCGGGAGATTGACATGCCTGGTATATGTGCCGTGGCCGGAGAAGTAGCGGATGCCGGGGTCGGAGTTATCGGACCACGAAGCAAGCTGCTGCAACTTGACGGAGTCTGGCGCTCCCCTGCCCTTCTCAAAGGCGAGGTCCCAGGGTCCGTCCACCGATGCAATGGCCGTCTCGCGAACAGAGGGAAGATGGCGGGAAGACTGTTGCGCGGCATGACGAAAGACCACGAAGACAGTGCCGTAGGGGTCAAGGTGAAGCGGCACCGTCGTACGACCGTCCACAATGGTGTAGGACGCAGGTTCGGTCTTACCGGTGTCGGCATGCCATAGTTCCGCAGCCTTGCCGGTGATCGCAAAGCTGGCGTCGATGGATTCCGAACGGTCGGTTCGGTTGTCGATGTAATAGAGGTCTGCGTCGGGAGTTCGGCGATGAACGAAGAGCACCTCGCTCTGTGGGCGAGATTTTGTGAAGGTGAAGTCGGGCGCAACCTTCGCCTGCTGCAACGCCTCAGCCACGCTTCCCTGCTGCAATACGTGTCCTTTGCCTACGCTTCGGTCCTCATCTGCAGTTCCCCAGAGGTCCTCCACGATGGAATGGAAGGCAGCCTTGTCGTCGGCGAGGCTTGGATCGCCGATGGGACGCTTGCCGATGACGGTGGCACCGTCGTGCACCAGGGTTTGCAATCTGCGGAGAACCGGCAACGACATGTGTGCGCTGAAGCGATCAAGCACGAGTACGCGATAGCTCATACCGCTGTCCGTCACCAGCGCGCCGTCGCGCACGCTGAGTTTATGCTCGAGAGCGTCCGCGTTGACATAGTCGAAGTTATAGCCGGGAGGAACATCCGGGGCACGGCTGCCGAAGATCGCCGTTATGTTGCTGTCTTCTCCGTAGAAATATGCGATGGCCGCGACAAACTTTCCCTGCTGCAAGAGATAAGAGCTGCGGGCGAGATAGGTGATCCATGGCGTCGCCTGCTCCGCCCAGGTCTCGTTGCGTGTAAACCATTGGCCGAAGGGTCCGAGAGCGAGTCCCGGAGCCTTTCCGATTAGCGGCTGGTGAACCGAGGTATGAATCACAAAGCGATTGAGCCCCTCGGCGAGCTCTTTGTCGGCCGTAGGTTTAAGCGTGTTCGGCGACCAGCCCCAGGGATTGCTGGAGGCGGTCATCGACTCCGCAGCAACGAGGTTCTGTCCCCAGATATGGGCGACCGACGCCGACTCCCGGATATCGGCGTCATATCCGAACTGATCTTCGTTGACGCCGGGCCTTTGCACCCACATTGCGCCCATGGGCACGTCGACGTAGCGCTTCATCTCCATGCCGTCGCCGATGGTGGCGCGGCCCTCTTCATGCGATTCGCCGTACTGCCCCATTCCACGAGCGTGCAACTCCGCCGCGAGCGTGCCGTAATGATTCTCCGCAAGAAGCTCGGCGAGCGTTCGGCGAAAGTCCCAGAGGAAACGGTCGCTATCGGCCGCGCTGCCGACGATGCGTCCGGTCAGCACCGGCATCCACGGCACGGGGTCGTAGCCGCGGCGTTTGACGAACTCCGGAATCATATCGTCGGTCCAGTTCTCGGTTCCAGCCTCCCAGCTATCGTTGACGACATATTCGAGACCACGCTTGCCCATCATTCCGCCGGTCGCGGACTTATATTGGTCGAGATAGTTGTCGAAGTAGTCCTTCACATAGCCGGCGTTCAGCTTGTCCACCTCCGGCCCGGTGGCTTCGGGCGAGGCTGGATGATTGGTGATGCCGGTGAGCGAGTAGCCCATCCGAAGAACCGTCCAGCGGCCGGGGGGAGGCGTCCAGTCAAGCGTGCCGTCCTTCTGCATCTTCGAGGTGAGATTGATGACGTCATCCACCGGAATTGCCGACCCGGCGGACGGCTTCGGCGTCGCTGCGCTGTAGTTGTCCGGCAGCGTGGCGAAGGCCGCCTTCTCTTCAAATCGATTGACGCGGGCGCCGGTGTGCAGCACAAGTTCGGCGATCCGGTGCATCGGAGGTCCCTTTGGAGCGTTGATGCCAAACTGGCTGAGATCGATGTCGCCTGGCTGCGCCTTTGCGGGGGGCGGCTCAAGGAAACTCAGCCGGAAGAAACGCGCGGTTGCAGGGGGAAACGACATGGTGTGTTGCACGGCGCCTGCCGTCGGCAGACGAACCACCTCCTGAAACGTGATGCCGTCGTCGCTCTTCTCGAGCACTGGTCCCTTCCCAGTCTCCGGCTGGAACTGAGCCAGCGGATTGCCGGGGCCTCCCATGGCAAGCGTGACTGCCTGCATGGACTGCGGCTTCGCAAACTCAAACTGAACCCAGCTCTTCTCTCCCGGATCGGCGGCAGGAAATGCGATCGATTGGTTGAGGTCGCCATCCCATAACAACGCTGCGTTTGCTTCGGCTCCGGCGCTGGTCGTCACCGTGGGCTTCAACTGTGCCATTGAGAATTCATCCGAGGGAGTGCGGAAGGCGATCACGACGCTGTCGGCGCCGAAATCCACCGGCGGAGGAGCCTTCGTTCCGCCCAATGCACCCATCAGATCGGCCTGTGCCAGATCGCCGAACGGTCCTGTCTGTTTCGGCGGGGGCGGGAGCATTCCATGGAAGGGCTGGCCTCCGTCGACGGCGGTCTCGCTCCAGACAAGCTTCTTCATCGCCTGATACGGCTTGACCCAGGGACCGCCGCTCTCGCTCCACCCGGGCGATCCGGCGATGGCCATCTCCAGGCCGAGCGTGTTGGCCTGGTGCGTCGTGAATAAGAAGGCGTCCTTCCATTCGGGAGTCATATAGACAAGCCGTTTGGGGACAACCTGGGGAGTTCCCAGCGCGGCATCGAAGTTCTGGAAGCCTCCGATGCCTATTCGCTTCATCCATTCGAGATCGAGATTGATTCCCTCCTTGGTGATGTTACCGTTCATCCAATGCCACCAGACACGCGGACGCGCGCTTTCGGGAGGGCTTTGGAAACCCTGCTGAAGATCGGACGATGCCTGCTGCGCGAAGAGCATCGACCCGCACAAGAAGAATGCGATCGCAGTGAATAAACTGAAGCGACGATGGACAAGACGTGATTTCATGAGGTCTCCAAGGCTGCACACCGCTCGTCGCGCCAGACTGCTTTCGCAGCGGCCATTAGAGATTCACCACCGGCTGGAACACGCGGCTTGCCCGGGCCGATCAAACTGGCGTCCGCGAGAAACCCTGTACTGGCAATTGGGCTTCTCGCGGAGCACTAGCCGTATCGGCTCAAAAAGTCAGCTTGCCGCTCAATTGAATGATCCTTCCTGGCGACGAACTGGTAATTTTTCCTCCCAGCGAATCTCCCAGCCCGTTGCTGATGGAAGAACCTCCACCCGATCCTCCGGTAGCCAGTCCGCCAACATTGATCGCGTATTGGTGATGATTGAAGGTGTTGAAGGTATCCAGACGGACAGCGAACCTCACCTGGTCAGTGATTGCCAGGCTCTTTGCAAGACCAATGTCGAAGTTATTGATGCCCGGCTGACGCAGGAAGTTACGACCGGTATTGCCGTACACTCCGGGCGCCGACTGGTAGAAGCAGGACATATTCAATCGCTGGAACTGCTCTGTCAGGCCGCTGTGAATATTGCAACCGGGAGTATAGCTCGCCCTCGGCGCAATGCTGCCGGTGTAGCCGAGCGGATCGGCCGCATTGATGCCGAATGGGAATCCGGTCTGGAACGTTGTGATACCAGTCAGTTCCCAACCGCCGACTAATAGGTCGGCTGCCCGGTTGACCCCGCCCATCACCTTTTTGCCGCGACCGATGGGAAGGTCGTAGACATAGCTGGCGACAAAGCGCTGACTCACATCGAAGTCCGACGGACCATAATCCAACTGCGGATTATGGTTATCCATGAAGCCTTGGTAACCTGCGCCGCTGGCGCCAACTCCAGCCGCAGCCGACTTGTCATCCATGCTCTTTGCCCAGGTATAGACCGCGGTAACTGCCTGCGTATTGGTGCGATGCTCGAACTTTGCATTGACCGCGTTGTAGTTCGAGTAGCCGTGCCAGTCGCTGTTGATGTAGATATTAGTAAAGTTCGGATAGGGTAACCGCGAGTTCGGCGTGCAGGGAGACTTGGTTCGGTTGATGTAATCGCCGGAGACTGGATCCTGTGCCTGACAGAACGCCAGGCTCTCTGCCGGGATCGCGAGGGGTTGAGCAATCTGACGGCGGTTCAAAAGATGCGTTCCCTTGGTCCCGATGTAGTTCAGTTCTAATGTCGTATCCCTTGCCAGGGAACGCTGGATGGAGAGCGATCGCTGCTGGACGTAGGGGTTGAGCGGGTTGTCTGACTCAATGACCGCGAGAAACGTCAAGGTAGAGACCGGGAATGGCCCCAGGTTCGTGAAACTTGGGAACAGGTTGTTGGTCAGCTTGTTAGCAGCGGGATTCGAAGCCGGGGTGAGATTGTTGCGGATGGCGTAAGGATAGATATCGCCCGAGTTATCGATCTCACGTCCCTCGGAGGAGTCCCAGAAGATTCCGTAACCGCCGCGAATGACGGTCTTATCTCCTAACCGGTAGGCAAAGCCGAAGCGCGGCGCGAAGGGAGTCTTCGAGCCGGGATGGGGAACGTTCGAGCCGCAATATCGCAGAATCTTCGTCACTCCATCCAAACCGACTCCGTCGGCCACTCCATTGGTCGATAGGGTCTTGTCGGCGTAGCACAGGCCGCCCTGCTTGTTCTGCGTGTCGAGCCAAAAGAAGTGGTTGTTCTCTTCATAGGCTGCGGCACGGTAGTCCCAGCGCATTCCAATATTCAAGGTCAGCCTCTGGGTCACCTTGATGTCATCCTGAGCGTAAGGCGCAAAGTAACTAAAGATGTGCGTCTGCGGATTTCCCGCCTGGTCCGTCGGGCTGAAAGGTCCCGGGACAAAACCGGCCGCACCACTGTAATAGCCGAGCAGCATGTCGGCGACGGCATTGCCCGTGCCGCAGTTGCCATTGGCGTTGCCGCCATTATCGACCGTACAGCCGACCGAGTTATTGGAAAGGGTTGTGGCACTAAAGTTATAGTCGCCAAGGAAGTCATCATCGAGATTACGAATCAACCGCCAACGGCGATAGTCGACACCGAATCCGAAGGTGTTCCTTCCTTTCACCCATGTGTAAGAATCGGCAAACTCCCACGCCGGTTGATCGGAGCCGGTATAGGCATTCACCGGACCTCCCGTGCCTCCATACTGACTCATGCCGATGTTGGGATAAGTCAACTGAAGCGGTCCGAACTTCTGGAATGTGCCGCTCAGACCCAGCGAATCGACAAAGGACTGAGGCGGTGTCGTTGCCCCTTGCGGAGCCGCAGCGTCGAGATAGCCGAAGCGAAAGTTATTAGTGCTTGTGCCGCCAAAATTGATGGTGTGAGAGATTGCCCAGTTCTTTTGCTTTTCATACTGCGTTGCAAGTCCATAGTCGAGCGATGTCGAGCCAAGGCTGCTGTTCTGATACGTCGAGTAGGTATAGCGGCCAAAGATCTGACCAAACTTGCCCAGCGTCTGATCCACGCGATAGGTCTGCTGGTTGGTCGTCAAGGGCAATCCCACGGATTTTACGAAGTTGACCGTACCGGGAGCGGCATTGGCCGCACCAGCATTCGGAGTCGGCCAGAAACCTGCCGCGATGGCCGCAATCGCCAACCGTGAAGTAATGCGGCTCGCAGGGATCTTGTTGCCAGGGAAGGGCTGGCCGGTAAGCGGATCAATAGGAAGACAGTTCTGCGACGAAGCCTGCCTGGTCGCGCACTCCGGGGTTCCATAGGCAGGTAACGGCTCCTGGGAGAAGTCCCCTGTCAGAGTTGCGGGATTCGGAACAGATGCCTTTGAGATCGTTCCGTTGGTAATGCGCCAACCTTCATAATTCGCCATCCAGAAGGTTCTGTTGCGTCCGTCATAGATCTTGGGAATATAGACTGGCCCGGCCGCTACGAACCCGAACTGATTCTGGCGCAGTTTTGGCAGTGAAGTGGGCACTCCCGCCTGGTAGTCGGCTGCCGTTGGAAATGGCTTTGCGTCAAACGCGTCGTTACGGTTGAACTCAAAGATGGAGCCGTGAAGACTGTTCGTGCCGCTCTTACTTATGAGATTAATCTGGTTCGCACTAAAACCAAACTCCGCGGGATAGCTGCCGCTCTCAACCTTGAACTCCTGAATCGCATCCTGCGACAGAATTACCGCCGGAGTTACAAGTGCTGTGTCCGTATTAATCAAACCATCCAACGTGTAGTTATTCGACTCCGGCCTTGCCCCATTGATACTGATTGCGTTCCCCGAGCCTTGCCGCATCGTGCCCTGCTCTCCGCCAACCGTAACGGCACCAGCTCCCAGTAACAGTAGTTGCATGAAGTTACGTCCGTTGAGTGGGAGTGCCGCGACCTGCCTTTGACTTACGAGTTGCCCAATGGCGGAACTATCCGTGTCCAGAGTCAATCCCTGAGCTTGCACTTCCACGGTCTGGGTGACATCCCCAGGGTTCAGGGAAACATTGACACGAACCTTCTGATCGACCGCGAGCGTGAATGAACTGGTCACGGACTTTTGAAATCCTGTCATCTCCGCCGACACCGAATAGCTCCCCGGATTGAGCGACGAAGCCTGGTAGTCGCCGGAAGAACTGGTGATCGTGCGAACAGTAGCGCCGGTCGCCGTGTTTTTCACTGTCACGGTCGCATTGGGAATCATCGCGCCGGTACTATCAGTCACGGTTCCCAGGATAGTTCCGGTTGCTCCCGCCTGGGCATAAAGTCTGCCTGAAGCAAGAAGCAGCGCAAATACAAAGAGCGCCGCTTGAATTGACCGTTGAAACAACCTAAAACTCGTCGATCTCTCCGTTGTAATTGCTGCGCTGGCTCGCATGGTGAAACCTCCTGAAGTATTCAAATCGGGTTACTACAGCGATAGTCTTGTCTTACTTTGCAACCATCTCGATAACCGGGTTCAACCAAGACCTTGCTGAGCTTGCAACCGCTACAAATTCTTCTATTGATATATCCAGCATTCGATCGAACGAGCTAACCAAGAAAGCATCTCGATATCACCGAACGCTGGATGCAACTAACGAATGTCTTACTCGCTCGCCAGAAATCGAATGCCGCAGAACTATGTGACCTACACAGTACGGTCCTTGTCAGCGATTTAGAGACGGCGCAACGATAGCTCTGCCTAAGAGCCATGTCAAGGCTTAAAAATAGTTTTTCTATTGACAAGTAGTGGGGGGATTATTGATGCAGAAGATCTAATTACCGGACCATTTGTCGAACTAAGAAGCTGTCCGACCATTGCGAAAGTCTGACGCCGCCAGGCTGAACAAAGATGACGATAATAGATCTTTGAGCATCAATAAAAATGGCCAGCGGCACTAAAGCATAGTGCTCTGCTGGCTCATTTTTATTACACAAGATGGTGATCGCAAAAAGAAATAGACGACTTAGAAGGGCGCTCAATTATTTATTCGAATACTTGTCCAAGGTCAGACCACCTATGGGCGTTGGCTCTTCATCAACGCCTTGAATGAATAGGAACCCGCCGGCAGGATGTAATAACCCGATTTAGAGAGCACCTCTCGACTCTTGCCGAGCGACTGTCCATTTATCGTCATCGAAAAAGTCTCAACCAGGTCCGACGGTAGCACTCCGGTCGAGTTTGGAGGAATCGTCAGGTCCCATGTCACATCAGAACCAGCCATTTTCCATTTCGACATTATGACGCCGTATGGGGAGTTATAAGTAAAGTCGAGGCTACCCAGCCTTGCATCGAAGGCAGGGTGAAGATAGATCGTATGGAAACCCGGATCGCTAGCGATTGTGTCTATCCCCGCTGCATAACGGTACATCCACTCTGCAACGGCTCCGTAGGCATAGTGGTTATAGGAGTTCATGCTGGGATCTCCTCGCATCTTGTCTCCGTTCCAACGCTCCCACATCGTCGTTGCGCCATGCTCGACGAGATATCCCCAGGAAGGATACTCGGTGTTAAGGAGCAATCTGTATGCCACGTCGCCGTGCCCAGTATCCGAGAGAACTTCCAGCAGGTATGGAGTCCCAAGAAACCCTGTTCCCAGCAACCAGTGATTGTCTTTAATCTTTTGAACGAGTTTTTCGGCGGCGGCTGTGCGCAACTGAGTCGGAACGAGATTCATGTGAAGCGCGAGGACATATCCCGTCTGAGTTTCGACAACTGATTTTGAGTTGTTAGATCCTGCCTCCGGAGAGATCGTCGGCGGAGGGATGCTCGGATAGTGATCGACAGTGCCGACAAAGCCATCGGAACGAATGTATGCCTTGGCAAACGCAGCCTTGATCTCTTCAAAGAGCTTTCCATACTTCGCCGACTCAGCAGAGCGCCCCGTCGCGTCGGCCATCTGCTTCATCAAAGAGGCGTCATAGGCCCAATATGCCGTGGCGATCAGATCTTCCGGTGTCGTCTGCGTTGGCGTCAGCCAATCGCCAAATGGAATGCCAAATCCGTTTCTCCAGAGATGGTCGGGATTCTGCTTCAGGATCGATGCGAGATACTTCTCCATCGCGTCCCAATTTTGCTCAATGATGCGGTTGTCTCCACTCTGTATCCAGCCAGTCCAGGGAATGATGACGCCGGCATCGCTCCAGCCTGTTCCGAAGCCCGGATTGGGCGCACTCGTCCCCGGTGCGAAGATCCCATACATCGGTGTGCCGACCTGTGTCGCTCGCATGTCGCTGGCAAACTTCTGAGTGAATGCATCGAGATCCATGTTGTACGCCGCCGTCCGCCAGAAGACCTGCGCATCCGCGGTCCAGCCCAGGCGCTCGTCGCGCTGCGGACAATCGGTGGGGACGCCGATGAAGTTCGACCGCTGCCCCCATAGAATATTGCTCCACAACTGATTGACCATCTTGTTCCCGGTCTCAAGGTGCGAGGTGAACGGCGCGTCCGTATGGAAGACGACGACTTTGATAGCGTCCAGCGCCGGTTGTGCATCGAGTCCGGTGACTTCCAGATATCGAAACCCGTGATAAGTGAACTGCGGCTGATAGGTCTCTCCACCCTCTCCCCCATTGCCAGCCAGGATGAAGTGGTCCGTTGCCTTGGCCGTTCGCAGATTTTCGACGTACATTGTCCCGTCTGGATTGAGCACTTCGGCAAATCGCAGCTTGACGTCCTGGCCACGATGTCCCTTGATACGCACGCGGGGCACACCGGAGAGGTTCTGGCCAAAGTCGTAGATATACACTCCGGGAAGAGGGCTGCTTATGTTCCTGGCAGTCATCACCTTCTCTTCGCGAATGGACTGGAAGTACTGAGCAACGATCTGAGGCTCTCTGGGCGTAATGACGCTCACAGGCTTCCATCTCGCGTCCGAGAACGAGGCCGTGTCCCAACCTAGCTGGACGCGCCGCGCATCGTAGGTCTCACCGTCGTAGATCTCCGCGCTGAGAATTGCGGACAAGTCGGCTTTCCAGTTTGCGTCTGTGCTAATCCACTCCACGGAGCCATCGGTGTGCTCGATACGAAGCTGCGCCTTCAATGCAGGCGGAGTAGCTCCATAGTTGTTGCCCTGTCGGAACCACATGAGAGGCGTGCTGTACCAGCCGGGAGCAAGATAGGCGGCAATCGCGTTTCTTCCCTGCACAATCTGCGATGTCACGTCGTACACCTGATACGGGACGTGTTCGCGAAAGTCCATCCATCCGGGCGCGAGTATTTGGTCGCCCACGGCCTTGCCATTGATATGAAATTTGTAAGCGCCTAATGCGGTGGCATAGAGACGTGCCGAAGCAATCGGCTTTGACTCTGCAAAGGCGTGGCGAAGCAGTGTTACAGGCCCGGTTGGCCACGGAAGACCCAAGGAACTACCGCCTGCCTCGGCAGACCTCGGCTTAAACGGCTCCGCGTTCTTCCAGGCTTTGTCGTCGAACTGCTTCGCGAACCAGCCATCCTCTGCATTCAAAGCTGCCTTCCAACCGCTGGAGGCACTTGTAAGCACCTTTACCGAGTTGTCGGCCATGACCAGATAGAGGCACATGCTCATGGGAGTCTGCGTTTCAACCTGCGCCGGTTGCCCGCTCTGCGTGTCGAAGTGAGTGATGCCTATGGCAAGCTCGTTCGACCCCGCCTGTAACTTGGAAGTAACTTCTTTGCTGACATAGGTTCCCCATGGCATCTGCTTCCATGGCGTCAATGGCTGCGCTTCTAATACCTGCTTCCCATTCACCCAGGCTGCCGCGGTGTCTTCTCCCGTTGTGTAGAGGACGGCCCGTTTCACCGCTTGATCAATATTGAAGTGGAAGCGGAAGTCATGATGCGTATCTCCGTGGGAGGTAAAGTTTGGGACGGCGGCGTTTGTAATCCAGATGGCTCCCGACTCACGAATGCTATGCAGTTCCGGCGATTCATAGCTGATCCACTTTGCCTTCCAGGCACTCTGCGTGAGCAGGCCCATCTCCCACCAGCTTGTCGCACTTACGGGATAAGGCTTGCCATCCTTGTCCCATACCTTCACGCGCCAGTAATAGCGTTTTTCAGCCTCCAGTCGAGGACCGGCATACGCAACGTCCACCGACTGCCCGGATTCCACCCGGCCGCTATCCCAGATGTCAGCCTTCGTGCTGGCGCCGGGCTTGCTTGATACCAGAATCTCGTAGGCCGTCTGCTTCGCACCCCACGCTTTGTCCTGTAGCTGCCATGAAAGGATGGGATTGGCCGTATCAATCCCCAACGGCTCAACCAGCGAGTCACATTTGAGCGCGGTTGGCCTGGTATCGACAGAGGATGCTCCCCATGCGATAGAGGAAAAGACAGAAGCGATAATAAGCGACCGAAGAATCCGGTGAACTCCCCAAACAGAAAGCATCCCTGTCATAAGGTCTCCCTGACGAATCATACTCATCCCCGCGGTGCCTGACCCGAGGACTATATGGGCAGGTTGGTCGAGCAGGATGAAAAATCGAATCCGGGTGCCGCTCTCCTTGCAATCGAATAGGCTCCGTTGCCTTCGTGATGCAGGTGCCCGCTCACAACCAATGTCCGGACAATACGATAAACGGTCGTCTTCGCGATTCCGGTTATCTGATGAATCTGCTCGATACGCAGCCCCTCCGGAAGGTCTCCGAGAAGGTCCAGTACCTGAACCGATTTCAGCAGGACAGGGACAATATATTCCCGATCCAGTTTCGGCTGCAGCTTCCTCGCTCTTTCCGTCCTGCTCTCGGTGACGTGATACTTCATAAGGATTCTGGTTTCTGTAATGGGTGACATACTGATCTCCTCCTGGGAAGGGAAAGGTTATTGACTGAAGGGCCCGACTACACCTGAATAAAGCCAAGTTCCAGCAGCGCAGCTACTTTTTCCAGATGCTCTGCAATATGTCCGATTCCGATGGCGCAGTGATGCGCGGGTCCGTATGAGTTCCACCGCTCAACAAAGCTCCTCGCCCCCTGAGGAAAGCGATAGCGGCTATTTGTATTACCGATCTCGAGGATCTCGCCGGCCACGCTCTCACCCTCTGCCACCAGCAACTGGAAGCCGCGATCTTTATCTTCCACGACAGAGAGCAGCGTAACCGGGCCGTGTTTCACGGACATCTCAACGGAGAGCCCCTTCCCAACCTTGCCGTGATAGACCTGCAACGGCCGCACTCTGATCCTGTCTTGCGCAATGCCGACATGTCCCGGCCCGTCATGCCCCATCAGAACAAGGTCCGCCGCAAAGTCCATCGCGTAATACTCCGTAAAGGAGCCGCCCGCGCCTAACAGGTCCATGATCTTCATGGCAATGGCGTTCTTCACTTCGTACTCACCCGCGACGGGAATACCTCTCCCGGTCAGCATGGAAGTTCCCAGAATGATCGAGCTCATCGTGTCTTCATTCTCAGGAACGCCGCTTCCCTTGTAGTAGTAGGCCATCGCGTCCAGGTCATTCTTCTCGACAAACCGGTCGAGAGCCACGGCGGTTCGCGCCGCCCGGGAGAGTTCGCTCGCAGGGCAATCTGCATCAACCTCGAAAAAATTGACGAAGTCATCGAGCTTGGCCTGAATAGCCTCCTCTGCCACCTCTCTCCGCAGCCCGCTCAGTTCATCGGGCTCCAGCATCTCCACGTGAATGCCGAAGCGCCCGCTGACCTGCGCCAGATCGGTCGCGATATCGAGCATTCCGCTGTAATAATGCCCCATCAGGCCAAATCGGCTATGAGCCAGCGCATGGACGACCTCGGCCGCGCGCAGCCACTCCTCCACCTGGCCCCAGCACTGCGGATCGTTGTACAACTTGCCGGTCACTTGATGGAAGGGCTTGCCCAGCCGCTTCAGCACGTTCGCTATCTCCGGCATAGGGCAGGAACTGCAGTGTGCCAGCCACTCGCCGGTCATGGCGGTACGGCTGGTCATCCGGTTGAAATTCTCATACGCAATCGACGCGGCGGGTTGCAGGTTCAGCAGAATCACCGGTACCTTCGCGCGCAGGATTACCGGCAGTACAGTCGCCGACAGAGCATAGGTCGTCACATAAACCAGAAGAATATCGATATCATTTCGCCGACAGTCATGCCCGGCTGCGACTGCTTTCGGTGGCGTATCGACAAGGCCAAGATTGAACACAATGCGCGAAGGTCCGGCAACCCGTTGCTCAACCTCGGACAGATATCCCAGCAGCCGCGATTCCAGCCCATCGAACTGCTCCCAGTATGCCTCCAGCCCCAGGCCTATCAATCCCACGCGCAGATGCTTGTATTCCCTGTTCATCGAACTTCTTTTCTTGCTTCCGTTCCGGGTGTTCCGATCCTTCCCTTCATGAAGAAGACCTCCGTCATCATCGCCTGCGACTCGCCGGGCCGCAGGTCGGGCACGGGTTCAAACAGCGGTGCCATCGTCTCCTGCCAGCGAAGATTCACGTCGCTGGCTTCGAGACGCTTCGTTAGTTCGTCATAGTCGGTCACATGCATATAGAGAAACAATTGCTGATTGCGCCGAAAGATCGAGTACTCCGAGACGCCGAACGACTCCAGTTCCCTGAGTAGTTCCGGCCATACATGCCGGTGCGCCTCGTCGTATTCCTCGGTCTTACCTGCCTTGATCCGTAGCTGGAAGGCGATTCGCTCCACGCTGTCCCTCCTCGATCCATCACTTGTACTGCAAGACAGCTACTTCAAACGGCTGCAACGAGAGGATGCGGCCATGCAGGGTTTCCTGTGCCGGCGCATGGTCGCCGGTGGACGGCGCCACCAGGGAAATGGCCGCTCCATCAGCCTCTGCCGGCAGTGTGATCTGTTCGGCGCGATTGCGTTTATTGATGACCAGCAGAGACTTGCCTTGCTTCGTTTCAAAAGCCTGAACGGAGAGCGACTCGTTGGGGTTGGTTGTATCGACAAGCTTGTCTCCCGGGCCAAAGTGATCCTTTAGCAGCTTCAGTACCCAAAACCGCGGATTGGGCTCGGCGGTGTTGTAGTTCATCATGCTTACGCTCGGATACTGCGACGGATAGCCGACCAGCTGCGATTCTCCCAGCACATCGATCCCCATCTTTGCAGTTTCTTCATAGATATAGGCATACATCGCGCCGTCGAGATTCCAATAATTCTGCGGCTCAGGTTTGGCAACGTATCCCGGCTGCCGTATCTCCTTGCCGTCTTCCGGCAGGATGACTCCCAGTTCATCGAGATCGGTCTTTGTCGATGGAGACAGACGCTTGCGAATCTGCTCCACATAACGCACCGTATTGAGAAATCCCTCAGCCTGATCGAAGAAGGTGTACTGCCAGTCGTCAAGGGTCTGGTCGGGCGACGGCGATGCGTAGAAGTGATAGCTGATGAAGTCCAGCGGAGCGCCCTTCCGGTGATTCGCCGGATTCAGGAAGTACTCGAACATCTCCGGATGCTTGCTCGGGGCGGCGAGTGCCAGGGCGACGAACTTAATATTGGGGTCGACCTTTCGCATGGC
>Ga0207674_10004478_pt1 | contig 16801 bp, 18 predicted proteins | sample KBSCornC72_FD_184303 | JGI IMG/M metagenome (GOLD analysis project Ga0207674, IMG submission 184303) | Corn rhizosphere microbial communities from Kellogg Biological Station, Michigan, USA - KBS Corn C7-2 (SPAdes) (version 2) | ecosystem: Host-associated > Plants > Roots > Rhizosphere > Soil ... | reverse complement strand
CCCCGAATAGTCGATCTCGCCTTTCTTCGCTTTCGCCTTCACGAACTGCGGCAGCTGGTTGATCCAGCGGATGTGGCCGTTCTGGCGATAGACGCAGATCAGCTTTGCCTGGCTGGTTACGACGAAAATCCAGTCGCCCGCGACCCACGGCGTCGAGATGCCCGCGATGTTGATCTCCCACTGCCGCTGCCCGGTGATGAGGTCGAGTGCGACCATGCGGCCGCCCTGCCCGACCGCGATTACCTGGCCGTTGTCGATCACCGGGTCGGCGTCGATGTCGCTCAATGACGACACGCTGGTGCGGATGCTGGTCCGCTGAAGCGCGTCCTGCCACACGACCCGGCCATTCTCGTAGCGATAGGCATTGAGCTCACCAGAGGAGAAACCGGCGATGACCGTTCCCTGCCCCACGGCCGGCGATGCGGAACCGAATACGCCCGCGACTTCGAGCGACGCCGCCTGCGACCAATTGGTGGAACCGTCGCTCTCCTTGAGCGAATAAATCTGGTTGTCCTGGCTGATGACATAGACCGAATCGTTGGCGACCGATGGCGCTCCGCGCAGCGGCCCGCCCGGGCGCACCTGCCAGACGATCCCGCCATTGCGCTCGTCGAGCGCGGCGACGAAGCCGAGGCCGTTGGTCGCGTAAATCTTGCCCTGGTCATAGGCGATGCCGCCGCCGTAGAGCGACGCAGTATTATTCTTCTCGACCGGCGTCTGGCTCGCCCAGACCTGGCCGCCGGTGCGGGCGTCGAAGGCGCGGACCGCGCCCAGCGTGTCGATCGTGTAAACCCGGCCGTTGGCGACGATCGGCGCCGCCGCCAGGCGCTCCGTCAGCGAGCTGCCGCGGCCGGCCTGAATGCTGAAGGCCCGGCCAAGCGCATTGCCGAGCGCAACCTGACCCATCGACTTGGTCGCGTTGCCGCCGGACTGGGTCCAGTCACTGTTCACTGTCGGCTGCGGCAAGACCATCGGCAGAGCCGCGGTCGCGGGGTCGACGGTAACGTCGCCTTCGCCGGTCAGGACGGCAATGCGCTGCCCGAGCACCGGCGTGCTGGGGCCTTTGCCCTTCTTCAATATGCCGCAGCTGCTCGCAGCGAATGCGAAGGCGATGAGAAGGGGAACGCGGAAATACGTCGATTTAGTCATTCTCGGTCCTACTGGGCCTTGGTTGCAAGCGCGCTGCTGGCGTCGACGCCGAGCGAGCCTGCGACCTGGATGGCGCGCGCACGAATGGTTTGGGGCACGCCCTGATCCTTGGCGATGGCGGCGTAGAGCTGGCCGGCTTCCTGGCGCTTGCCCTGCTTGACCAGCGCGAGCGCGGTCATCTCGCCGGCGCTTCCGAACCACGGCTCGCCCGGCTTGGCGAGCGGCTGGAGACGCGCGATCACATCGCCGGGCTGAAGCTGGTCGAATTCGAGCGCAGTCTGGCGGACCAATGCGGCATCGCGGTAAGGCTTGGGCAAGCCGCTATCGTCGGCGATCGACTTGTAGGTCGAAGCCGCCAGTTTGGTGTCGTTCTGCTGGAGTGCCAGCGCGCCCCGCGCGAACAGAGCCGAGGCGCGCACCGCCTTGCTGCCGCTCTTCGCCAGTTCGTCGAGCTGCTGCGGGGCCTGGTCCATCTTGCCGCTGCCGACGTCCTTGTAGATCGCGGCAAGCTTTTCGACTTCAGCGCCCGAGCGCTTCACCTCGTGCTGCTTCCACCAAATGAACCCGCCGCTCGCGGCGAGGAACAATATTACGGCGATGATCAGCAACGCGCCGTAGCGCTTGAAGAAGTCCTGCATCTGGTCCCGGCGCAGGTTCTCGTCGACCTCGCGCAGGAAGGTTTCGTTCATGTCAGGGGGCTGCGCCAAAATGCCTCAATCCGGTCGGTTGGGGGTCCACATGCCGAAAGCTTCCCTTCCCCACCCTTGATGAACGGAAGCTGGCGGCGCTTCGTCTAGCGGCTGACGCGGCAAAGGCAAAGAGGCGTTCGTGCCGCCGCTTGCGGGGTTAGCGATCGGCCGGCGAACTGTGTGATGAACGTCGACCGGCTCCTCAGGCCGGTGACTTTGTTCGGTAAGTCTGCTCCGCGGTCGGGAAGCGTCGCGCGCGCACTTCTTCGGCGTAAACGCGCGCTGCTTCGTCAATCCGCTCGGCAAGGCTGTCGTAGCGTTTAACGAAGCGCGGGGTGCGCTCGAACATTCCGAGCATGTCGTCGATCACCAGTACTTGGCCGTCGCATTGCGCCGACGCGCCGATGCCGATCACGGGCGCGGCGACTGCCGCCGTGATGGCGTCGGCGACGGGTTCCATGACGCCTTCGACGACAATGCAGAACGCGCCAGCTTCATCGATCGCCTTGGCGTCGTTGATGATCTTGTCGGCCTCGCGCTCCTCGCGGCCCCGGGCGCCGTAGCCACCGAGGATGTTTACCGCCTGGGGTGTCAATCCGACATGGCCGATCACCGGGATCCCGCGGTGGGTCAGGAACTCGACCGTCGAAGCCATCGCTTCACCGCCCTCGAGCTTCACCGCCGCGCAGCCGGTCTCCTTCATCAGTCGTGATGCGTTGGCGAACGCTTGCTCCGGCGAGGCCTCGTAGCTTCCGAACGGCATGTCGACAGCGACCAGCGCATGCCAGCTGCCGCGCACCACCGCGGCCCCGTGCGCGCACATCATCTCCATCGTCACCGGGATGGTCGATGGCAGGCCGTAGATCACCTGCCCGAGGCTGTCGCCGACCAGCAGCATGTCGCAATGCGGATCGAGCAGCTGCGCCATGCGCATGGTGTAGGCAGTGAGCATGACCACTGGCTGCTCTGTCCGGGCATCGACCTTTCGGCCGCGGATCGCCGGCGCCGTCATCCGCTTGCCGGGCACGGGCGAAGGCGTCGCCCGACTGGTCGAAGTGTCAATCGTGAAGGTCGACATGGCATCGGCGTTTAGCCGCGCATCGGCCTGCCCGCCAGAGAGGTATCGTTTCAATACCGTAACATAAGGAACTTTGGTTCCGCTTCGCGGTTCGGGGTTCCAGGTGCGCCGGACGTCCGGCGTGTAGAAGATTGGAAGTGATCCATGTTCGATCGCCAATGGCTTGGCGACCTTGTGCTCGCCGTCCTCCTCGCCATTCCGACCGCAGCCGTCGCGGCAACCGGCCATGAGGCACGCCACAACGTCACTAGTGCAACAGAAGCTCAGTCGCAGGCCAATCATTCGGCTGTCGACAATCGTTTCAGCCTGTTTGCGCCAAACTAGATCCGCGCCGTCTTAGCCTGCCGGGCGAAGCTAAGCGTCGGCCGTCAGCCGCTCTTCCCACCCCGCGCCCTGCGCCAGCGAAATCGAGTCCAGCACGGCCGTGCTCTGGTCGCGCAGGATGGCAAAGGCGCGGCGGATCGCGCAGGTAGCCTCGTCCTGGCAGTCGCCGCACGGCGCGTAGAAATTGACGCTCGCGCACGAGACAAGGGCGATCGGCCCTTCCATCGTCCGCACAACCTCGCCGAACGAGATCTGGTCCGACGGACGCGAGAGCTGGTAGCCGCCCTTCGGTCCGCGCGCGCTCTTCACCAGTCCGGCTTTCTTGAGGTCGAGCATGATGAGCTCGAGATATTTGGGCGGCACGCGCTGCGTTTCCGCGATGCGGCTGAGCTGCACGGGGGCGCCGCCCTGCTCCTCGGCGAGGAAGAGCAGCGAACGCAGCGCATATCGGGTCTTTTGCGCGATCATGCCTGGGCGCGAGCCTAGCGAGAGATGGGGGGAGCGGAAAGCCCGCGCCTAGAAGCGTGATGAACACAACTTAATCGGCAGGTCACGGCGTTGTGACGGCAGCGCCCGTAGGTGCGCGGCGGCTCATCCGAGCTTCAACCGACTACGGAGAAAACTTCCCATGAAACGTGCACTGATCGCTTCGTTCGCCGCCCTCGGCATTGTCGCTGCCCCGGCGATCGCCGCCACCACCGCCGCCAAGGCGGATGCCAAGGTCACCAAGACCCAGAAGAAGGCCGCCAAAGCCGCCGCCAAGAACCAGAAGCTTGCCGCCAAGACGGCTTCCAAGCCGAAGTGACAATCCCGTGCCGCCCGGGAGGAGCACAAAGCTCGTCCTGGGCGGCCCCGCCGTCATGAACGCCATTTAACCTTGCCGCCACGGCCGTGAGAAGCGGCTGGCGGTAAGCGGCCTTTCCACCGGCGCTTATTTGCCGGAAGACAGGAGGAAGCCATGAAGAAGTTGATTGCGACGCTCGCCGCCGCCGCCCTGATCGCGACGCCGGCCATCGCGGCGCAGACCAGCAAGACATCGTCGGGCGCGAAAACGACCAAGACGATGGTCACCAAAGGCCCGAAGGCCACCGCGACGACCACCGTCACCACGAAGGTCACGCCAAATTCGTCGAAGAGCAAGACGCACAAGATGGCCAAGCGCCATACCAGGCATCACAAGATGATGGCCAAGGCGAAGAAGCCGGCGATGAAGAAGGCGGCGACCGACACGACGACCAAGAGCTGATCAGCCTTCCCGTGCGGCGCCGCCTCGCCGACTCCCGGCGGCGCCGCGCGGATGTTTTGCCCGCGCGAGCATTCGGAGTATCCAGCATTTATGGGCCGCAAGATCCTTCTGATCGAGGACGACCGCGAAACGGCGTCCTATCTGACGAAGGGCCTCAATCAGGAGGGCCATAGCGTCGAACAGGCGACCAACGGCCAGGACGGGCTGTTCCGCGCTACGGACGGCAGCTTCGACCTGATCGTCCTCGACCGCATGCTGCCCGTGCTCGATGGCTTGTCGGTGCTCAAGGCATTACGCGCGGCCCGGATCGACACGCCGGTGCTGATCCTCTCTGCGCTCGCTTCGGTCGGCGACCGGATCGAGGGGCTGGAGTGCGGCTCCGATGATTATCTCGTCAAACCATTTTCCTTCGCCGAGCTGCTGGCGCGCGTGAATGCGCTGCTCCGCCGCCGCGAATCCCGCGTCGACCCGGCCGAGCACCGGCTAACGGTCGGCGATCTCGAGATCGATCCCTTGTCGCGCTCGGTGAAGCGCAGCGGCAAGAAGCTCGACCTGAAGCCGCGCGAATATCTGCTGCTCGAATATTTCGCGCGCAACGAAGGGCGCGTCGTCACCCGCACGATGCTGCTCGAGCAGGTCTGGGACTATCATTTCGACCCGGGCACCAACGTCATCGACGTCCACGTCAGCCGTCTTCGCCGCAAGCTCGATGAAGGGTTCGAAAAGCCGCTGCTCCACACGGTGCGCGGCGCGGGCTACATGCTCGCCGCCTGAACCGCTAAACAGCCGCCGTGCCTACGACCCTACGCATCGCCCTTTTGGCGGGCCTGCTCGCGCTGCTCTCCAATCTCGCGGTGATCGGTTTCATCTATCTGCGTACCCATGACGAAGCCGTCGTCACCGTGCATCAGCAAGTCGTCGAGCAGGGCAAGGTGCTTGCCGATGTCTATCGTTCCGGCGGCAAGGCCGCGCTCGACGATGCCATCCAGGACACGATGACCTACGCCGATCCGCAAACCGCGATCGCCGTAATCGGGCCGCGCGGCCAGCAAGTGATCGGCAATCTTGAAACCGAACCATCGCTCGCGCTGCCACTCCAGGAGGGGTATCACAATACGCTGATCCGGCTGCACGGCCAGACCACCCCGCGCGAGGCGGCGCTGGTGGTTCACCGCCTGCCGACCGGCCAATGGCTGGTCAGCGGTCGGCTCGCTGGCGAGGGATTCGCAATCCGCGAGACGCTCGAACGCTCGCTGCTGATCGCTTTGGTCGTCGCCGGGCTGCTCGGCCTCGTCTGCGGCCTGATCCTTGCCCATTATGTCGGACGGCGAGTTCACGACATTGCGACGGTGGCCGACCGCATCAGCGGCCGCGATCTTAGCCAGCGCGTGCGATTGTCCGGAGCGGGAGACGCGTTCGACCGGCTCGGCCGACAGATCAACGCCATGCTCGACCGGATCACCGGCTTGATGGAAGAGCTTCGGTTGCTGACCGACAGCCTCGCCCACGACCTTCGCTCGCCGGTCAGCCGGCTGCGCTCGGCGGCGCATGCGGCAGCCGAAGCAAGCGATCCCAGGGAACAGGAAGAACTGCTCGGCAGCGTGATCCGCCAGGCCGATGCCCTGATGCGCATCCTTACCGCGGTCCTCGAGATCAGCCGGTCGGAAGCGCTGACAGGCCGCAAGCAGTTCAGCTGGTTCGACGTCGGCGAGCTCGCTGCCGAGCTGACCGAAATGTACGACCCGCTCGCCGACGAACGCGGCGCCGTGCTCGAATATGATCGGCCGCCGCGCGCCGTGCCCTTGTTCGGCCATCGCCAGCTGCTCGCGCAAGCGGTCAGCAATCTGGTCGAAAATGCGATCCGCTATGGTTCGGCCGGCGGCGAGATCCGGGTCCGCGTCGAACCCGGCGAACGGCAGATCAGGGTCGAGGTCGGCGACCGCGGCCCCGGCATCCCGGCCGAGCGCCGCGATGAAGCCCGCCGGCGCTTTGGCCGGCTCGACTCAAGCCGATCGGACGAAGGCGCCGGCCTTGGCCTCGCATTGGCCGAAGCCATCGCCCATCTTCACCAGGGCGAGCTGGTTCTCGAGGACAATGCGCCCGGCCTGCTCACCGTTCTTCAACTCCCGGTCCAGTCGAAGCAGGTGCGCGCAGCCTGAGCCGCGCAGCGCTGCGTCCAATCGCACGGCCGTTCGATGAACCGCGCATCCCGCCGCGCCGCCATTCGTTTTGCTCGCGGGACAATGACGCCCGAGTTTCTCGAAGAGGAGATTTTCATGGCTCAGCACGGCTATCTTCGCGAATGGGACGAAGGATGGGGCGGCAGCGACGACCGCGACCGTCGGCGCGACGAAGATCGCGAACGCAGCTGGCGAGGATCGGACCGCGATGAACGGAACCGGGACCGCGAACCGGGCTTCATGCTCGACCGAGGCCGCGACCACGAGCGCGGCTTTTCCACAATGGGCGACCGCGCGCGCGAGGCATTTCGCAGCGATGATCACCACCGCGGCGAACCCTGGAGCAGCCGCGACTGGCGCGGAAGCGGCCAGGATGAATGGCGCAGCGGCAGTGAAGGCATGGGCGGCTATGGCCGCTTCCAGGGCGACCAGGGCCGCTACCAGAGCGGCAGCTCCGACTGGGAACGCGCACCGCGCAACTACGGCAGCCACCAGGACGATCATTATCGCAGCTGGCGCGACAAGCAGATGAGCGCGCTCGATCGCGACTACGCCGATTATTGCCGCGAGCGCGAGCAGCAGTTCCATCAGGATTTCGACAATTGGCGGTCCAACCGCAACCGTCAGCAGCCTATGCAGCCGCACGGCGCCTCTTCCGGCGACGTGATGGAGCTGAGCGACGCGCAGGCCGTCGCCGCGGACCAGGAGCGGGCCCATGAGCGGGCACTGGCAGGTCAAGGCAACACGCCGAGTCCGATCGGCGAAGCGACGCTCGGCACCAACAATTCGGAGAATGCCGGTACCGGTCGCGGCAAGCGCTAGAATGCCGCGGACCTGACTTCAGGGCGCGGATCCGGACTTCGGGTCCGCGTCGTCCTTATCCCTCGATGATTACCTTGGTGCCGAGCCTGGTCACGCCATAGAGCTTCTCGGCGAATTTCATCGGCAGGCGCATGCAGCCGTGGCTGGCGGGGTAGCCGGGGTTCACGCCGCCGTGGAATGCGATGCCGTAATCGTCGATGCGCTGCATGAAGGGCATCGGCGCATTGTCGTACTTCTTCGAGCGGTAGAACGGCCGCTTCTCGAGGATCGTCCAATTGCCGTACGGCGTGATGTGACCGGTCTTGGCGCTCGACATGCTCGACGCGCCGAGCAGCTTGTCGCCGCGGTAGACGTAGGTCATCTGCGTCAACAGGTCGACGACGATGCGGGTGTCGCCCTGTGACGGAGCAGTGCTCGCCCACACATATTCGCCCGGCTTGAGACCGACCTTGCCGAACTCGGCGACCATGTCCTTGTGCGCCTGCGGAGCGTTGCCGAGTGTCCAGTGATAAGGAACGGCGTTCGAGACGCTTGCCGCCGGCTTTGTTTCGGCCAGCTGGGCGCCCGGTGTCGCGGCGCAACCGGCGAGCATCGCCGCCGCTGCTGGAATCAGCCATTTGTACATCGTGCGCACGGCCTGCCCTTGTTTGTTTCTCGCCACGGATGAGCAAGAATTGAGGCGGAGAGTCAATCCAGGGTTTAACAGCAAGTTACTGTTAAACCGATGAATTCTTAGTGTTGCGGCCGAAGAGTGCTGCCCGGCTTCCAGCTCGGCGCAGCCGGCTGATCCGCGACGCGCCCGACCAACTCATAGAAAAAGCGGTTGAAATCGGCCGCGGCGTTCCAGTCCATCGGCTGTTTCAAATCGTCCTGCGGCTTGTGATAGCCGGTGCGGTACCACTGGCGATAAATCTGCTCACTGCGCGAACCCGGCCGGTAGCCGAAGACGAACGCGGTCGCGGGGATGCCCGCCTGGAGAAACGGCCATTGATCGGAACGCTGCAGCAAATTGCGTTCGGGTTCCGGGTCCTTCTGCACCGCGATACCGAGCCTCGCCGCAACTGCGCGGACATCGTCTCCAAGGCTGGTATCGTCGAGCGCGTGGACGGTCAGCAGCTTCAGCGGGAAGATTGGGCGCAGCTGGTCGAGGTTGATGTCGGCCGCGATGCGCGACAGCGGAACGGTCGGATGCGCGATGAACCAGCGCGAGCCAAGCAGGCCTTTCTCCTCACCGGTCCATGCAGCGAACAGGATCGGTCGACGGTACGGATGCCCCTGCCGCCGCTCGGCGAGGCGGATCAGCAAGGCGACATAGGCCGCGTCGTCGAGCGTGCCGTTGTACAGCCGGTCGCCGTTGACAGGTTCGCCATAGCCATAGCCGTCGAGATGGGCGGAGAGGACGATCGCCTGGCCGGCGAGCTTCGGATCGGAGCCGGGCAGCATCGCGAGCACGTTCGGCGATGCGATGTCCCGCTGTCGCACTTCGAAATCCGCACGCAGGCGCACTGGAATCGCGAAGCTCGGCAGCGGCCGGCCGGCGCTCCCGTCGGCGATGAGCAGCGCGGCATCGCGCCGTGCGCCGCCGAGCAGCTTGCCGAGCGATTGCGCGTTCAGGGTGAACTTCACGAACGGGTCTGACGCGATCGTCGCGCCGGCGAGCGTCACCGTACGTGCATAGGCATAAGGCCAGCGCGGCGGCTCAACCGTGAAGCCGGGGTCGGCAATCGTCATCATGCCGATGCCGCCGGCGGCACGCACCGCCTCCTCTCGCTCCGCCATGCCCGGTAGGCCCGGCCGGTGAGTCCCGTGGCAGATCACGATGCGCCCGCGGACATCGGCGAGCGCCGATGGCGCGCAATAGCCGCCATAGGCGAGCGGCGCATCGAGCCGCCGCGGCATTGCGTCGGAAGGCGAGACCGTAAGGTCATGCAGGAAGACGAGCGGTCGGCCGCCGGCGCTCAACCGCGCCCTTAAAACTGCGACTTCGTGCATCGGGACTTGCTGGAACCAGCCGCCATTCTCTCCCGCGGGCCTCAGCCCCGCCGCCGCGAACTTCGCCGCGACCAGTTTCGCAGCACGCTCATATGCCGGAGACCCCGTGTCGCGTCCCTCCATCCGATCGTTCGAGAGCTGCGCGGTCGTGGCCCACCAGGAAGCGGTATCGGGATCGAGCTTCGGCGGCGCAGCCCCGGTGAGCAGAATGGCCGCGGATGCAATCGCCCATTTCGCGATGTGTGAACGCGCTACTTCCATGTTGTTGCGCCTTTCGGCCAGCCGGGGCGCTGGACTCGCACGATGCAGAAACGTTGCCCCGAGGGTGCCCTCATCACGACCCAGCGCTCCAGCCGCTGATCGACCACCGCGCCCAGCTTTTCCAGCCGGGCGACCTCAGCAGGAATGTCGTCAGTCTCGATATCGATGTGCACGCGGCTCTCGTGCTCGACGCGCTGGATTTGCACACTGATCTCGTCCTGAGGCGTTTCGAGCATCACATAATTGCCACGCGTGCCGGGATGATTGGAATCGATGCGCCGGCCGAGCGCCTCCGCCCAGAACTGTGCCGCAGCACCGATGTCGTCGACGTTGCAGTCGATCAAGATGCCGTTGATCCGTGAACTGTGCAACTTCATCTCCCAATGGCTGCGCTGGCGGTCAGATAGCCCAGGATGAGGGCTGACGTCTGGTCGATGAGCCTTCGGGCAGCGCCGTCCCGAAACATCTCCGCATGGTGAAGCACGGCATTGTGCGCGAGTGCTTCGATAGACGTCGCGCACACGAACGCAGCGAGATCGACGTCTGCCACACTCAGTTCGTGGCGTCGCCGCTGAAGATAGGACCTGAAAAGGTCGTGAGCTTCGTAATTGACACCTCCGACATCTTCGAGAGCACCCGTGCGCGGGATCTCCTCGGCAAGCACCCGGTGGAGTGCCGGATCGACCCGGTGAGCGTCGATCGCGACGCTGACGAGCTTCGGGATGCCCTCCTGTAGGGGAAGCGACATAACCTCCGCCGCCGATCCGCTGACCACCTCCATGATATCGCGGCGGTGGCGCTCGGCCACCGCAACAACAAGTGCCTCCTTGCTCGGAAAATATTGGTAGAGCGAGCCCACGCTGACTCCCGCCACCTCCGCGATCCGGTTCGTGCTCGCTTTGTCGAAGCCTTCTCGTACCAGAATGCGAGCAGTCGCCTCGACAAGCGCCGCCACGGTTGCGCGCGAGCGGTCCTGAACGGCGCTTTTCCTGGGTTTCGTCGCGCTTCTCGGCGCCATGACCAGACCATCCCGGATGCGAGTATTAAAAAGCGAATGAATGCTCATATTCTGGCTCGCGTGACAGCAAGTCAAGCGAAGGACCGAAGGATGCACGAAACGCTTCAACGCCTTTTCCGATACAAGGCCTGGGCAGACGATAAGCTGCTTAACGCGGTGGCCCAGCTCGGCGGCAAGTCACCTGCAACCGAGCTGGCGATCAAAGCCCTGAGCCACGCTTACGTCGTCGACCGAATTTTCGCCGCGCACCTGCGACGAGCGGATCATACGTTCAGCTCGGCTAACCTCGCGACCTTGCCGACGGTGGAGGTTCTCGCAGCGCAAATCCGCGCGAGCGACCGGGAGTATGTCGATTATGTCGCGCGCCTAAGCGCGGATGAGCTGGCCGAGCGGATCGACTTCACCTTTACCGACGGGGCGCTCGGCCGCATGTCGCGTGAGGAGATGCTGATGCACGTGATCACTCACGGTGTCGGTCACCGCGGCCAGGTCAGTGCGGTGATGCTGCTCAATTCGTTGCCTGCCGCAAAAGACGGCTTCACCTCATATCTGCACGAGGCCGAAGCCGCCGAACGAAGACGCGCCGCCTGACCGGCTATTCCCACTCGATCGTGCCGGGCGGTTTCGAGGTGTAGTCGTAAACCACCCGGTTGATCCCCTGCACTTCGTTGACGATGCGGGTCGCGACGCGACTAAGGAAAGCGGCGTCGAACGGGTAGGTGTCTGCCGTCATCCCGTCGAGCGAGGTCACGGCGCGCAATGCGCAGACGTGGTCGTAGGTACGGTAATCACCCATGACGCCGACTGTTCGCACCGGCAGCAAGACCGCGAATGCCTGCCAGATGGCGTCATAAAGACCGGCATTGCGGATCTCTTCAAGATACACAGCGTCGGCCTTGCGCAGGATGTCGCACTTCTCCTTGGTGACCTCGCCGGGAATGCGGATCGCAAGCCCAGGCCCCGGGAACGGATGGCGGCCGACGAACGCCTCGGGCAGCCCGAGCTCGCGGCCGAGCTCGCGCACTTCATCCTTGAACAATTCGCGCAGCGGCTCGACCAGCCTCATGTTCATGCGCTCGGGCAGGCCGCCGACATTGTGGTGGCTTTTGATTGTCACCGACGGTCCGCCGGTGAAGCTGACGCTCTCGATTACGTCGGGATAGAGCGTGCCCTGCGCGAGGAAGTCGGCGCCGCCGATCTTCGTCGCCTCGGCCTCGAACACATTGATGAATTCGGCGCCGATGAACTTGCGTTTCTTCTCAGGGTCGCTGACCCCTGCCAGCCCGGCCAGGAAGTCCTTGCTCGCGTCAACGTGAACCAGTGGGATATTGTAGCTGTTGCGAAACAGGCTCACGACTTGTTCGGCCTCACCCGCGCGCATCAGGCCGTGGTCGACGAACACGCAGGTCAGCTGGTCGCCGATCGCCTCGTGGATCAGCACCGCCGCCACCGCGCTGTCGACGCCGCCCGAAAGGCCACAGATCACCCTGCCCTTCCCGACCTGCGCGCGGATGTCGGCGATCTTGGCGTCGCGGAAGCTCGCCATGGTCCAGTCGCCCGCGCAGCCGCACACATGGCGAACGAAATTGGCGAGCAGCTTGCCGCCGTCGGGCGTGTGCACGACTTCGGGGTGGAACATGAGGCTGTAGCGCTTCGCCTCCTCGTCGGTGGCGATTGCGAACGGCGCGCCCTCGGAGCGGGCAACCACCTCGAACCCGGGCGCGAGCGTTTCGACCCGATCGCCGTGGCTCATCCACACCTGGTGCTTTTCGCCGACGTTCCACAGCCCGTCGAACAGCGCCGAGGGGGTGACGATTTCAATGAAGGCGCGGCCGAATTCGCGCTGGTCGGAACCGACGACCTTGCCGCCCAATTGCTGATGGAGCGTCTGCTGACCGTAGCAGATGCCAAGCAGGGGCAGGCCACTGTCGAACAGCACCTGCGGCGCGCGCGGGCTGTTCTCCGCCGTCACGGACGCCGGACCGCCGGAGAAGATCACACCCTTTGGCTGCAGCCGAGCGAAAGCTTCCTCGGCCGCGTTGAACGGCGCGATCTCGGAATAGACGCCGGCCTCCCGGATGCGACGCGCGATGAGCTGCGTCACCTGGCTGCCGAAGTCGACGATGAGGATGGATTCGGTGGGGCGGACCGTCATGGCGGGCCGATACGGATGCGGGTCGCCAAACGCAATGCGCCGGAACCTCCTTCGAGGCGCCGGCGCATCTTCGAGCTTCTATTGCCGATTAATAGCGGCGGTAGCCGTACTGCGAATAATCGTAATTGTTGTACGGCGTGGTATTGCCATAGCCGTAGTTCGACTGGGCGCGATCGATATCGACATCGGTGACGAAGCCGCGATAGTCGGCCTTGCACTTCCACGTGAGGTCGACCGGGGCGTTGCCATATGCCGCATAGCGCCCGCTGGTCGCGACGCCGCGCACCGTCACGCCGCCGTTTGAACGCGGCTCGACACGGCTGATGCCGAGCACTCGGCCACCGCCGTAATTGCTATAACCGTAGCCGCCATAGCCGCCGCCGAGGCGCGCCTGGACCGCATTCGCACATTGATTGACCGCGGCCTGGCTGTTCGCGCCATAGCCGTTGTAGCCATAGCCGCCGCCAAGCACCTGGTTGATGACCTGCCCGACGACGTTGCCGCCATTCGGGTAGCCGTAGCCGTATCCAGGATAATATTGTGCCGCAGCCGGTGCTGCGCTGGCCAGTGCGGCAATCCCGATGCCGCCCACCAGAAACGTCGTGACTGCCCTCATGGCTCGTCTCCCTGTTTCGATCCGCCAGCAAAACGCATGGCAGCTGATTTGGTGCGGACTATCGTTACGGCGTTGCACCGGCCCTGAACTGATCGTTTGCTGCGGTTCAGCTAGTCAGTCGCGCAGCTCGTCGGCGTCCCAGTGCTTGAGCTTGCGGTGGCGGTTCCACAGCTCCATCGGCTGCAATTCGCGCCAGTCTTCGGCGATCGCCAGGGCGGCGTCATCGTCCTCGGCCTCGAACTCGCGAAAATGCTCGATGTGGCCGCTGAACCGGTCCAGGAAATAGAGGCGATAATAACGCATCCTGCCACCCCCCGATGGCAGGTCCGCTTATATCATTGATTTATAGCGGTAACGAATCGCCGGCGAGAGCACCCGCGACCATGGGTTCGCGCCTCAAGCTGCTTCGAACTCTTCCTGGTTCGCCACCGGACCGGAATCCTGACCCTTGGCGGCGGTGTCGCGGTCGACGAACTCGATGACGGCGATCGGCGCTGCGTCCGACGAGCGGATGCCGGCCTTGATCACACGCGTGTAGCCGCCGTCGCGCTTGGCGTAGCGGGCCGCCAGCACGTCGAACAGCTTGGCGAGCTGCGCCTCGTCCATCAGCCGTGACTGGGCGAGGCGGCGGTTCGACAGGCCGCCGCGCTTGGCGAGGGTCACCAGCTTCTCGACATAGGGCCGAAGCTCCTTCGCCTTGGCGGTGGTGGTGGTGATCTGCTCGTGCTTGATGAGCGCTGCCGCCATGTTGCGGAACAGGGCCGCGCGGTGGCTGGAGGTGCGCTGAAGCTTACGGCCGCCTACACGATGGCGCATGGGTCTTGTCCTTCCGTTCGTCAGGGGTCCGTATCAGGTAACCCCGGCCACGCAGTTCTTGGGGCGACTGCGCTTAGCCCAAATGACAACGGCGAGCGCAGCGGCCCGCCGGTTGGGCTGCCCTCAAGCGGAAATGCGCTGCTTAGTCAAGGTGCTGCGGGCGAGCCGCGCGACCAGCGACGTGAGGTGCCGGTGGCTCGATTCGTGATAGACGGATGTCGCCTCCAGCTCCTTGCACAAGCGTCGGTGCGCCTCGCCCAACGCATGATAAGGCAGCCCCGGCAGCAAGTGGTGGAGCGCGTGATAGCGAAGGCCCACGGGCGCCCATAATGCCGGCAAGGTCGCCGGCGGCGGCACGTTGACGCTGTCGAGGAACTGCGCGGTGACGCTCATCGGCTCGCCGTCATTCTCCCACAAATGCGCGACAAGCGTGCGCACTTGGTTGAGGAACATGACAACGGCGGCAACCGCCAGGAAGATCAGGAACGCGCTTAGCGGGACCACGCCTGTCGCAACCATCGTCAGCAGCGCTATGGCCCAGAAGCTGCACGCCGCCTCCTGCCATGCCCAGTCGCGCGCGAATTCGCCTTCGGGCTTTGGGCGCACGAACCTCGGATTGATCTGCAGGCCCGAATAGCGGCCGACAATGATGCTGCGCAGCTTGGGCGAGAGCAGTGACAGCGGCGCGAGGATGGCGAACCGGATCAGCATGCCGACCGGAGCCAGCGCGGCGGCGATCAGGAAGACAGGCAGCGTCCACGGGTGCATCAGCGCCAGCGGCAGATATTCGGGATCGTCGACCGTTCCGTAATAGCGCTTCGCGTGGTGCTGGTTGTGGACGCCTTCGTACATGAAGCTCGGCACCATCAGCGGCACGCCGACGATCAGGTTCCAGGCGAAACGGAAGCCCTTCACCGCGCCTTTCTTGATGTGGGTCAGCTCATGGATGAACGAACCGGCGCGGTAGAGTGCGAGGATGGCGACGATTGCCAGCCCAACGGCGAGCCAGGTTCCACGCGCCGCAATCGTACCCGCCAGCGCGGCATAGCCGATCAGCGCCGACCCGAGCATGTCGGCCCAGTAGATCGCCGACTTCGGAACATTGAGGTCGCGCGTCAGATTGGCCGCAGCCTTGAGCATCGCCGCGTCGTCCTTGGTGCGCGGCGACGCCTGCAGCTCGGAAGCCGCGCGGGTGCGATTGCGCTCGAGGGTCGCTGTGCTGGTCATAGTGGCTGGCAGAAGCGGGCCATTATAAGGAGATAGTGGCGGGACTTGGGCGGGGGAAGGTGTGCCTCGCCTCGTCATTCCCGCGAAAGCGGGAACCCAGCGAAACAAAAATCGGGGTCCCCGCCTCCGCGGGGATGACGAAAGGAGGGCGAACAGCTAGCCATCGCCCATGAACAGCGCGCCCGTAACGATCCGCCCCGTCCTCGACAAACGCGACCGCAAGGCATTCGTCGACTTTGCCTGGGAAGTTTACAAGGACGACCCGGCCTGGGTCCCGCCGCTCAAGGACGAGGTCCACGGGCTGATCACGCCGGGCAAGAACCCGTGGTTCGAACATGCAAAGGCGCAGCTGTGGCTGGCGGAGCGCGGCGGCAAGGTCGTCGGCCGGATCAGCGCGCAGGTCGACGAGCTGGTGCAGCTGCACATGGAAGCGGGCACCGGCAATTGGGGCATGTTCGAGGTGCTCGACGGCGAAGCTGCGGCGGCGTTGATCGCCACTGCCGAGGATTGGCTGCGCAAGCAGGGCATGAAACGGGCGCTGGGGCCGATCAGCCTGTCGATCTGGGACGAGCCCGGACTCGAGATCGAAGGCTTCGCCGAGCCGCCGACGGCGATGATGGGCCACCATCGGCCCGAATATCAGGCGTGGATCGAGGCGGCGGGCTACGCCAAGGCCAAGGACCTCCTCACCTACGAGGTCGACATCGCCCATTGGGACGATCCCAAGATCAACCGCCTGATCGCAATGGGCGAGAAGAACCCGCGCATCCGCATCCGCGAGATCGACAAGGGCAAGTTCGCCGAGGAATCGCGCCTGATCCTCAACCTCTTGAACGAGGCTTGGTCGGACAATTGGGGCTATGTCCCGCTGACCGAGGCGGAAATCGCCTATGCCGGCAAGAAGCTGAAGCCGATCATCTTCAACGAGCTGGTGCGCGTCGCCGAGCTCGACGGTGAGCCGGTCGCCTTCATGCTCACCATCCCCGACATCAACGAGCTGACCCGTGATCTCAACGGCGAGCTGTTCCCGTTCAACTTCATCAAGCTGCTATGGCGCCTGCGCAAGCCGCGCACGCGGCGCCTGAGGGTCCCGCTGATGGGGGTGGCGAAGAAGCTGCATCATACGCGGCTCGCAAGCCAGCTCGCCTTCATGATGATCGAATACACGCGCCGCGACGCAGTTTCGAAATTCGGCGCGACCCACGGCGAGTTCGGCTGGATCCTCGAG
>Ga0207674_10004477_pt1 | contig 16801 bp, 16 predicted proteins | sample KBSCornC72_FD_184303 | JGI IMG/M metagenome (GOLD analysis project Ga0207674, IMG submission 184303) | Corn rhizosphere microbial communities from Kellogg Biological Station, Michigan, USA - KBS Corn C7-2 (SPAdes) (version 2) | ecosystem: Host-associated > Plants > Roots > Rhizosphere > Soil ... | reverse complement strand
GGCAGAGGGCTCCGTACCATGTCATCCCGAGCGAGCGAAGCGAGTCGAGGGATCTGTACTTCTGAACGGAGAGCGGCCAGGGGCGAGCCATGAGCGGTTGAGCCGTCGAGCGGCGAGCAACGAGCGACTGAGTGGCGAGCGGTCAGCCCAGCGGACAGCGGCGAGCGGAGAGCGCCGAGCCCACGCGATCAGCGGCAGCACCGACAGGGATCCGTTCCGGCCACTTCGCAGAATCGCCGTTCCAGATCCGCGCTTCGTCGTTGAAGTACGCCAGGAGGAACATCCGCATACGGAACGGCCTCGGGACGCCGACGCGTCCCGAGGCCGCTGCCTCACTCACCCACTCACCGCCTCCTCACCCATTGAGCTCGATCCGCATCAACCGTCGCTCCAGCCGTCGCTCGCGCGTCGGGTCGAACTGCTCCGCGGCCAGGGTGCGCTCGATCGTCGTCACCGCCTCGTTCACCGCGCGCAGGTAGCCGGCGCGCCAGGGAGATGGGTAGATCGTTTCGTCGGCGCGATGCTCCAGTCGCTGCGTCAGGCGGCGGAGCATGTCCACGGCGTCGGAGAGGCGCCGGTGCGATCGGAGGGCGACGGCGGCGGCTTCGTATCCCGCTGCCCGCCCGCGATGCGTGTCGGCGTCGTCGAGCGTGACACCCGGCGGAGGCGTCGTGCCCGTCGCGAACGCCTCCTCGCGCACCGCGGCGAGGGCGTAGTGCTCCGGCAGCCGAAATCGCGGCACCACGGGCACGTCGTGCGGGACGTCTGGGCCAGCGTCGGTCACGTGTGGAGCGGTCTCAGCGGGTGGGAGACGCATCGACCGGGCGATGCCGGGCGAAACAGGCGACCAAATTACGTGATCAGGATCACAATGCCAGAGGTGAATTGGGTCGCGCGGGGCCGGGCCGGCGCGAACCCTCTCCATCGTTCCGCGCGCGCCGAGCAGTGTCATCCCGAGCGAGCGGGGTGAGTTGTCATCCCGAACGTGCGCAGTGAGTTGTGTCGGCCCGAGCGTGCGCAGTGCGTTGTCATCCCGAGCGAGCGGAGCGAGTCGAGGGATCCGCACTTTTCAGCGGCGAGCAGTCAGCGGTTCAGCGGCGAGGCGTCTAGCGGCGAGCAACGAGCTTCAGAGCGGCGAGCCGTCAGCTGCGCCCAGCGGCGAGCGGTCAGCGGCGAGCCCTCAGCGGTCAGCCGTCACAGGATGTGATCCGGCCTCTTCCGTGGGATCGCCGTTCCGGATCCGCCTTCCGTCGTCGAAAAGGGAACGGCCCCGGAGCGCCGAAGCGTCCCGAGGCCGTTGCCTCACTCACCCGTCACCAACTCACCCACTCACTGTCGTTCACGCACTCACGGTCTTCCCGCAGAAGCGATCGAACGCATCCGTCAGGTCCGTGGCGATCGCGTCGGCGGAGCGGCCCTCGATCTGCCAGCGCTCGAGCATGAAGACGATCTCGCCGTCCTTGAGCAGCCCGATCGACGGCGAGCTGGGCGGATAGCCGGTGAAATAAGCGCGCGCCTTCGCGGTCGCCTCGACGTCCTGGCCGGCGAATACCGTCGTCAGGTGGTCGGGCTTCACCGCGTGCCGCAGCGCCGTGGCCACGGCGGGGCGCGCATTGCGGGCGGCGCAGCCGCACACGGAGTTCACGACCACCAGCGTCGTGCCGGGCGTCCCCTTGAGACTGGCGTCGACCTCATCGGGAGTGCGGAGCTCCTCGACGCCGAGCCGAGTGAGCTCCTGCCGCATCGGGGTGACGAAACGCTCATCGTACATCATCTGCTGACCTCGTTGATGGATTCGGTGCGGCTACTCGCGCACCAGCGCGAGGATGGCCTGCTGCGGGACGACGAGATATCGCTCGCCCTCGAACGTGATCTCGACCGCCGCCTTGCGAAAGAACAGCGCGTAGTCGCCGCGCCTGGCCTGCATCGGAACGAAGCGCGGCTCGCGCGCCGGCTCCTTCCACGGCTCCTCGCCCGGGTGGGCGTCGAAGGCCGGCATCGGCTGACCGGGACCGACCGCGACGATGGTACCCCCCTGCACGGCCTGGCTCTCGAGCGCGGTGGACGGCAGATACAGCCCGACCTTCGTGCGCTCTTCCCCGTCCTCGACCTTCACGAGCACGCGGTCGCCGACGACGATCAATTCCTTGTCGTTGCGGATCATGATCCGATCAAAGTCATATGACACAGGAATATATCCGCGAGCGTCCCGAAGGTGCCCGCGATTCCCTGCCGACGGTACTCAGGACGTCGCGCCGTTGTCGACCGGCTCGGCCTCCACCTCGGGCGCCATCCCGCTGCGTCGCACGAAGATGATCACGCCGGCGAGCAGCGCGGCCCAGATGCAGATGGACAGCTGGCTCTGGAGCAAGGCCCGCAACGCCATGCTCGGCCAGTCGTGGAACTCGGCGCGCACGGCGCCCTCGGGCTCGCGGCGCAAGGCGATGAGGACGAGGCTCGTCGCCATCTCGCCCACCGTCTCGATCAGGGCGAACAACGGGGCGCGCCACAACCAGGAGCGGATCGTCCAGTTCGCGAGATACGCCGTCGCCATGCCGAGCAGGATGAGCGCCCACACGACGAACGCCGCGCCGTAGAACCACCAGCTCGCGCGGCCGAGCGTGAACGTCAACGCGCGCAGCACGCGCAGGACGATCCCCGTCAACAGCGCCATCTCGACGATCGACAGCGACAGGCGTCGGAAAGCCTGCGGCTCTTCGAGCCGCCATTCGACCGAGTGTCGTGGGAAGAAGTGCGACATGGCGCCCGACCTCTCTACCTGTTCGACAGCACCATAGGGACGATCGTTACCACGACGATCGTCGCGCCCGCTTCGGCACGGCCTGCCTTAGTGAATCCGGGTCCCGATGCGACTCCACCGGATGTCGGTGATGAACGGGAGGGGACGATCGCTGTCGTCGGCCCGGTAGGAGTAGTACACGAAGGAGGGGCGCCCGCGGATGTTGGTGCGCGGCACGACGCCCCAGTAGCGGCTGTCCTTCGAGTCGTACCGTGCGTCGCCCATCATGAAATAGCTGCGCGCCGGGATGACGAGCGGACCCCAGTTGTCGTGCGTCGGCACCTCGGGTGCGGGCCCGAAGCGCGACTGTTTCAGCTCGACCGCGTGCTGCCAGGCGAAGAGCGGATGTGTCTCGTTGGGCTGCGAGGTGTTGGGGCCGGGACGGCTCTGCCGCTCCGGAGGCTGCGGCTGCGCCACGCCGTTCAGGAACAGCATGCCGCCGCGCATGTACAGCGTGTCGCCCGGCATGCCGACGAGCCGCTTCACGAGCGTGGGATTCGGATCCTCCGGCTGATCGGTCTGCGTCGGTGAGCGGAACACGACGACCTCACCGCGCTTCGGCTCCGAGATCGCGGGGAGATGCACGTCGGTGAACGGGATGTTCGCGCCGTAGACCGCCTTGTTCACGAACAGCCAGTCCCCGACGAGGAGCGTGGGGACCATGCTCCCCGAGGGGATGCGATACGCCTCGAAGAGGAAGGTCTTGATGACGAGGTAGATCAGGACCGCGCCGGCGAGCGACTTGACGTTCTCCCAGACCGCGCTGGAGGACGATTGCGACTTGTTCTTTCCCCGCGCTTGCGAGACGACGTTTCCGGCCATTGCGACGATGAGGAGTGGGAAGTGCGTGCCGATGAAATCTCCCTACGGCGCACGGACGGGCAAGGGTTCGCCGGCTTCGTGGGGTCAGAGTAGACGGTGCCAGAGTTGAGCTGACTCTGACCCCACTGACTCTGACCCCACTGACTCTGACCCCGATGGTGCAATGACTCTGACGCCAAGGGGGCTGGAACGCCGAAGGGGCGTGCCGATCGCGGCACGCCCCTTCGTTGCAGATGTAAAATGGCGACTACTTGAGGTGCTTGTTGACGAGCTTCGTCATCTCGAACATCGAGACGCTCGACTTGCCACCGAAGATCGGCTTCAGGTTCTCGTCGGCGTTGATCTGCCGGCGGTTCTTGGCATCCTGCAGACCCTTCTTCTTGATATATCCCCACAGCTTCTTGGTCACTTCCGTACGGGGGAGCGGAGCGGACCCGACGACGGCGGCCAGCTGCGCGCTCGGGGTCATCGCCTTCATGAACGCTGCGTTGGGCGTCCGCTTGGCGGCCTTCTTGGCGGACTTCTTCGCGCCGGACTTCGCCGCCTTCTTGGCGCCACCCTTCTTTGCCGCGCCTTTCTTCGCCGAGGACTTCTTGGCGGCGCCCTTCTTCGCGGCGCCCTTCTTCGCACTCTTCTTCGCGGCCATGCTTTTCTCCTGGGATGGTGAACAGGTTCTCACTCTGAGAGAAACGCTGTACGACGGGGCGCAAGATATAATCCACCCTGTGGCGCGCAATAGGGAAATTGCCTCGCTCCCCTCTGAATTCGTGCAATTTTCCCTCTGCGCACGCCCTGCGCGCGTGTGCTCGGCGCGTCGAGATCAGAGCGTTCGCACCAGCCAATCGGCGAGCACACCGAGCATGTCGCGCCGCACGGTCTTCGTCGGCAGCGTCGCATAACCGCGCGGATCGCCCGACGGATCGTCGAGCATGAGGTGGTTCATGCGCGGGAAGATGCGCAGGGTGACGCGCTGGTTTCCCGCCGCCCGCATCGCCGCGGCGAGGGTGCGCGCCTGCGATGCGGGCACCTGCCGGTCGGTCTCCCCCTGGATGATCAGCACGGGCGCATGCACGCGCCGCGCCGCGGGGAGCGGATCGTACTCGGCGAACCAGTGCAGCCAGCCCGGCTCCTTCACGAGCGAATCGGTGGCGCGCGCGGCGCGCGCGAGGGCGGAATCGCGCTCCGCCGGCGTGCGCGCCGAGTCGCTCCCGAGCAGCATGCGCTGCTGCTCGGCGAGGATGAGCCGCCCGCGCTCGGCCGGCGCCTCGAGCAGCGCGATGGCGCGCAGACGCGCGTCCTCGACGGCGACGAGCGGTGCGATGATCGCCCCTTCGCTGTGGCCGACGAGCCCGACGCGCGCCGGATCCACCTCGGGACGCGCGCGCAGCCAGGTCACGGCGGCGCGAATGTCGTCGGCGAAGTCGGCGCTCGTCGCCGTGGGCGGCCCCGCATCGGACCCGCCGATGCCGCGATCGTCGAGCCGCAGCACGACGATGCCGCGGCGCGACAGCGTGTCGGCGATCTCGCGGAAGGGCCGGTAGCCGGGCACGGCGGGCGTCGCTTCGTCGCGGTCCTGCGAGCCCGACCCGGTGATCAGCACGACGGCAGGATGCCGCGCGCCCGTGCGCGATGGCGGGATGGTGATGGTGCCGGTCAGTCGGATCCCGGCGCGCGTCGTGAGCGTGACGTCCTCCGCCGTGTACGGCGCGCCCGGCGGCGGCGCGTAGCTCGTCGGCGCGGGGGCCCACGCGCCCGCGCGCGCATCGCCGGGCAACCGCTCGAACACGACACCTTGCGCCGGCACGACGGCGCCGAGCAATTGTCCCTCGGCGTTGGTGCGCGCGCGCAGGACGACGCCGCCGAGCGTGATCGTGGCCGAATCGGCGCCGACGCGATGCACCGCGGCGCGCGTGGACGCGCCATTGCCGAGGAGCAGGGGCACCGATGCCTCGTCGCCGCCGATGGCATGGGCGCGGCGCAGGATCAGCTCGATCGAGAGGCCGGAGAGGTTCACGAAGGGGACGGCACCGCGCGGGACGCCGATGCGCTGCGAGGGCAGCGGCGCGGGGGCCAACGCGTCGAAGGGCTGCGCCGTCCCGCTGTCGCCGTCGACGGTGATCTCGAGCTGCTTCGCCGCACTGTCGCCGCGCGCGCCACGCCCCACCAGCGTGATCACGTGCTGCGCCGCGCCCGACACGTCCGTCTCCACGAGCTGCCGCACCTGCTGCTGCGAGGCGCGGACGCGCATCACGCTCTCGGCGTGTCGCGGGCCGATCGTCGCCCGTTCGGCGGCAATCGTATCGGTGTTCTGGCGGACGAGGAAGACGGCGCTGGCGTCGCCGGCCTGGGCGAGCGCCGCGGTGGGAAGGAGCGCGAGCGCGAGGAGTGCGCCACCCACGCGGATGCCGACGTTCATCGTCCTTCCTCCCGCTTCCAGGTGAGATACGAGTAGAGCGCCGGCCCGACCGTCGAGGCGATGGCGACGGCGATCAGCACCGGGATGCCGAGCGCGGGGGGCAGCGCGAGCGCGGCGAGGATCATGACGATCCCGCCGGCGGTCATGCACCAACCGCCGAGGCGGTGCGTGCGCGCCCAGACCCGGTCGTTCGAGAGCGTCCACGGCGTCCGAAAGCCGAACCACCAGTTCGGCCGCACGAGGGGCATCATGTTCCCGATCACGACGAAGAGGGCGCCGACGAGCGCGGGGACGATCCGGGTGACGGAGACGTGGTAGCCGAGCGCGAGGGCGAGGACGATGCCGTGGATGACGAGCATCATCACGAGCACGGACGCGACGATGACCTCGTACGCCTCGCGGAAGCGCGCGTAGTTCTCAGCGCGCGGGTCGATGTGCGGGACGAAGCGCAGGAGGGCGGCGAGGAGGATGATGAAGACCGGGCCGAACGCGGCGCCGATGGCGCGCGGCATCCAGCCGTTGGGGTTCCCGGCGATGTCCCAGTGCACGGCCATCGTCTCCGGGAGCCGCGTGTAGACGGCCGCGGACATCGCGACGGCGACGAGCGCGAGCCCGACGGGGTACCAGCGCTTCACTCGGCTACTCACGGCGCCCCCCGGGATGGAGCCAGGAGTAGAGGTGCTCGACGACTTCCTCGAAGACGCTCATGTTGAGCTCATAGACGATCTGCTGGCCGACGCGGGTGGAGGCGACGAGCTTCGCCTCGCGCAGGACGGCGAGGTGCCGCGACACGGTCGGCCAGGCGGCATCGAAGTGCTGGGCGATCTCGCCCGAGGTCCGCGGCCCGTCGCGCAGGAGCCGCAGGATGTCGCGGCGGGTCGGGTCGGAGAGGGCTCGGAATGCGGCATCCATGTTACAATAAGCTAATTAGCTAATTATAGAATCGCAAAAGCAACATCCGTAGCGAGGAGCGGGTACCTGGTAGCGGGACTGGCATCCAACCCACACGGGAATCGGCAGGAATCGGGGTCAGACACCTGGGGTCAGACACCTGGGGTCAGACACCTGGGGTCAGACACCTGGGGTCAGACACCGGTTCTCGCTGACGGCTCACCGCTCGCCGCTGTCCGCTCGCCGCTGCCCTCAAGACCCGAGAGCCGCCGAGCGATCACGGCTCACTCCGCCGCTGCGACCATTGCGGCGGTGCTTCCCCGCCGGCCAATTTCCGGTTCCGCCCCCAGAGGAACCCGAGACATGACCGACGAATCCAAGCCGATCTCCCGCCGCGCGTTCGTGCGCGATGGTGCCACTGCCGCCGCCGCGCTCGCGATGGCCCCGATGATCGTCCCGCGCCACGTCCTTGGTGGCCCCGGCTACCGCGCCCCGAGCCGCACGTTGAACGTCGCCATGATCGGCTTCGGCGGCATGGGGCTGACCAACATGGACAACATCCTGCAGGCGGGCGAGAACATCGTCGCCGTCTGCGACATCGACTTCCCCTACGTCGAGCGCTCCATCGCCGGCCGGATGCGCGTGCGTCCCGGCCAGACCGCGCCGTCGCCCAACGCGGTGAAGATCCAGGAGGCGTACACGAAGGCGAAGAAGTACGACGACTTCCGCACGATGTTCGACAAGCAGAAGGACATCGACGCCGTCGTCATCGCCACTCCCGACCACCTGCACGCCATCGCCGCGTACACGGCGATGAAGCACGGCAAGCACGTCTACGTGCAGAAGCCGCTCACCTACACGGTGCAGGAAGCGCGGCTCCTCTCCACCACGGCGCGCGACACGAAGGTCGTCACGCAGATGGGCAACCAGGGGCACTCGATGGAGGGGACGCGGCGCATCAATGAATTGATCGCCGCCGGGGTGATCGGCCCGATCCGCGAAGTGCACACGTGGACCGATCGTCCGCAGCGCTTCTGGGCCCAGGGGATCCCGCGCCCCGGCACGACGCCCTTCCCCGCGAACGCCGAACCCGGTCTTCCCCCGCGCTGGAACATGCGCACGGTGGACAACGCCGTCCTCCGCGCGATGGCCGACGATCCGCAGACGGTGCCGCCCGGCGTGCACTGGGACCTCTTCCTCGGCCCCACCACGCGCCAGATCGCCTATCACCCGGCGTATCACCCGTTCAGCTGGCGCGGCTTCGTCGACTTCGGCGTCAGCGCCATCGGCGACATGGGCGCCCACATCATCGACCAGCCCTTCTGGGCGCTCGGCCTCGAGCACCCGACGAGCATCATCGCCTCGTCCACGCCATGGGGCGGCGGTGAGAAGGATCCGGGCACGTATCCGCTCGCGATGCTCGCGAGCTACGAGTTCGCCGCGAATGGCGACCGGCCGCCGGTGCGCCTCACCTGGTACGATGGTGGGCTGCTGCCCGTGCTCGCCGCCGACATCCCACTCCCGCGCGAGGGGGGCGGCGGCGTCTTCGTCGGCGACAAGGGCTACCTGACGTACGAGACGTACGGCAACAACCCGAAGGTCTATCCGGAGTCGCTCGCAGCGGAAGCGGAGAAGGTCCCGAAGACCTTCGCGCGCGTCACCGTGTCGCACGAGAAGAACTGGTGCGATGCCTGCAAGGGCGAAGGCACCGCCAGCTCGCCGTTCGAGTATGCGTCGAAGCTGACGGAGACGATGCTGCTCGGTATCGTCGCCCTGCGCGCCGGCCAGTCGCGGAAGATCCTCTACGACGGCGCGAAGATGCAGGTCACCAACGCACCCGAGGTCAATCGGTGGCTGACGCGCGAGTATCGCCAGGGCTGGCAGCCCTGGAGCGCGTCGGAGACCGTGCCCGTCGTCGGTGGCTGATCGCCGCTTGATCGCCCGAGCGCGCCGGCCACTCGCCGGCGCGCTTGCCATGTGCGCACTGGCCGCGGCGACCACGAGAGTGACGAAGCTTCGCGCTGCGGTCGCCGAAGCGCGATCGCGCCCCGATACGACGCTTGCGGTCGGCCCCTTCGTCGAGCCGGGCTTCCCGTTCATCGTCTCCACGCTCGACGCAGCGCAGACGGGCGGCGCCTTCCCCGCGCGCAATCTCGCGGTGCGCTGCGTGGTGCTCATGCTCGACGACGACACGCACGCCTGCTTCGACACCGACCTGCTGCGCGTCGCCGCCGCATGGCGCGGTGGCTTCATGAAGCTGACGACGATGGCGCAGGTGTCGTACGACAAGCCGTTCAACAAGAACAACGCGATCCCGCAGCTCGTCGGCACCCCGATCGTCGCGACGGGCATCTACCCCGGATGGGCCGGCGCCGAGCCGTCGTACACGGATCCACGCCCCGCGGGCCCGAACCCCGCCGACGTCGGTCGTGGACCGATCGCCGCCGAGCGTGGACGGTGGAACGGGATTCACGTCGTCGGAAAGGACGCCGTGCTCTCGTATACCGTCGAGGGCACCGACATCGCCGAGCAGATCGGGACCGCGTCCGTGGAGGACGGACAGGTCGGGCTCACGCGCACCTTCCGCACGGGTGCCATCGCGCGCCCCATCACGCTCGTCGTCGCCGACGTCGGCAATGGCGCGGAGAGCTCGATCGATGGAGCCACTGCAGTCGTGCTGCAGGGCGCTGCACGCGACACCGCCACCGTCGTCGGTGTGACCGGTGCGCCGGCGGGGACGAAGCTGCAGGTGGACTCGAACCGCTACGTCACGCTGCGCATTCCCGCCGGACGGGCGACGACGTTCCGCGTCGTCGCGTGGCGCGGTCGCGCGGTCGATCGCGCGGTCGTCGGCACGATGCTGCAGAAGCCGGTGACGATCGCGGCGTTCGAGCGCGGCGGTCCGTCGCACTGGCAGGGCGCGGTCGACACGCAGGGGAGCATCTCCCCCGACACCGCCGACTGGGTCGTCGATCGCGTCACGCTGCCGTCGAAGAATCCGTGGCGCCGCAACGTGCGCGTCTCCGACGTCGACTTCTTCTCCGACGGACGCGCTGCCGTCGTGACCTTCGACGGCGACGTGTGGATCGTATCGGGGCTCGATCGCGATCTCGCGCAGCTGCGCTGGAAGCGCTTCGCCTCGGGGCTGTACGAGCCGCTCAACCTGAAGATCGTACGCGACACGATCTACGTGCTCGATCGTGAAGGGATCGTGCGTCTCGTCGACGTGAACGGCGACGGCGAGGCGGACAGCTACGAGAACTTCAGCAACGTCCTCGTGCAGTCGGGCGAATCGCGCGAGTATCCGCTCGGCCTCGCGGCGAAGCCCGGCGGCGGCTTCTACGTCTCGATCGGCGGCGCGCTCGACAACGGGCCGAAGACGTCGCCGCAGATCGCCCCCGGCTTCCGCGCCGGCTCACCGCACAGCGGCTCCGTCCTGGAGATCTCCGCCGACGGACGCAGCATCCGACCGATCGCGACGGGTCTCCGCGAACCGAACATCGGCGGCGATCCACGCACGGGACGTCTCGCGTCGTCCGATCAACAGGGGAACTTCGTGCCGGCAACGCCCGTGTACCTGATCAAGAAGGGCGGCTACTACAACGTGACGCCCACCGCGCACGGCGCCGACACGACGAAGGGACTGCCACCGCTCGTGTGGATCCCGCACGAGGTGGACGCGTCCGGCGCCGGCGAGGTGTGGGTGACCGACCGGCGATTGGGCATGGGCAACGACGCCCTCGTCCACCTCTCGTACGCGCGCCCAGGCCCGTTCCGCGTGTACGTGGACAGCACGCGCAGCGGCGTGCAGGGTGCAGTCGCGGCGCTGCCCGGCACGTACGCCACGCCGACGCTCAAGGGGCGCGTCAACCCGCGCGACGGCGGACTCTATCTCGCCGGATTCCAGATCTGGCAGTCCAACGCGAAGGACGTCTCCAGCCTCGTGCGCCTGCGGAAGACCGCTCGGCCGAGCACCATCCCGTCCGCCGTGCACGCGGGTCAGCAGGGGATCCTGCTTCAGTTCGCGACCCCCCTCGATCCCGCCACGGCGCGCGACGCGACGCACTACACGCTCGAGTCGTGGCACTACAAGCGCACGTCGGCGTACGGCTCGGGCCACTACAAGCGCGACGGTTCGGCGGGACACGATCCGTCGAGCGTCGTGCCGCAGCTCTCCGCCGACGGACGCTCGGTGCTCCTCGTCGTGCCGCAGATGCAGCCGGTGGAGCAGATGCAGCTCGACTACGATCTGCGCAGCGCTTCGGGCGCGCCGATGAAGAGCAGCGTGTACCTCACCGTGCAGTCGGTGGATCCCATGGATCTGCGCGCCGCCGGCTTCGGAAGCGTCGATTGGCGCACGCTCGCACGCGGCGCGCACGCCGCTGCCTCCACCACCGTGGCCGCATCGTCGGCGGCGGAGGGCGCGCAGATCTTCCAGCGCGTGGGCTGCGTCGCCTGCCATTCGGTGGACGGCACGCAGGCCGGCAAGACGGGACCGACGCTGAAGGGAGTGTACGGATCCCCTGTACAGCTCACGGGCAAACCCGCGCGCGTCGCTGACGAGGCCTATCTCCTTCAGTCCATCCTCGAGCCGGGCGCCGACATCGTGAAGGGCTTCGAGCCCGGCATGCCCTCATTCCGCGGTGTGCTGAGTGAAGCGCAGGTGAAGAGTCTCGTGATGTACATCGAAGGGTTGGGGAAGAAATGATCTGAGGGTGCGGGGATGCGGAACGACTCGTGTCACCCCGAGCGAGCGTAGCGAGTCGAGGGATCTGCACTTACAGCGCTCGGAAGTGCAGATCCCTCGACTTCGCTCGGGATGACAACACGGCCTCGGGAGGCAGCAGCGTCCCGAGGCCGTTCGCACTTCCCCATTCCCCCATAACCTCATTTCTCCATTCCTGCTAGAACGACACGCGAACTCCCGCCGAGAACGCGAAGTTGTTCGCCGTCTCTCCGCTGTAGTCGAGCGAGGTCGCGTCCTTCACATCGAACTTGCCGATGTAGTCCTTCGCCATCAGGCGGATGCCGAAATCCTTCGTGAGCGTGACGTCCGCGCCGACGCCGACGTTGCCGGCGAAGTTCGAAGCCTTGGTCGAGATCACCGACTCCGAGATGTCGTAGTGGATCCCGCCCGCACCGGCCTGGAGGAAGGGGGAGAACGACACCCCGCTCATCGACGACGTGATCGGGATGTCGAGCTGCAGGTCGGCGTCGTAGAGCACCATCGTGCTGTGTGCCACCGAGAGCCCACCGAGGAAGGGGACGCCGGCTTTGATGTCGCTGCTCGCCGTCGCCAGGTTGCCGACGAGCGAGATGTTCGGGGCGAGCTTCATCCCGAGCTGCGCACCGATCACCGGTGCCGGCGCGCTGTAGATGGACGTCCCGAATGGCCCCTTCACGAAGTCGCCGAACACCATGTAGCCGACGTACGGCGTGACCGCGAACGCCGTCCCCGACTCCAGCGGACGGGCACGCGATTGCGCGTGCGCCGTCGCGGAGGTGGTGGGCAGGGCAACGAGGATCACGATGGACCGCAGCATGGGGACGAACGAGCGAGCACGCATTGGAGCCTCCGGGAAGGTCGGGCGTCCCGGGTGGGAAGCCTCGCCGTAGGAAAAGGCAGAGGCGGTGCCGAGGCGCAGCGGTCGCGACTCGACGCGTAAATCTCGAATGGACAATGCATTGAGTCGGCGCTCGGACGGACGGTGAACACCTGGTTGTCCCTGGCGAGGGACGAAGTGCCGTCCACTTCCGGCCGCACTCGGCCTTTGTTGCGAGCCGAAAATCGTGGCGTCCTACCTACACACGGCTTCCCTATGGCGCCGGACGAACGGCGCCGCCAAGCCACTTCTACAGACGCATTGGAGCGTCGAATGGACTACTCGGCAGAGGAGCTTCGGGCGATCCTCGCGGCGTATCAACTGGTCGCCGCCGCTTCCTGGCCCGATCTCAATCCCACCATGAAGTCACGGGCCGCCCGCTGGGCCACGGCGTCGGCGGCAGAGCTCAAGTCGGAGCTCGACGGCTACGTCCGCGAGGTCGCCCCTCCGCGCAGCAACGTGCGGATCATGTGGAAGACCGGCCCGAAGTATCTCTTCGGTGGATGCAACGAAGCATTCGCCAAGGATGCAGGACTCACCGTGTCCGAGCTGGTCGGCACCGACGACTTCGACAAGCGGCTCCCCTGGCGGCATCAGGCGGCCAAGTACCGTCGCGACGACGAGGGCGTCGTGAAGAGCGGCAAGGCCAACCTCGACATCATCGAGCGCCAGGAGTCCGGCAACGGCGAGACGAGCTGGGTGCGCGTCGGCAAGGCGCCGATCAAGCTCGCCAACGGCACCGCGATCGGCGTGCTGGGGATGTACGAGGTCGTCGACGCGGCCACCGGGCGCTCGCTCTTCATGAAGTCCATGAAGGGAGAAGCCGCCGCGAAGTCCTAGGCGTGGATCGAGGAGCCGCCGCGAAGGATCTGCGACGCCCTCCGGGCCGACGAGGACGATGCCGAGACGCTGAGCCAGGCTCAGCGTCTCGGCTCGTTTTGGAATGACACCGGAACGAGGGGAGTATCGTACGACTCCCTGTATCCGCCGCATCCACATCTCGAAACCCAGCCGTTCATGAGTGATCCAGGCAAAGTCATCGTCGCCGTCAGCTTCTTCGCGACGGTGTCCTACGTCGTCCGGTTACTGGTAGTCAACGCGCGGTCGCTGATGTCGCGCGGGTCGCGCACGACGCACGACGTCGTGGTGGACGATGAGCGCATGACGCGCCTCGAGCAGGCGGTCGAGTCGATCGCCCTCGAGGTCGAGCGGATCTCGGAGGGGCAGCGCTTCACGACGAAGCTGCTCGCCGACCGTGCGCAGGCGGACCTGCTGCGCGCCGTCTCCGCGACGGAGCCGAACCGCCACACGACGCCCCACTGATTCCCGCTCGGCGCCGGCGGCCCGATATCCCGAAGCGCAGTACCTGGAACGAGGTACTGGGTACTCCCTACCGGGAGTGGCCGTTCCCGGAAAGGCACCGGACTTGCCATTCGATCCGCCATGACGGCATCGGCGGATCGGTTCCGGATTCTGGCGGTGGTGATGCTCGGCGGCGCGTTCGCGGCCTCCTGCATCCAGATCGAGGACGCCTCCGACAAGAAGGCCAAGGCGGCCACTGACAGCGCCGGCGGTGTGGTGATCAACCGGCCGCCGCGGATTCCCGCGAGCCCGGTCTCGGCGAAGAACATCGGGCCGGACAGCGTCGTGCGGGTCCATGGCGGTCCGCAATGGACCGCGGCGGAGCGCGCGGAGCTGCAGAGCGACACGGCGCACGGCATCACCGACATCGACACGTCGATCGTGCGGATGCCCGCGCTCCCCGCGCCGGGGCTGGGCACCTCGTCGTCGGGCGGCGCGACATCGTCCGGATCCGCGGCGTCGAGCGCGGCCTCGATCGGACCGCTCATCGTTCCCGTGCGCGGCGTGGAGCCCTCGCAGCTCCGCGATACCTACGACGAGCTGCGCGGCGGCGACACGCGCACGCACGAAGCGCTCGACATCCCCGCGCCGCGCGGCACGCCCGTGCTGTCGGCCACCGGTGGACGCGTGCTCAAGCTCTTCGACAGCAAGGCGGGCGGGAAGATGGTCTACGCCGCCGACTCGAGCGAGCGGTTCATCCTCATGTACGCCCACCTCGACAGCTACGCCAACGGACTCGCCGAAGGTCAGCCGCTCACCCGCGGCCAGGTGCTCGGCGCCGTGGGCACGACGGGCAACGCCCCGCCGAACCTCCCACACCTCCACTTCGCGATCGCGCGCTCGAACGACGTGAAGGTGTGGTGGAAGGGGATGCCGGTGAATCCGTATCCCCTGTTGCGGTGATGAGGGGATGAGGGGATGGGGAGATGAGGAACGGCCTCGGGAAGCTTCTGCTTCCCGAGGCCGTATGTCTTTCCGCATCCCTCATCCCCACATCCCCTCATCTCCGGCGGTTCGCGAAGCGAACCGCGCGCACCCTCCGCAACAACACCATCACCACGATCGCCGTCGCGATCGACCAGGCGATGACGAAGAACCACCGGACGCGCTCGGGGCCGTGCGCGATGCCGGTGAGATAGAAGATCGACGCCACCACCGTGTGGAACACGATGACGCCGCCGATCAGAGTGAGCACGGCACGCCGCAGCGCATCGCGCTGCGGCGCCCGTGGATCGGCTGGTGGAACGGTCACCAGCCGGCTCAGTCGTCGCCCATCGCGGGGACGGCGCCGCCATGCGCGCCGTGCGATCCGCGCGGGATCGGATGCTCCGCCGTCATCGGCGGGGTGAAGCCGAACTTGCCCGCGAGCCAGTGGCGCGTCTCGTCCATGACCTCGTAGAAGGTCGGGATCACGAGCAGCGTCAGCATCGTGCTCGTGAGCACGCCGCCGATGATCGCCACGCCGAGCGGCTGCCGGAACTGCGCGCCTTCACCACCGCCGAGCGCCACCGGCACCATGCCGGCGATGAGCGCGAAGGTCGTCATCAGGATCGGGCGCAGTCGGATCGCACCCGCCTCGATGAGCGCCTCGCGCAGCGGCATCCCTTCCTTCTCACGCGCCCACTTCGCGAAGTCGATGAGCAGGATGGCGTTCTTCGCCACGATGCCCATCAGGAGGATCACGCCGATCAGCGACATGATGTTGATCGTGTTCCCCGTGATCGCCAGCGCGAGCAGCACGCCAATGAGCGAGAGCGGGAGCGACATCAGGATCGCGAGCGGATCGAGGAAGCTGCCGAACTGCACGACGAGGATCAGGTACATCAGCCCCACCGCGACGAACAGCGCCGTGAAGATCTGCCCGAACACCTCGTTCTGCGCCTGCGAATCGGCGCCGAGCCCGAACCGCACACCGGGCGGCAGCGTGATCTTGGAGACGGCCTTCACCACGTCGTTCGTCACGTCGCCCGTCCCGCGGCCGGCGTTGTTCGCCTCCACGGAGACGATGAGATCGCGATCGTAATGATCGATGATCGCCGGCCCGACGCCCTGCTTGATCGTCGCCACCTGGCCGAGCGGCATCGTCGTCGGCGCACCATTCGGTCCGACCACGACGAGCGGAAGCTGGTGCAGATCGTCGGCGTTGCGGCGCGACTCGGGGACGAGCCGCACCTCGACGTCGCGCATCTCGCCCGACGGATCCTCCCAGTCGCCGGCGTCGATGCCGGCGAACGCCGGCCGCAGCGCCTGCGCCACCTGCCCCACGGTCACGCCGAGCGAGCCGGCCACGCCGCGATTGAGGTCTACCTCGAGCTCCGGCTTCTGGCCCTTCGTCGAGAGGCTGATGTCCACCGCGCCCGGCGTCGCCCGCACGATCTGCTCGACCTGCGCCGCCGCCTGGTTGAGGGCCGCGATGTCGTTCCCCTTGAGCTGGAACTGGAGCTGCTTGCGCCCACCGGCGAAGTCGTTGGTGAACACGGAGAGCTTCACGCCGGCGACGTTCTTCATCTCGTTGCGCAGCACCTGCGCCATCTCCTCGGCGCTCCGCTTCCGCTCGTTCATCGGCGTGAGCCGGACGTAGATGTTCCCCTCGTCCACCGTGCCGGAGGCGCCGCCGCCGAGCGTGGTGTAGGTGTAGCGCACCTCGGGGTGCGCGCGGATGACGCGCGCCGCGAGCTCGGCTCGCTGCGCCGTGTACGCCGCGTTCGAGCCCGGCGGCGCCTCCACGCCGACGCTCATCTCGCTTTGCGCCAATCCCTTGAAGACTCCGCGCGTGGGCGGCACATCGGCGTAATCGCGGCCGATAGCCGTGCGTATATGGCGGACGCCCGCGATCAGATTATTGGTCGGATCGAACCCGACCCATCCGTGTTCCGGCAGATAAGCTTCGACCCAGGCGTGGGTGGC
>Ga0207674_10004476_pt1 | contig 16804 bp, 19 predicted proteins | sample KBSCornC72_FD_184303 | JGI IMG/M metagenome (GOLD analysis project Ga0207674, IMG submission 184303) | Corn rhizosphere microbial communities from Kellogg Biological Station, Michigan, USA - KBS Corn C7-2 (SPAdes) (version 2) | ecosystem: Host-associated > Plants > Roots > Rhizosphere > Soil ... | reverse complement strand
GGTCCTGCAGATGCATCCGGCCAATCCCTGAAAACCGTCGCGCCGGCGCCCGGCGTGGGCCAAACCGGTCATTCTTCCGCCGCATCGTAGACGGCCGCCAGCACCGAGGCGGCGGCCGCGTAAAGCAGTACCGGCACGTCGTCGCGCAGCCGCAGTGACGCCAGCAGGGCGGCGATCTGCGGGTCGTGGTGCAGCGGCAGGCCCAGCGACTGTGCGCGTGCCAGCAGGGCCTCCAGCGACTCGGCCGGCATCGGCTTGATCTCGGCATGGTTGCCGCCGGCCAGCCGCAGGCTGACCCGGCGCGGAGGCGGCATGGGCGTATTCATGCGGTGGCCTGCAGCAGCACGGTGCTGTGCCGGCTCGGCGGCTGCGGCAGGCCGACCTGGCAGCTCAGCTGGTCGAGCAGGATGCCGCAGGCGGCCAGCCGTTGGCGCAGCGGGCCGAACTGGCGCTCCATCCGCTGCGCGGTCTGTGCCTGCTCGGCCCATAGGCGCACCGCCAGCCGCGGCTCGCGCAGCTGCAGTTCGCCCTGCAGCGGACCCAGTGCCGGCAGGTCCAGCGCGAAGCCGAGCGTCCAGCCGTGGCTGCCGTCGGCGGGGTCGGCGGCGAACTCCAGCTGCAACTGCAGCACGTCGCGTCCGTCCTCGCCCTGCAGCGGGATCTCGATCATCCAGGCCGGCAACGGACTGGCGGCGGCTTCCATCTGGGCCACTTCCACCCGCGCCAGCGCCGCCTTCACATTGCCATGCAGGCGTTCCAGCAGCGGCTCCACGTCCTCGCCGAGGATCGGCGGCAGCAGCGCACGCGGCTGCGCCTGCAGGCCGCGCTGCAGCAGCGGCGGCGCGGCATCGCTGCGGCTCGGCGCTGCCGGCGTGGCCGGCGTGGCCGGCGCCGGCAACGGCGCACGCCGGTCGAGCAGTCCGGCCAGGCGCAGCAGCGCGCCCTTCCAGTCGTCCTGGGCCAGCGCGGACAGGTTGCTGTGCGGGTTGGCCAGCCGGGATTCGAAGAACAGGCCGCTGCGGCTGATCGCCTCGCGCAGGCCTTCGCCGCGGGTGATTTCGGCGGGGGTGCGCAGCGATTGCTCGAGCAAGGCCAGCGCCGTGCGCAGCTCCAGCGGCAACTGGCGCAATACCGGTCGCTGGGCCAGCGCGCCCAGCGTGGCCAGCAGGGGTGCGTAGCCATTCTGCTGGGGCAGGCGCTCGCGCAGCACGCGCTGGAAGGTCGGATCGGCGGGATGCGACAGCACTTCCAGCTGCGGTTGCGCGCCCAGGCTCAGCACGCGGACCTGGAACTGCGCCGGCAACTGGCTGCCGGGCACGTCCGTCTCCACCGTGAGCGTGCCGACCTGCAGCACCAGCAGGCCCTGCGGATTCACGCCCAACGGCCGCGCCGACAGCACGCTGCCGATGCGCCAGCTTTGCGCAGTGGTGCCGGAGGCGGCACCGGCCCAGGTGAGGGCGGCCAGGCTGGTCGGTTGGATGATCAAGTCGGTTCCTGCACGTGGGCCGTGAGTGCGAGAGGTGAGTTTGTCCAGAAGGACATCGGCCGTGCGCGGGCGAACTTGAGCCGTGGCCGCTGCCCCCTGCGCGGCAGATTTGCTCCCGGCATCGCTAAAGCGATCGCGCCGGCGGCCGATAAGCCCTCGTCAGCGCCGACGGCGCGAGTGGAGTGGCGGCATGGCCGGCAAGCGGGCGGCGAGGCAGAAAGAGGACGGACAGCAACCGGCGGGGCCCGCAGCGGCAGCCGGTGCGGCCGTGGTGGTGCTGCCGCCGGATTGCCGCATCGCCGCCCAGGCCGCGCTGAAGGCGGAACTGCTGGGCGCACTGGAGCAAGGCGCCATCGTGGTGCTGGACGGCAGCCGGGTGGAACGTGTCGACACCGCGGCGCTGCAGTTGCTGGTGCTGTTCCAGCGCGAACTGCAGGCGCGCGGCGGCACGCTGGACTGGCATGGCGCCAGCGAGGCTTTCAACGAAGCGGCCGGCCTGCTCGGCCTGGCACGGTTACTGAAACTGCCGGCCGCGGGGCCGGCCTGAACGAGGTGGCAGCATGGCGAAGATTCTTGCAGTAGACGATTCGGTTTCGATGCGCGGCATGGTGGCGTTCACCCTGCGCGGTGCCGGGCACGAGGTGGCCGAGGCCGAAAACGGGCAGCTCGCGCTGGATGTCGCGCGCGGCAGCGCGTTCGACCTGGTGCTGGCCGACGTCAACATGCCGGTGATGGACGGCATCGCCATGGTGCGCGAGCTGCGCGCGATGGACGCCTACAAGGGCGTGCCGATCCTGATGCTGACCACCGAGTCGCACACCGAGAAGAAGATGGAAGGCAAGGCGGCCGGTGCCACCGGCTGGCTGGTCAAGCCGTTCGATCCGGAGCAACTGCTGGCGACCGTCAAGCGGGTGCTGGGCTGAGACGCTGATGAGTGCGGTCGACCTGACTCAATTCCACAAGACCTTCTTCGAGGAGAGCCTGGAAGGGCTCGATGCGATGGAGGCGGCATTGCTGGCGCTGGACTCGGGCTCGACCGACCACGAGCTGGTGCACACGATCTTCCGCGCGGCGCATTCGATCAAGGGCGGCGCGGCAACCTTCGGCTTTGCCGACGTCGCTGCGTTCACCCACGTGGCCGAGTCGCTGCTGGAGGAAGTGCGCAGCGAGCGCCGCGCGGTGGATGCGGAACTGATCGACCTGTTGCTGCGCTCGGTCGACTGCCTGCGCGCCATGTTGGCGCGCTCGAGCAGCGGCCAGCCGGTGGCCGACGCCGACAGCGAGGCGCTGCGCGGCGAACTGGTGCGCCTGGTCAGCGGCGAGGTGGCGACGGTGGCGACCGTGGTCGCGCCGAAGGCTGCGGCGGTGAGCGGCTGGGATATCCGTTTCACCGCGCTGCCGCACCTGCTGCAGACCGGCAATGATCCGCTGCGGCTGTTCCGCGAGCTGCAGCAGTTGGGCCGGCTGGAAGTGCGACGTGCCTTCGTCGTCGATCGCGCGCCGGCACGGCTGGCCGACCTCGACCCCAGCCAGTGCCACCTGGGCTGGGAGCTGCGCTTGCACGGCGCGGTGGCGCGCGGCGACATCGACGCTGTGTTCGACTGGCTCGACGGCGACTGCGAGCTGGTCGTCGAAGCGGTGACCGAAGAAGCGCCGGCAGCCGTCGCGCAGCCGGCGGCCGCCACCACTCCCGTTCCCGCACCGGCGCCTGCCGCCGGCGCGCATCCGGCGCGGGAGGCCGTCGTCGCCGGCGAAGGCAGCTCGATCCGCGTGGGCATCGACAAGGTCGATGCGCTGATCAACATGATGGGCGAGCTGGTGATCACCCAGGCGATGCTCAGCGACATCGGCGAGCATTTCGATTTCTCCAAGCTGGAACGCCTGCGCGAGGGCCTGGCGCAGTTGGAGCGGAACACCCGCGAGCTGCAGGAAAGCGTGATGCGCATCCGCATGCTGCCGATCGGCTCGGTGTTCAACCGGTTCCCGCGGCTGGTCCGCGACCTGGAACGCAAGCTCGGCAAGCAGGTCAGGCTGGAGCTGCACGGCGAACATACCGAGCTGGACAAGACGGTGCTGGAAAAGATCGGCGACCCGCTGGTGCATCTGGTGCGCAACGCGATCGACCACGGCCTGGAGACGCCGGAGAAGCGCCGCGCGGCAGGCAAGTCCGATGCCGGCACGCTCACCCTGGACGCCCATCACGAGGGCGGCAACATCATCGTGCGGATCAGCGACGACGGCGCGGGGCTCAATCGCGCCGCGATCCTCGGCAAGGCGATCGAGCGCGGCCTGGTCAGTCCCGGCCAGGAGCCTTCCGACGAGGAGGTGGCCGAGCTGATCTTCGCGCCCGGTTTCTCCACCGCCGCCCAGGCTACCGACCTGTCCGGCCGCGGCGTGGGCATGGACGTGGTCCGGCGCAACGTGCGCGACCTCGGCGGCAGCGTCGGCGTGAAGAGCGTGGCCGGCCAGGGCAGTACCTTCACCATCGCGCTGCCGCTGACCCTGGCGATCATCGACGGCCTGGTCACCGCGGTGGGCAGCGAGCGTTACATCGTGCCGCTGATCTCCATCGTCGAATCGCTGCGGCTGCGCCCGGAGGCGGTGCGGCGCCTTGCCAGTGGCGGCGAGGTGTTCCATTTCCGCGACGAGTACCTGCCGATCATGCGCCTGCACCGCACCTTCGGCTGTGCCGAGGCAGTCACCGAGATCGAGCGCGGCATCGTGGTGGTGGTCGAGGACGATGGCCGTCGCGTGGGCCTGCTGGTCGACGACCTGCTGGGCCAGCAGCAGGCGGTCATCAAGTCGCTGGAGGCACATTACCGCCGCGTGCAGGGCATCTCCGGCGCGACCATCCTCAGCGACGGCTCGGTAGCGCTGATCGTCGACGTGGGCGGCGTGGTGCAGTTGGGACGCCGCCACAAGGCCGCCTGAGCGGGCCGCTGCCATGGCCGCGGCCGGGCGCAGGCGATGCGGAAATGGGCAGGCGAATGGCAGCGGCAGGCGGCGTTCTTGCGGCCGGGCGAACGCGTGGCGTGGCCGGCAACGGCGCCCGGCGGGCACTCAAGTCCTTGCCGGAAGAGCCGATACAAGATCGAAACCGGGTGCCTCCAGGCATCCATCACGAGGCAGATGATCCATGTACGAAAGCAACGCGGACACGGCGGCCACCGTGCAGCAGCTCACCTTCAGCCTGGCCGGCGAGGAGTACGGCGTCGACATCCTGACGGTGCGCGAGATCCGCGGCTGGACGCGGGTCACGCGAATCCCGCAGACGCCCGCCTACGTGCTCGGCGTGCTGAACCTGCGCGGCGCGATCGTGCCGGTGATGGACCTGCGCCTGCGTTTCGGGCTCGAACGCGAGAGCTACGGCGACAACACGGTGATGATCGTCGTGGCCGTGGCCGAGCGTCTGTTCGGCATCGTGGTGGATGCGGTATCCGACGTGGTGGACATCGACATGGCGGCGATCCGGCCGGTGCCGGACATGGGCGCAATCGTCGACACCCGCTACCTGAAGGGCCTGGCCACCCATGTCGAACGCATGGTGATGCTGCTGGACGTGGAGAAGCTCATGCGTCCGGAAGACGTTGAAACCCTGGATGCCGCGCTGACCGGCGTCCGGGATGTCGAAGTTGCCGCTTGATCCGGGAATCACAATGAACATCAAGAAATTCATGGCACGTTTCACCAAGCTGCCGAACCTGTCCGTCAAGGCGCGCCTGATCGGCACGTTCGTGCTGCTCGGGATGATGCTTGCCGCGGGCGCGGCGGTCGGCCTTGGCATGATGCGATGGCAGAACGAGGGCCTGCGCCACACCTACGAGGATGCCATGCTGCCGACGCAGCTGATGGCCACCCTGCGCTCCAAGTCGCTGCTGGATTTCGTCGTGCTCGGGGAGGCGGCGGGAGCGATCGGCAAGCCGGACCAGGTGAAGCAGAAGGTCGCGGAATCCGAGAAGATCCAGAAGGAGATCATCGAGGTCAACAAGCAGTTGTCGGCGATACCGATGAGCACGGAGATCGCGGCGAAGTACAAGGCCTACCGCGCCACCGACGCGGACTACCTCAGCGGCGTGAAGGACATCTACGATGCCCTGGCCCAGAACGACGAAGGCACCGGCGATCTGCTGGAAATGCAGGTGCGCCCGCAGCTGATGCTGCGCGTGGATACCATCAACCAGCTCATGCAAGCGCAGAGCGACGAGGTGAAGCAGACTTACCAGACCCAGCTTGGCCGCTACAAGATGGTGCGCGTGCTGGTGCTGGTCACGCTGGCCGCCGGCCTGCTGTTCGCGCTGCTGGTGGCGACCTTGCTGGTGCGCTCGATCAGCGGCACGCTGACCCATCTGGTGAAGGTGGCGCACGCCATCGCCGAAGGACGGCTGGGCCACGACATCAAGACCCGGCGGCAGGACGAGCTGGGTCGGTTGCTCGATGCCTTCCGCACCATGGACGAACGCCTCAGCGCGATCGTGGGCGAAGTGCGCCACGGGTCCGACGCGGTGTCGAGCGCGGCGCAGCAGATCGCGCGCGGCAACGACGACCTCAGCCAGCGCACGCAGGAACAGGCCTCCAGCCTGGAGGAAACCGCCTCGTCGATGGAGGAGATGACCTCCACCGTGAAGCAGAACGCCGAGAACGCCAGCCACGCCAACCAGCTGGCGCGCGGTGCCCGCGAGCAGGCCGAGCATGGCGGCGAGGTGGCCGGCAAGGCGATCGCCGCGATGACCGAGATCGACGCCTCCAGCCGCAAGATCGGCGACATCGTCGGCCTGATCCAGGAGATCGCGTTCCAGACCAACCTGCTGGCGTTGAACGCCGCGGTGGAAGCGGCGCGCGCCGGCGAGCAGGGCCGCGGCTTCGCCGTGGTGGCCAGCGAAGTGCGCAGCCTGGCGCAGCGCAGCGCCGGCGCGGCGAAGGAGATCAAGGGCCTGATCGCGGAGAGCGAGGAGAAGGTGCGCTGCGGCTCGGAGCTGGTCAACCAGTCCGGCAAGGCGCTGGCGGACATCGTCGAGAGCGTGAAGAAGGTCACCGACATCGTGGCCGAGATCGCCGCGGCCAGCCAGGAACAGTCGGCCGGCATCGACCAGGTCAACAATGCCGTGATGCAGATGGACGAGATGACCCAGCAGAACGCGGCGCTGGTCGAGGAGGCTTCGGCCGCTGCCCGCGCCATGCAGGAGCAGGCCGGCGACCTGTCCAGCCAGGTGGGCTTCTTCTGCCTGGCCGGAGACCGCCAGGCGTCGGAGGGTGCGCCGCAGGAGCGCGTGAAGGAAGTGGCGCGGGCCACCGAGGCGGTATTCGCCGCCGTGCGCAAGGCACCGCCGCGCGCCGTCGCCGCCGAGACGGCGGATGCCGGTGCCTGGAAGGAGTTCTGAGATGGCCGTGGCCGCCGGCGCGATCGAAAGCGATATCGCCCCGGCGGGTGACGGTGTGACCTTGCTCGGCGCCGCCGAGTTCCGTTTTCTGCGCGACTTCGTCTACCAGCACTGCGGCATCGCACTGGGCGAACACAAGCGCCAACTGGTGCAGGGGCGGCTGGCGCGGCGCCTGCGCGCCCTGGACCTGCCGGACTACGCGGCCTATTGCACGTTGCTGCGCAACGACCCGCAGAGCGAGCTGGGCGAACTGGCCAGCGCGATCAGCACCAACGTCACTTCGTTCTTCCGCGAGCCGCACCACTACGAGCTGCTGGAGCACGAGCTGCTGCCGCAGTGGCTCGAACACAAGCGCCGCGATGGCGACCGCCTGCGGATCTGGTCGGCCGGCTGTTCCAGCGGCGAGGAGCCGTACGCGCTGGCGATGGTGTTGGCCGAGGCGCTGGAGCGTCACGGCGGCGCCGGCCTGGACGCGAAGATCCTCGCCACCGACCTGTCGCCGCAAGCGCTGGAGACCGCGCGCAACGGCGTGTATCCGCTGGAGCGGCTGGGCGGCATCAGCGACGAACGCCGGCGCCGCTGGCTGCTGCGCGGCGCCGGCGAGTACGAGGGCTACGCCTGCGTGCACCCGCGTCTGCGCGAGCTGGTTACGGTCCAGCCGCTGAACCTGCTGCACGAGTGGCCGATGCGCGGGCCGTTCGACGCGATCTTCTGCCGCAACGTGGTGATCTACTTCGACCAGCCGACCAAGCAGCGGCTGTTCCGCCGCTACGCCGCGCTGCTGCCCGCCGGCGGCTACCTGTTCCTCGGCCACTCCGAGTCGCTGCATGGCATCAGCGATGATTTCGAGCTGGTCGGCCGCACTGTCTACCGGAAACACGGATGACCCCAACGCGAACGGCCGATCGGCGGGCGCTGCCCACCCTGCTCGAGGCCATGCCCGGTTTCGAGCACCTGCGCCGCTTCTGGGACCCGACCCAGGGCCGCATGGTGGTGAAGGTGCTGCCGGGCGAGTTCTACGTGAGCGCGCAGGACGAGCTGGTCAGCACCGTGCTCGGCTCCTGCGTGTCGGCCTGCATCCACGACGCGAACCGCGGCCTCGGCGGCATGAACCACTTCATGCTGCCCGAGCCGCGGGGCGAGCGCGACGGCTGGTCGTCCACCGTGGGCCGCGCGGCACGCTACGGCAGCGACGCGATGGAGCAGCTGATCAACGCGGTGCTGAAGGCCGGCGGGCAGCGCGCGGACTTGCGCGTCAAGGTGTTCGGCGGCGGCCGCGTGCTGGCCCAGCTCAGCGACGTGGGCCAGCGCAACATCGACTTCGTGCACCGCTACATCGCCGCCGAAAAGCTGTCGCTGGTGGCGGAGGACCTCGGCGACGTGTACCCGCGCCAGGTGCAGTTCTTCCCGCACAGCGGCCGGGTCCGCGTGCGCCAGCTGCGGCGCAGCGACGACATCGCGCTGGTGGCCGACGAGCGCGGCTACCTCAAGCGTTTGGCAAACGATCCGATAAAGGGTGAGGTCGAGCTGTTCTAGCGCCGCGGTTCCGGCGCGGCATTCGATCGGGCCACCGTCGCCGGCGACGGGGCAGTGGCTGCATGGGCAAGGTGAGCAATGGAAAGAGTGCGTGTTCTGGTAGTCGACGATTCCGCGCTGGTGCGCAAGCTGATGTCGACCATGCTTGCCTGCGATCCGGGCATCGAAGTCGTGGGCACGGCGGCGGACCCGCTGATCGCCCGCGAGAAGATCAAGCAGCTCAACCCCGACGTGCTCACGCTGGACGTCGAGATGCCGCGCATGGACGGGCTGACCTTCCTGGAGAACCTGATGCGGCTGCGGCCGATGCCGGTGGTGATGGTGTCGTCGCTGACCACGCAGGGCGCCGAGGTGACCCTGCGCGCGCTGGAACTCGGCGCGGTGGATTTCCTGGCCAAGCCGAGCAGCGACCTGGCCAACAGTTTCGGCGAGAGCGCGCTGGAAATCTGCGCCAAGGTCAAGCAGGCGGCGCTGGCGAAGCCGCGCGCGCGCACCACGGTACGCAAGCTGGACGTGGCGCCGCGGCTCTCGGCCGATGCGGTACTGCCGCGGGCGCAGACGCCGGGTAGCCGCGGCGGCAGCCCGATCATCGCGATCGGCGCCTCCACCGGCGGCACCGAGGCGGTGCGCGTGGTGCTGGAGGCAATGCCGCCGGACGCGCCGCCGATCCTGGTGACCCAGCACATCCCCGCCGCTTTCAGCGGGCCGTTCGCCGCGCGCATGGACCGCTGCTCGGCGATGCGCGTGTGCGAGGCGCACGACGGCCAGCCGATCCAGCAGGGCCACGCCTACATCGCGCCCGGCAGCCACCACCTGCTGGTGATGTGGGACGGCGCCAAGCACGTCTGCCGGCTGCACGACGGCCCGCCGGTGAACCGGCATCGCCCCAGCGTCGACGTGCTGTTCCGTTCGCTGGCGGCCAGCGCCGGCGCCGCCACCATCGCCACCTTGCTCACCGGCATGGGCGACGACGGCGCGCGCGGCCTGCTCGAGCTGCGCCAGTCCGGCGCCGCCACGCTGGTGCAGGACGAAGCCAGTTCGGTGGTGTGGGGCATGCCCGGCGCCGCCTGGAAGCTCGACGCGGCGAGCGAGATGCTGCCGCTGGACCACGTCGCGGCGCGCCTGCTGGCGCTGGCCCGCCAACTTCACACCGGCGCCGTCGGCGCCTGACCTGCGGATACCGGATCATGTCGCACATTCCCGCCTTCTTCGCCCCACCCCGGCTTCACGGTTGGCTCGCCAGCGCGGTGGCCCTGCTGCTGGCGCTGGCGTGGCACCCGGCCTGGCTGGCGCCATTGCTGGTGGTGACCCTGACCGCGGCGTGGGCCGTTGTCGCCCGTGCTGGTGCGCCGGCGGCGGTTGCTGCCGCCCCGGCCGCCAACAGCGAGTCGGTGCGCGAGGCGCTGGAGGACGTGCGCAGCGCGCTGGTCGACGAGCTCGGCCACGCCAGCCGCGAACTGCACCAGGGCCTGGACCTGCTGCGCGACGCGGTGTCCGAACTGGGCGGCGGCTTCGACGGCCTGTCCAACAAGACCGCGCTGCAGCAGTCGCTGCTCAAGCAGATCATCGACGTGCAGGACGGCGACGTGTCCGTGCAGGACTTCGCCGCACGCACCGGTGACCTGCTGGAGCACTTCGTGGGCATGATCGTGCAGATGTCACGCGAGAGCCTGCGCATCGTCTACCGCATCGACGGCATGGCGAAGGAGATGGACGCGGTGTTCGGCCTGCTGCGCAACGTCAACACCATCGCCGAGGAAACCAACCTGCTGGCGCTGAACGCCGCGATCGAGGCCGCGCGCGCCGGCGAATCCGGTCGCGGCTTCGCGGTGGTGGCTGGCGAGATCCGCAACCTGGCCAGCAACTCCAACCAGCTCAACGAGCAGATCGGCGGCCACGTCGAGCGCGCCCGCGCGGCGATGGAGCAGCTGCGCGGCCTGATCGGCGCGATGGCCTCGCAGGATCTCAACGTGGCGTTGTCGGCCAAGGGCGGCATCGATGCGATGACCGCGCACGTCACCGAGAGCGACGCGCGCACCAGCAGGGTGGCCGACCAGGTGGTCGAGATCAGCCGCGGCCTCGGCAGCGACGTTTCCACCACCGTGCGCTCGCTGCAGTTCGAGGACATCCTGAGCCAACTGATCAGCCAGACCCGCACCCGCCTCACCGAGCTGCAGGAAGTCACCACCGAATGCACCCGCGACATCGAGGAGCTGGCCTGCGCCACGCTCGAAGCCGAGGCGCTGGAGGAGCGTGCCCGGCGCGTGCACAGCCGGCTGGCGCTCCAGCGCGAGAAGGCGCGCCTGCGCTCGCGCGGCCCGGCGCTGCAGAGCTCGATGGACGCCGGCGAAATCGAACTCTTTTGAGGATGGCCCCATGATCGTCCACCACGACACCGAACTCGACTGTCTCACCCTGCAGTTGGGCGAGCGCTTCGACTTCAGCATCCACCGCGATTTCCACGACGCCTGCCTGGGCGGCGGCAAGCCGGCGCGCAGCTACGTGATCGACCTGGGGGAAGTCACCGGCATGGACAGTTCGGCACTCGGCATGCTGCTGTTGCTGCGCGAGCACGCCGGCGCCGACCGCGCCGACATCCGCATCGTCAACGCCTCCGGCGAGCTGCGCGGCACCCTGCGCGTGGCGGGCTTCGACAAGCTGTTCGTGCTGCACTGAGCGGGCGCCCGCCGGCGTGCGGTCATTTGCGGGTATCCGCAGCGGACACGCAAAAGGCTCCTTGCGGAGCCTTTTTTGCTTCTTGGGACGAGGCTTACCAGGTGCGTACGTCGACCACGCTGACGGTGTAGCTCTGCATGTCCGGCTGGTAACGGAACAGGCGGCCCAGGTCGAAATTCACCTTCTCGCCGGGGGCGATGTTGGAGGTCCCCGCCGGCCAGCCCTGCTTGCTTTGCAGCACCTTGCCGGTCGCGTCCTTGGCCTCGATGCGGATCTGCGCGGCCGAGGCGGCGGCGCAGTTGTTGACCAGTTCGCCGCGCAGGCTGATGCGGGAGGCCGTAGCCGCGCTCGGCTTGAAGTCCTTGATGGCGAAATCGGTAGGCGCGCAGGCAGCCTGTGCGGCCAGCGGGGCGAGCAGCAGAACGGCGGAGGCAACGAGAACTTTCATGGGGAACTCCGTGGACAGTGGGGAAATGGCCGTCGGGCCGACGAAGGCCAGCGTTTCGGCACCGGCGGGAAAATCTTTAGCCGCGTCGTGGCCCGCAGCCGGCTAAAGGTTTGCGCCGCCATGCCGATGATTCCCGATGTCCGCGCTGAAAGCGTTTACCGGGATGACCAGATCCATGAAGACACTGCTCGTTTCCGCCGCACTGCTGTTCGCCCCGCTGGCGGCCCACGCCGAGTGCAACCCCAAGGATTTCGCCATCAAGGACTTCAAGCCGGCATTCAGCAACACCGGTTCCACGACCCGGCTCAGCCTGCGCGGCGAACTGGTCAACAACTGCGCCGCCGCCTCGGCCGCACAGATTCGCATCGACATCAAGGACGATGCCGGTTCCGTCATCCAGAGCAAGCAGGCATGGCCGGCCGGCACCTCCAACATCGCCCCCGGCAGTACAGTGAACTTCGACCTGGGCCGCATGTTCCGCTACCAGTCCGGCATGAGCAGCTTCACCGTCAGCGTGGTCGACGTGCGCACCTGGTAAGGCCACTCGATCCGCCCGTGCGGAAGAGTTCCGCAGGGAGCCTTTGCCGTGCGCGGCGAGCGGCGCTCAGTCGCCGGCGTGTTCGATGAACCACAGCCCGGCGAACAGTTTCGGATCGATCGAGTAGCCTTCCGCGGCGCGGGCGAACAGCCAGGCGCCCGCTTCGCGGCGCGGAACCTCGTGCACCACGATGTTCTCGGTTTCGTCGCCGCCACCGGGGCCGACCTTTTCCAGCGCCCAGGCGCGCACGAAGGTGATCATCTCGGTGCTCATGCCCGAGGACGACGGGCCGCGATGGACGAACTCCACCCGCTGGCAGCGCCAGCCGGTTTCCTCCTCCAGCTCGCGCCGGGCGGCCAGCAGTGCGCTTTCATCGGCTTGTCCGGCCAGGTCGCCGACCAGGCCAGCCGGCATCTCGATGGTGTTCTGCAGGATCGCCACGCGGTACTGCTCGACGAACAGCACCTTGTCCGCCGGCGTCACCGCCAGGATGATCACCGCGCCGCCGGGGTTGTTGCGTTCGGCGTACTCCCAGCGGCCGCGCCTGCGCAGGCTCAGCCAGCGGCCTTCATGCAGGGTTTCCACCGGAGCGCCGGCGTCGGCGGGGATGCGGTTGGCGGAGTCGTTCATTGGTCGTCGCGTGCAGGGAAAACCCGCCGACATGTTGACCGTTCCGGGCGGCAGCGACAACCGGTTGGCCACGCCGGCAGCTGTGGCCCGCGCTACAGCCACCGCGCGCGCTTGAGCCCGATGTAGATGCCGCTGACGACGCTGGCCATCACCACGATGATCGCGGGGTAGGCCCAGGGGCGGCTGAGCTCGGGCATGTGGGCGAAATTCATGCCGTACCAACTGGTGAGCAGGGTCGGCGCGGCGAGCATGGCGGCCCAGCCGGCGAGCTTCTTCATCACCTCGTTCTGGCGCAGGCTGACCAGCGAGAGGTTCACGTTGATCGCGGCGGTGAGCATTTCGCGCATCGCGCCGATCGCCTCGTTGACGCGGAAGGCGTGGTCGTAGACGTCGCGGAAGTACGCGTGCAGCACCTCGGGGACCAGGTTCGGGTGCAGCCGGATCAGCTGGTTGATGATGTCCTGCAGTGGCGCCACCGCCAGGCGCAGCGTCATCAGGTCGCGCTGCATGTCGTACAGGCGGCGCACGGTGCTGCTCTTGAACGTCTCGCCGAAGATGTCGTGTTCGAGCTGGTGCACTTCCTCGCGGAAGTCGCGCACGATCGGCAACAAGTTGTCGACGATGAAGTCGAGCACGCCGTACAGTCCGTAGCTGGGGCCGTTCGCCAGCAGTTCCGGCGCGTGTTCGCAGGTACGCCGTGCCGGCGCGTAGGACTGCGAGGCGCCATGGCGCACGGTGACCAGGTAGCGCGGGCCGAAGAAGACGTGCGTCTCGCCGAACGCCAGTTCGCCGCCGATCAGCTGCGCGGTCTGCACCACCAGGAACAGCGAGTCGCCGTAGGCTTCCAGCTTGGTGCGCTGGTGCGCGGCGTGCGCGTCCTCGATGGCCAGGTCGTGCAGGCCGAATTCGTCCTGGATCTTTTCCAGCAACGCCTCGTCCGGCTCGTACAGGCCGACCCAGACGAAGGTGTCCGGTTCGGCCAGCACGTCGCTGATCGCGTCGATGGTGACGTCGCCGACCCGGCTGCCGTCCTTTCGGTAGGCGATGCAGTTGACCACCATGGGCTGGTCGCTGGTCGACAGTGCGCTCGACGGCGTGATCGGATTCATGCGCGCATCATGCCCCGCGCCGGTGGGCGGGGCAATTGCGCGTGGCAAGGCATCAGCGATGGCGGCGCAGGCTCCAGGCCAGCGCCAGCCAGCACGGCAGGGCGAACAGCAGCCACGGCTGGTTCTGCTGCACGGTGCCGGGCAGCAGGTGCAGCAGCACGGCGACCATGCAGGCGAGCAGTTGCAGCGTGAGCACGCCGTCGATGAAGCGCGAGGCGACCAGGCCGCGGCGCGCACGCCACAGCGTCGGCAGCAGCACGAACGCGAGCGGGTTGAACAGCAGCAGGTTCGCGTTGGCCCACGCCGAGTGGTGCGTGGTCAGCATCCACAATGTGAGCAGCAGCAGGCCGGTCAGGCCGGCGGCAAGCAGATACAGCGTGCCGAGCAGGGCATAGCCGGCGGGCCACCAGCGGCGACCGAGCACGATCAGAGAAGCCAGCAGCAGCCCGGCCAGGGCCAGCGGCAGGCGCAGGTCGGGCGCGCTTGGCGGCGGTGTCTCCAACCGGTTCGGCGAGACGAGCTGCTCGCCCTGCACCAGCGGCCGCAGGCCGCCGTGGCCGTCGTCGACGTGTACCGCGCGCAGCTGCGCCTGCAGTACCTCGGGCAGGAAGCTTTCCTGCCAGGCATCCAGCGGCTGGTCGGCATACGGTCCCAGCCCCAGGTCCAGCAGCAGCATCAGCCAGGGCTGTGCGCTCATCAGCCGGTCGGTCTGCTGGCGGTAGGTCATGCTGCCGCGGCGTGCCTTCAGGCGGGTTTCCAGCACGCCGCCGAGTGCCCGGTCCAGCGCGTCGCGCACGCGGGTGGTGCAGTTGTCGACGTAGTAGTCGTAGGCGTAGCCGGCGTTCTCCGGGCGCAAGTTCCACAGCAGGAAGTCGCGCAGCGCGGAGGCCTGGTCGGCAGTCATCGCCAGTCGCTGGCGGGTGACCGAACGACCGGCCTCGACGTAGTAACGCTCGTCGAAATCGCTGGGAGCCGCATCCATCAGGTAATGCATGCGGCCGCGGGCGAAGTTCAGCAGGAAGTTCTTCTCGCTGAAATCGAACACGCCGTAGTTGAAGTTGACCGCCTCGCCCGAGACCGTGTCGCGCAGCTCGATCGCGTCGTGGCCGAAGCGCTCCCAGTAGGTTTCGCCGGGGCCATAGGTGACCAGCGAGACTTCGAGGTTGGCGCCCGGAGCGTTGGCGACGCTGGCATGGGCGGGCGGGAGCAGGGCCAGCATCAACAGCGCGAGCAGCAGGAGGTTGCGGCTGATCAGGTTCATGCAGCCTTACTGCTTGACCACGCGGAATGCCTGCACGCGGCGGTCGTCGGCCTCGGTGACGTGGAACAGGTAGTCGCCGATGGCGACTTCCTCGCCCACTTCAGGCAGATGGCCGAACTCGGCGGTGACCATGCCGCCGACGGTGTCGTATTCCTCGTCGGAAAAATCGGCACCGGCCTGTTCGTTGAAATCCTCGATCGGGGTCAGCGCGCTGACCAGCCAGTCGCCGCCGGGCTGCGCGTGCATCAGCTCGGGTTCTTCCTCGTCGTCGTGCTCGTCGTCGATCTCGCCGACGATCTGCTCCAGCACGTCTTCAATGGTGACCAGGCCGGCGACACCGCCGTACTCATTGACCACCAGCGCCATGTGGTTGCGGCTGAGCCGGAATTCCTCCAGCAGCACGTTCAGGCGCATCGACTCGGGGATCAGCACGGCCGGGCGCATGATCGCGCGGATGTCGAAGTGCTCGGCGGCGCCGAAGTATTTCAACAGGTCCTTGGCCAGCAGGATGCCGAGGATCTCGTCCTTGTCCTCGCCGTGCACGGGAAAGCGCGAGTGGCCGGATTCGACCACGGCGGCGAGGATGTCGGGCAGCGGCGACTCGGCCGCCAGCATCACGATCTGCGCGCGCGGGACCATCACGTCGTCCACGCTCAGTTCGGTGACCTTGATCGCACCCTCGACCATGGTGAGGGTGTTCACGGACAGCAGTCCGTTGGTCTGGGCGGAACGCAACTCTTCGATCAGTTCGTCGCGGTTGCGCGGTTCGCCGGAAAACATGTGGCCCAGTCGATCCCACCAGGTTCGGTGGGCCGGGCCGCTGGTACTGCCAGGGTCGTCGCTCATTACTCGTTGGGATTCTGCCCGAAACCGGGCGGAAGCTCGATTCTAGCGGAAAAATCGTGACGGTTCAGGGCACAAGCGTCCCTACCGGTACGGGTCGGCGATGCCCAGGCCAGCCAGGATGCGGGTTTCCAGCGCTTCCATCGCTTCGGCCTCGGCGTCCTCGATATGGTCGTGGCCGAGCAGGTGCAGTACACCGTGGATGGTCAGGTGGGCCCAGTGGTCGCGCGGCGCCTTGCCCTGTTCGGCGGCTTCGCGCAGCACCACCGGGGCGCAGATCGCCAGGTCGCCGATCAGCGGCAGGGCCACCCCGGGCGGCAGTTCGGCGGGGAACGACAGCACGTTGGTGGCGTAGTCCTTGCCGCGGTAGTCGCGGTTGAGCGCGCGGCCTTCGTCGGCGTCGACGATGCGGATCGCCAGCTCAGTGCCTTTGCGGCGCTTCGCCCCGCGCAGTGCCGCCTCGACCCAGCGGCGGAAGCTGGCCGGCGCGGGCAGGCCGGCACGCGGCACGGCATAGCCCACGGCGAGCGTCAGCGGCGCGCTCATGCGTTGTCCTCGTCCTTCTGCTCGAACGCCTCGTAGGCGCGCACGATCTTCGCCACCAACGGGTGGCGCACCACGTCGCGCGAGGTGAAGAAGGTGAAGCTGATGCCGCTGACCCCGCGCAGCACCTCGATCGCCTGGCGCAGGCCGGAGCGCGTGTTGCGCGGCAGGTCGACCTGGGTGGCGTCGCCGGTGATCACCGCCACGGTGCCAAAGCCGATGCGGGTCAGGAACATCTTCATCTGCTCGACCGTGGTGTTCTGCGCCTCGTCGAGGATCACGTAGGAGTCGTTCAGGGTGCGCCCGCGCATGTAGGCCAGCGGGGCGATCTCGATCACGTTGCGCTCGATCAGCTT
>Ga0207674_10004475_pt1 | contig 16804 bp, 17 predicted proteins | sample KBSCornC72_FD_184303 | JGI IMG/M metagenome (GOLD analysis project Ga0207674, IMG submission 184303) | Corn rhizosphere microbial communities from Kellogg Biological Station, Michigan, USA - KBS Corn C7-2 (SPAdes) (version 2) | ecosystem: Host-associated > Plants > Roots > Rhizosphere > Soil ... | reverse complement strand
CATTAGCTTCCCGAAGCGGGCTTACGTTTTCTGCGCTCTACCTAGCTACACCCGCTAGTCCCGCCGCAGTTCTCGCACTTATAGCAAGACCCGTTGCGAGTCATGAGCCCCCCGCATTCCGAGCAACTCGGAGCATCCGTCGCCACCGCCGAGAACGGCAGCTTCTGCTGCGGCTCCGGCTCAGTAATAGCGAGCTTCGGCGACTCGCCAGCCTCGCCCGCGGCGTACTCGGGGCCCAGGAACTTCGCGCCCAGCCAGCGGAAAATGTAATCCATGATGGATTTCGCGTAGGGCACTTGCGGGTTGCCGGTCCAGCCACTGGGCTCGAAGCGCACGTGGCTGAACTTGTCGACGAAAAACTTCAGCGGCACCCCGTATTGCAGTCCGTGGCTGATGGCGGTCGCGAAACTATCCATCAATCCCGAAATCGTGGAGCCTTCCTTCGCCATGCGAATGAACAGCTCGCCCGGCATCCCCTCTTCATACAGGCCCACCGTGAGATAACCCTCGTGTCCGCCGATCGAGAACTTGTGCGTGATGGCCGCGCGCTCCTCGGGCAGCTTGCGGCGCACCGGCCGGTAGACCACCTTCTCGATAACCTTCTCTTCCACCTGCGCGGGACCATTCGCCGCTTTCGCGCCCTTGGCCGTGCCGGAGCTCAGCGGCTGCACGCGCTTCGAATTGTCGCGATAGATCGCCACCGCCTTCAGCCCCAGCTTCCAGCTTTCGGTGTAGGCGTCCATGACGTCTTCGATGGTGCACTCTTCCGGCATGTTGATGGTCTTCGAAATCGCGCCTGAAATAAACGGCTGCACCGCCGCCATCATGCGCACGTGGCCCATGTAATGAATGGAGCGCACGCCGTTCTGCGGGCGGAAGCTGCAATCGAACACCGAAAGATGCTCCGGCTTCAGCAGCGGAGCGCCTTCAATCGTCCCGCTCGAATCGATGTGATCCACGATGGCGTTGATCTGCGCAGTGCTGTAGCCCAACTTCGAGAGCGCCGCCGGCACCGTGTTATTCACGATCTTGATCACGCCGCCGCCGACCAGCTTCTTGTACTTCACCAGCGCCAGATCGGGCTCGATACCAGTGGTGTCGCAATCCATCATGAAGCCGATGGTGCCGGTGGGCGCAAGCACAGTAGTCTGCGCGTTGCGGTAGCCGGCCACTTTGCCGAGCGCCAGGGCCTCTTCCCAGCACTGGCGCGCGTTTTCATAAACCGCCGCCGGAACACGGTGGCTGTCAATGCGCGACGTCGCATCCAGATGCATGCGGATCACGTTGAGGAATGGTTCCTCGTTGACGGCGTAGCCTTCGCAAGGCCCGGTGGAGCCTTCCGCGATGCGCGCGCTGGTCAGGTACGCCTGCCCGCACATAATCGCTGTGAGCGCCGCCGCCCAATCGCGGCCGTGATCGCTGTCGTACGCCAGGCCCATCGACATCAGCAGCGCGCCGAGATTCGCGTAGCCCAGGCCCAGCGGCCGGAAATCGTGCGAGTTCTTCGCGATCTTCTCGGTCGGATACGCCGCGTTATCGACCAGGATTTCCTGCGCGATGATCACGGTATCGACCGCGTGCCGGTACGCTTCCACATCGAAAACACCGTCGGCTTTCACAAACTTCATCAGGTTGAGCGACGCCAGGTTGCATGCTGAATCGTCCAGGAACATGTATTCCGAACACGGGTTCGACGCATTGATGCGCGCCGTGTTTTTCGACGTATGCCAGCGGTTGACCGTGGTGTCGTACTGCATGCCGGGATCGCCGCACTGGTGCGTGGCTTCGGCAATTTGATGCATCAGGTCGCGCGCCTTATAGCGCTTCAGCGGCTGATTGGCGAGCCGCGATTTGGTCCACCAGTCGCTGTCCGCAATCACCGCGTCCATGAATTCATCGGTGACGCGCACGCTGTTGTTGGCGTTCTGGAAAAAGATGGAGCTATAAGCATCGCCGTCGAGCGATGAATCGTAGCCCGCATCGATCAGCGTGTGGGCCTTCTTCTCTTCTTTGGCTTTGCACCAGATGAAGCCTTCGATGTCAGGATGATCGGCGTTGAGGATCACCATCTTGGCCGCGCGGCGCGTCTTGCCGCCGCTCTTGATCACGCCCGCAAAGGCGTCGAAACCCTTCATGAAGCTGAGCGGACCCGACGCGCGCCCGCCGCCCGACAGCAAGCCGTCTTCTTCGCGCAGCGTCGACAGATTCGAGCCCGTGCCCGAGCCCCACTTGAACAGCATGCCTTCGGTCTTGGCGAGTTCAAGGATGGATTCGAGCGTATCGCCCACCGAATTGATGAAACACGCCGAGCACTGCGGCCGCGGATTGGCCGGGTCGATCTTTTCCACCTGGTTGGTCGATTCGTCGTAATACCAGCCGTAGCCCCGGGTTTCCTTCACGCCCACGTTGAACCACACCGGCGAATTGAAGCACGCCTTCTGCGTCAACATCAGGTGCGCGAGCTCGTCGCGGAAGCTGGCGGCATCCTCCGGCGTGCGGAAGTAGCGCTGCTCAGCGCCCCATTCGGCGATGGTGTTGACCACGCGGCCCACCAGCTGGCGCACACTAGTTTCGCGCTGCGGCGTGCCAATCTTCCCGTGGAAATACTTGCTGACGACGATGTTGGTGGCGGTCTGCGACCAGTCCGTGGGAACCTCGACGTCGCGCTGCTCAAAGATGACCGCACCCTTATCGTTGCCGATGGAGGCGGTGCGCAACTCCCAGGCGACCTCCTCATAGGGGGTCTTGCTCGGGTCCATTCGGGCCGTAAAATAGCGCGGAAAGTCCACGCCCACTCGTTCCCCCACCGGCACCGGCCGGCGTACATCTTTCAACTTCATAGCAACGCCTACACCCAATTGTCCCATGAGAGGTCCTTCAAAAAAAGATTTGCGGCAACTCCGACAATCACCGCACAGAACGCTATGTTGCCCCAATATGTCGGTTCTGTCAATAGGAAAACACCATATATAGTGGTAGTGTTCTTAACTCCTTGTTCCAGATGGACAATGCAATGATAGCCGTGTTAGGATGATGTCATGGCGTGGGAAATCAGCCACTTGCAGGTGCTCGAAGCGGAGAGCATCCACATACTACGCGAGGTTGCCTCCGAGTTCCAGCGGCCGGTGATGCTTTATTCTATCGGTAAGGATTCTTCTGTAATGCTCCGCTTGGCCCAGAAGGCATTTCATCCCGGGCCGATCCCGTTCCCGCTGCTGCACGTCGATACCAGCTATAAGTTCAAAGAAATGATAGAGTTCCGTGACCGGCAGGCGGCTGAGCTCGGCGTCAAGCTGATCGTACACACCAATCGGAAGGCGCTGGACGAAGGCGCCAATCCGCTGCGCCTGGGAACCGAACGCTGCTGCGGCCTTCTGAAAACCACGGCGCTGCTGGACGGCTTGCGGGCCGGCAATTACGATGCTGCATTCGGCGGAGCCCGCCGTGATGAAGAAAAGTCGCGCGCTAAGGAACGCGTCTACTCCTTCCGCGATACCTTAGGCCAGTGGGACCCGAAAAACCAGCGTCCGGAGCTGTGGGACATCTATAACAGCCGCATTGAGCCCGGCGAGAGCATTCGCGTGTTTCCACTCTCGAACTGGACCGAGATGGACGTGTGGCAATACATCCATCTGGAAAACATTCCCATCGTCCCGCTGTACTATGCGAAAGAACGCGAAGTGCTGGTGCGCGGCAACTCTTTGATCATGCCTGAGCAGACTTTCATGGGTCCGCGCGAGGGCGAGAAATTACAGATGGTGAAGTGTCGCATGCGTTCACTCGGCTGCTCGCCGTGTACCGGCGCGATCCGGTCGGACGCGGACACGATTCCTAAGATCATCGCTGAGTTAGTCGCCGTCAGAAATTCCGAGCGCGAGAACCGGGTCATCGACCACGACCGCGAAGGCTCGATGGAACTCAAAAAGCGCGAAGGATACTTCTGAACATGGCGGCGTTGCCGGTCATTGACACCCAGAAGTTCGACGTCGAAGAATTTCTGCGCCAGGAGCAGTCGAAAGACCTGCTGCGCTTCACCACCGCCGGAAGCGTCGATGACGGCAAGTCCACGCTGATCGGGCGTCTGTTGCACGATGCGCGGGGAGCCTACGAAGACCAGTTGAAGCAGGCCATCCGCGGCGGCGAGATCGATTTTTCGCTCTTGACCGACGGCTTGCGTGCCGAGCGCGAACAGGGCATCACCATCGACGTCGCCTACCGCTATTTCGCCACGCCCAAACGCAAATTTATTCTGGCCGACACGCCGGGGCATGAGCAGTACACGCGCAATATGGCCACCGGCGCTTCGACCGCGCAACTGGCCATCATTTTGCTGGACGCCAAGCGCGGCATCACCACGCAATCCATGCGGCACGCCTACATTGCGTCGCTGCTGGGCATTCCGCATTTCGTAATCGCCGTGAACAAGATGGATCTGGTCGATTACGATCAGCAAGTCTTCCACCGCATTCGCGCCGAGTTCGCTCCGTTCCTGACGCGCCTGGGCGTGGATGGCGCCTACTTCCTGCCGCTCAGCGCACTCAAGGGCGATAACGTCGTCGACAAGAGCAAGAACATGCCGTGGTTCGATGGCCACAGCCTGCTGGATCATCTGGAATCCGTCGACACTTCGCCGATCACGGTGCATGCGCCTTTCCGCATGGCGGTCCAGCGCGTCGTGCGTCCTGATGCTGCGTTCCGCGGCTACGCCGGCCAGATTGCTTCGGGCGTGGTCCGCCCTGGTGACGAAGTTTTGACTCAGCCCTCAGGCCGCCGCACGCGCGTCGAGCGCATTGTGGCGTGGGAGGGCGATCTTGAAGCAGCGCACGCTCCCATGTCGGTGACTCTGACGCTGGCTGACGAGATCGACATCAGCCGCGGCGACATGATTAGCAGCGGTCCCGAGCCGGTGGCCGCCCGCGCCATCGAAGCCACCATGGTCTGGTTCGATTCGAAGCCGCTCGACCCCGCCGGGCACTATCTGATCAAGCACACCTCGCAGATGGTTCCGGCGCGCGTCGAATCGGTCGAATACCGCGTGAATGTGAATACCCTCCACGCCGAGTCCGTGCGCAGCCTCTCGATGAACGAAGTCGGGGTGGTGCATCTGGCGACAGCGCGCCCGATTTTCTTCGATCCCTATCGCGAGAATCGCGGCGCCGGAGCGTTCATCCTGATCGATCGCCAGACCAATGCGACGGCTGCAGCCGGCATGATTGTTTCGGCCACCGAAGCGGGCACCGAGAGCGCCGCGGAGCGTCTGGCGAGATTGGTCCGCGCATCCGTTCCACCGGGCGCGCATCTAAACCTACCGGCGGAAGAAGAAGCCGCCATCGCGCTGCTGCGCAAAGCGCTGCAAGGATTCTTTCGCCATGAATGACCTGCAACCAAGAAACCACCTCGATACCAAGATTGATGCCGCCCGCCAACTGATCACGGCCGAGCTCGCGAAGAACCGCGCCGCGTGCATCACCTCCAGTTTTCAAGCCGAGTGCGTAGTGCTGGTGCATATGCTCAAAGAGCAGCGCCCCCACATTCCGGTACTATTCCTCGAGACCGGCTACCATTTTCCGGAGACGCTTCAGTACCGCGATCAGATGACACGCGACTGGAATCTGAATCTGGTGAACCTCGAGGCCAAGCAGAGCGTGAAAGAACAGGAAGCGCTTTTCGGCATCCTCAACCAGACCGAACCCAGCAAGTGCTGCGGCCTGCGCAAAGTGGAGCCGCTCTTTGCCGGGCTCGCGCATTACGACACCTGGTTCACGGCTCTGCGGCGCGAACAATCGCCCACCCGCGCGAATCTGCAAGAGGTGGAGCCGTTCAAGCTGCCCGTGGGAAAGACGCTCGAAAAGGTGAGCCCGCTGGCCGCGTGGACGAATAAGGATGTCTGGCAATATTTGAGTAAGTACGGCATTCCGGCGCTTTCGCTCTACGATCAGGGCTACACCAGCATCGGCTGCCAGCCGTGCACCGTGCTGCCCTTTGATCCCAACAACCCGCGCTCCGGGCGCTGGCAGGGCAAACAAAAGCTGGAGTGCGGAATCCACATTCAGGCCGAATAGAGGCCATCCCCGTCGCATGGTTTACCTGCTGGGATTTGTCATTGCGGTCGCCATCGGGCTTACCGGTGTAGGCGCCGGCACGTTAACCACTCCTCTGCTGATCCTCGCGGTGGGCTTGCCCGCGCGCATCGCCGTCGGCACTTCGCTGATCTTCGGCGCAGTGGTGAAAATCATCACGTCTCCCGTCTATATGGCGCGGCGCCAAGTCGACTGGCGCACTTTAGGAATCATGCTGGCCGGCGGCGTGCCCGGTGTCTTGATCGGCGTGTTCGTGCTGCGCGGCGTGGATGGCAAGATGATCACCGGCGTAATCGGCATTACCATCGTGGTGGTGGCGATCTTCAATTTGTTCCGCCCCACTGCCGAACATCGTCACGACCGGACGAAGTGGCTTGCCCTGGTTGCTCTCCCGATCGGCACCGAAGTCGGATTTTCATCGGCGGGCGCGGGCGCATTGGGAGCGCTTTCCCTGCTGAGTATGACGAAACTAAGCGCCGCCGCGGTGGTCGGCACCGATCTGGTCTTCGGACTGGTGCTCTCGCTCATCGGTGGTGGTGTCAACGCCGCGATGGGCGCGCTGAGTGGACCGGTATTGCTGCAATTGCTCGCCGGCGGAGTTCCGGGCGCCATCCTCGGTGCGTTTCTGGCCGGTAAAGTTCCTTCGAAGCAGTTACGCATGGGGCTCTCCGGCGCGATGGCGCTGTTGGGCGCTAACCTTTTCTACAAAGGCTTTTTCTAGGGTCGCAGGATCGCTAATTCGCGGCGTTCACCCGCAGGGGCGCGTCGAGGCGGAATGTCAAAATGCTCTCGGCCGGGATGCGAATGGCTGAGCCCTTGGTTACGATCTGGGTGCCCGCTCCGGCCCCGGCGCCTGATGCTGCGCCGATGGCCGCTCCTTTGCCGCCGCCGGCGATGGCGCCAATGATCGCACCGACGGCCGCTCCGCCGCCGGTAAATATAGCCGTTCGCTTGTTCTTGCCAACGCCATCGCGGCCCTTTTGTATCACGTCCTGCGTATCCAGCCTGTAGAGCCGGCCTTCGACCGACACGGAATCCAGGTCCAGCACCAGGTCCGACGCGCCCTTGATTCGGCCGCCGCGAGCCGCCGAGCGGATGATAATCTGCGCGTTGGAACCGCGGGGGATCACCACCGCGCCCTCGGCGTCGGTGACATCCCGGGTTACTTCGGCGGCGTAGGTCTGTCCTGCCGTGGCGACGGCGGCATCGATAGTTTCCTCCGAGCGCACCGGAATCAGCGCGCCCGCCGGTAACGTGTGGGTCTTAGATCGAATCGCCGAGACGGGCGGATGGTAGTGATCGTCGTGAACCACGTCCGGTTGCGCTGCGCCGGAAGCGGCGGACCCGGCTTGTCCAGCCCCGGCTTGTCCCGCCCCGGGTTGGCCAGCCGCGGCTGGGTCAGGTTGCGCCTGGTCGTAGGAGACCGACTTCACTTGAGCCATGGAGATCGTGTGGGAAACTTTGTCGTCGCCCATCAACGTGATCCCAGAAGGCGAACTCGCGGTTACGATCCCGGAGACCTGCGTGCCGTCGCGCATCAGCACGCTGGCGTGGGGTCCATCGGCCGTTGAGGGGCTGGAGCATGAAGTCAGCAGCCCCGCGAGCAGCAGGGCCGGCAGCGCTAGAAGATGTTTTGTGTGAGAAGGAGTCATTGCAAGTCCTTTCGTAAGGATACAATTCTCCTATCGGGTGTTACCAGCGATGGGTCTAGAGTGATCCGAACCAGCCTACTGTTGGGGTTCCCGCTGTTTAAGCTGCCTTAGGTCGTGGTCGTAGACCCGGTTATTTCCAGAGTGATTGTCGCGGTAAGCATCCGCATTGGCCAGCCGCTCTTTGGCTTGGTGCTGCAGGATCTGGTCGATAATCAGGGCGCTCGCACCGCCGACGGCCGCCCCGATCATGGCGCCTTTCTGGCTGCCGGTCATGCCTCCCACGGCCAGGCCGACGCCCGCGCCTGCACCCAGCACTGCCGCCGTATGTTTGATCGGACGGCCGTTCGGATCCGTGCTGTCCGGGGCCACGCCGGATTCGTGAAGGGTTCGATTGAGATTCAGGTTTTGCACCATCCCGTTGAACATCGCCGCGCTGCGCATCATGTCATTCAGGAATTCAGTATTTAACTGAATGTTCACCTGTGGGTTGGCCGGAGTCGTTTGCGGCTCCGCCAGAGCCAGTCCGGTCATGCATAAAAGAGTCGTCGCGATTCCGATCGTGGTCTTGTACATTTTCACCAGCCTTCCACTTATACGTTACCAGGATGGATTTCCCGCCCAAAGGGTTGCCCGCCATCTCGTTAAAATTCCTTAACAGCGTCAGGAGCCCATCAGAATGTCGCGATCGGATTCAGCACCGATCCTGTCGCGCCTGGTACCGCCGCCGGTGCAGCTGTAACCAGAAACTCCCAGCGCTTGCGCCGATCGGCTTCTCTTCCGATCAACTCCAGATCGAGGTTATCGAAGATCGGCATCCCCATCGCCACCAGTGCCAGCGTATGAACCGGCTGTGAAACGCCCTCGACACGGGAGGGCAACACGTCTTGCGCATCATCGCCCCCGAGAATCGCCACATCGCGGGCGTGCATCCACTTCGCGCAACTCACGTGAAGCCCCGCCAGCCCTACTTCCGAAACCGACCAGGGGCCTTTGGCGTCGCGCCGCGCCCAGCGGCCGGTGCGCACCAGAATGACATCGCCCGCGCCGATCTTGACGCGCGCTCTCTTTTCCCAGGCCTCCAGATCTTCGGGGAAAATGGCCGTGCCGGGTTCCAGATAATCGACGCCCTTGTAGCGCGCCATATCCATCAATACGCCGCGCGTCATGATGCCATTCTTGAAATTGATAATGCTATTCTTGGTCGCGCCAGTCTCCAGCACCACTTCCTTCGGATAGCCGTTATACATTTTGCCGTCCCACAGGAAGTGGCAAAACGTGTCCATGTGAGTATGCGCGTAGCCGTGGTAGGCGATGAAGAAAGAATCCGCGGTGTTGCCGATGCCGGTTGCGGGCGCATCCGCGCCGACGCGCAAAATCTTGCGCACCACGGGCGTGGGATTGTCGACCGCCCTTTCCATTTCCGCATTACGCGCCATGGAGAAGGATGCGCCCTCTTTCACCAGACTCACCGCCTGCTTGCGCTTGGCCGGAGTAATCAGGTTGACCGCGCCCATTTGGTCGTCTTTGCCCCAGCGATTCCAATTGGAGAGCTCCGTCATGAGGCGCACGAAATCTTCTTTGCTGGTGTGATGCGCGGCGTCGCCTGTGCTGCCGGGTACGGTGGTCTGCGCATCCGCAAAGGATTCCGCAAGCGCTGAAAAAGACGCGGCCGCTGCGGCGCGCTGGATCACCTGCCGCCGGGATAGACTGTCGCTGAAAGCAGGGTCGCCGGGAAGCATGATTCGTTTCATGGTGTCTCCTTAATTGAATCCGAAGTGTTACGCCAGCAGACAGTCTAGCAGGCGCCGCATCGGTCTTACAGCCTCCGGATGAGATGATGTTAGGCATGAATTTGCCGATCCGTCATGCACTAGCCACGCTGGCCTATCGTCTGGGTAAAGTACTGCGCGGCACTCCCCCGGAGTTTCGCGATTTTCGCGCCGCTGAAAGCGTGCGTACGCCGGGCCAGATTCTGGCGCATATCGGCGACCTGATGGATTGGGCCCTCGCGCAAGTGGAAGGCCGCAAGGAATGGCACGATTCGGCACCGCTCGCCTGGGAGCAGGAAATCTCTCGCTTCTTTCAAGCGATCGAGGCTTTGGATCAACGGATCGCGGCGCAAGGCGTCGGCGCAGCGCAAGCGGAGAAACTCTTTCAGGGCGCAATCGCCGATGCACTTACGCATACCGGCCAAATCGCTTTACTGCGGCGCATGGCGGGAATTGCGGTGCGTCCCGAAAACTATGCGGCTGCCGATATCGCGGTGGGCCGTGTGGGACCCGCGCAAGCGGCGCCGCGCGCGGAGTTCGGATGAGTGCGCCCGATATGATTTGCAGCGCGGCAAACTTATGCAACGATGTCCTAATACGCAGTGATGCGATCTGCGTTCGGAGCTATGATGAGCCACAAATTGAAACCGCCAAAATCTGCGCAGAAAAGAGTGAAGCAAATGCCTTCATTCCAGCCGCAAATTCGCCTAGGCCTGCCGCCCGCCAGCGGGGAAACTGCCAACAAGATCATCAGCAAGATTGCCAGGCAGGAAAACTTTTCGAGTATCGATGAATTGAATGCGCACCTTCAACGGCTCATGGCCTCGGGCGAATTGAACCGGATGATCCAGGCCCCGCCGGAGACCCCCGCGGACCAGGCGCAGGAACTGGCGTATCGCGCGATGGAAGAGCCGTCCTCTGCGAAAGCGCGCAAACTGGCCGAAAAGGCGCTGAAGCTGGATCCTGCCTGCATAGACGCGCTGGTGATCCGGGCGCAAACCCGCCGGCTCGGAGGAAGCGAGTTCATCGCCGAGCTCCGGGCCGCGGTGGCAGCGGGCGAGCGGAACCTGGGCGAGAAAGAGTTCATTGAGGGGCGCGGCCATTTTTGGGGAATTCTGGAGACGCGGCCCTACATGCGCGCTCGCCGCGAACTGGCCTTGGCGCTGCTGGGCGCCGGGCAATTGCGGGAAGCCGCCGACGAGTTCGCAGCGATGCTGGAGTTGAATCCGAACGATAACCAGGGCGTCCGCGATTATCTGCTGGGCGTGTACCTGGCGCTGAGCGACTTGGATAGCGCGGCTAGCCTCTACCGCCAGTACGATGACGATGACAGTGCCGTATTTGCCTGGGGCCGCGTATTTCTTCTGATGTTGAGCGGCCGGCGCGCCGAGGCCAGAAAGGCATTGGAGAACGCGCTCCGAAACAACCCGTGGGCGGCCGCGTTCTTCTTCGGGGAACGCGCGCCCACGGACCCGGATTCCTGGGGCATGGGAGACCAAGACGAAGGCGATCACGCGGCAGCGGCGCTGCTGCCGGCCTGCGCCGAGCATCCCGATATAATCGTGTGGATCGCCAAGGAAGGGATGGCGGTGATGCAGGCGCTCATGGATTCGGCTCCTGCGGGCGGCCCGCGGCGGGTTCACTAACGGCCCAAGGGCCGTGCGGCTTCCACGCCCTGCAGGCCCGCGCGATCGATGGATGCCTGCACGAATCCTGACGCCAGCACCTCTCCCAGCAGTCGATTGAGAGCGCCGAGCCGGGAAGGATCCCCCTTGGCGAGGGCGACCGCTTGTCCTGCGACGAAGTAGTTGTCCGATAGCACGCGAAGCTTCGGAAAACGCGCGGCGACTTCCATGAGGCGCTGGCGGTTGGCGGCGAAAGCGTCGATCTTTCCGTTCAGCAGCAGGCTCGCCAGTTCATCCAGCGAGGGCATCGCCGGGACCGTATTCACGTGATTATTCTTCAGATGGGCGCTGAGGTAAACGTCCTGAGTGTCGTTCCTGACCGCCGTGATGTTGACGCCCGCGCGATCCGCGTCGTCAACTTTTTGGAGCGGGGAATCGGCGCGCACGATATAGCTATTGGGCATCAGCAGCCATGGCGCGGAGAAATCGACATCGTTGGCGCGACCGGCGTTGTACGCCATGAAACCCAGGTCCGCGGTGTGCGCCTGCAACCGGCCGATCACATCCCGCGCCCCCGCCGCCGGGATCAGAGTGTAAGGAACACCGATGCGCCGGGCGAGCTCTTTCACCAGATCTGCAACCGGGCCCGTGACCGTTCCGGTCTTGGCGTCTACCCGGCCCAGCACGGGATTTCCGTCAAGGAACGCAGCGCGCAGTGTCCCGGTGGGCGCGAGCGCCGCAGTCTGCCCCGCGCAGGTGAGCGTGCCCGCCAACACCGCGAGAAAAAAAAGAAGGAATCGGTGGGACCACCACATGGCATGATTATAGGTCGAAAACGTCGATGCCAGCCCGGAAACGTTTGATCACCAGAAGCACCATTGTGCCTAGGTACGGCGTGCACACTCGAAGCTGCTCATCACTTCAGGATCTGACCCACGCGCAAGTCTGTCGAATTCCGCTCATGTGTCCTCGGCGACGCGAGTGCCGCGGCAATGCCGGGGATGAACTCGGGGAACGTCGGGAGGCTCGTGGCGGAGCTGCCGCTGAATTGCAGGAACAACGCAGAGGAGAGCCCGTCGCCTTCGATGGTCACCTTCAACAATCCCTGCGGGAGTGCGGTCCCGATTAAGTCCGACAGCAGAAAACCCCGCGTCGCCCCTGCTCCGTCAGAGCCGCCTGAGCCGGGGATCAACGGGGTTACAGCTTCCGCGGCAATCGAACCCTCGGCATCGTAAACCCGGACCGAGTAAGTTGTGGACGCCGCTGACTGGTTGTAGATCGCAAAGGAGATCAGGTGGGTGGCATCGTTGATTCCGACCGCGGACCAGCGAGTCGATAATCCCACCGGCTGGAGCGGCGAGAAGGTAGAGTCCCAGGCAATCGGCACGCCAAGCGACCATCCAGGTACGGACATGGATGAATACAGTAACTGAGGATTTACCGTAGCGCAGGCAGCAGAGCTGGAACAGAGGAAGACTCCGAAGACCGAACCTGTTTGAGTTTTCTGGTGCAGCGGGGCATCGCTGGAAGCCCCGAGCAAGCGGACCTCGGAAGGCTGATTCGCACTGATCACCAGTCCGAGGCTGTTACTTGAAGCCTGAGCGGCTCCCACGATCGCATCCAGCGATATGCGGTTGCCACCTTCGTCGAAGAAAAGATACTGGACGCCAACCGCTCCCGACGCCGGCGCTGCCATATGGATCGAAGTGCCCAAACTACCGCCGGCGGCAAACCAGACAAACGTTCCCGTGACTCCGCATGCGTAGCCCCTTCCTCCCGAGGCCAGAGGGACTTCATAAATCAACGAACGATAGGCTGAGCAGCTCAGGTTCGGATCTGTTGACCACCATTGGGCGCCTGTGGTGGGCGGAAGGGCGAACCCCGTGGCTGCGGACAAGGCGAACACGACCGCTACGAAAAACAGTTTACGTTCTAGCATGGTGCTTAGATGCGGGCAGAGAGTCGGCAGACGGAGGTTTTCTGTGAAGATATTGTAAAACCCTCGTGAAGCGGCTCGCAGATCCCCCTAAGGACGTGTTTCCAGACGACCTGGACGGGATACCGCGGGTACAAGACCACGCTAGCGGCCGGGACGGCGGTCGGTGGCGACTTGCTCCTCCTGACGCTATGAACGGCGGGGGGTGCCGGTGGTGATGTTTAAACTCATGTTCTTCGGTTTCGCGATAGGTCCTCCAGCTAAGTTCGGCCCCAATCAGGTGCCGTGCCTCATTGCGCTACAATGAAAATCTACCTTCCGGTGGAGAATCCCCAGGTATTTAGGTCCCGGGGCCAATCATGTTCGATAACTTAAGCGACAAACTGCAGCGCGTGTTCAAGACCTTGCGCGGAGAGGGGAAACTCTCGGCGGAAAACATGGAAGCCGCGTTGCGCGAGATCCGGGTAGCGCTGCTCGAAGCTGACGTGCATTTCCGCGTCGTCAAGCAGTTTATGGAAGCGGTTAAGGAACAGGCCATGGGGCAGGAAGTGCTCACCGCGCTTTCGCCCGCCCAGCAAGTGGTCAAGATCGTCCGCGACGAAATGGTCAAAATGCTGGGCACGCATCAGGCCAAGCTCCGGATGGCGAACGAGCCGCCCAGCGTGTTCATGATCGTGGGCCTGCAAGGCTCCGGCAAAACCACGTCCACCGCCAAACTTGCCCGCTGGCTGTCGAAAAACGGCAGTTCTCCTCTAATGGTTTCGGTCGACGTGTACCGTCCGGCGGCGCGCAAACAGCTCAGCGTGCTGGCGCGTGATCTCAAGCTGCCGATTTACGAAGGCACTCCGGAAGAGACGCAGCCGCTGGAACTTGCGCGGTCGGCGCGCAAGGAAGCCATTCAGACCGGGCGCGACGTGGTGCTGGTGGATACCGCCGGGCGCTTGCATATCGACGAAGACCTGATGACGGAGCTTAGCCAGCTCAAAGAAACGCTGAACCCCTCTGAGATCCTGTTCGTCGCCGACGCCATGACCGGGCAGGACGCGGTAAAGTCGGCCGACGAATTTCACAAACGCTTAGGCATCACCGGGGTCATTCTTACCAAGATGGATGGCGACGCCCGCGGCGGCGCGGCCTTGTCTATCCGCTCCGTCACCGGACAGCCGCTGAAGTTTGTGGGCGTGGGCGAGAAGCCGGACGCGCTCGAACTGTTTCATCCGGACCGCGTTGCCCAGCGCATCCTCGGCATGGGCGACGTCCTGAGCCTGATCGAGCGCGTCGAAGAGACCATCGATCAGAAGCAGGCCGAGGAGATGCAGCGGAAGCTGATCGAAGACGATTTCAGCCTCGCCGATTTCCGCGATCAGATGAAGCAGATCCGCAAGCTGGGGCCGCTCGAATCGCTGCTGGGTATGATGCCGCAGGTCGGCATGATGAAGGACCTGAAGAACGTCAAGGTGGACGAGAACGAGATCAACCGGCTGGTGGCGATCGTGGACTCGATGACGCCGAAAGAGCGCTCCAATCACATGATCATCAACGGCCAGCGGCGCAAGCGCATCGCCAAAGGCAGCGGGACATCGGTTCAGGAAGTGAACAATTTGCTGAAGCAATACGCGCAGATGCGCAAAATGATGAAGAGTTTGACGGGGGGTGGCGGCGGGTTCCTGGGCAAGCGCCTGGCAAAGATGATGCCTCCCGGTATGCCCTTTGGGCGTTAAGTTACGGTTACAGCCGGTTTGCCCTTTGAGCGGCAAATTAAGGATTATAGAAGGATAGGAGTTTAGGAATGCTGATGATTCGTCTGGCGCGGTTTGGCGGCAAGAAGAAGCCGTCGTATCGCGTAGTGGTAATCGATAAGGAGCGCGCTCGTAACAGCCGCTCGGTGGAAGTGGTGGGTATCTACAGTCCGGTGGCGACGCCGAAGGCCGTGAAGCTGGATCATGCGCGCATCGAGCACTGGATGAAGAACGGCGCGCAGCCATCGGCTACCGTGGCCCGGCTGATGAAGACCTACCCGGCGGTGGCCGAGTCCGCCCCGGCGGCTTAGACGGCCCTTAAGTAGAGAGGTAATGACAGTGAAAGACCTGGTAACCGAGATCGCCAAGATACTCGTCGATAACCCCGGCGAGGTAACGGTGCGCGAGGTCGCAGGTGAACAGGTTACGGTTCTGGAACTGCGGGTGGCGCCGGGAGACCTGGGTAAGGTAATCGGCAAGCAGGGGCGGACCGCGCGTTCGATCCGCACGCTGCTGGGGGCTGCGGGCATGAAGCAGAACCGGCGGTTCACGCTGGAAATTCTGGAATAGGGCCGCCTAGAGAAGACCGTGGACGAAAGCTGGCTTGCGATCGGCCGTTTGTGGCGCGCCCGTGGGAATCGCGGAGAGTTGCTCGGCGAGCTGGATAGCAGCGATCCGGAGCGGGAACAGAAGTTACGCGAGGTCGCGCTGGAAGTGGACGGGCGGCGGCAAGTGATGCGAGTCGAGAAAACTTGGCGGCACGACGGGCGTCCGGTGTTCAAGTTCGCGGGCATCGACTCGATCTCGGATGCCGAGAAGTGGGAAGGCGCCGAGATGCTGGTGCGGGCGAGCGAAGTGGAGCCTCCCGCAGAGGGGGCTTTTTCATATGCCGACCTGGTTGGCTGCCGAGTGTTCGGCGAGTCGGAAGTAGGAGTCGTGACGGAAGTAGAGGAATACGGCGGTGCACCGCTCTTGAAGGTGGAGGCGGCGGACGGCCATGAGATTCTAATTCCGTTCGCGCGGTCGATCTGCAAGGTGATCGATGTAGCGTCGAAGAGCATCCGGGTGGAGTTGCCGGAAGGGTTGCTGGAGCAGCAGTGAAGTTTCACATCGTGACGATCTTCCCCGAGTTTTTCCGGGGGCCGTTCGAGCACGGCGTGATTCAGAAGGCGCGCGAGGCGGGGCTGATCGAGATTCAGGTACACGATTTGCGAACCTGGACTTACGACCGGCACCGGACCGTGGATGACCGGCCGTTTGGCGGCGGCGAAGGCATGCTGCTGAAAGCGGCGCCGATATTTGAAGCTGTAGAGGCGATACGCGCGATGGGGCCTGAGCGTAGTGAAGGCACCAAAGTGGTCCTGCTCTCGGCCCAAGGCAAGAAGTTCGACCAGGCCAAGGCTCGGGAGTTCAGCGAATTGAAAGAGCTGCTCCTGATCTGCGGTCGTTACGAGGGCGTGGACGAGCGGGTCGCGGAGCATCTGGCCGACGAAGAGCTTTCGATCGGTGATTACGTGCTGAGCGGCGGCGAATTGGCGGCGGCGGTGGTGGTGGATGCAGTCGCCCGCTTGCAAACTGGAGTGCTGGGGAATGAGACCTCCAGCGTGGATGAGTCGTTCGGCGAGGCAGGGTTGCTGGATTGGCCGCAGTACACCCGGCCAGCGGAGTTTCGCGGTTGGAAAGTGCCGGAAGTGCTGATCGGCGGCAACCATGAAGAGGTTCGCAAGTGGCGCAGAAATGCGGCCCGGGAGAAAACCCAGCGCCAGCGTCCGGATTTGTTAAGGTAGGGCGGCCGCATCGGCCGCCTGCGAAAGATTTCAGAAAGTAGAGTAGAGATTATTATGCAAAACGCAATGATCGCCAAGATCCTGAACAAGAACAAACGGGCGACTCACCCGGAGTTCCGGCCCGGCGACACCATCAAGGTGCACGTCAAGATCAAGGAAGGCGATAAAGAGCGCCTCCAGGCCTTCGAAGGCACCGTCATTGCCCGCAACAACACC
>Ga0207674_10004474_pt1 | contig 16805 bp, 12 predicted proteins | sample KBSCornC72_FD_184303 | JGI IMG/M metagenome (GOLD analysis project Ga0207674, IMG submission 184303) | Corn rhizosphere microbial communities from Kellogg Biological Station, Michigan, USA - KBS Corn C7-2 (SPAdes) (version 2) | ecosystem: Host-associated > Plants > Roots > Rhizosphere > Soil ... | reverse complement strand
AACCTTATCGGCATGGTGAGCCTGATAGAGATGTACGAGGTGCGGGGCGAACTACACAAGATCGCGCAGCTCTATCAGCGTTTGCTGCAGACGTTGCGTTTCCATCAATGGGGGCCACTGGAACTGACCACCTGGCTCTGTACAGGCTATGCCAGGCTTCTGCTTGAATGGAACCGTTTGGACGATGCCGAAAACTATATTCAGCAGGCTCTGACGCTGGAAAAGAAATTTCTTGTCAGGGAGATTAGCCTCTACTGTCATTTTATCCAGTTAGATATTTTGCAGGCCAAAGGCGATTATCAGGCTGCCGAGAAACTTTTGCACGCCATTGAAAAAAGCCTGGAGGCTCTCCAGGCACCTCATCCATCCCGTGAATTCGTAGAGATGGCCGCCGTGAGGCGTCTGCGTTTTTTGTTGCGCCAGGACAGGGTAGACGAGGCGATGCTCTGTTCAAAACAGAGCGATTTGTGGGCCGCCAGTTCGCCTGAAACGTTGCCCCAGAAGATGGAGATCGAGGAATATATGGTGCTCAGTTGGCAGCGCGAGGGTGATGCGCCCCAGGAGCCGGATATGATCTTTTATAAGTCTATGTCCCTGGTTCGTTTGCGCATCGCTCAAGGGCGCGCCTATCCTGCCGAGGTTTCTCTCGCGCCAATGCTCGCCCTGCTTGATGACTTTCAGACGACGTATGAGCGGCTCAATTTTAATGGGCGGGTCATCGAAATCCTCATCCTCAAATCTCTGGCATTGCAGATTCAGGGCGAGACACGGGAGGCGCTGGCGACCTTAAAGCGTGCGGTGGGACTGGCCGAACCTGCAGGCTTTATCCGTCTCTTCGCTAACGAGGGAGAGCCGATGGCGCGTCTGCTGACTCGCTTGCCAGTGCAGAAATCATCCACTTCTACATATGTACGTTCGCTGCTCACTGCCATTACTAGCAACGACGGGCCGGCACGCGAGAATGACCCACAGCAACTCTTGCCTCCTATTCGCGCCGCGCTCGCCGAACCATTGAGTTCTCGCGAGAAAGAGGTGCTTGATCTGCTGGCCTCCGGTGCGTCCAATCAAGAGATCGCGGCACAACTGATAATTGCGCCGAACACGGCCAAACGCCATGTGAAGAATATCCTGGGCAAGCTGGACGCGCGCAATCGCACACAGGCCGTCGCCCGCGCCCGCGAACTGGGATTACTGAACGCTCGCTAGAGAATGCTCCCTGCTGGCCCGCGCCTCGGTCCAGGATTGTCTTTCGCCGCGCATTCGGCTATACTACGGGTCGAGTCTGAACAAGCAATACGGTCCCGGTGCGGGAAGAAAGGCGAACGAGCGGATGGGGGTATACAACACGAGGCGGCCAAAGGTGGCGTCCAGGCGCAAAGGCGCGCCACAGGCAGCCTCGCGCCGATTTTCGGCTGTCGCCGGTGGCGCATTGATCCTCGTCGCGAGCCTCGGCTTTCTCTGGTTGTTCCTGCACCAGTTCAGCCCATCCCTCGTCTCTTTCACCTTTCCGCACCCCACCAACGCACCAGCCGATCCGTTGGTAGCCGCCGGGATCACGCTTTCCGATCCAGCTCAGGGTCAGGAGCCAAGTTTGACGCGCCAGCAAGCGCTTCTGCTGGTCAACCAGATGGAGCCAGAGGCGGCGGCTCACAATGGCGGTGTGACGGCCAGCTATACGCTCTTCAGCTATCGGGGAAACAATTCAGCCGCCAGCTTTCACGATGTACCTGCCTGGCTCGTCCACTATACAAAAGTCTCCGGCCCATCTCCCGATACGTCCGCCGATCCCCATGCTGCCAGCGCGCGCCACGATCTCTACGTCTTTCTCGATGCGAAAAGCGGCAAAGAACTGCTCGCGATCTGGCTGTGATGCGAAGTTTGCTCATACCATTGTGAATGGAGCGCGGCCCCTTGCACGCTCGGTTGAGATCGAACATGCAAGAGGCCGCGCCAGATTATGAAAAAGAAATTTCTACAGCGGGTCGAGGCTCTTCAACGTCCGGTTGACCGAGACCTTGAGCGTCTCGACCACTCCTCGGCCATGCACCGCAGCCGATTCAAAACTAGGGACACGGTAGGGATTCAGGTATTGTTCAAGCACGGAGACGGGGAGAATATCTGTGAGGTCGCGTTTATTCCATTGCATGACCAGCGGGAACTCTGCTACGTTTTTGCCCATGCGCCGTAGCTGTTCCTGCAGTTCGTTCCAGCTCTCCAGGTTCTCTTTGAGCTTGCTGGCCTGGGAATCGGCGACAAAGACCACGCAGTCGGCATTGCGCAGGACCGCGATTCTCGTTTGTTGATAGAGCACCTGGCCAGGCACCGTGTAGAGTTGGAAGCGAATCTGATAGCCGTAAACTTTCCCTAAATCGAGGGGGAGCAGGTCGAAATACAGCGTGCGTTCCGTCTCGGTGTCGATCGAGACCATTTTGCCAACGTCGTTGGGGTTGACCGCCTTGTGAATGTAATGCAGATTTGTCGTTTTACCACAGAGACCAATCCCGTAATAGACAATTTTGCAGTTGATCTCACGCTTGAACCTGTTAATGAAGGACATTGTTTTTATTTCTCCTACCCGTGTATCAGTGCTTCATACACACAGATAAACGGACACACCGTCCATATTTCTCTGAACAAAGGGTTGGCACGCTTTCAGCCGCCCTGACCGCCATCCGTTGCTTTTGGTACGCTTTAGTATACTCTATTTTGCTCAAATTGCCAACAGGCCCTACAAGTGAGATTTTCCCATTGACTATCGCCCAGGAAACAGCTAGACTTACAAATATCACAGAAAAAATACGCAACGCACCATTTATAGATGAGATGAGGTAGGAGAAAATGGCTATCGATGCCCTCGTAGAGACGGACTTTGAGGTGGTGATCGGCCTTGAAGTGCATTCCCAATTATTGACGCGCAGTAAGATGTTCTGTTCCTGTAGCACCGATTACGCGAACGCGGCCCCCAATACGCACGTGTGTCCCGTGTGTATGGGCATGCCGGGCGTGCTGCCGGTAATTAATCAGCAGGCGGTGGCCTATACGGTGATGACCGCCCTGGCGCTGAATTGCTCGATCCCGGAATATTCAAAATTCGACCGCAAGAATTATCCCTATCCCGATTTGATGAAGGGCTATCAGATTTCGCAATACGATATTCCTTTGAGCAATGACGGTTTCCTGGCGATCGAGCACGATGGGCAGGCAAAAAAGATCGGCATTACCCGCGTCCATCTCGAAGAGGATACCGCGCGTTTGTTGCACCACGACGGCTATAGCCTGGTGGACATCAATCGTGCTGGCACGCCGTTGATGGAGATTGTCAGCGAGCCGGATATGCGCGATCCCGAAGAGGCGCGGCTCTATATGCAAAAGTTGCGCGAAATGCTGGTCTACCTGGGCGTCTCCTCCGGGCGCATGGAAGAGGGGAGTTTGCGCTGTGATGCCAATATCTCGGTTCGCCCACGCGGTCAGCAGGAGCTTGGGGCCAAGGTCGAGATTAAGAATATGAATAGCTTCCGCGCCGTTGAGCGCGCGCTCATCTACGAGGCGCAGCGCCAGATTGCAGCGGTGCGGGCGGGCGAGACCATCAGCCAGGAGACACGCGGGTGGGTTGAGACGAAAGGGATCACCGTTTCGCAGCGCAGCAAAGAAGAGGCGCACGATTATCGCTACTTCCCCGAACCTGATCTGCCGCCGCTGGTCATCAGCAAGAGCTGGGTCGAGGATATCCGCGCGCATCTTCCAGAACTGCCCGACGCGCGCCGCCAGCGCTACATGCGCGAATACGGTCTGCCCGTGCACGATGCCAATATTCTGACCGAAGATAAAGCTCTCGGTGACTACTTTGAGCGCGTCGTGGCTGTTTCGCAGAGTAAAGGTCGCAAGGCGCGGGCGAAAGCCGCCAGCATTCTTGTGCTCAACGACGTGGCGCGTCTGCTCAAGGCCGCGAACGTCTCCGTGCAGGATTGTCCGCTTGTGCCCGCAGCCGCAGCCAACCTGTTAGATTTGCTTGATCAAGAGCGGATTACTGGCAAACAGGCGAAAGAGGTGGTTGAAGAGGCTTTTGCCAGCGGCAAGATGCCTGAAGAGATCGTCAAAGAGAAAGGTTTTGCTCCGCCTATCAGTGATACAGCGGCTCTGGAAGGCATCGTAGCCGGGGTGATCGCCAACAATGCTAAAGTGGTCGCGGATTATCGCGCTGGTAAAATGAATGCTGTACAGGCCCTGATTGGTCAGGTGATGAAGCAGACTCGCGGTCAGGCCAGAGCAGATATCGTGCGTACGATGTTGCTGGCGAAGCTGGACGAAGGGACGGAAGCGTAAACCATGGATAGTTGACGCTGCACCCTCGCCTCCTGTGAAGTCCTGACTGCCGTCGAATAGAGGTCAGAAGAGGACAAACACCTCTTCTGGCCAGCGGGAACGCTGTTTTCTGTTGGTTTCGTAGATTCTACGCAGAAAGGAAAACGTGCAATGATGCATGCAGAAGAAGGTCATTCCCTCAACCCTTATCACATGGCGGTTCAACAATTTGAGGCAGCAGCCGACAAACTGGCGCTCTCCGAGGACATGCGCGAGATTTTGCGTAAGCCCAAACGCGAACTGGCGGTCAACTTCCCCGTCAGGCTCGACAACGGGCGGATCAAGACGTTTACCGGCTACCGGGTGCAGCACAACGTCAATCGCGGCCCGGCCAAAGGCGGTATTCGTTACAGCCCGCAGGTGACGCTGGATGAAGTAAAAGCCCTGGCGATGTGGATGACATGGAAGTGCGCGGTCGTCGGTATCCCTTATGGCGGTGCGAAAGGCGGCGTGATCTGTGATCCCAAAGGCATGAGTCCCAGCGAACTTGAACGTCTGACGCGCCGCTATACGACCGAAATTGCGATTATTATTGGCCCCCACAGCGATATTCCCGCCCCCGATGTCAACACCAATTCCCAGGTCATGGCCTGGATTATGGATACCTATTCGATGCATGGCGGTTATTCGATTCCCGCCGTTGTGACCGGCAAACCACTCTCCATCGGCGGTAGCGAAGGACGCAACGACGCGACCGCGACCGGCGTGCTCTTTGTCACGCGCCGGGCCACCGAGCGCGTGGGTATGTCCCTGAAGGGGGCGCGCGTCGCGGTACAGGGCTATGGCAACGCGGGCGCGATCGCCGCTCGCCTCTTTCACAACGAGGGCTGCAAGATTGTCGCGGTCAGCGATACCAGGGGCGGCATCTACAACAGCGCTGGTCTTGATCCCGCCGCCGTCCTGCGCCAGAAGCAGGAGCGTGGGAGCGTGATCGCCGTGCCCGATGCCGACAAAATCGGCGTGCAGGATGTGCTTGAAGTTCCCTGCGATATTCTCATTCCGGCAGCTACTGAGGGTGTGATTACCGCCGCCAACGCCGATCGCATTCAGGCGCGCATCATCGCCGAGGCCGCGAACGGCCCGACCAGTCCCGGCGCGGATAAAATTCTCTTTGAGAAAGGCGTGACGATCGTGCCGGATGTCCTGGCCAACGCGGGTGGCGTGACCGTCAGCTACTTTGAGTGGGTGCAGGATTTGCAGAGCTTCTTCTGGGGTGTCGAGGAGATCACGCAGAAGCTGGAGATGATCATGAATCGCGCCTTCGACGCCGTGGCTACCAAAGCCGACCAGTGTTCCTGCGATCTGCGCCTGGCCGCGAACATGCTGGCTATCGCGCGTGTTGCCGAAGCCACCCAGGCGCGCGGCATCTATCCGTAGAGATTAGTTAAAAGGCATCCTTTTTGCGGAAAATGCACCAGACGCATTTTCCGCAAAAAGGATGCCTGTGTGATAATTAATAGCCGCGCCGTGTCTCGCGTTTGGGCTTCTTGACCGGTTTAGCAGCCTGACGGCCAGGCTTGGCTTTCTTACGGCCTCGACCCCAATCTTCCTCCTCTTCCTCCTCCTCCTCCTCTTCGCCGTAAAACTCCTCTTCTTCTGGTTCTTCTTCCTCGTAGACCTCCTCGACTGCCTCTTCTTCTGGTTCCTCGGCTTCATCGAGGACGATATTGGGCAGCTCGCTCTCTTCAACCTCCTCCTCTTGCTCGAATTCCTCTTCCTCTTCTTCGACTACCGGCTCGACCACGGCGGTCGCGCGCGCGCTGCTGCGCGAAGTTTTGCGGGCCGGAGTTGGCTCAGGCGCTTCTATCTCGGCCTCTGCCTCCTCCGGTTTGGGACCACCGATCTCTCTACGCCCTGCTGCGATATCCAGCCAGAATTGAGAATAGTAATGTGGTCGCTCTGAATCTTTGTCGCTGTCTTTCCTTGTCATAACTCCACCTTTTTCCATGTGACCCGTTGCGGGCCATATACATCATCGCTAGTATTATCAGCTGGTGCAACCGTAAGCAACTGTACCATCTGCCAAAGATCAAGCGCGTAGACGGTACCTCCAGGGTGTATGATAAGAAGAAAGCGTTTCTCTGTCAAGGTATGGTAAGATAGGATTAAGACGGCTTGAGAAGCCGATTCAAGGCTTGTCAACCCCTCATGTGCATGATTTTTTTCTGTGAGGTGTTGGCAGGCTGGGCAAAGACTCCTATAATAAGGTAGAACTCATTCTTTATGGCTGCTCCGCTTTGGGTGCGGAGAAAAATTCTATTCCTGGGCAACGACGCTTGTGGTCCGCTCTGGTAGGTTGCCAGAGGGGTGAATGATAGAACAAACGTGATCTGACAATGCGACTCTCGCGTAGTCGCGTATGGCACAAGGCATTTGGCCGGGATGCCCAAACACATTGGAGGAAAGTAATTGGCGAGGATTCTTGACACCATCGATGGCCCTGAGCAGTTGCGTTCACTGAGTGAAGTGCAGATGAGCCAGTTGGCCGAAGAGATTCGACATGAGATTATCGAAAAGGTCGCGGCTCACGGCGGGCATCTGGCCCCTAATCTTGGCGTAGTTGAGCTGACGATAGCTTTGCACACTGCTTTCGATACCCCGCGTGATCTCCTGGTTTGGGATATTGGGCATCAGGCATATGTCCATAAATTGCTCACCGGCAGACGTGAGCGTTTTCACACGATGCGCCAGTTTGGCGGTCTCTCCGGCTATTTGCGGCGCGATGAAAGCCCTTACGATACCTTTGGAGCCAGCCACGCCAGTACCTCTATTTCGGCAGCTCTCGGTATGGCGGTCGCGCGCGATCTCAAAGGCGAGCACTCGAAGGTCGTGGCCATTATTGGCGATGGCGCGCTGACCGGTGGGATGGCCCTGGAAGCGATGAATAACGCCGGGAGCCTCAAGAAAGATCTGATCATCGTTCTCAACGATAACGATAAATCCATCTCCGATAACGTCGGCGCGCTCCATCACTATCTGGGCAAGGTGCGCCACATGGAGACGTCGCGCAGTTATCGCCGTTTGCGCGAGATGGCCAAAGGGTCGATTGAACGTCTGCCGGTCGTCGGCGATAAGGCTCGCGAAGCCGCTGGCCGCGCCGAAGTCAGCTTCAAAAATTTCGTCATGCACAGCAAAAGCGGCATGATTTTCGAGGAGCTTGGCTTTAAGTTCTTCGGTCCTTTTGACGGCCACAATCTGCCTCTGATGCTCGATGTGTTCGAGAATATCAAGTGTGTCGAGGGGCCGGTGATTGTGCAGGTTGTGACGAAAAAGGGCAAAGGCTGGGAGTTCGCCGAGAAGGACGCGACCAAGTGGCATGGTCCCGGTGCTTTTGACTACACGACGGGCGAGATTAAGAAGAACGCAGGCGATCCGCCGAGCTATACCGAAATCTTTGCGAATGCCCTGGTTGAGATCGCCGAAAAAGACCCGTCTGTCGTGGGCATTACCGCCGCGATGGCTGAAGGGACCGGTCTGAAGAAACTGCGCCAGCGTTTCCCAGAACGCTATTTTGACGTGGGTATTGCCGAGCAGCACGCGATCACCTTCGCGGCTGGCCTGGCGACGGGTGGCATGAAACCGGTCGCGGCCATCTACTCGACCTTTATGCAGCGTGCCTTCGACCAGGTTTTCCATGACGTCTGTGTGCAGGATCTCCACGTAGTCTTTGCGATGGACCGCGCCGGGGTGGTTGGCGAAGATGGTCCCACGCAACACGGCCTGTTCGATATCGCGTTTATGCGCGTTCTGCCCAATATGAAGGTTATGGCTCCCAAAGACGAGAACGAGCTACGCCACATGCTCTATACCGCTATCTACCTGGATGGTCCGGTCAGCCTGCGCTATCCACGCGGCAAAGCTCTGGGCGTACCGCTGGATAAAGAACTGCGCAAATTAGAGGTTGGCAAAGCTGAACTGCTCAGCCCTGCGACGCTAGCGCAGGCCGAAAAGCAAGATTGCGCGATCCTGGCCTATGGTTCGCCCGTTGAGCAGGCTGTGCAAGCAGCACGCGAGCTGGCTGATGAGGGAATTCGCGCCGCCGTCGTCAACGCGCGTTGGGCCAAGCCGCTCGACGAGGAGATGATTCTGCAGTTGGCGAAGAGCACGCGCCGCATCGTGACCGTCGAGGATCACATGGCGGCTGGCGGCTTTGGGAGCGCGGTCCTGGAACTGCTGGAGGCGCACAATCTCAAGGACATCGATGTGCGCGTGATCGGTTTCCCAGATCGCTATATCGAGCACGGCGCGCCCTCGATCCTCAAAGAACTCTACGGCCTGACCTCCTCGCATATCAAGGATGTTGTGCGCGAAGTGGTGGGAGTCGCTGCGAAGGTACGATAGAGCGGCCAATGGGATGATTTTGGTCGTGTAAATCAAACCTGCCTCAGATATGTCATCAATACATATCTGAGGCAGGTTTACTCTTTGAATAGGGATTTGCCAGATAAGGTGATAGCGCTCCCTTAACCGGTGGAGATGATCAGGTATTGCCCGCCCTGCTGCTAATAATAACGGTGATTCGTGCGGAAGCCATTGCCTCCACCAGATACGGGGTCCTACCACCTGATTCTGCTCACCTGCTTATACTGAAAAGAGAAGCTATCTGAAAGCGCATCCATTGGCGGGGAAAGGCGCGCCAGTAAGGGACAAAGCCATGCTCAAAACACAACCAAAGCCAGCCACATCTTCCACGGAGACGCGCTATTTGCCGATTGAGGCGTATGGCATGATCGGCGACCTCTATACCGTCGCGCTGGTCGGCAGAAACGGCTCGATCGATTGGTGTTGTCTACCCGATTTCGATTCGCCCAGCATCTTCGCCGCGCTACTGGACGCTGAGAAAGGCGGTTCGTTTCGTATCGCGCCTACCGGAGAGCAGCAAATCACGACCAGGCAGCTCTACTTTCCCGAAACCAACATTCTGATTACGCGCTTCATGACCAATGCTGGCATCGGCGAAATCACCGATTTTATGCCGATTAAGAAAAAAGGCAGCGAACTCCATGAGCATCACCTGGTGCGCTCTGTGCAGATCGTACGCGGCACCCTGAGCTTCAAGCTCGCCTGTCGGCCTGCCTTTAATTATGCTCGCGACTCGCACACATTGCAACTCGACTCGCTGGGCGCGGCCTTTTGTAGCCCGACCTTGACACTGGCGCTCTCCTCATCGGTACCATTGCAGAACGATGGTCAGGGCGGCGTCGAAGCCACCTTCACGCTCAATGAAGGTCAGATCGCCTGCTTCCTGCTCGATAGTTCTCAGGATCAGCAGTCGCGGCCACATAGCATCGTGGCGGGCGAATACGAGGCAGAATTGCGGGAGACGCGCAATTTCTGGCTGCGCTGGATCGGCCAGTGCCGGTATCAGGGACGCTGGCGCGAGCAGGTGCATCGCTCCGCGCTGGCCCTTAAGCTGCTGACCTACGCGCCAACCGGGGCGATCGTGGCCGCGCCAACCACCAGCCTGCCTGAAGGTATTGGCGGCGAGCGCAACTGGGATTATCGTTTCACGTGGTTTCGCGATGCCGCTTTCACGCTGGATAGCCTGCTGGAACTGGGTTTTACCGAGGAGGCCGACGCCTTTATATGCTGGCTGACCGCGCGTGTCAACGAGTTGCAGGAGGGCGGTGAACTTCAGCCCATGTATACCATTCGCGGCGGGCATGAGATGCCTGAAATTCACCTGGATCACCTGGAAGGCTATCGCGGCAGCAGGCCTGTGCGCATCGGCAATGGAGCGGCCACCCAGCGTCAACTGGACATCCACGGCGAGTTGCTGGACGTCATCTATCTCTACACGCGCCATGGCGGGATCGCTTATGATGTCTGGCTGCACATCTGTCAGCAACTCGATTGGCTGAGCAAACATTGGCAGGAGACGGACGAAGGCATTTGGGAAGTGCGTGGAGGCGCGAAACACTTCCTGCACTCGCGGCTGATGAGTTGGGTCGCCTTCGATCGCGCCCTGCGTATCGCCCAAGAGCGAGGTCTACCCGCGCCCCTGACCGAGTGGGAACAGTTGCGGATGGAGATTTACCGTGAAATCATAGACAGGGGCTGGAACGAGGAGAAAGGCTGTTTTGTGCAATATTACGGCGGAACAGCGGTCGATGCCAGTTCGCTCATGCTCGCTCTGACCGGCTTTATCGATGCCCGCGATCCGCGCATGTGGGGAACCATTGAAGCGATTCAGAGCGAGCTGACCCACATGCCGCACGTCTATCGCTACGACGTCGAAAACGCCGCCAGCGACGGTATGGAGTGCCACGAAGGCACATTCAACATCTGTAGCTTCTGGCTCATCGAAGCCCTGGCCAAAGCGAACCGTCTGGAGGAAGCGCGACTCTCGCTCGAACACATGCTGACCTACGCCAACCACGTCGGCCTCTACGCCGAGGAGACTGCGACCACTGGCGAGGCATTAGGCAACTTTCCGCAAGCCTTCACGCATCTCGCCCTGATCCACGCCTGCCTCAGCGTCGACGAGGCCATGAACAAAGTGTTGTCGCGCTCGTACCTGAGCTTGTAACTACATCCTCTTCATTTTCTCGATCACGGCGTCGGCGACCTGGGATGTGCCAACGGCGGTTGGATCGTCGGGGCGCGGCTTGAGATCGTAGGTCACGTTTTTGCCTTCGGCGATCACGGCGGCCAGGGCGCGCTCCAGGCGGTGCGCGGCCTCGCGCTCGTTGAGATGGCGGAGCATGAGGACGCCGGAGAACATCATCGCCATCGGGTTGACCTTGTTCTGCCCGGCATACTTCGGCGCGCTACCATGCACCGGCTCGAAGACCGCGTAATCGTTGCCAATGTTCGCACCGGGAGCCACGCCCAGACCGCCGATCAGGCCCGCCGAGAGATCAGAAATAATGTCGCCGTAGAGATTCGGCAGGACCAGCACGTCGTATTGTTCGGGCTTCTGCACCAGTTGCATACACATGTTATCCACAATGCGATCTTCAAATTGGATATCAGAATACTCTTTCGCTACCTCGTGCGCGGTCGCTAAAAAAAGGCCATCAGAGTATTTCATGATATTCGCTTTATGCACGGCTGTCACTTTGCGGCGTCCATTGGCGCGAGCATAATCGAAGGCGAATTTGACGATACGACGACTGGCTACCACCGAAATATATTTGATGCTGATGGCCGCGTCCCGGTCCAGATGCGTCCCGGTCGTGCGCGCAATCGTCTCAAACATCTCCTCCTGTTCAGGCGTGCCGCGCTGGAACTCGATGCCCGCGTAGAGATCCTCGGTATTTTCGCGCACAATAATCATATCGATATGGTCGTAGCGGGAGCGCAATCCCTGGTATGTTTTGGCGGGACGCACATTGGCGTAGAGATCGAGTTTTTTGCGTAAAGAGACGTTCGCGCTGCGCGAGCCTTTGCCAACGGGCGTCGTAATCGGGCCTTTCAAGCCCACTCCGGTGCGTTTAATCGACTCAATCACCGCGTCGGGTAAAATCGTGCCGTACTTCTCCAGCGTTTCCGCACCGGCCTGCTGCACCTCCCAGATAAATTCCACCCCGGTTGCCTCAAGCACGCGCCGGGTCGCTTCCGTGATCTCCGGCCCGGTCCCATCGCCAGAAATCAACGTGACTGCGTGCGCCATGAAAACCCCTCCCTCAAGAGAATTTTGTGAACACCTCTGATTATAGCACAAAGGATGCGGCCTCAGACGAAACGCATCTTTTACAAATTTGTTAGCTAGATATACATTTTTCGCGAAAATTGTTAGCCAGCAACGTGTTTTTCTCCCGCCCTTCTGCTTATACTTCTCTGTAAGAGTATACTCTTTCGTTTTTGCCATGCCTATCGGTGCCAGAGCATGAAATAAAGCATCCAAGCGCTTTTCGATCAGTAAGAAAGGAGGTAGCTTCTCATCCACGACAATTTTACTTGTAGTGCATCTTAATCATTACGAGTGTTCTATCCCCGCATGAGGAATATTTTTCAGGAGAAAAGCTATGATACGAAGGAATGTATCGCTTTTTTTACGCCTTGTAGCACCTGTAATCGTAGTACTTGCGTTAGTGATTGTCTACACGCCGTCCGTGCTGGCGGCCAGTTCAACCGCGCAAAGCCGGGTTGGTCCCAAAGCCTACTATCTCGCGCTTGGCGACTCGCTGGCGTTCGGCTATCAGCCCAACTTCGACTATTCACACGGTTATGCCGACGATTTTTACCGCAATCTGCAAAGTCACGGCGTCACGCATTACGTCAACATGGCCTGCTCTGGCGAGAACACGGCCAGTATGATCGCTGGCGGTTGCCCGACCGCACTCTTGATTCCGCGCAAATACCTCTACCTGGGCGCGCAACTGCACGCGGCGGTGAGTTTCCTCTCAGCGCATCGCGGCCAGGTCAGTCCCGTCACGCTGGACATCGGCGTGAACGAGTTCATCGAGTCGTTCGCCATCAACGGCTTCAACTGCGACATCGACGCCAATGAAGCCCAGAACATCCTCTCGCTCATGGACTACAACCTGACCCAAATTATCCTGCCCGCGCTCACACAAGCCATGACGGTCGATGGCCACATGACCGGTGATCTGTTCATGCTCAACTACTACGATCCGTTCGCCAATGAGTGTCCGAATTTCGCGCCCTGGCTGAATCTGCTCAACCAGCATCTCGCGGCTGATGCCAGCGGCTTCGCGACCATGGTTGATGTCTTCATACCCTTCGGCGGCTCGACCAACCCGAATCCGCTCGTCTGTACCTATACCTGGATGTGCAGCGATCCCCTCTTCGCGACCGGAATTCACGCCAACACGACCGGCTATCAGGTCATGGCCAACGCGATCGAACAGGTTGCGGGATATTAGGCCGTCATTCAGCCTCTAAGCAGCCAGAATGCCCCTGAGATGAAACCCACCTCATCTCAGGGGCATTAAACTAGCTTCTCCTCGTAATATTACAGATATTACAAACGGCCCATCATTTTAAAATTTGCTTGAGCGAGGAAAGCCATTTGCTATACGAGCCAGCGAAGAATGTAGCCCAGTATTCGCGCTCAGATGCCACACAATCAAACGTAGCCCACCACTCCACAAAGGCCTGATTACCATCTACAACTGGTGTCACACGTAAAGTCGCCTGGTAATCTTCGACAGGGCTGGGTGGTGTGCCAACAAACCCGTATGTGAAGAAATGCTCTGTGGCTGAATAAGCCCTGAGGTCGGAGCGAGCTGTTTTATCACCAAACTTATGAAAGCGAATAGTTCCTATGGTAGATCCCGATTTGCCATTCTCGCTTGAACTCTCAGTGACTTCGCCAGACCAACGATCATCATTAAAATCACAGATTTTTGACCAGACTTCTTCAACCGTATTATCAAAAATTGTGCTGTAGTATGCTTTTGCCATGCTCTTCTCCTCATAAGGGTGAGATGTTTGTTTCCATTCGAAAAACTGCTACTTGCGTCCAACAACGCGCCCTTTGTCTAGAGAAGTTATACAGGGAGCAGGAAAAAGAAACTATCTGATTCTTGCGTTCAAAGTTGGCAAGAGGACAATGGTCTGGCTCTGGAACGCAGCGTGTCTTTTGGTCAGGGTCGCGCTGGCTGGCCAGGAGTAAATGTGCTTGGCGTCTTCAAGAGCAAATCAGCGAGGGGGATTTTATAAATAGTAGAAAATACCCGGCAGCACCCTTTAGCAGAACCCTTTTTTCTCATGCTTATTGTAGCATTCCTGTCAACCTTTCGGCAACGTCCTTTGGGACGGTGTTTTTCTTTCGGGCCTCCTGTATACTTCTTCACGCTCAACTGAAGCCGCGCAAACTGGTACAAACAGGACAATAAGCGCCCATTTGTACCGGTCGGTAAGCAAAAAGCCCGGCGTCGATATTTGATAAATAGTGAAATGGATAATCACGATGAACAACTACATGCGCGCCTTTCTTTCGTTGCGCCAACGCAATTTTCGCCTCTACTGGTCTGGCCAGTTGATTTCGCTGCTGGGAACGTGGATGCAGAGCATCGGGCAGGCGTGGCTGGTGCTGGAACTGACGAACAGCGCGTGGCAGCTCGGCCTGGTGGGCGCGTTGCAGGCGTTGCCCATCCTGCTCTTCTCGCTCTTCGGCGGCGTCTTCGCGGATCGCTGGCCCAAGCGGCGTGTCCTGCTCGCCACCCAGACAGCCTCGTTCATCCAGGCCGCGTTGCTCTGGACGCTCCTCGCCACAGGCACCATTCAGCTCTGGCACATCTATCTCCTTGCTCTCCTGTTGGGCCTGACAAACAGCCTGGGTAGACCAACCAGTTCGGCGTTTGTCGTGGAACTGGTCGGACGTGAAGAATTGCCCAACGCGATCGCGCTCAATTCGGCGCTCAGCAATCTGACGCGCATCGCCGGTCCTGGCCTGGGCGGTCTCATCATCGCGGTTAGCAACGGCGTGGCCCCGCTTTTCCTGCTTAACGCGCTCAGCTTTCTCCCGGTCATCGCTGGTCTGGCCCTGATCGATGTACGCCAACTGCACGCTCAGGCTCAGCGACCCACTTCAGACGAGCGGCAGAAAACGTGGCATAGTTTGCGCGAGGGCCTGAGCTATGTCTGGCACGCTCCGTCCATCCTCATGATCGTGCTCGTGGTCGGCCTGGTCCTGCTCTTCGGCTCAAATTTCAACGTCGTGCTGCCGCTTTTCGCCACTGACGTCCTGCACGTAGGTGCGCCTGGCTTCGGTTTTCTCTCTGCCGCAATCGGCGTAGGTGCGCTGCTCTCCGCGCTCTGGCTGGCCTGGAGCAACCGGAAACCGACGATCCGCAGCATGCTCGTGAGTATGCTGATCTTCGTCGCGCTGGAGATTATCTTCACGTTCTCACGCTTCTACCCGCTCTCAGTCGCCCTCATCGCGGGCGTCTGTTTCATGGAGGAAGCGTTTGCCATGCAGGGCATCACCCTCCTGCAAACGATCACGCCAGATCATCTACGCGGGCGTGTTATGAGCGTGCGGGTCGTCAGCTTCGACGGCAGCTTACCGCTGGGCTACACGCTCATGGGCTGGCTCTCAAGCCTCTATAATGCGCCCATCGCCATGCTGGTCGGCGCGTTGCTCTGTCTGCTCGTCGTGGGCGTGAGCTGGCCGTGGAGCAAGCGAGCCGAAGACCATGCTCACGCTTCTCTTTGATCGCAAATGCCTATGAGCTTTTCTCGGCCCTGATAAAGCCCACACCCGGAAAAGACGAGGAGTCTTGAGGCTGTATCTCCTCCGTTTCCACCGTTGCGAAACCCGCCTCTTTGAGCAGAGCAACCGTGTCCTGGACGCGGCTCCCGCCAGCATGGAAGTGGGTAGCCTGCCCCTGACGATCGGCCTTGTGCTTGAAGTCAGCGATGACCAGCCGCCCGCCTGGTTTGAGCACACGCGCGACTTCAGCGAAGCCCTGACGTTTGAGGGGCAGCGGCAAATGATGGATCATCAGGGTCGAGAAGGCCACGTCGAAGGTCTGGTCGGGGAAGGCAAGCTGCTCGATCACACCAATCTGGAAATTGGCGGAGAGCTTGCGCCGGGCAGCTTTCGCTCGCGCGCGGGCAATCTGCGCCGGGCCTGGATCGATGCCCACAACGCGACCCGTTGCCCCGACTCGTCGCTGGACCTCAAGCGCCAGTGTTCCCGTGCCACAGCCAACATCCAGCGCCGTCTCGCCAGGTTGCAAGCGAGCCAGCTCTATCGTTCGTTGTCTCATCTTACGCACCTGGCCGTGAAAAACAAACGTGTCGTTAAACCAGATTTGCAGATCGTAGCGCCAGCCTCGATTGAGGACCAGCCCTTTTGTATCCTGGTCCGACGCCTCGCCGGAATGGCTATGCCGATGACGTGCGTGCGTATGCATAGATCGTACCTCTTTCAGAAAAAACTCACATGCTCGACAGTTTCACCATTAGAGATATGCACATTGACATTTTAGCTCAGTTGAGCCATACTGTCTCAAACGAATGTCTCTATCTCTCGTTCTCAGTGTAATCAGATGAGGACAGAAAGACAAGGGTCACGTGGGAAAATCTGTCTCAAATGAGACAAGGAGCGCAAAATGACTCAAACAACGGGTAATTTACGGGTGAGACGCACGCAAAAGCTATTGCGGGAGGCGCTCATCGAGCTGATTGAGGAGCGCAATTTCGAGTCGCTGACCATTGGCGAAATCACCGAGCGCGCAATGGTCAGCCGCGCCGCGTTCTATCGCAACTATCAAGATAAATACGACCTGGTGGAGCAAATCTTCGAGGAAGCCATGAGTGCCCTGTTGAACGAGGTCGGCGAACTGAGTGCAGCCGGGCCACAGCCAGCGGAAGTCTGGGTCAAATTCTTCGAGCATATCGCGGCCTACGAGCGGCTCTATCGCGCCCTGCTCGGCCAGAAAGGTAGTCCCTGGTTTGTGAGGAAGATGCGCGCCTCGCTGGCCGAAATGGTCATCAACGCCCACGCGCACGAAGTACACGGACAG
>Ga0207674_10004472_pt1 | contig 16807 bp, 15 predicted proteins | sample KBSCornC72_FD_184303 | JGI IMG/M metagenome (GOLD analysis project Ga0207674, IMG submission 184303) | Corn rhizosphere microbial communities from Kellogg Biological Station, Michigan, USA - KBS Corn C7-2 (SPAdes) (version 2) | ecosystem: Host-associated > Plants > Roots > Rhizosphere > Soil ... | reverse complement strand
TAGGTGTCCTTCTCCTCCTGCGTCAGGAAGTCGAGATGCTGGACCGAGCCGCCCTTCTCCAGGATCGAATTCCACACATTGGTCGAGTCCTTCGACTTCGCCTGAAGGAGCTTTTCGAGATACGGGTTCTTGACGATGAAGCTGCCCGACAGCGTCTTGTGCGTATAGATATTTGCCGGGATCGGCTCGATGCAGGCGGATGTGCCGCCGCAGATGATGCTGATCGACGCGGTGGGCGCGATCGCCATCTTGCAACTGAACCGCTCCATCACGCCCTGATCGGCGGCGTCGGGGCACGGCCCGCGTTCCTGCGCCAGCATCATCGACGCCTCGTTCGCCTTGGCGTTGATATGCTTGAACATCTTGAGGTTCCACGACTTGGCCATCGCGCCCTCGAACGAGATGCCGCGCTGTTGCAGGAAGCTGTGGAAGCCCATCACGCCCATGCCGACCGAGCGTTCGCGGGTCGCGCTATATTTGGCGCGCGCCATCTCGTCCGGCGCGCGGTCGATATAATCCTGCAGGACATTGTCGAGGAAGCGCATGACATCCTCGATGAACATCTTGTCCGTGTTCCACTCGTCCCAGGTTTCCAGGTTGAGCGAGGAGAGGCAGCAGACGGCGGTGCGGTCGTTGCCGAGATGGTCGCGGCCGGTCGGCAGCGTGATCTCCGAGCACAGGTTCGACGTGGACACCTTCAGCCCCACGTCGCGATGATGCTTCGGCATCATGCGGTTCACCGTGTCGGCGAAGACGATGTACGGCTCGCCGGTCGCGAGGCGGTTCTCGACGATCTTCTGGAACAGGCTGCGCGCATCGACGGTGGCGCGAACGCTCTGGTCCTTGGGGCTGCGCAGCGCGAATTCCGAGCCGCTGCGCACCGCCTCCATGAATTCATCGGTGATGAGGATGCCGTGGTGGAGGTTCAGCGCCTTGCGGTTGAAATCGCCTGACGGTTTGCGGATTTCCAGAAACTCCTCGATCTCCGGGTGGGAGATGTCGAGGTAGACGGCGGCGGAGCCACGACGCAGCGATCCCTGCGAAATAGCGAGCGTCAGGCTGTCCATCACCCGCACAAAGGGAATGATGCCGCTGGTCTTGCCGTTGAGGCCGACCGGTTCGCCGATACCGCGCACCGCCCCCCAATAGGTGCCGATGCCGCCGCCGCGCGAGGCCAGCCAGACATTCTCGTTCCAGGTGTCGACGATACCCGCCAGGCTGTCGTCGACCTGGTTCAGGAAGCAGCTGATCGGCAGGCCGCGCCCGGTGCCGCCATTGGACAGCACGGGCGTCGCGGGCATGAACCACAAGCGCGAGATATAGTCGTAGATGCGCTGGGCGTGCGCCTCGTCATCGGCATAGGCGGCGGCGACGCGCGCGAACAGATCCTGATAGCTTTCACCGGGCAGCAGATAGCGGTCGTTCAGCGTCTCCTTGCCGAACTCGGTCAGGAGCGCGTCGCGCGAACGGTCCGTGACCACCGCAAAACGGCGATCGGCGATTGCGTTGGAGGCCAGCGGCTGTTTCGCCGCGGCGGGCGCCGCGCTTCCGGGGGCAAGCTCCTCGGCGGGGCGAGCGTCGAGAATGGCGTCTTCTGTTCCGGTCTGCATATCGCGAAAATCCATTTTGCGCCCCATTTTGTTCACTATACGTTCGATTCGGTCAAGCTATGATCCGACCCGGTTGGGGGACGGTGACTATACGCGAAGAAGGTCATGACGAAAAGCCATGCTCTCGCCTCGCGACACAATCTGTAGAGTGGCCCCCACGGCAACAACACTACGGATAGTGCCGACAGCCGAATCCGGACGCAATAGGATAAACGTCGGATTAATGACTCTGTTCACCGCTGAAAAGACTCGCCTCGTGGCGGCTTGCCCGGCCCCGACGGGCCGCGACGCGCGGACGCAGCGGCGTTTTCGTACACGCAAGGGGGAAAATCGAGGTGCGAGGCGAAAAATTAAAGCTGTGGATAAGGGAGCGTGACCGGCCGCCGCACACGCGCCCGATCAGAATGCACGATCCGCGCAACCGGGGTGTGGACTTGCCCCGGCGCGGCAAAGGGGGGCGTGCGGGACGGGTTTGATCCCCTGTCTCCACGCGCCCCCGGCGCCCGAGGCTACCTCTCCATTCGTGCGACAATGCGACGGGAGATGCTAATTTTCTATGCATCAGGAGCTATTTTTCGGCGGTTTCCCGCGCCTCACCGCGCCCGACGAAGGATCAGGTACAGCGCGCCCTCGCCGCCATGACGAGGATGGGCGACACGGACGCTGGCGATCTGGTCGGCATAGGGCGAGCGTTCCAGCCAGTGGCCGATCTCCGCGCGGATCGCGCCGCGCCCTTCGGGCGGCAGGCGGCCGGGGCGCGGCTTGCCGGTGACCACCAGAAGCACGCGGATGCCGTCGCGGATCGCTTGCCCCAATGCTCCGTCGAGCACGACATGGGCGGCGGCGACGCTGTGGCCGTGGAGGTCAACGCTGCGCTCGGGCTGGATGCGGCCGGCGCGGAACCGCTTCTCCCAGCCACTGTCCAGCGTGGCCACCGGCTCACGGCGGGGCGGCGGCGGGGGCGTCGGCAGGGCGCGGGGTGGCGGGATGCGGCCTTTGATACGGGGCGCGACCGGCGGTGGTTCGGCGGCCTGCGGTTCCGGCGGGGCGATGGCGCGCGGCGGCGGATCACGGTGCAGCGCACGCACGCTCCTGGCGAGAGTCTGCCAGAGGGCCTTTTCTTCGGGAGACAGGCGGCGGCGGGTCACGTCTATTCCCTTTGTGTTTCATGGTCAGTTGGATCCTCCCCCGGCGGGGGAGGGGACCATGCGATGCATGGTCCCCTCCCCTTGCAGGGGAGGATTTGAACGCCCCCTACCGCGCTGCCAGCCGCGCCGCCGTCCCGATCGGCAGCAGCAACCAGGCGGTGCCGCGCGCGGACATGCCGCCAGCGATCGTCCGCGCGTCCGCGCCGGCGCCCCAGAAGGTATCGAAACGGTTCGACCCCTTGATCGCGCCGCCGGTATCCTGCGCGACCCAGACGCCGCTTGCCTCCGCCCGATCGACCGCGAGGAGGACGGGCGCGCCCAGGGGCACGAATTTGGGATCGGCGGCGACGGTCGCGCGTGGCGTCACCGCGATGCCGAGCGCGCCGAGCGGGCCAGCCCCGGTCAGCTCGCGAAAAAAGACATAGCTGCGGTTCTCGTTCATGATCTTCACGCCATCGACCGGATTGGCGCGCAGCCACGCCATGATGTCCTGCATCGATCCGGCCTTGATGAGGCCGCGATCCTTCATCAGCTTGCCGATGCCGGTATAGTCGCGACCATTCTGCCCCGCATAGCCGATCCGCATGATGCCGCCGTCCGGCAGGCGCAGACGGCCCGACCCCTGCACTTCCAGAAAGAACAGTTCGATGGGGTCGTTGGCATAGGCGATCTCAAGGCCCCTGCCGCTCAGCGATCCGTCGGTGATCCGGGCGCGGTCGTCATAGGGGACGAACTTGGTCCCATCGACCTTGCCCCGGATGGTCTTGCCCTTGAGCGTATCGCTGAACTGGCCCAGATCCACGTCGATGAGGTCGGCGGGGCGGCGGTAGATCGGCGTCTGGCAGGAGGCGGTGGCGGTGCGGCAGCCGGCGATTTCCGGCTCATAATAGCCGGTGGCATAGGCCTTGCCGTCGCCGACCTGCACCGCCTCGAAATTGCGGCGGAAGAATTCGCGGGCCTGGTTGTCGCTCCAGCTTGCGGCCGCGCTGCAGGCGGCGGACCAATCGGTGCCCGCCGTCAGGCCCGACGTATCCGCGCGGCGCTGGAGCGAGGGACAACTGGCGCGGAAGGCGGCGAGGGCATCGGCCAGCCGCGCTGAATCATCCGGCAGCAGGCTGTCGATGGCCGGGCCTGCGACGACGCCCAACGCGGCGGCGGTGCCGTCCGTGCTCGTCGGCACGGGCGCGGGGGCTGGCGTCGGCACCGGGGCGGGTCGCGGTGCGGGCAACGGCGTCGGGGCGGGGGAGACGCGGCCCGATTCGGGAATGACGGTGCAGCCGGCGAGTGCGAAGGAAAGCCCAGCAAGCGCAGCAAGGCCGTGGAGCCGGCGCATTCCTTCCCCCCTTATCGCGGTCGGACGATCAGGCTTCGTCGGTGGCGACGAGGATCCAGTCGGGCGTGCGGCTGCGCGTGTCGCGGGAGAAGACCCAGACTTCGCGCGTGGGTATCGCATCCTCCATCGATCCGGCGATCACCATGCCGTCTGCATCGCGCGTGATGGCGGCGATGTCCGCCTCGAACTGCACGCTCACCTGCGCATTCGATCCGTTCATGAAGGCATCGGTAATGCGCGCCGCATCGACGCGGACCAGCCGGTTTTCGAGCACATGGCCGGCGGCGACGCGATCGTCGATGGCCGTGGCGAAGGCGGCATAGACATCATCGTCGCACAACGGGCGCAGGCGATCCTTGTCGCCCTGCCAGAAGGCTTCCAGGATCATACCATAGGCGGTGCGCGCACCACCCAGGAAGCGCGTGATGTCGAAATTGCGATCGGCGGCGATGATCGCGCGGATGCCGGTCTGCGCCTCGGGCGCCATCAGCGATTCGCTGACGCGCACCGGGTCGGGTCGCGCGTCGATGGCGGGACGGGGAGCGGTGAGAGTCACGGACGGGCGATCGTCCACGGGAGCCGGCATCTGCTGCTCATGCCCCGTGCGCTTGCCGAGCACCGAATAGAGGCGCAACGCCAGAAGCGCAAATATCATGGCAAGAATGACGATGACTGTCACGATGCTCCGAAACCTTCCTATACTGCCAATCCGCTGTCCGTCCGGCCGGTCGCGGGCGCAGCCTCCCACAGACATAGGCAATTTATGCGCGGGATTCAAATGCGCGTGGCGCCGGAAAGTGCCCCCGACGCAGAATTACGCCGCCGGTACGGTCTAAAACGCCGTTTTGTGGCTCGTTCCCGTCATGATTCGCGAAATGCGACGCCGCCTCTGCCTGCTCCATTTCCTTAGCCATGGGTGGAGACTTGCCGCAGGGGTGGCGCCACCGGCGCGGTCGGCACGTGGCCCGTCCTATTCCTCGGTATAAATGAGGACCGTCTCGCCAACGAGCAGGAACAGCAGGAACGGTGACCAGGCCGCAAGCAGGGGCGGGTAAGCGCCCAGGTCGCCCATCGCCAGCGAGAAATTGTCGGCGACGAAGAAGCCGAAACCCAGCGCCATGCCGATTACCGCGCGCACGAACAGCTTGCCCGACCGTGCCAGCCCGAACCCCGCCATCGCGCCCAGCAGGGGCATCAACAGGGTCGAGAGCGGCCCCGCGATCTTGTGCCATTGCGCCGCCTCCAGCCCGCTCGTCGGCCGGCCGGCTGCCTTGAGGGCGGAGATCGCCTCGCGCAACTCCCAATAGGACAGGCTCTCAGCGTCGACGCGCGACAAGGTAAACTGGTCGGGCCGGACACCGCGCAGCAGGCGGATCGTACCCAGCGACCGGACGTTGCCGCCCGCCACGTCGAACCGCTTCACCCCCTCCAGCCGCCAGCCGTCGCCCTCGCGCCGTCCCCGCGTCGCCTCCAGCGTGGAGACCAGATTGCCGCCCGCGCGGTCGTAGATGCTGATGTTGCGCAGGGTCACCGCATTGCCCCGCCCGGCGATGAAGTCGGCATGGACCAGATCCTCGCCGTCGCGAATCCACACGTTGGACTTCACCCCGCTGTCGGGCGGCACCGCGCCATATCCCGCCGCGTTCCACGCCGCGAGCGTCGCGGTGGAGCGCACCACGATCCGCTCGTTGAAGGTAAAGCTCCCCGCCGCGATCACGCCCGCCACCAGCATCAGCGGGGCCAGCACCTGATGCGCGGACAGACCCGCCGCCTTCATCGAGACGATCTCGCTGTTGGCATTGAGCGTGGTCAGCGTGATGAGCGTGCCCAGCAACACGGCAAAGGGCAGGAAGGTCGCGGTGATCTGCGGCAGGCGCAGCGAGACGTAGCGCCACAGCTGCGCCTCGCCATTGCCGGGATAGGCGAGCACATGCCCGGCCTCGCTGAGCAGGTCGAGCGCCTGAAGCACCAGCACCAGCATGGCCAGCATGGCAACGCACCGCCACAGAAAGGTGCGGCCCATGTAGAAGGCCAGCGCGCGCGAGGGGAAGAAGCTCATCTGCACGAAGAGGCGCTCCTACGCGTCGACGGGGCGGCGCTGACGCCGCCGCATGAAGCGGGTGAACAGGCCGAGCAGCTTGGAGAATTGTCGTTCCAGCGCGCCGATCGGCTGGCCGCCTGGCACATTGGCGGTGACATGGTACATCCAGACGATCATGCCCGCGAACAGGATGAACGGCCCCCACAGGACGAGGATCGGATTGACGATGCCCAGCGCGCCGACCGACTGCCCATATTGGTTGATCTTGTGATAGGTCACGATCATCACGATCGACAGGAATACCCCCAGCGCCGATGTCGATCGCTTGGGGGGAATAGCGAAGGCGATCGCGGCAAGGGGCAGCAACAGCATCATCGCCACTTCCACGATGCGATAATGGAAATTGGACCAGGCGACGGTTCGCTCCGCCGGAGTGGAGCGCGACGCCAGCCCCGTCGCGAACAGTTCCGGCAGGGTGCGTTCCTGATTGTCGTAGCCGCGGTTGCGGAAATTGTCGATCTTGGGCAATTCGATGGGCAGGTCGTGGCTGGAGAAACTCAGCGTGCGCGGTGCGCTGTAACCGCGTGCTTTCTGGATCAGCACGCCGTCGGACAGGCGCAGGATGATGACGTCGGGATCGTCCGTCGCCAGAAACTGCCCCCCGCTCGCCGTTACCGCCAGCGATCCGCCCTTCTTGTCCGCGATCCGCGCGAAGATGCCGGACAGTTTGCGGCCCTTGTCCTCGCTATTCTCGATCCGGATGGTCATGCCCTCGCTGAGCGCGGTGAATTCGCCGACCTTGATCGACGCGCCCAGCGCGCCGGTGCGCAGCTCGAACTGCAACCGCTCATAGCCGAAACGGCTGTACGGCTGGAGGAAGCCGACGATGCCGAGGTTGATGAGCGCCAGCGCGGCGGCATACATATAGGGCACGCGCAACAGCCGGCCGTAGCTGAGGCCCACCGCGCGAAACACGTCCAGCTCCGACGACAGCGCGATCTTGCGAAAGGCGAGCAGGATGCCCAGCATCAGGCCGATGGGGATGCCAAGGCCCAGATATTCGGGCAGCAGATTGGCGAGCATCCGCCATACCGCGCTCACCGGCCCGCCTTCGGTGGCGACGAAATCGAACAGGCGGCGCATCCGGTCGAGCACCAGCAGCATGGCGGCGATCGTCAGGCTGGAGAGAAGCGGCACCGCGATCAGGCGCGCCATATAGCGATCGACCGCCGTCAGCATGGGTGCATTCGCCCCGCTCTCCCGTGCTGCGCCGCGCAAGTCATGGCGTCGCTCTAGCGACGGCGGGGGGACAGGTCATGTGGAAAATGCAAGGGGGAACGGGAGGGCAGCGAGAGGGCGCGAGGCTAGGCCGCCTCTTCCCGGCCATTCACGGGCGCGGCCGTCGCTTCGGCAATCTTGCGGTCGAGTTGCGCCAGGGTGAAGGGCTTGCGCAGGACATGCTCGCCGTCGAGCAGGCCCGCCTCGGCATCGTCGCCCCCGAAGCCCGTCACGAACAGGACAGGCAGCGTGACGCCGCGCGCGCGCAGGGCACCGATCATTTCCGGTCCCGTCATTCCCGGCATTTGCACGTCGGTCAGGATGATCGCGGTTTCGGGGTGCCGGCCCAGCAGGTCAGCCGCGCGGGTCGGATCGTCGCAGCTGACGCTGCTGTGGCCCAGTTCCTCCAGCGCGGCGACGGTCGCTGCGAGCACGCGCGAGTCATCCTCCACGACGAAGACCGCGCGGCGCGGCGCGGCGGGGACGGTCGCGGCCTCGGTGAAGAGACGCGCGGCCTCCGCCTCGCTGCTCCGCGTGCTGCGCGGGAGGAAGATCTGCACGTCGGTGCCTTCACCCGGCGCGGAGAGGATGCGGATCTCGCCCCGGCATCCGCCGACATAGCCGAACACCTGGCTCAGCCCCAGCCCGGTGCCCTTGCCGACCGGCTTGGTCGTGAAAAAAGGTTCGAACACGCGCGCCAGCACTTCGGGGGTCATGCCATGGCCAGTGTCGCGCACCGACAGGCGCACATAGTCGCCGCCGGGACAGTCGTTGATCTCGCCCCGCTTCAGCGTGACCTGCGCGGCGGACAGGGTGATCGTGCCCGCCTTGCCATCGATCGCATCGCGCGCATTGACGCACAGGTTCAACAGCGCATTCTCCAGCTGGTGCCGGTCCGCCCACACGGACCAGTCCCCGGCCTGCGATTCCAGCACGACCTGAATCTGGTCGCCGATGGTGCGGTCGATCAGGTCCGACATGCCCTGAATAAGTTGGTTGGCATCGACATCAGCGGGCAGCAGCGGTTCGGCGCGGGCGAAGGCGAGCAGGCGGCGGGTGAGCGAGGCGGCCCGGCTGGCGCCCTCCATCGCATTGTCGATATGGCGGGCGGCCTCGCTATTGCCGTCGCCGATACGGCGGCGGGCCAGTTCCAGCCCGCCCAGCACCACCGCCAGCATATTGTTGAAGTCATGCGCGATGCCGCCCGTCAGCTGCCCGACCGCCTCCATCTTGTGCAGCTGGCGCAGGCTTTCCTCCGCCTGCGCGCGCTCGATCATCTCGGTCCGCAGCAGGTCGGCCGCCACCTCCAGTTCGCGGGTGCGCGCCTGTACCGCCAGTTCGAGATTGTCGACGCGCCGCGCCTCCGAATCCGCCAGCCGCCGGGCGTAGCGCCGTTCGGTAAAGGCGCTGTTGGCGATCCACAGCGCCACCAGCGCCGCAATCAACAGGACGACGCCGACCAGACCATAGCTGCCCGCGAATTTGTCCGACCGCATCGTGCTTCGGTCGAGCGCGGTGCTGCGCTCGTTCAGCACCCGCATCTCATAATTGATCATTTCGGTCAGCAGGCTGTGGATGCGGTCGGCATCCAGCGAGCGATTGGCCTCGTACAGCCGGCCGAGCGCGCCCAGCCGCTGGTCGTATGTGGTCCGCAGCGCAACGTCGTTGAGCGTCACGCCCCGCGCCATATAGGCGGCGCGCAACAGGTCGTTGTAATAGCGTTTGCGCTTGTCGCCGCGTGACGCGCGGCGGAGATTTTCGATCAATGTGCCGGCGAAGCGCCACTCGTCGCTGTAGCGCTGCCCGTCCTTCGGATCGACGCTGACCACATAGCGGGCGAGTTGCGACTCGGCGCGCGCCACCGTGCCTTCCAGACTGCGCGCGAGGGCGATGACCTCATAACTGCGGCGCTGGTTGTCGAGCGCCTCCTCGCGCTCTTGCGTTGCGCGGTTCGCGAGGGAGAAGGCGAGGCCCAGCGCAAGGGTGAGCGCCAGCCCCAGCGCCACCGCGATATGGCGGCGCCAGCGTGGCAGTTCATCGACATGATCGTCCGACCCGCGGCCGTGGGAGAACCCCCGCATGCCGCCTGTTTACTCCAAGCGTCCCGCTGGGGAAAGGCCTGACCCCACCTGAGATGGAAATCCCATCACGATTCGGCCGTCCTGCTCAGGCGAGCGCACCCGTAGCGCGGCCCGCGCGTTCGAACATGCCCAGGATTTCGCCGACCTGTTCGTCCGTATGCTCCGCGCACAGCGAACAGCGCAGCAGGAATGTGCCCGCCGGCGTCGCGGGGGGGCGCGCCATATTGACGTACAGGCCGATCTCCAGCAGCGCCTGCCACATCGCCACCGCCTGTACCTGATCGGTCAGGATGACGGAGATGATCGCCGATTGCGGCGTGTCGGTCCCCAGCGTGAAGCCAAGATCGCGCAGGCCGCTGTGCAGCCGCCGGCTGTTCTTCCACAGCCGCTCGCGCTTCTCGCCCGCATGCATCAGCTTGCGGATGGAGGTGGCGGCGGTCGCCACGACGCTGGGCGGCAGGCTGGCGGTAAAGACGTACGGGCGGCAGGCGAGGCGCATCACCTCGAACTTGGGATGGCTGGAGACGCAGAAGCCGCCGACCGTGCCGACCGATTTGGAGAAGGTGCCGACGATGAAATCGACGTCATCCTCGACGCCCTGTTCCTCGTACACCCCGCGGCCGTTGGCGCCGAAGAAGCCCATGCCATGCGCCTCGTCCACCAGGATCATGCAATTGGGATGCTTGCGGATCGCCGCGACCATGGCGGGCAGGGGGGCGACGTCGCCCATCATCGAATAGACGCCTTCGAGGACGACAAGTTTCAGTGCATCCACCGGCAGACGGCCGAGGCGCTTGTCGAGGTCCTCGACGCTGTTGTGGCGGAAACGCACGATTTCCGCGTCGCCCAGGAAGCAGCCGTCATAGATGGAGGCATGGCTGTCCGCGTCGAGGACGACATAGTCGCCCCGGCCCGCCAGCGTCGAGATCATGCCCAGATTGGCCTGATATCCGGTCGAAAAGACCATCGCCGACGATGTGCCGTAAAAGGCCTTCAGCGCGTCCTCGCATTCCTTGTGGCCCTGATAGGTGCCATTGAGGACGCGGCTGCCCGTCGTGCCCGCTCCGAACTCGTCCAGCGCCCTCTTGCCCGCCGCGATCACGTCCGGGTCAAAGGTCATGCCCATATAATTATAGGTGCCGAGCAGGATGGTGTCCTTGCCCTTGATGACTGCGAGCGTGGGCGACTTCACCTCGTCCATGACGATGGCGAAGGGATCGCGCACGCCAGCCGAGAGCAGCGCCTCGCGCTCGGCGATCATGCCGTCGAACTTGGAGAAGAGGTCGCGCGCGCCGGGCACTTCGGGCGGGGTGTGCGCATCGGCGGCGGTGTCTATCGCGTCACTCATATGTCAAGGGTCCGTTCGGTTCAGGCGTGTCGAGGGAGAAAGGCGTTCAGCCTTCTGCGCTCAACTTCACCACCGCATCGACGAGCTGGCCGATCGTCTCGATTTCCGCCTGCATGTTCATGGTGATGATGATCTCGAATTCGTCCTCGATCGCCGCCACGAAGTCCATCACGGTCAGGCTGTCCCATTCGAGGTCGCCGGCGAAGGTCGTGGCGTCGGTCAGGGCGACGCCCTTCTTGTTGAACGGCGCAACCTGCGCGGCGATGCTGTCGAAAATAGTCTGACGATCGGTCATGCGACGGTTCTTCTCTTTCATCCGATGGAAGCGCGGATAGGCCGCGCCTGCTCTGGCTGCGCCCATGGCAGGCGAATGCGGCGGCAATCGGGCATCGCCTGTCGCGGCGCTCTTGAAGGCCCGCACGCATCATGGCAAGCCCCATAGCATAGGGGAAGCCGATTATGCCATCACTTGAGGAACCCGCGCAGCCCAGGCGCTTTCCGCCCAACGCCATCCATCTGGTCCGCACCAACCAGCAGATGCAGTTGCAGCTCAGTCAGATGGCGGACCAGAAGGCCAGCATGCTGATGGGCGCCTCGTCGCTCGTCTTCACGGTCGCGGTGGGGCAGATGCGCGGGGGCGGCGGGATGATGCTGCCGATCCTGATGCTCGCCGTGACGGCCTTCTTTGCGGCCCTCTTCGCCATCTTCGTGGTGATGCCCACCGTTACGCGCGCCCGGCCCGAAGGCGTGGGATCGTCCGACAATCTGCTGTTCTTCGGTATCTTCACCGCCGTTCCCGAACAGGAATTCGCCGACCGCGTGCTCGACTATATGGAAAGCGATGAAAGCACCTATCGCGCCATGCTGCGCGACACCTATCAGGCAGGCTCGGTCCTTCAGAACAAGAAATACCGCTATCTTGGCTATGCCTACCGGATTTTCCTGACGGGCATGGTGCTGACCGCGCTCACGGCGCTGGTGGAGTTGGTGACCGGGCGGCACTTCTGAGCGATCAGCCGAGCCACCCCTTGGACCGATAGCCCGCTGCGGTCGCGGCCAGCCCCTCCGCCGCGCCGATTTCCGGCCGCCACAGCGTCGCCGGCACATGCCGGTCCTGCGCCGCCACCCAGTCGGGATGGCAGAAATAGCGGACGCGGTCGGGGGTCAGCTTCGCCTTGTCGCCGCGCAGCAGCCGATCCCCGCGCGCCGCAAGGGTCAACGCGAAGCGCGGCATAGGCAGCGGCCAGACCCGCCGCCCCACCGCCCGGCCCAGCGCATGGGCAAAGCCGATATGCGTCAGGCCGCCCGGCGTCCCGTCGTCCACTTCATAGGTCCGGTGCCGCGTTTCATTCGACCCTCTGTCCGCGAGGGCGACCAGGAGGCGCGCCAGATCGTCCGCATGGATGATCGACAGCCGCCCGGCGGGGGGCAGCATCACCAGTCCGCGTGCCGCCATCTGGAACATCTCCAGCATCTCGCGGTCGCCGGGGCCGTAGATGGCCGGGGGGCGAACGATGGTCCAGTCGAGGTCCCTGTCGTCGGTCCCGTTCCCGCCGACAGCGTCGAGCATTCGTTCGCCCTCGCGCTTGGACCAGCCATAGTCGGAAAGCTGCGGCTCGCGCGCGGAAAGGGAGGAGACGAGGACGAAACGGGCCACGCCCGCTGTCTTGGCCCGCTCCGCCAGCATCCGCGTGCCGTCCGCGTTGGCGGCATGGAAGGCGGCGCGGGTCGGTGCGTTGATCGCGCCCGCGACATGGATCACCGCGTCCAAACCCGCCACCAGCGAGCCGAGAGCATCGCCATCGGCCAGATCGCCCGCGATCCATGTCACGCCCGTCCGCTCCGGCTGCGGCCGCCGCGTCAGCGCCCGCACCTCATGCCCTTCGGCCAGCAGTCGCTCCAGCACCGCCCCGCCCAGAAACCCGGTGGCGCCGGTGAGCGCGACGATCACCGCTTGGGAGCCCGCGCCGGGATCACAGCACGACCATATGGTCGCGATGGACCAGCACGGACCGCTGCACCGTGCCGAGGATCGCCTCTATCTCTTCGCTGCGATGGCCGATGATGCGCACCGCGTCGCCGGCGTCGAACTCCGCGAGGCCACGCGCGATCACATGCCCGTCCTCGCCGGCGATATTGACGACATCGCCGCGCCGATAATCGCCGCTTGACCCCTTGACCCCTGCCGGCAGCAGGCTGCGCCCCCGGCCCAGCGCGGTCGCCGCGCCTTCGTCCACCACCAGCGTGCCGCGCGCGGTCAAGCGACCAGCGAGCCAGTTCTGCCGCGCCTTCTTGCGCGTGTCGCCCCGAAAGAGCGTGCCACGCCCGGTTTGCACCCAGCGGGTCAACGGCGCATCGACCCGGCCCGAAATGATCGCCAGATGCAGGCCCGCGCGCGTCGCGATGCGCGCCGCCTCCACCTTGGACGCCATGCCGCCCGACCCCATGCCCGATGCCGAATCCGCCGTCGCCATGGCGGTGATGCGCGCGTCGATCCGCTCGACCACGGGGATCAGTTCGGCGGCGTCGTCGACATGCGGATTGGCGGTGTACAGGCCGTCGATATCCGACAGCAGCACCACCGCGTCGGCATGGGCGGCCTGCCCGATGCGCGCGGCGAGCCGGTCATTGTCGCCGAACCGGATTTCCTCGGTCGCCACGCTGTCATTCTCGTTCACCACCGGAATCACGCCCAGCCCCAGCAGGCGCTCCAGCGTCGCCGATGCGTTCAGATAGCGCCGCCGATGCTCAAGATCGTCCAGCGTGACGAGGATCTGCGCCGCCGGCACCCCCTCCGCCTGCAACAGTTCGGCCCAGATGCCCGACAGCATGATCTGGCCGACGGCGGCGGCGGCCTGTGCATCCTCCAGGCTGGCGCGCCCGCCCTTGGCGAGGCCGAGCCGCCGGGCGCCGAGCGCGACCGACCCCGACGACACGATGATGAGCCGCTGCCCCGCCCGGTGCCGCGCGGCGATTTCCGCGACCAGCGTCCTGAGCCAGTCGCGCCGCACCTCGCCGTTCTTGCCGACGAGCAGGGCAGAACCCACCTTGACGATGATCCGGCCGCACATATTGGCGCGGAAGCCGGTGAGGTCAGTGGTCATCTTATCCGTTCGTCCTGAGCCTGTCGAAGGACGCCGCTGAGCGGAGGCGAAGCGTGCCTCGGCTCCGCTCGGCAGAAGGCTTCGACTTCGCTCAGCCCGAACGGTCTGGAGATCGAGATCAGATCGGCGACCACGGTTTCGCCTCCCCGTCATCCTCCCCATCATCGTCTCCGCCCGCCGACAGCGCCTCGCGCGCCTCCAGCCCCTGCCGCTCGACCAGCGCGTCGAGCAGTTCCTCCACCCCCGCGCCGGTCGCGCCGGAGATGATGAACACCTCTTCCACGCCGGCATCCTTCAGTTGCCCGGCGATGTCCTCCATCAATTCCTCGTCGAGAAGATCGCCCTTGTTGAGCGCCACGATCTGCGGCTTCTCGTCCAGCCCTTCGCCGTAGGCAGCCAGTTCGCCGGTCACGATTTCCCAGGCCTCCACGGGATCGTCGCCGGTCGCGTCGACCAGATGCAGCAGTACCCGGCACCGCTCGATATGGCCGAGGAAGCGGTCGCCGATGCCGGCCCCCTCCGACGCGCCCTCGATCAGGCCGGGGATGTCCGCGACCACGAATTCGGTGCCCTTGTGGCTTACCACGCCCAGTTGCGGCTTGGTCGTGGTGAACGCATAGGCGCCGACCTTCGCCTTGGTGTTGGTCACCCCGTTGATGAAGGTCGATTTGCCCGCGTTGGGCAGGCCCACCAGCCCCACGTCGGCCAGCAGCTTCAGCCGCAGCCACACCCATTTTTCCTCGCCCGGCCAGCCTTCACCATGCTGGCGCGGGGCGCGGTTGGTGGAGGTCTTGTAGCTGAGGTTGCCGCGACCGCCGTCGCCGCCCTTCAGAAAGACGATGCGCTGGCCTGCCTCGGTGAAGTCGGCGAGCACCTCCGAATAGCCTTCCTCGTCCGGCTCGGAGATGACCTGCGTGCCCACCGGCACCTGGATGACCCGATCGGCGCCGCCCGCGCCGGTGCGGTTCTTGCCCATGCCGGGGACGCCGCGCTGTGCCTTGAAATGTTGGGTATAGCGAAAGTCGATCAGCGTGTTGAGGCCGGCCACGGCCTCGAAGATGATGTCGCCGCCCTTGCCGCCGTCGCCGCCATCGGGACCGCCATATTGAATGAACTTTTCGCGCCGGAAGCTGACCCCGCCGGGGCCGCCCTGACCGGAGCGTATGAAAATCTTGGCCTGATCGAGAAAATGCATGGCTCGCCCCTTAAAGGTCCGGCGACCAAAGGGAAAGGGTCAGGCCCAGTCTCTGGCCAAGTCCTAAGGACGGGGATGGTTCGGCTGATACAGGCCGACGGTCCCGCCGCCCGGCAATCCAATCCGCGTGACCCGCCCCCAGCGGGGCGTTTCCAGGCCTTCGCATGCGATTCCCCGCTCCGCCAGCGCGGCGACCGTGGCGTCGAGGTCGTCGCACATCAGATACAGGCTCTCGCTACCGCCCGTTGCGGCCGGATGCACCGCGATCTCGCTCGGCGGCAGCGCGAAGATCAACCAGCCATGCCCGGCATCGACATGGCCAAGCCCGAGGACGTCGCGCAAAAAAGCCCGATCCGCCTCCGCGTCGCGGGAATGGAGGACGACATGCGCTCCCGAGATCATGCTTGTCCCTTTGTGGCATCCCATTGCCTGCCCAACTCTAGCAGGCGTTGGCGCGCGCGCAAGGATCAGGCCCAGACTGGCATCTTGTCCTTGTACAATTCCAGCATCGCCTCGACTCGCGGTTCCTCTACCGATCCCTTGTCCTCGAACATCACGATCGGCACCGCGCTGGCGCGTGCCCGGCTCACGCGCGGCTCGACCGTGCCGGTCGGACGAAAGCCGATCTTGCGAAGCACCCGCGCGGAAGAGGGGTTGTCGAGGAAATGGCCGGAGGCGACGCCGATCAGTCCCGTGGCCCGGGCGATGCGCATCACCGCGCGTGTCGCCTCGGTCGCGAAGCCAAGGCCCCAGTGCGACCGCTCGATCCAATAGCCGAGTTCGAGCCGCCCGTTCTCCGCGCGCGCGATCCCGGCGCCGCCGACCAGCCGGGGGGCGCCGCGCGTGCGCAAAAAGGCGAGGAATTCGGGCAGTCGCGGGTCGCGAGGCCGCTTGATCCAGTCGACCGCCGCTGCCTCGTCATAGCGTTCCGGAAGGCGGAGCAGGTTGCGGCTGATGTCGGGGTGGCCGATCGCCTTGGCGAGCGACGCCGCGTCTTCAGGCCAGCTGGGCCGCAGGATCAGTCGTTCCGTCCGGGCGAACATCGGTTATCCTCTTCTTGCTTCTCGCTTCTTGCGCTGCTCTTCCCTGTCCCGTCCCCTTAGTCCCTAACGGTGACAGACGTACGACAAAGAGGGCGAAAGTGCCGCAGGCACATCACCTGTCCCGTAAACGCCGGCTTTCATTGTTCGATCCAGTATTTTTGACCGCCGCGCCGCCCTTCGTCGCAAAGTTGCCGCAGTTGCCGCCGAAGCGGGATTCGCTACCGCCGGGCGGTGGTCACACCGTTATCCGGCCCAACAGGGAGGGGCGGCCGGGTTTCAGCTATGACTCTTCCGACTTTGCACCATTCGCTGGCGCGGTTGCCTGCTCGCAGCTTGTCTGCTCGCGCTCCTGCGCCTTGCGACGGCGAAGGTTGGCGCGCAGCGCCGCCGCCAGTCTTTCCTTTTTCGGGTCGGGCGGATTGGTCATGGCAAATCCGTTAGCGCCAGACTCGATCGGGAAGCAAGCTTCGAGCCTTGACAGCCCCATCGCGTACCGTCATAGGCGCGGCTCCTTTCGACGCGGGCCATTTTTTCCGCGTCTGATGGGCTGCCGTAGCTCAGTGGTAGAGCGCATCCTTGGTAAGGCTGAGGTCGTGAGTTCAATCCTCACCGGCAGCACCATTTTT
>Ga0207674_10004471_pt1 | contig 16811 bp, 15 predicted proteins | sample KBSCornC72_FD_184303 | JGI IMG/M metagenome (GOLD analysis project Ga0207674, IMG submission 184303) | Corn rhizosphere microbial communities from Kellogg Biological Station, Michigan, USA - KBS Corn C7-2 (SPAdes) (version 2) | ecosystem: Host-associated > Plants > Roots > Rhizosphere > Soil ... | reverse complement strand
CGCGGATCTTACGACGGAGCGCCGCCTCGCCGAGATGACCGTCATGCGCCGCCAACCACTGAAGGTCGGTCGCCTCATCTGCGTGACGAACGATCAGCCCGGCGGCCACAAGGCGAGCGTAGCGCGTCTTCACCTTTCCGAAGCCGGCGCGACTACGATGCGACCCGCGAATCCGTGGTGCCACGTTGCGACGAAGGGGGCAGACCGTGACCGATCGGCCATACCAGACAGCGCAGATCGCGGACATCGAGGGCAGCGAGGGGTGGTCGCCGATCCGCCGGCGCATGGGTGTGGGCGCCTTCGGCATCAACGCCTGGACGGCCCACCAGGCCGACGACCGGCTGATCCCCGGACACGACGAGGGGCCCTCCGGCCACGAGGAGCTGTACCTGGTGACGAGCGGACGCGCCGCCTTCACCGTCGCCGGCGACGAGGTGGACGCTCCGGCCGGCACCATCATCTTCGTGCGCGACCCCGCCGCGAGGCGCGAGGCCTGGGCCCGTGAGGCGGGGACGACCGTGGTCGCCGTCGGCGGACGGCCCGGCTCGGCCTACCGGCCGCGCGCCTGGGAATCCAACCGCGAGGTGCTGGCGCTGTTCGACGCGGGCGAGTTCGCCGAGGCCCGAGACGTGCTCACCGACGCTCTCGACCGCTACGAGGATCGCGGCACCGTCCTCTACAACCTGGCCTGCGCCGAGGCCCAGATGGGCCAGACCGACTCAGCCGTCGAACATCTCCTCGAGGCCGTCCGCGAACAGCCCTCACTGGCCGAGCACGCCGGCGAGGACTCCGACCTCGAGCCGATTCGAAGCGACCCCCGCTTCGCGGAGGCGGTCGGCGGGCGGGTCTAGCCGACCCGGCGGGCGCCGACGAAGCTGGAGGCGTAGGAGCCGGAGAGGGAGCTGATCTTGACCACGTCGCCGGTGTGGGGCGCGTGGATGAAGGCGCCGTTGCCGACGTAGATGCCGACGTGCCCGAGGCCGTAGAAGAAGACCAGGTCGCCGGGCTGGAGGTCGCTCATCGGGACCGCGGTGCCCATCGAGTACTGGGCGGCGGCGTTGTGCGGGAGGCCGACGCCGAGCTGGCCCCAGACGTACATGGTGAAGCCCGAGCAGTCGAAGCCGGCCGGGCTGGCGCCGCCCCAGACGTAGGGGGTGCCGAGGTACTGCATGGCGATGGCGGCGGCCTGGCCGCCGAGGGTGCTGGCGGGCGGGATCGGGACGCTGCCGCCTCCGCCGCCGCTGGTGGTGCTCGCCGCGGCCGCCGCGTCGATCTGATCCTGGCGCCGCTGCTCGGCGGCGATCAGCCGCTGGATGTCTTTCGAGATGCTGGCCTTGCGGGCCTGAAGGGCGGCGATGTCGCCCTCGATCTGCTTCTTCGCGGACGCCAGCTGCGCCTGCTGGGCGGACAGCTTCGCGGTCTCCGCGGCAAGCGACTTCTCGGCCTTGGCGATCTGCGTCTGGTAGCCGGCGACGGTGGTGACGAGATCGCCGTTTGCGCCCGTCGCGCGCTCCAGGAGCTGCATGTGGTCGATCAGGTCGTTGAACGACCTGGACGCCAGCAGATACGAGAGGACGTCCTGCCCGGAGCTCTTGTACGCCTGGGTCAGGCTGGCGGCGAGCTGGATGCGCGCCTGCTTCAGGTTGGCCTTCGCGACACGGAGCAGGATGCGGTTTCGCTGCAGCTGCTCACGAGTCTTCAGGTAGTCGTCGTGGACGCTGTTGTAGGCCTCGATCTTCATCTCCAGCTGGTGCTGGGCGGCGTCGATCTCGCCGGCGACCCGCGCGGCCTCAGCCTTCTTGGCCTGCACCGACGGCGTGGCCGATGCAGGCGCTGCCCACGCGGCAAACGCGAAGGCTGCGAGAAGCACGAGTGTCCATGCTCGGGTTGTGTGCGCGCCTCTTCCCCCGCGCGCACGCCGTCGGGCAACGACCATGGGGCGGGAGCGTACCAGAGGCCTCAGCCGGCACAGCCCGCCAGGCCTGCGGGCAAACCGAATCCTTACAAGCTCGGTACTGTCGTCGAGGCGGCGCCCCGGAGCCGCTCGCCCCAGAGAGTCGATGAAGGAGCCACCCCATGCTCAAGACACGCATCCCCGCATTCCTCGTCCTCGCCCTCGGCGCCATACTCCTGGCGGCCGGATGCGGCGGCGGAAGCAGCAGTTCATCCAGCGCGCCCGCGGCAACGACCGCGATGAGCAGTTCCGGCGGCGCGGCCCAGACCGTCGAGATCGACGTCGCGCAGACGGGCCTCGCCTACACCACCACGAGCGCGACCGCCAAGGCGGGCACGGTCACACTGAAGTCGATGAACCCGCAGAGCATCGAGCACGACATCTCGATCGAGAGCAGCGATGGCAGCATCAATCAGAAGGGCAACCTGGTCGCGAACGGTGACGTGTCAGAGGTCACCGTCGACCTCAAGCCCGGCACCTACACGTTCTACTGCTCGGTGCCCGGCCATAAGGAAGCCGGCATGTCGGGCACGCTGACCGTCAGCTGAGCGATCGCGGCGCCGGGGACGGGGAGGCACGACCCGTTCCCGCGCCGCTCAGCGGCCGCCGATGCCGGCCGGATCGTTTCGCATCAGGCGCTGGGCCAGCAGCACCGGGATGAACGTGAGAACGATCACCGACACGGCGACCACGTTCACCTGCGGGGCCTGGTTGGGAAGCTTCAGCTGCTGGAAGATCCACAGCGGCAGCGTCTCCTGGCTGCCTGCCGTGAAGTACGTGACGATCACCTCGTCGAACGAGAGCGCGAAGGCAAGCAGGCCCCCGGCCACCAGCGCCGTGGCGACGCTGGGTAGCGTGATGTGGCGGAAGGTCTGCCAGCCGTCGGCGCCCAGGTCCATCGACGCCTCCTCCAGCGAGCCGGGCGTCCGCCGCAGGCGGGCCAGCGCGTTGTTGTAGACCACCACCACGCAGAAGGTGGCGTGGCCGGCGACGATCGTCAGCAGCGACGGTGTGATGCCGCCGTACTGCATGGCGGACAGCAGGGCGAGGCCGGTGACGATACCCGGTAGCGCGATCGGCAGCACCAGCATCAGCGACACGGTGTCGCGGCCGAAAAATCGGAAGCGGTGCACGGCGAAGGCCGCCGCTGAGCCCAGCAAGACCGCGATCGCGGTGGCCATGGCGGCGACCTCGACTGAGGTCTTGAGCGCGTCGCGCATGCGGGTGTTGTGCCAGGCGGTCGACCACCACTTGGTCGAGAACTCCGTGATCGGCCAGGCCGGGATCTTCGACTCGGCGAACGCATAGACGCCGATCAAGAGCAGCGGCACCCACAGGAATGCGAGCACCAGCGCGGCGGCCGCGGTGACCGAGATCCGAGTGCCCCGTCCCTCCATCGCCTACAGCCCCTCGAAGGCGCCCAGGCGCCGGACGATTGTCAGATAGATCGCCATGATCACGATCGGCACCACGGTGAACGCCGCGGCGAAGGGCAGGTTGTTCGCCACGCCCACGTTGGAATAGATCACGTTGCCGATGAACTGGGTATTCGAGACCAGCACCGGCGCGATGTAGTCGCCCATGGTCAGTGAGAAGGTGAAGATCGACCCGGCGGCGATGCCGGGCAGCGCCAGCGGCAGGATCACCCGCCGGAAGGTGACGCCGATGCGCGCTCCCAGATCCCCCGAAGCCTCCAGCAGTGAGGGTGGGATCCGCTCCAGGGCGGCGTAGATGGGCAGGATCATGAAGGGCAGCCAGATGTAGCTCTCGGTGATCCACAACGCCCACATCGAGTAGGCGATGTCGACCGAGCCGAACCCCAGCTTCTCGAGCGACCAGTTGGCGAAACCGTTGTCCGACATGATCAGCCGCCAGGTGTAGACCCGCACCAGGTAGCTCGACCACAGCGGCATCAGCACGCCCACGAACACGATCGCCCGCCAGCGCGGTGAGGCGATCCGCACCATGTAGTAGGCGAGCGGGAAGGCAAGGATGGCGTCGGTGATGGTCACCGCGGCCGCGATGCCCACGGTGCGCAGGGTGATGGTGCGGTAGACGTCGGTCTCCCACAGCGTGCGGAAGTTGTCGAGCGACCACGTGCGCTCGACCTCCTGCGTCAGGTCGTTGGTCGTCCACAGCGAGTGGGCGAGCAGGGCTGCCAGCGCGCCCAGGTAGACCACGCAGATCCATAGCAGCGGCGGCAGCAACAGCAGAAGCAGCTTGAGCCACCGGTGGCGGTAGAAGAACGCCGACAGGCGTGTGCGGAGCGGCTGCGGGTTCGGTGCGGCGGAGACGGCCATGGCTGGTGGGCCGGCCGCAGGCCCGGGGCGACTGCTGCACCCCGGGCCCGGGACGGCCGATCAGGCGTTGATCAGCCCTTGATCTCGGCCCATTTCTGCGTCCACACCGAGTAGTCGGTGCAGGTCTGGCCACGGTCGTCGCCGCAGTCGGTCAGCGGCGTCTTCCAGAACGCGATCTGGTCGAAGTAGTTCTGGTCGGTGACGTGGTAGTCGGCGCAGAACTTGGCTCCCAGCAGGTCACATGCCTTCGGGTTTGCCGGTGCGGCGCCGAACCACTCGGCGACGCCCTTCTGCACCTCCGGCGTCGTCGCCCAGGCCATCCACTCGTACATGCAGTTGGGATGCGCCGCCTGCGACGACATCATCCAGGTGTCGGCCCAGCCGGTGGCGCCCTCCTGCGGTAGCACGGCCGCGACCGGCTGCTTGTCGAGCTTGAGCGCGTTCACCTGATACGGCCAGGCGGTGCCGATCACCGCGTCGCCCTGCTTGAAGAACTGGATCTCGTCGGAGAAGTACGCCCAATACTTGCCGATCTGGGAATGCTGCTTCTTCAGCAGCTCCACCGCCGCGTCCAGCTGATCCGGAGTCAGCTCGTAGGGATCGGTGATCCCCAGGTCGGGCTGCTTCGTCTTCAGGTAGAGAGCCGCGTCGGCGATGTAGATCGGGCTGTCGTATGCCGTCACCTTGCCCTTGTAGCTGGTGCCGTCGAAGACGACATCCCAGCTGGTCGGCGCCGGGCTGACCTCCTTGGTGTTGTACATCAGCACGTTCGCGCCCCACGCGTAGCTGACGCCGTAGTGCTTCCCGTCGATCGTGTTGTGCGGCGGCGACTGCAGCGCCGGCGAGATGTCGGCGAAGTCGGGGATCAGGTCGGTGTTGATCTCGACCACGTCGCCGCCGGCGATCAGCCGGTTGGAGGCATCGCCAGATGCCGACACGCCGTCGTACTGACCCGTCTTCATCAGCGTCACCATCTCGTCCGAGCTGGCTGCGTACTTGGACTTCACCTTGCAGCCGGTGTTCTTCTCGAACGGTGTCACCCAGTCGTAGTTCTTGTCGTTCGAGCCGTCCTCGGTGTAGCCCTCCCAGGCAATCAGGTTGAGCGCACCCTCACCGGCCCCGACCGACGTGGGCAGGCTCGAGCCGCCCTCGGATCCGGTGGCCGTGGCGCCGCCGCCCGATGTGTCCGATGAGCTGGAGCCGCACCCTGCGGCGATGGCCATCGAAGCCACGAGGAGTGACGCGATCGCGAGACGCATCCTCATGCTGAAACCTCCTTCAGATTCTCCCTTGACGCTTGCGTGTCCGCCACCGACCGGTTGTGCTGTCGGTCCCATACGAGTCTCACCCTCCGCCCTTTCGCCGCCAGAGCCTCCATCGACGAGGTGGAGAGATTCTGCTGGACAACGACCAGCTCCCCGCCGTTGTCGAGGGTGACGATATAGCGGGTGTTGATGCCAACGTAGACGACATCGCGGACGGTGCCGTCCGCCGAGCATTCACCCTCGCCGACCGAGGTCGCAAGGTCAGCCATGCGGATCTTCTCGGGCCGCACGGTGAAGGTCTCGCGGGTGCCGCCGATGGCGGCTGCCGCGTCGCCCTCCAGCAGGTTCGACGTTCCCACGAACCCGGCCACGAACGCTGTGGCCGGCCGCTCATAGACCTCGGCCGGCGTCCCCACCTGCTCCACACGGCCCATGTTGAAGACGGCGATCCGGTCGCTCATCGTCAACGCCTCGTCCTGGTCGTGGGTGACGAAGATGAAGGTGATGCCGACGTCGCGCTGGATCGTCTTCAGCTCGATCTGCATCTCCTCTCGCAGCTTGAGGTCGAGCGCTCCCAGCGGCTCGTCAAGCAGCAGCACCTTGGGCCGGTTGACCAGGGCCCGCGCCAAAGCCACCCGCTGCCGCTGGCCGCCCGACAGCTGTGATGGCTTGCGGCCCTCGAAGCCTTCCAGACGCACCATGGCCAGCGCCTGGGCCACCCGTTCGCGGCGGTCGGCACGGGGCACCCGCTTGACCACCAGGCCGTAGGCAACGTTGCCGCCGACACTCATGTGCGGAAACAGCGCGTAGTCCTGGAACACCGTGTTCACGTCGCGCTGGTAGGGCGCCAGCTTGGAGACGTCACGGCCGTCAAGCAGCACCTCGCCCTCGGTCGGCAGCTCGAAGCCCGCGATCAGGCGAAGCGTGGTCGTCTTGCCCGACCCCGACGGGCCGAGAAGCGAGAAGAACTCGCCGTCGGCGACCTCGAGGTCGACGCCGTCGACCGCGTTCACGTCGCCGTAGGTCTTGCGTACTCCGCGCAGGCTGATCGCCGGGGCGCGCCCGGCCTCTTCAGCCAGCGGCAACGAGACTCTCCTCGAGCCGTTCCAGGCCCGCGTCGAGATCCTCACGAGGCGCGTTCAGCGGCACAAGGATTCGCAGCACGTTGTCGTAGATGCCGGTCTTCAGCAGCAGCAGCCCGCGATCGAGGGCGCCGCTCACCGCAGCGGCGGCCAGGGCCGCGGCCGGCTCTCGGGTGTCGCCGTCGGTGACCAGTTCGATGGCCGCCATCGGCCCGATGCCTCGTACTTCACCGATCGCCGGGATCCGCTCCTGCATCTCGTGGAGCCGGGCCTGGATGTGCTCGCCGACCTCCTTCGCCGCGGCCAGGAACGCCGGGTCGGAGATGGCCTTGATGCTCTCGACGGCCGCGGCGCAGGCAACCGGGTTGCCGCCGTAGGTCGACCCGAGGCCGCCGGGATGCACGGCATCCATCACCTCGGCCCGGCCGACGACGCCGGCCAGCGGCATGCCCGATGCCAGCGACTTGCCCACGGTGACCAGATCGGGAATCACGCCCGAGTGCTCGATCCCCCACAGCGTGCCGGTGCGACCCATGCCGGACTGCACCTCGTCGTCGATGTAGAGGATGCCGTAGCGCTCGCAGCGCTCCTTCAACCCCTGCAGGTACTCCGGCGGCATCACGGTGAACCCGCCCTCGCCCTGCACGGGCTCCAGGATCACGCAGGCGACGGACTCCGGGTCGACGTGGGCCTTGAAGATGAAGTCGAGCCCCTCGAGCGCGTCCTCGGTGCTGACGCCGCGGTACGGATACGGCGCCGGCGCCCGGTAGACCTCGGGGGCGAACGGCCCCATGCCCTTCTTGTAGACCAGCTTCGAGGTCAGCGTCATGGCCAGCAGGGTGCGCCCGTGGAAGCCGCGGTCGAAGGTGATCACGGCGTCGCGGCCGGTCGCGTAGCGGGCGATCTTGACGGCGTTCTCGACCGCCTCAGCGCCGGAGTTGACCAGCACCGCCTTCTTGGAGAACGTCCCCGGCGTCCGCTCGCAGAGCAGCTCGGCGACCTCCAGGTAGGGCTCGTAGGCGGCCACCGGGAAGCAGCTGTGCAGCATCGCGTCGGCCTGGCGCTTGATCGCCTCCACCACCAGCTCAGGTGTGTGCCCGAGGTTCATCACGCCGATGCCGCCGGCGAAGTCGATGTACTCCTTGCCGTCGACGTCCGTCAGCCGGGCGCCGTGGGCATGGGCGGCCACGATGGGCGCCAGCGCGACACCGCGGGCGACGTGCTCGTCGCGGCGCTGCAACATCTGCTCGGTCTGCGATCCGGACACCTGCACTGCCATGGGACGGCCCCCTCGGTTCCAAAGGTTTGTGCCTGCGAGTATAAGCCCCGCGGGCGGATGCCGGGAACCTCGGCTGGTAGCATTGGCCAGTCTGTCCAACGACAGGCCCCAGATCAGATCGAAAGGACAGCCTGGATGACCACCAACGGCTCGGACGGCGCGCGTAATCACGACAGGCTTCAGGAGCTCGCCCGCAAGCATCTGATGATGCATTTCACCCGGCATGCCGCATATCAGAGCGACGAGGTGCCGGTGATCAGCCACGGCGAGGGCTGCTGGCTCTACGACAGCAAGGGCAAGCGCTACTTCGACGGACTGGCCGGGCTGTTCTGCACCCAGATCGGCTACAGCTACGGCGGCGAGCTGGGCGAGGCGGCGGCCCAGCAGATGCGCGAGCTCCCGTTCTACACCAACTGGTCGTACGCGCACCCCCGGGCGATCGAGCTGGCCACCAAGGTGGCCGAGCTGGCGCCGGGCGACCTCAACCGGGTGTTCTTCGTGTCCGGCGGCTCGGAGGCCAACGAGTCGATCATCAAGCTGGTCAAGCAGTACCACCAGATCCGCGGCGAGCACCGCCGGTACAAGATGATCGCCCGCCGCATCGCCTATCACGGCACCACGCTGGGCGCCCTGTCGCTGACGGGCATCTACGCACTGAAGACGCCGTTCGAGCCGCTGATGCCGGGCGTCCGCCACGTCTCCAACACCAACCGCTACCGGCGCCCCGCCGGCGAGAGCGAGGCGGAGTTCACCCAGTTCCTGCTCGACGAGCTGCGGGATGTGATCGAGCAGGAGGGTCCAAGCTCGGTCGCTGCCGTGTTCATGGAGCCGGTGCAGAACGCGGGCGGCACCTTCACCCCGCCGGAGGGGTACTTCCAGGGCGTCCGCCAGATCTGCGACGAGTACGGCGTGCTGCTGGTGGCCGACGAGGTGATCACCGGGTTCGGCAGGCTGGGGCACTGGTTCGCATCGGAGAAGTACGACATCCGGCCCGATCTGGTCACGTTCGCCAAGGGCGTCGGGTCGGCGCACGTCCCCTTGGGCGGCGTGCTGATCCGCGAGGCGATCGCCGAGCCGTTCCTGGAGGGCACCAACATCTTCAACCACGGCATCACCTACGGCGGCCACCCCGTGTCCTGCGCCGTTGCGCTCAAGAACCTCGAGGTGATGGAGCGCGACGACATCCTGGGCAACGTGCGCCGGAACCAGGGGTACTTCGACGACGTGCTGGCCAAGCTGGCCGAAAAGCCGATCGTCGGCGACGTCCGCGGCGCCGGGTACTTCCACTCCCTGGAGCTGGTGAAGGACAAGGACAGCATGGAGACCTTCAACGACGAGGAGTCGGAGCACCTGCTGCGCGGCTTCCTGTCCGGCCGGCTGTTCGACGCCGGCCTGATCTGCCGGGCGGACGACCGTGGCGATCCGGTGATCCAGCTGTCGCCGCCGCTGATCGCCCAGCGGGAGGACTTCGACTACATCCACGACGTCCTCGACACCGTGCTCGACGAGGCCTGGGAGGAGATGAACCGGCATCGCAGCCGCCAGGCGGTAGGGAGCTAGAGGCCGCAAGGTCGAGGGGCGGCCGGCCATGCTGACCGTCGCCGACATCCAGGCCATCGCCCGCCTGCGACTGACCGTTGCAGGCGGCGCGGACGGCCTCGGCCGCCAGGTTCGGGGCGCCCACACCAGCGAGCTCGACGATCCCACCCCGTGGCTGTCCGGCGGCGAGCTCCTGCTGACGACCGGCCAGCCGCTGCAGCGTGCGCCGGGGGCCTACGTCGAACGGCTGGCCGGGCACGGGCTGGCCGGCCTGGTGCTGGGCCTGGGGTTCGCGCTCGAGCAGCTGCCAGCCGAGGCCGCCGCAGCCGCCGACCGGCTGGCCTTCCCGGTATTCACGACGCCCTACGAGGTGCCGTTCATCGCGATCACCGAGGCCGTGTTCACAGCTCTTGCCAGACGGCGGGTGAGGACGCTCGAGGAGATGACCGAGCTGATCCTGGACGAGCACCCGCTCGACGTCCTGTTGTCCGAGCTGGCGGCGCGGGCGGGCGCGGCGCTGTGCGTGCGCGATCGCGAGGGGCGGGTGCTGGCGGCCACAGCGGAGATCGATCCAGGCGGGCCGGGCGTGCTCGCCCGCGACATCGTCACCGGCAGCCGCACGGAGGCCGAGCTGCTCGCCGTGCCCGGCCCGCGCTTCGACCTGGAGCTCCTCCACCATGTGCAGACCGTGCTGGCCGCCGAACTGCTTCGCCGCCGTAGCATCGCCGATGTCGAGCGGAGGATCGCCGGCGACCTGGTGGAGTCGATCATGGCCGGCGAGATCCGGCCTCGCGAGCTGCGCAGGAAGGCGGCCGCGTTCGGCCTCGGCGGCGAACGGCCGCTCACGTTCGCGGTGCTGCGACCTCAGCCGGCCGGCGCGCGGGAGCTGGCTGCGCTGGCCGAGCGGGCCGCCCAGTACGGCCCCGCGGCCATCCGTGACGGCGGGGTCGCGGTGCTGCTGCAGGCGGCCGGCGACGACGAGGCCGAGGAGGCCGCCGGCAGGATGCTCCGCGAGACCGAGGCCTCGGCCGCGGGCGTCGGCCGAGTGCGGCTCGACCCCTCGGAGCTGCGCCGCTCCTACGACGAGGCGCTGTACGCCGTCGAGGCCCGAACCCCCAACGGCCACCCCTCGGTCGCCACCTTCCGCGACCTGGGATCCGTGCAGCTGCTGCTGGCCCTGCAGGGCGAGCGCGGCGTCGAGCTGTTCTGCGAGTCGCTGCTGGGTACGCTGATCGAGCACGACAGCCGCCACGGCTCCGAGCTGGTGGCGTCGCTCCACGCGTATATCGAGGCCAACGGCCGGTGGGCCGACGCCGCCGCCGCCCTCTCGGTGCACCGCCACACGCTGCGCTACCGGATCCGCAAGATCGAGGAGCTCACGCAGCGCGACCTGTCGGATGCCCGCGACCGCCTGGAACTGTGGCTTGCATTACGCGCGTGGGAGTTGAGGAAGGCGTCGGTCTAGCTTCGGCAGCGCGACGCGGGTGAACAACGGTGTCTGACACCGTTGTTCACCCGGCGCGTTAGGTCGCTAGTCCAGCAGCCGGCGGATGCCGTCGAGACGCGAGCGGAGCTCTGCCACCTCTCGCGACTGAGCCTTGACCGCATTGGTCAGCTGCTCGATGTTGCCCACCAGGGCATTGGCGATGCGATCGATGTCGCCGCCGCCAGCCTGTGCTGCAGCGCGCCGCCGGCGGCCGTTGGTGCGAGATCCGGCGGAGGCAGCCGCCCGGCGCGAGGTCGCCGCCTTGGCCCCGCGGCGGGGCCGCAGGGAGCCACCGGCACGCTTGCGCGCGACGCGGTAATAGTTGGCCGCCACCGTGCCGGCCCGGCGGCCACTGTCGGCGGAGATCTTCGCGAACGCTTCGGTCCGGTTCATACCGTCCGCGACGAGCTTCTCGACTTGGTCGAAGATCTGCTCGCCTATCTCACCCGTGCGGGGCATCATTCACCTCATTGTCATAGACCAAGGACGAAGGTACTGGCAGGACTATACACATGTTTTTCGGGCCATGTGTAGCTATAGGCGCATACAGACGTAACCTGTAGTTTTCACATTAATGTGATGGGTGTGGATCACATTCTGCCGCCGTTTGACCGAGGCGGTTTGACTCCCCCGCCGCCCGTCCCTATGCTGTGCAGACGATGCCGCGCCCCGCGAACCCCAAGGAGATCGCTGCCCGCTCACCTCTGAGCGGGCGTCCTGTCGGGCTCGTCAACCTGTTCGCGCTCAGCCTCCTCGGCATCCTTCTCCTCCTCCTCGCCCGGTAGGGCGACGGACTTCTGCAGACGCGTCCACCGACGGCGCACACGCTCAAGGAGATACACCGGCAGAGCTACGTCATCTGCCGCCCACCCGAGGAGGTTCCACCGCATGTCTTCACCAACGGACACCGTCCGGATATTCGACACCACGCTGCGCGACGGCGAGCAGTCGCCGGGCATCGCTCTGAACGCCGGCGAGAAGGTGGAGATCGCGCGCCAGCTCGAGCGGCTGGGAGTCGACATCATCGAGGCCGGGTTCGCGATCAGCTCGCCCGGCGAGGTCGAGGGCATCCGCGCAGTGTCGAACGCCGTCGACTGCACCGTCGCCTCGCTGGCCCGGACGAATGACGAGGACATCGACGCCGCGATCGAGTCACTGCGCGATGCCCGCAACCCGCGCATCCATACGTTCATCGCCACCTCGGACATCCACATGGAGCACAAGCTGCGGATGACCCGCGAGCAGGTGCTCGAATCGGCGACCCGCGCCGTGACCAGGGCCAAGCGGTTCTGCAGCGACGTCGAGTTCTCGTGCGAGGACGCCACGCGCACCGACCCGGAGTTCATGGCCCGCGTGGTGCGGGCCGCAATCGCCGCCGGCGCCACCACCATCAACATTCCCGACACGGTCGGCTACACGGTGCCCGAGGAGTACTCCGACATCCTCCGCGAGCTGTATGAGCGCGTCCCCGAGCTGCGCAGCGTCGTGCTGTCGGTGCACTGCCATAACGACCTCGGCCTGGCGGTGGCCAACTCAATGGCCGGCGTGCTGTCTGGAGCACGCCAGGTGGAGTGCACGATCAACGGCATCGGCGAGCGAGCGGGCAACGCGTCGATGGAGGAGATCGTGATGCTGCTGCACACGCGGCGACCCAGATACGGCCTGACGACCAACGTCCACACCCAGGAGATCGTGCGCTCCTCGCGGCTGGTGTCGCGCCTCACCGGCTACGTCGTCCAGCCGAACAAGGCGATCGTCGGCCGCAACGCATTCGCCCACGAGGCGGGCATCCACCAGCACGGAGTGCTGGCCAACCGCCGCACCTACGAGATCATGGACGCCGAGTCCGTCGGCCTGCAGGGCTCGGACATCGTGCTGGGCAAGCACTCGGGGCGCCACGCCCTGCGGCAGGCCTTCGCCGACCTCGGGTTCACCATCGAGGGCGACGACCTGAAGCGCGCATTCGAGCGGTTCAAGGAGATCGCCGACCGCAAGCAGCGGATCACCTCCCTCGACCTGGAGGCGATCGCCTCTGACTCCCTCCGCGAGCGTGAGGAGAGCCACCGGCTGGTGTCGCTGGCAATCTCCACCCGCACCCACGCGCCTTCCAGGGCCGAGGTGACGATCGCAAACGGCGAGGGCGAGCGGTCCGCGGACGCCGAGGGCGACGGCCCTGTGGACGCGGTGTTCAAGGCGATCAACGAGCTGCTTGGCGTCCCGGTCACGCTCGTCGAGTACACGATCGGCGCGGTCACCGGCGGCGCGGATGCGCTCGGCGAGGTGCGCGTGGTCGTCGAGTCGGCCGGTCGGTCGTTCGCCAGCCAGGCGGTCTCGACCGACATCACCGAGGCCTCGGCTGAGGCGTACCTCCGCGCGTGCGCGCACGCGAAGACCGCAACCGAACCGGAGCAGGAGCTGGCAGGAGTCTGATGAGATTGGAGAGGTCATGAGCCCCACCCGCAACGTTCCCATCGTCGCCTGCCTGTCGGGAGACGGCATCGGCCCCGAGGTGATGGCCGAGGCCGGCCGCGTGATCGACGCCGCCGGCGAACTGTTCGGCATCCGCGTCCGGCAGGTGCACCTGCCGTTCGGCGGCGACGCCATCGACAAGCACGGCGACCCGTTTCCCGCGCACGTGCGGGCGGCCGTCAAAGCCTCAGACGCCGTACTCCTGGGCGCCGTCGGGGGCCCTCGCTGGGAGTCGTCGGCACGCGGCCCCGAGCGGGGCCTGCTCGAGCTGCGGAAGGAGCTCGATACCTTCGCGAACCTGCGCCCGGTGCGTCATGCCGGCATCGACCTGATGGTCGTCCGCGAGCTCACCGGCGGCCTCTACTTCGGCAAGAAGGAGCTGCTCGAGGACAGCGCGACCGACATCTGCACCTACACGAGGCCGCAGATCGAGCGGGTCGCCCGCTGGGCGTTCAGGCTGGCCCGCCGGCGCGACGGCCGGGTCGTTTCGGTGGACAAGGCAAACGTGCTGTCGACGTCGAAGCTGTGGCGCTCGGTGGTGTCGGAGCTGCACACGGCGGAGTTCGCCGACGTCCGGCTGACCCATGAGCTGGTCGATTCGTTCGCGATGAACCTGGCCACCAAGCCCCAGGCCTACGACGTGATCCTGACCGAGAACCTGTTCGGCGACATCCTCTCCGACCTGGCCGCGGCGGTCGGCGGGGGCCTCGGGCTTGCGCCGTCGGCATCGATCGGCAGCGAGCCGCCGGGCATCTTCGAGCCCGTGCACGGATCGGCTCCCGACATCGCCGGCCAGGGCGAGGCGAACCCGATCGCGATGATCCTCTCGGTGGCCATGATGTTCACCTTCGGCCTGGCCCGCCGTGACATCGGGCGGGCGATCACCGCGGCCGTCGACGAGGTGCTCGCCCAGGGCACGTCGACCGCCGACCAGGTGTCGGGCGGCCGGGCATATGCCACGTGGGAAGTCGGCCAGGCGGTGTGCGCCGCGCTCGGCCATCACGCATCGGGCGGCGCCGAGTTCCAGCGAAACCCTTACCGTGAGGTGGCCGCCCATGGATAGCGAAACCCCGATCACCGGCGCGGAGGCGATCATCCGCTGCCTGGAAGCCGAAGGCGTGACCGACGTCTTCGGGCTGCCGGGAGGCGCGATTCTGCCGCTGTACGACGCCTGGGCGGCCTGCGACCACACGATCCGCCACTACCTCGTCCGCCACGAGCAGGGCGCCGGGCACATGGCCCAGGGCTACGCGCGGGCCACCGGCAAGGTCGGCGTCGCCATCGCCACGTCCGGGCCGGGAGCCACCAACCTGGTCACGCCGATCGCCGACGCCTACCTCGACTCGACCCCGATCGTCTGCATCACCGGCCAGGTGCAGACGCACCTGATCGGCACCGACGCCTTCCAGGAGGCCGACATTCAGGGCATCACGATGCCGATCGTGAAGCACTCCTGGCTGGTCGACGACGTCCGCGACCTACCGCGGGTGTTCAAAGAGGCTTTTCACATCGCCCGCACCGGCCGCCCGGGGCCGGTGCTGATCGACGTCCCCAAGGACGTGCAGCTGACCCCGTTCGCGTTCAGCTATCCCAAGCAGGTCGACATCCCCGGGTACAAGCCGTCGAAGCACGGGCATCCGCGGCAGATCATCCAGGCCGCCGAGGCGATCCTGGCCGCCGAGCGGCCGACCTTCTACGTCGGTGGAGGCGCCGTGCACTCGGGTGTCTCCCAGGAGGACCTGATCCGGGTCGCCGACGCCGCCCAGATGCCGGTGGTGACGACGCTGCAGGCCAAGGGCGCGTTCCCCGACAGCCACCCGCTGTGCATCGGCCTGCCCGGCATGCACGGGTCGAAGGCGGCCAACTGGGCGATGAACCGCTGCGACCTGCTGATCGCCTGCGGCGCCCGCTTCGACGACCGGGTGACCGGCAAGCTGGACGCGTTCGCACCGGGCGCGAAGGTGATCCACATGGACGTCGACCCGGCGGAGATCGACAAGAACCGGCAGGCGCAGATCCCGATCGTGGGCTCGCTGGAGCACGTCATTCCCAAGCTGGCCGACTCGCTCGAGTCACGGGCCAACGGCGGCCCGCCGCGGGCGGCGGAATGGCTGGCCACGGTGCGTGAGTGGAAGCGCGAGCATCCCTTCCGCTACCGCAACACCGAGCCGCTCAAGCCCGAGTTCGTGATCGAGCGCCTGCGCGAGCTGACCCGCGGGCAGGACGTGATCTGGACGACCGGTGTCGGACAGCACCAGATGTGGGCCGCCCAGTACCTCGAGATCGACCTGCCGCGACGCTGGCTGACCTCCGGCGGCGCCGGCACGATGGGCTACGGCGTGCCGGCGGCGATCGGCGCCAAGGTGGGGCGGCCCGACGCGATCGTGATCAATATCGACGGCGACGGCTGCTTTCAGATGACCATGCAGGAGCTGGCGACCGCCCGTATGTACGGCATCGCGGCCATCCACGTGGTGGTGAACAACGGCTGGCTGGGCATGGTGCGCCAGTGGCAGGAGCTGTTCCACGACGAACGGTTCTCGGAGACCCTGTTCGAGCCCGACCTTCCCGACTACGTGAAGCTGGCGGAGAGCTTCGGCATCCCCGGCTTCCGGTGCGAGCAGACGGGCGAGGTCGACGTCGCCATCACGGCGGCCCTGGAGTGCGGGCAGCCATGCGTGATCGACGCCCGCGTCGACCACGAGGAGAAGGTCTACCCGATGGTGCCGGCGGGCGCACCCTCAGCGGAGATGATCGACATCGCCTGGGCCGAGGACGACAACGCGTGGGTGGAGGAGGGCGTATGAACATGCACACGCTGAGCATCCTGGTGCAGAACCGGCCGGGGGTGCTGACGCGCTGCGCCGGGCTGTTCGCGCGCCGTGGCTTCAACATCGATTCGCTGGCCGTCGGTCGCACGGAGGATCCGTCACGGAGCCGGATCACGATCCGGGTGGACTGCGCCCAGCACTCGGTCGACCAGGTGCAGAAGCAGCTGTACAAGCTGATCGACGTGCTGAAGGTGCAGGAGTTGGGCCAGAGCGCGGTCGAGCTTGAGCTGATGCTGCTGAAGGTGACGAGCGCTCCCGAGCGGCGGCCCGAGATCATCTCGCTGGCCGAGGTGTTCGAGGCGAAGGTGGTCGATGTCGGACCGCAGGCGGTGACCTTCTCCTGCGTCTCCAGCCCCGACCGGCTGCAGGCGCTGGAGGAGCTGATGGAGCCGTACGGCATCCGCGAGCTTGTGCGGACAGGAAGGATCGCGCTCGACCGTGACGGCGAGCTCGGACGACGAACTCGAATGAGGGTGGTGGCCTAGGTGCCTGCAACGATCTACTACGAGTCGGACTGCGACCCGTCGGCGCTCGCCGGCAAGACGATCGCCGTGGTCGGCTACGGGAGCCAGGGCCACGCCCACGCGCTCAACAACCACGAGTCGG
>Ga0207674_10004469_pt1 | contig 16813 bp, 26 predicted proteins | sample KBSCornC72_FD_184303 | JGI IMG/M metagenome (GOLD analysis project Ga0207674, IMG submission 184303) | Corn rhizosphere microbial communities from Kellogg Biological Station, Michigan, USA - KBS Corn C7-2 (SPAdes) (version 2) | ecosystem: Host-associated > Plants > Roots > Rhizosphere > Soil ... | reverse complement strand
CCGAACCCACCAAGGCCGCCTGATGGACAGTACCGAACAAACTCTGGCTCGGCGCCAGCACGAACGGGAGGCCGAGCGCGCCTTTAGCCTGATCGCCGCTGCACCCGTTCGCGCACCTCTTCTGCAACGCCTTGCAGGAATGTTTCGATTTCATCGAGGACCAGATGCCTGACCATATCCGTATCGACCGTGCCGACCTTGGGCGCACGAACTCCGTCCAGCGCATCACCCTGTATCCGGGTGAACGAGGCGACCTCGGCGACCGGGTCGGGCTTTGCCATGCAGCGTTCGACGTAGAGCGTGTGCAGCAGGGTTCGCAGCGCCCATCGGCTCGCCAGTGCGGAGGCTTGGCGCAGATCAGCCGGGTCGGGCGGGGGTTTGGCCATGCGGCACGATTCCGCGCTCTGCCCGCAGAGTCAATGCCCACCCCCTCACAGGCCGCCTGACCGATGGCGGGGGGACTCACCACACCTGAAAGGAGCGCACCATGCGCAATGATCCCGAACGCGAACTCGCGCTCGAATGCCTTCGGCTGGCCGTTGGCCACGTCGCACCTTTCAGCGGCGATGCCATACCGGTCGCTGCTGAGTATTTCGCTTTCGTCACCGGGACCGACACGGACGACGCCAAAGCCAAGCTTGAGGCCGTCCGTAAGGCGGTCAGCTGATCGGCTTGATCTGCATCGGTTTCTTGCTGCGTACGGTTTCGAGGCACTGAGAGAACAGCGCCAGTTCGCTGTCGACCGACTGCTTGCTCGCCCCTGCATGAGTGTCGCGAATGATGCGCCACAAAGCAAACGCGACGGCCTCGTTGCTGGCGAAGGTCTCCATTCAATTTCTCCTGCTGGATTCGACAACCGCAGGATGACCGAAGGAGGCGCGGCGTCAACCCGCGCCTCCGGAGGGTGCTGACCGATGGCGGCTTTCACACTTTGGCTGATCGCGCAGGTGCTGCTGGCACCGCTGATCGGCCGCCACATGGGAGGCGCGGCGCCTAGCCGCTGCATCAGATAGTCACGCCCGGAGGGGCAATCGGGGGGTCTTAGCTTGGACTGGGGATCAATCACCAACGCCTGCAACGCCATAACGGCGCTGATCGTCGGCTGTGTCGCATGGGTCGCGCTCGGGCCTGACCTGCGCGACCTCATCTGGAAGCTCTCGCGCGGGGGGATGGGGAAGTGAGCCCGATCCTGCGCACGGCCTTCCGCGCCCACGCAAAGCACAACTTCACCGGCAGGGCGTTTCGCACCCCCGCCAACGATTGCCCCGCAACGGGCAAGGGGCCGGATCGGCTTGCCTCCGCCGCGTCCGGCCCCGCTGTTTCCGCAAACATGGAAAGGATGTTCTGAATGTCCGCCTTTGAAAAAGCCCTGCGCATGGTCTGCGATGACCTTGAGCGCATCGCCCCTGAAACCCCGTCCCTGCACTTCGCACGCGGCGTTCTTGCGGCTGGAGAAACTGCGCCCGTCGTTCTGGTCGGACAGCAGGGCCTGCCGGCTCAGGAAATCATCGAGAAGTATCGCAATGGCATGGGCGGACCTGAGCTTGGGCGTGAATACGGATGCTCCAGCGAGACGATTTATCGCCTGCTGATGCGGTTCGGGATCAATGGTAAGGGCCGTCCGCGCGGGCCTCGCTCTACGGCGGCCACTTACGCCGATGAGGCAGCGCGCCTGTATCAGTCCGGCCTGTCCATAGAGGAATGCGCAGCGCAGCTCGGCATCTCCACACCGACTGTTAGCAAGGCACTTGCCCTTGCTGGCGTGGACAAACGGTCTGCCAACCAGCCCCGGTCCAGCGCGGCCGTCAAGGTCGCCCAAGAGCGCATCGACACAATTATGGCAATGCGTGCTGAGGGGAAGACCCTTGAGCAGATCGGCCATGCACTGGGCGTCACGCGCGAACGTATCCGCCAGGTGGTCGTCAAGGCCGGCAAGATGGCGGAGTTCGCGGAGCGGCCCCTGACGCCGGAAGAACGCGCTGCTGCGGAGGAATACCGGAACGGGCAATCGCTCGATTTTGTCGCTGCGCAACTCAATGTCTGTGCGCCAACCGCCCGCCGCGTCATCGAACGCGCAGGGATCGCCATCCGCCCCTCCAAGCGCGGCAAGCCGATAGCGGATGCCATCGCGCAGCCTATTGCCGAACGATATCTGAGCGGCGCCAAGGTGACGGACATCGCCACTGAGTTTGGCCTGAAAAAGCCCGAGCAGATTTACCGCTACCTCGCGGCTGCTGGCATCAAGCCCACGCGCCAGCCCGGCTCCGGTCGTATTGCCACACCTGTTCATGGTTGAGACTATGCCCCTGCAACGCAACAAGGTCTTGAAAACAAAACGCCCGTCCAAGGAAGATGTTAAGGACGCGCTGGCCGCCGACTGGGGCCGCGCCTTCCCGCCTTCCGTCAAGGGCACCGCCGCCGACCTGATCGGCTGTTCGGTAGGCACCATCGACAACGGGATCACCGGGCGAAACCTGCCCGAGCTGCACACGGCTCTTGCCTCACTGCTGGTCGATCCGGCCGCGCTGCAATCTGTTCTGGCGCTCTACGGCGTCAAGGTGGTGCCGCTGGTCGCCAACGCCGCGAACGACCTAGACACGGTTGCGGGCCTGTCTCACCTCGCCGGACGCTGGGTGGAAGCCCTGTCCGATGGTCGCCGCGATCACCGCGAAACCTGCGACCTTGCCGATGCCATTCGGCCCCTGCTCTGCGCCCTGTCTGCCGTGGTGGCCGAGGCCGATCGCCTGAAGGGGGCGGCGTGATGCCCCGGTTCCTCACCCGCTGGCTGGACCGGCGCGCCCTTACCGCATGGGAGCACGATCTCGAGCAGCGCCTTGCCGTCCGCCGGGCCAAGCGCCCTGCCCGTTCCGCCGCTGCCCTGAAAGGCTGGCAATCGCGGAGGGCGCGGGCGTGAAGTTCCTGACGCCGTACGAACTCGCCCGCCACCTGCGCACCCTCGTTGACGACGAGGACTTCATTGCCCGCACGGTTCAGGTGCATTTCCCTGAGTACAAGAAACAGGTGCGCCAAGCCGAGCGCGAACACGCAAAAATCCTCCTCCGCGAGATTCGCGAACGCCGTGCCCGGACCAAGGCGGAGAAGGACAAGGCCGTTGCCAACGAGCCTAACAGCTACGTTGCGACGGGCGAGAACGCCGCAGAGGCGCTGCGCATGGAGCAAACCAGCCATGCTCTCCTGAAGGCCCTGTGGGCGCACCACAGCCCGATCCTTCACACCCTGCAAGAGCGTTACGGGCGCACTGTGGTGAATCCGTGGGAGGGCGCATGATCCGCGTCCTTATCCCCGGCAAGCCCGTTGCCAAGGGCCGCCCCCGCCTCACCACGATTAACGGCCACGCCCGCGCATACACGCCGGAGCGGACGGTTCGCTATGAGAACCTTGTTGCCACGGCCGGGGCGGAAGTGATGGACGGCGCTGCCCCGCTGGAAGGCGCGCTGGGCGTCACCCTGTTCGCCCACTTCCCGCTGCCCAAGGGTGCCTCCAAGGCGCGCAAGGCAAAGGCCGCTGCCGGGCAGGACTGGCACACCTGTCGTCCGGATGGAGACAACATCATCAAGGCCGCCTGCGATGCCCTGAACGGCATTGTCTGGCGTGACGATGCTCAGGTGGCTTCGGTCCAGATCGTCAAGCTCTACAGCGAGACGCCCAGGCTCGTGATCGAGGTACGTGCGCTGTGAGCCTGTCCAACGCCGTCATAGACGCAATGCTTGCCGCTGGCTGCTCCGCTGAGCAACTGGCCGCAGCGATGAAGGCGGCGAACGCGGATAATGAAGCACGCCGGGAGGCTAAGCGCGCTGGCAATGCGGAGCGTCAAAAGAGGTTCCGAGAGAACCATCCGGGCAAGCGTTACGCGCGTAACAAGTGTAACGTGTTACGCGACGTTACTCCCCCTATAGAAGAACTTCATACCCCGGAACAATCTTCACCTAGCGGTGAAGCTTGTATCCCCAAGCCCCGCCGCCAATCGACCGCGATGCATTTTTTGCCGGACGACTGGCTCCCGCTGCTGACCCCTGCCGCACAGCGCACCGTGGATGGCTGGCCGCCCGGCAAGCTGGACCGTGAGGTTGCGGCATTCCGCGACCATGCCGCCGACAAGGGACGAAAGTCCCGCGATTGGCAGGCAGCATTCCGCAAATGGATCGAAAACGCTGACAAATGGATGGGCAGCAATGGACGACAGCAGCACAACGGACATCGCCACACTGGCGCAGCAGGCCTTGACCGCCGCAGTAGCCTCGCCCGAGCAATCGACGAAGGACTCGACTGGCTCGGTGGAGCACAAGCGGGCGTTTCTTGAGACGTTCCGCCGCTGGGAGAACCTGTTCAAGCGGAAGGACAACGGCGACCAGCAAGCTGAAAAATGGCTGATCGCCGAGTATTACGACAGCCTGGGACACCTGTCCCCTGAGGGCCTGAACGTCCTGACCCGAATGCTCAAGGAACACTGCACGTTCTTCCCGACGATCCGCGAGTGCCTCGACCTGATGAGGCCGAAGGACCGCTACGATTGGGGGCACCCGTTTCTCGCGGTCCACAACGGACGGGAAAGCTCGCTGCTTGCCTCGCAGCCCAAGCCGCGAACACTGGCCTACCATCAAACGGCGCGGCTTACCGACCAGAGCGATGTCCCTGCCGACTAGCCCCATCCCCGCGCCGGGTTTCCAGACGATCTCCGGCAAGCGCAATCCACCAGACGACGGAACAAAATACCATGTCCAGTACCGTAACGGCTACGTCTGCAAGTGGACCTACGGGGCCAGCCAACTGCGCTGGAAGCATGACGGCAGCGATTGGGACGTGGTGGCCATCAAGCGCGCCTGATGGCCAGTGGATCGAATTTCTCAGGATAGGGGGATAGCATGGGACGGAAGGGACGGCCGCAGAAGCCGGGCAAGCGCAAGAGCGGTCGCCCGGTAGTTGATCGCAGCTTCGACCGGGGTAGCGAATGGGTCCAGCGCCAGCGCGAACGCTTTGGCGAACACTACGGCTCTGCCATCGGCCGGGCCTATGCCGCCGGCCTGCTTGGGGATGGATCTCAGGCCAAGGATCGCTTCGATGCGGCCAAGCGGTTCTCTCGCGCCTACATGCGGATTATCTCGCAGGATCGCTATCGCTGCGCACTGGACCGCACACCCAGGGGCAACCTTGCCATCGACCTTTCGCCCGAGGCCAACGCATTCGAGATGGAAGAGCAGGAATGGCTGTTCGAGGCGTTGGACACGCTAGACCGGACCGGAACGCGCCCGTTCTTCGACCAGCTCATCTCGACGCTGCACGCGGACAAGGGGCCGTACTGGTTGAACAACCTTCTTAATGGCGGGAAACACCCAGCAGACATCGCCGTTCTAGCGGCGGCCCTGAAAGCGATTGACGCGATCACGCCGAAGCGTGCGGTTGGCGTGATCCGTGTGGTGCGGACTTGACGAATCCGCCGAATTATGGTTTGGTGCGGTAAATGATCCTCAAACGTGCGCCCGGCAGAGATGCTTGGGCGCTTTTTCGTCTACGCCTAGCGCCGCAGATGATTTGCAACCCTCGCTGCGGATGATGCGTCTTGGTTGGACGCGAAGTGCCAGCCACGGCCCGGTCAGCTTAACAAGCGCGGGAACACCCGTTTCAGACAGGCCGGACCCTCTCCCCGGCCTAGCCCGCCCCACCACTGACAACAGCAGACGCGCAGACCTATGGGCGCGGCACAGTGCGATGCGCGGCGGGCGAAATTCCAAGTGCACCTGATCCTCAGCCAACGCTGTGAAGCGTAGGAGCCTTTGCCATGTCCCTGACTGAAGCGCAGTACCGCGCAACGCCTCCGACCCTGACCGATGGCCAGCTTTCCCTTCTGCGCGTCGATTCCGCTGGCGCACTGGTTACGACTGGTGGCGGTGGTGGCATGGTTGCCATCGATCAAACCACGCCCGGCACGACCAACGGCGTCGTCGCTACCGGCAATGTGGCCTCTGGCGCGGCCGACAGCGGAAATCCGGTCAAGGCCGGCGGCGTGTTCAACACGACCCCTGCAACCCTCACCACCGGCCAGCGTGGCGACCTTCAGCTTTCCTCAAAGGGTCTGTTGCGTGTTGTCCTCGGGGACGGATCGGGCGGCACGACCAACCTCAGCACCATCATCAACAGCGCGCAGGACAGCCTGTTGAACGGCCAGAATGGCGTTGTGACCTTCGGCCTCAACAGCTTCTACAACGGTTCGACCTGGGATCGCCAGCGCGGCGATGCCAACGGCGCGGTTATTCAGGCTGGACTGTCCTCGACCTTCTGGAACTACGCGGCTGCCACTGGCGGGATCGTCAACACCACGACGGCAGTGACGATCAAGGCCGCTGCCGGCGCTTCGGTGCGCAATTATCTCAAGACGCTGACCATCGCCCACGACACGCTCGGCGGCGCTACGGAACTTGCCATCCGCGATGGTGCGGCCGGCACTGTCCTGTGGCGCGGCAAGCTCCAGACTGCGGCGATCGATAGCTGTCAGGCTGCCTCCATCGAGTTCGACCCGCCCCTCAAGGGCACTGCCAACACCTTGATGGAAGTCGTTACCCTCACCGCTGTGACCGGCGGCGTGTTCGTCTGCGCCACTGGCTTCACTGGCATCTGATAATCCCAGCCACTACCGGCCCACCGCTTGCGGAGCCGGGAAAGCGAGGAACACATGGCCGATAAACAATCGGCGGGAATCGGCAAGGGCACTCCCGGCCCCGGACGCAAGAAGGGCGTCCCGAACAAGAATACCGCCGCCCTGAAGGATATGATCCTGAAGGCCCTCGGGGATGCTGGCGGGGTTGAATATCTTGTGCAGCAGTCCCGCGAAAACCCTGCTTCATTCATGACCTTGGTGGGCAAGGTTCTCCCGCTCGACGTGAACGCCAACCATGACGGCAAGGTCGTCGCGGAAGTGGTGTTCAAGGGCCTCAATGGATAGCGTCATACTGACCTCACCCTATGAGGTGCGGGAACAGTTCAAGCCGCTTCACACCCGCAAGACCCGCTGGTCGATTGGTGTTTGCCATCGGCGCGCGGGAAAGACGGTAAGCCACATTAACGAGCTGGTGATGGGCGCGGTGCGCTGCACGGACCCGAACCCGCGCTTTGCCTACGTTGCCCCGCAGCTCAACCAGGCCAAGGACATCGCCTGGACCTATCTGAAGGAATACACGGCCTTCCTCTCGCCCAAGGTGAACGAAAGCGAACTGTGGGTCGAACTGCCGGGCGGCAAGCGCATTCGGATCTACGGCGCAGACAACCCCGATCGCCTGCGCGGCATCTACCTCGACGGGGTAGTGCTGGACGAGTTCGGGGACATGGACCCGACCATCTGGACGCAGGTCATTCGCCCGGCGCTGTCCGACCGCAAGGGATGGGCCTGCTTCATCGGGACGCCAAAGGGCAAGAACACGTTTCACAAGCTCTGGCTGGCGGCGGACGGCGATCCGGAGTGGACGCGCCTGATGCTCAAGGCTTCGGAGACGGGCCTGATCGAACCGCAGGAACTGGACGACGCGCGCAAGATGATGAGCGCGGACGAATACGCGCAGGAATACGAGTGCAGTTTCGAGGCGGCGGTTAAGGGAGCTTATTACGCCCATGAAATGAACGCGGCCGAGGCGGATGAGCGGATTACCTCTGTTCCCTATGACCCGCGCCTTCCGGTGCATACTTCATGGGATTTGGGCGTAGCGGACTCCACCGTCGTCTGGTTCTGGCAGTGCGTCGGACGCGAAACCCGCGCAATCGACGTTCTGAAGGGCGAAGGGGTCGGTCTCGACTGGTATGCCAAGCGGCTCCAGGAACGCGATTACCTGTGGGGCAACCATTATCTGCCGCATGACGTGGAAGTGCGGGAACTAGGCACCGGCAAGAGCCGCAAGGAAGTGCTGGAAGGTCTCGGGATCAAGGTCACGGTCTGCCCGAACATCCCCGTTGCCGACGGCATTCAGGCGGTGCGGATGCTGCTGCCAACGTGCTGGTTCGATGCGGTCAAGTGCCGGGACGGGATCGAGGCGCTGCGCATGTATCGCCGCGAGTTCGATGAGAAGCGGCAGGAGTTCAGGGTGGCACCGTTGCACGACTGGACCAGCCACTACGCAGACGCCGCGCGGTATTTCGCCGTGGCGCATCGTGAGAAAGCATCGGTCGGCAAGCTCGACCTTTCCAGGCTGACAAGGGGCATGGTATGAATGAAATGCCCGAAGCCGATCAGTCGTTCGATCCGGACAAGCTGGCGGCGATCCTGTCGCGCGAGTATGACGCGGCACGGAATTACACCGACCAGCTCGCCACCATGCAGACGGTCGCGTTCAAGTATTACGAAGCGGACATTTCGACATTCCCGGCGCGTGAGGGCGGTTCGCAGATCATCCTGCCCGACGTGCAGGAATCGATCGATTACATGACGCAATCTGTCCTGCGCACGTTCCTTTCAGGGGAGCGCGTGGTGGAGTTCGAGGCGACCGAGGAAGAGCACGAACAGGCCGCAGATGATGCCACGGCGGCGATCAACTACAACTTCATGCGCCAGCAGGACGGCGCCCGGCTGCTTCACGACGGCCTGGTCGATGGCCTGCTGAAAAAGATTGGCGTGTTCAAGACCGTCCGCGAGACAGAGGAAAAGGTTTCGTGCGAGACGGTGCAGGCGACCATGGAAGAGCTGGCTGTCGCTGCCCAAGAGCAGGGGCTGGACATCGAGGATGTGCAGGACAACGGCGACGGCACGGTTACTGCGAAGATCAAGCGGGAAAAGATCATCACCCGCTTTGTCGATTATGCCGTGCCGGTGCAGCGGTTCAAGTTCTCGCCCAACGCCCGCCATGAGGACGTGGCCGATTACCTGTGCCACGATGAGCCTAAGACCCGTTCCGAACTGGTCGAGATGGGGTTCGACCGGGATCAGGTCTATGCGCTCCCCGCATGGACCGATGTGACGGACTGGCGCTACAACGAGAGTTCGCAACTCGACAACGCGCTCCGTGACAGCTCGCAGCCGGAACTGGAGATGGTCCTGCTGTGCGAGGAATATGCGCGGATCGATATCGACAACGACGGCATTGCCGAGCGGGTCAAGGTCTATCGCGTCGGAACGGAGATCCTGCGCGAGGACGGCGAACTGTCTATCGAGACGGTGGACGATCAGCCGTTCAGCGTGTTCAGCCCGTTCCCTCGCCCGCACCGCATGGTTGGCTATTCGCTGGCCGACAAGGTCATGGACGTGCAGCTTGCCCGTTCGTTCGTCGCCCGGCAGTTGTTCGACGGCATGGCTCTGGCCAACATGCCTCGGCCTATCGTGGACACTGATCTTGCCGATGCCGACACGTACAACGACATCCTGACGCCGATCCCCGGCAGCCCGATCCGGGCCAAGGGTGGCGCTGCGGCGGTGCAGCCGTACCAGACCGGCTTTGATGTGGGCAAGTCGCTTCAGGCGATGGAGTGGCTTACCGGGGAGCGCGAAAGCCGCACGGGGATCACCCGGCTTAACCAGGGTCTTGATGCCGACGCGCTGAACAAGACGGCGACGGGCACGGCGCTGATGCAGGCGCAGGGCCAGCAGGGCGAGGAAATGATTGCCCGGCAGTTGGCCGAGACGGTGAGTCGCCTGTTCGTCAAGAAATACCGCCTGATGCGGGCCGAGGGCGAGGCATTCAACGTCAAGGTCGATGGGCAGTATCGCCAGATCGATCCGAAGACGTGGCCCGAGGACATCAACATTGTCGTGCGCGTCGGCCTTGGCAGCAATTCCAAGGATAAGCGCATTCAATACCGCATGGCCCTTGCCAGCGCCCTTGAGGCCAGCGTGGCGCAGGGGATGAGCGGGCCTGAGCACGTATTCAAGTGGTTCGACGGCATGGCGCGCGATTGCGGGCTTGGGCAGGGAGATGACTTCTGCACCGATCCGAACGCGCCGCCGGAGATTGGTCCTGATGGACAGCCTGTCCAGAAGCCTGAAAAGCCCGATCCGGCCATGGTGAAGGTTCAGGCTGATATGCAGACCCAGCAGGCGCAGCTTGAACTGGACCGCCAGCGCGCCGGGGCGCAGTTGCAGCTCGACCAGCAGAAGGCGGCGGCCACGCTCGACGCGATGCGCGAGAAGCACGCACTGGAAATGGACCAGAAGCGCCAGCAGGCCGAACTGGATGCCCAATTGGCGCGGGAAAAGGCCGATCAGGAAGCGCAGATCGCCATCTACACGGTGAACAAGCAGGCTGAGGTTGCTGCCTATCAGGCGCACATGAAGGCCGAGACGGACCTTGGCGTAAGCAAGTTCCGCGAAGGAGGAGCACTCGATGCTTGAGCAAACCGCCCTGTCCATTCGCCCAGTGGCCCTGCCCGCCATCATCAACGAGGCATGGGTAGAGGGGGGGCTGAATACCGTCATCAAGGCGAAGCAGCGCAAGGACTACGCGAGCGCGGACTACATCAAGCGGACACTCTCCGAGTTCATCTCCGTTTCAGAGCATACTGACGGGCTGATCCGGTGGTCGTGGAAGCCCCTGACGCCGGAATCGAGATACTGGGATGCGTAACCTCCTCGTCCGCTTCGCCCTGTGGCTGTGCCGCGTACTGGACGTGAACCCGGTTGAACAGGCTCGCCTCAAGGCCAGCCCCGACGCGGTTAAACGCGCCATGCGGTGGGATGCGTTCTATCGCGAGGAAGGCGGACTTTCCGACATGATCGCGGCACTGCGGATCGAGGCATTCGAGGCCGCCGCCGAACTGGACCCGTCCGATACGGACAAGATCTATTACTGGGCCACTGCCGACCGCAACCTGCGCCGGCTGGAAGGCAAGGTGCGCGCCATCGTCGCCACCGGACGCCTTGCGAAGGACAAGGCCGACGAAGCCGAGCGCATGGCGGCTATGAGGCTCATCAAGTCGATTTAAGACCGCCCCGTCGGGGCACAACACCAGGAGCATGAAATGGCCCATCCGCAATCTGCGGAAGCCGTTGACGCGCCTGCACCCCAGAGTGCGAGCGAAAAGGCGGCTGACTTCGAGAATTACCTGTTCGGCGACGACGAACAGGACGAGACCGAACCGACCGAAGGCGAAGGCGAACCCGATGAGGGCGACCTTGAGCTTGAGGAAGGCGAGGAACAGGACGACGCGGAAGACGAACCGGAAACGGCCATCGACGCTCCCGTCAGCCTGAATGCGGAGGAAAAGAAGGTCTTTGCGCAGCTTCCCCCGGAAGCCCAGCAGGCATGGGCCGCGAGCGAATCCCGCCGCAACCAGCAGGTGCAAGAGGCCACCACCAAGGCCGCCGAACGCGAACGCGCTGCACAGACCGCAGCCGCGCAAGCCGAAGCGCAGGCCGACCAGAGGCGCGCAGCCCAGCTCAAGGCGTTCATGGAGCCGTTTCGACCCCAGATGCCATCACCGCAGCTCGCGCAGACGGACCCCGCCTCATACATCGCCGCCAAGGCCCAGTACGACTTCGAGGCTGCCCAGTTCGCCACCATCGAACAGCAGATCGAAGCGCTCGGCGTGGAGGCCCAGAACCGGATGCAGGGAATCGACGTGCAGTCGCGCGTTGCCGACCTGATGACGGTGCCCAAGCTGGCCGATGCAGCGACCCGCGACGAATACGTCAAGGCTTCGCTGGAACTGGTCAATGAGCTTGGTCTGGACCCCGCCCAGTTCGAACAGGTTGCCGGCTCCGAGGACTTCCGCGCGCTCGACAAGATCGGCGAATGGAAGGCCAAGGCCGAACGGTTCGACAAGGCCATAGCGAAGCAGATGCAGAAGGTTCGTGCCGGCAAAGGCAAGACCCTTCGTCCGAGCGCCGCACCCCAGGGCAATTCCAGGGCGGCGAACAGCGACCAGGCATGGCAGCGCGTCAAGGCCGCGCCGACCAAGACGGCGCAGGCTGATGCCTTTGCCGAGTTCCTGACCGCTTCGGGCCACCTCTAAGCCGGTTTTCTCCATCCACGTCGCGAGACGTTGACCCTCCCACTTCGCGGGCTGCGGCCTGCACCAGAAGGACATTTCCACCATGGCTGTTCCCAGCAACACCATCCAGAACGTCGCCCGGGTGGGCGTTCGTGAGGATCTTGACGACAAGATTGCCGAGCTGTTCCCCGACGACACCCCGTTCATCAACGGGATCGGGCGCAGCAAGGCATCGAACACCTACACCGAATGGCAGACCGACGCGCTCGCGGCGGCCAATGCCAACAACTACGCGATCCAGGGCGATGACCTGAGCAACGCGAGCCGCGCCAACACCACCCGCGTCGGTACGCATACCCAGATCTTCACCAAGGTCGTGGGCGCTTCGACCACCGTCGAGTGGACCAGCAAGGCTGGCCGCAAGTCGGAAATGGCGCGCGAACTGATGAAGTCGGGCCGTGAACTGCGCACTGACATGGAAAAGCGTTGCGCAGGCAACTATGCCTCGGTGGCCGCTGCTGCCGGCACCGCTGGTCAGACGGCGGGCGCTCTGGCGTGGCTGACGACCAACACCTCGCTCTCGGGCGCGGGTTCGCCGGCCAACGGCGGGTTTTCGGCGGGCATCGTTGCGGCGGCCACCAACGGCACGCAGCGGACCTATACGGAAGCCCTGCTCAAGACGGTGCTTCAGTCGGTGTGGGTTGCCGGTGGCAATCCCAAGTTTGTCATCACCAACGGCACGCAGAAGCAGAACCAGGCCGCGTTCTCCGGTCTGGCCACCCAGCGCCGCGAAACCGGCAACAAGCGCGCAACGATCGTTGCCGGCGCCGACATCTACGTGTCGGACTTCGGTGAGATCCAGTTCGTGCCGGATCGCTTCGCCTCGGCTCGTGATGCGCTGATCGTGGACCCGGAATACTGGGATGTTGCGGTCGGTGAGGCCCTGACGACCTTCGACCTTGCCCAGACCGGCCTTGCGACCCGCAAGGCGCTGCGCACCGAAATTGCCCTGCGCTGCCTCAACGAGGCTGCCTCGGGCGTGGTCCGTGACCTGACGTAACAACTGATCGGGGCCGGCTTTCGGGTCGGCCCCTTTTACATGAGGTTTCCATGACCGACTGGGAACTGATCGATGACGGTTCGTGGAATGGCGTCCGCCGATGGATGCGTGCCACGGACGAAGATGAAGGCACGGTCCAGATCCGCTCCGAAGGGATCGGAGAGACGGCCATCATCGAAGAAAACAAGCGTGCCGAAGCGCCGGACAAGCGTTCGGACATGTGGCACGTCGCGCACATTCCGGCCTCTATCGGCCTCAAGTGGCTGGTCGAGGATGGCTTGGACATCTGGTCCACCGATGACGACATGCGCAAGCGCGTCCTGAAGCGGGCAATGGACTCCGACTATCGCCATCTGGTGCCCGGCCTCGCCCGGATCATTCTCTAGGAGCGTGCGGCCATGACGACGGTTTTCGACGTTCGCGCCAGCTATGCGCTCGATGAATACGCCGACCTCGTTGCGGCGATCAACGACTGGCTGGACCGGGACGACATCGAGGGCGCCGCGCAACAGATGATCGCGCTGGCCGAAGCCCGGATGCGGCGTGAACTGGCGCCATTTTTCAGCGAGACTACGGACGCGGTTACGACCTCTGGCGGAATTGGACCGCTGCCGTCCGACTGCGGAACGCTGATCCGCGTTGTCTACGGTACGCGCGCCCTGCCACAGATGTCGGCCGCAGCGGCGCTCAACATGCCGACCGACTATTCCGAGCCGTATGGCTATACCATCGAAGGCGGTTCGATCCGCCTGTGGCCGGCGCTCGATACGAGCATCACCGTGCTTTATCAGCAGCAACTTGTCAGTCTGTCCGAAGAAACCCCGACGAACGCCCTGCTGACCGCCCATCCTGATCTCTATTTCTACGGCTCGCTGATGTTCGCCCACGGCTATGAGGCGAACGACGAGCGCGCCGGTCTGTTCAAGGGCCTGTGGGACGAAGCCCTTGCCAGCGCCAAGGCGTACCTGATGCGCCAGAGGTTCGCCGGGCCGCTTGTCCCGCGCGTGGTATTCGTGCCGTGAAGCAGGTTGTCCCGCTTCCCGAATACACCCCGGATCAATCGGTCAATACGGGCGGCCTGCTGACCGCGACGAACGTTTACCCGAGGACGGACGGCTACGGCCCCCTGCGCGCCCTTGCAGCGGCCTCTGAGGCGCTTCCCGGCGACTTCCGGGGCGGTGTGTCGATGACGGCCACCAGCGGCGGCTCTTATCTGCTGGTAGGCACTGACAGCGGCCTTGTTCGCTACAACAGCGGCGCATGGGACGTACTGGAAAGCGGCCTGTCCATCACCGGGCACTGGCGGTTCGCGCAATTCGGAGATTATGCGCTCGGGGTGAACGGCACGGCGACCAAGGTTGTCGATCTCAATGCCGGGACCAGCGGAAACCTGACCGGCGCACCTGCCGGGGCCTGCATTGCCATTGTCGGGGATTACGTCGTCATCGGGCAGGACGTGGGCGACATTCTCGGGATCTACACCTCAGGCTTTAACGACCATACCGACTGGAACCCTGCCGGGACCGGAGGGGCGACGATCCAGCCCATGCTGGCAGGCGGCGAAGTCATGGGGCTGGCAGGGGGTGAGTACGGGGTTATTCTCCAGCGCCAGCGGATCATGCGCATGACGCGCACCGGGGATGCAACTGCACCGTTCCAGTACGACGAAATCACCCCCAACGTGGGTTGCGCGTCCAAGGCGTCCATCGTGCAGGTCGGGCGGACGGTGTTCTTCCTGTCGGATCGTGGCTTCATGGCGCTGGACGACGGCCAGAGCCTCGTCCCCATCGGTTCCGAGAAGGTTGACCGCACGTTCCAGGCCATGACGGCGCGGGACGACTACGAACGCATTTTCGCCTCGGTCGATCCTCAGAACAAACTGGTTTTCTGGTGTGTGCCGGGCAATCCGGGGGCGCTTTGGGTCTACAATTTCGAACTGCGCCGCTGGTCCTATGGGCAGTTCTCGATTCAGGGCATTTTCTCCGGGTTTACCTCGTCCATCGGGCTTGAGACGGTCTCGGCCTCCTATCCCGATCTCGATGCCATGCCCTATTCGCTGGACGATCCGCGCTTTTCGGGTGGGTCTCCGCAGCTTTACGGGGTCAGTGACGGGGCCTTGGGCACGTTCACCGGGGACACCCTCAACGCGGAGTTTGAGCTGTCGTTCGTGCAATTCGTTCCGGGGCGGGTGACGCGCCTCAGGGCCATTCGTCCGGTCGGAGATGCAGTCGAGGGGCAGTCGGTCTCGGTCGATACGCGGGCACGGCTTGGGGATGCCGGGATTGTGAAGGCCGCCGGAGCGCTGCGGACCAGTGGCATTCTGCCGATCCGCTGCTCCGGGCGCTACATGAAGCCGCGTTGGGCGATCTCCGGCGGGTCCGAATGGTCCTACGCGCAAGGGATGGAGTTCGAGTTCGAGGCCGGCGGTGCCCGGTAGGGTCGTGCCGGAGACGGCGAACCGCCCCGACTGGCCGCGATTGGTCGCACAGGCTAACAAGGACCACGAAGCCCGCATAAAGGCGCTGGAAACCGCGCTGGACGCGCTGAAGCTGGCCAACCTGACCGACTATGCCGATGACGCGGCGGCTGCGGCAGGGGGCGTTGCGGTGGGCGAATACTACCGCACGGGTTCTGCGATCATGGTCCGCGTGTCGTGAAGGTGGATCACTGGTCCGCATATCAGCGGCACCATCTGGAAGTGCAAAGCCTGCTGGATGAACGGTTCTACCCGATTGCATGGGTGGATCAGCGGGTCTGGATGGGCGCGATCCGGCTGCTGGCCGACGATCATGCGATCATCGGGTTCGAGATCAAGCAATACCCCGGCGGGGCAAGGGAACTGCACGGAATGTTCGCCTGCGGGGCGATGGGTAGCATCCTGGCGCTGATTGACGAGGCGGTCGAGTTCGCCCGCGAGATGGGCTGCCACGTCGCCTGCATCGAAAGCCGCCCCGGATGGGCCAAGGTTTTGAAGTCGCGCGGATTTGAGCCGCACCAACTGCGCATAGTGAAGGAACTGGGCTGATGGGTCTCTCTGGCAGCAGCAGCACGACAACCAACAAGCCGATTTACGGCCAGCAACTGACCGACGCTGCCGGTCGCGTTACGTCCGCATATGACACGAATCTGCCGAATATCCAGCAGGGTTCGCGGCAGCTTTTCGACCTGATGCCGGGCATCTTGCAGAAGTACAAGAACGGCAGCCCGGCGATCAACGCGGGCAATCGCTACATCGCCGATATGCTCAGCAGTGACCCGGCCAACAACCCGGCGCTGGCGGGGATGATCTCGCAGACCAACAACGACGTGGCGAACACGACGAACGCCAAACTCGGCACGCGCGGGCTGACGGGCGGAACGGTGATGCAGGACATGCTCTCGCGCAACCTCGCCCAGAACGAGACGGCGCTGCGCTATCAGGATTACACCAACCAGCAGCAGCTTCGCGCGCAGGCAGCCGGGATGGCCCCAGCGATGTCGGCGGCCGATACGATCCAGATTGCCCCGCTGCTCCAGACCTATCAGGCGGCGTCTGGCGTACCGATCGATGCGGCCACCCAGCAGGCGGCGGCGATCAACGGGCTGCTTGGGCAGTATCAGACGACAACCCAGAAAACGAGCAATCCTGGGGGATTCTTCGGGTCTCTGCTCGGCGGTCTCGGCGGGCTTATTGGCGGGGGGAAATAAGCCATGGCACTCTTTGGCACCAAGCGGACCGATCCGATGGCCGGCCTGCCCGGCGCGATCATCGGCTATGGTGGCGGCACGTTCAATCCCGATGGAAGTCAGGCAACCCCGGCGCGCCAGACGTTCGACCAGGCATTCGGCACG
>Ga0207674_10004464_pt1 | contig 16821 bp, 10 predicted proteins | sample KBSCornC72_FD_184303 | JGI IMG/M metagenome (GOLD analysis project Ga0207674, IMG submission 184303) | Corn rhizosphere microbial communities from Kellogg Biological Station, Michigan, USA - KBS Corn C7-2 (SPAdes) (version 2) | ecosystem: Host-associated > Plants > Roots > Rhizosphere > Soil ... | reverse complement strand
CGACAAGACGGGCAAGGTTGCGTGCAATGCCGTGTTTTTCGACGGCCATGCCGCGACATTGACCGGTATTGAAGACGCCTATAAGGCGATTTTCATCAAGGCACCGTAGCAGGTGGCAAGACCACCGTTGGAAATTCACCCCGGTGCTTAAGAATCGCGGCAACAGCCCTGCGCTGCAGGCGGCCGCGACGCTAACGCGATCTCCCCTTTAAAACCCGTGTCACAACCCCACGCCAACCCGCAGCGCCCCCCGCCTGCGCCGGCCCCCAATCGGTCGCTTCGCGGTTTCGCACAAAACAAACTCACGGATCAATCGACTCGCCAGACCGGTCAACCACTTCTTAATGTCGAGCAACGCAACCGGGCGCGAAACCGCCCGGTTTGCATTTCCACCGCGCGTCTCAAACGCCCGCGGAGCTCTATTCGGTCGGTTTTCTCGAAAAATCCGCCGCGCTCCGAATGCCATTCTCGATAACATCAAAGCATCAACCCAAACAAAATCCATACTTTCCCCTCGCCGCCCCTTTCCCCGCGCGGTATGATTACCCCAGCGCTCTTTGACAATCGAATACGCCCGCGCCACGCCCCGGCGACCATGCGCCCAATCTTCTTCTAAAAGAACGCTCCCGCCCAACGCCCCTCCCGTAGGGCTCGCTTCAGCGAGCGGAATCATGCCCCGCGCAACGATCTCGACAATTACCTCGCCCCTCCGAACGAGACGTTCAAGACGCCCTTTAAGTTTTTAACGTCATTTTCACGTCTTTTTCACGTCGAAAACCCGTCGAAAAGGGGGCGCTTTTATGCCGGTTTGGGGGCGCTTTGGGGGTGCTTTTTCGACGCCTCTCGCCCCCTCGGCATCCACAAGTCGATTAGATCCGGGCGCTTAGGAATTTTCCCCTTCGCCGTAGACTTCCTTTTTTCGCCCCCCCCACCAAAAAAGCGTCCGCCGGACTCATCGCCCCGCCGGCGTGAACCTCACAATCACTCCCGTGTCGCATCACCGGTAGATCAAATACTTCTCCCGCACCGCGCGAAAGTGTTCCAGATCCGTGCGCCACAGCGCCGCAAGCTCAGCAGGGTCCTTGCAGGACTTGAGAGCCTCCAGCACTCGGTCGTTCTGCAACAGGCGCACGATTGCATCGATCTGGAAGTTGTCGCCGAAGAGGTGGCGGAGGTCGAAGGCAATCGTCAGTCCCGTGCGCGCCGGCTCGATCTTCGTGCGATCGGTAACCAGCACGTAACACCCCTCGCACCGTTTGCCCTCGAACTTGCTCGACGCCGGTGTGAACGTCATCGGCACGAACCGCAGGCCGGGCAGATTGGCGGCGTTCAGGGCCGCGGCGAGGCGCTTGCCGTCCACCCACGGCGCGCCGAAATACTCGAACGGCTGATCCGTCCCCCGGCCGACCGACAGGTTGCTCGTCTCCAGCATCCCGATCGCCGGGTATACGATCGCCTGCGTCAGGTTCCGCATGTTCGGCGACGGGTTGGTCCACATCAGGCCCGTCTCGTCCCACCATGAATCTCGACGATAGTTTTCACATTCGACAACGGTCAGGTCGCAGTTGATGTGGTGCTCGGTGTTGTCCATCCGCGCCAGCTCGCCGATCGTCATGCCGTGCACGAGCGGGATCGCGCCGTAGGCGGTGAAGCCGAAATACTTGCTCTCCGCCAGCGGGCCGTCGATCGGCATCGCCCCGATCGGGTTGGGCCGGTCGAGCACGATCATCCGGATGTTGCGCTTGGCCGCCTCCTCCATGCAGTACGCCATCGTCGCCGGGTAGGTGTAGAACCGCGTGCCGACGTCCTGGATGTCGAACAGCAGCGTGTCGACGCCGGCGAGCATCTCGTCGCTCGGGCGGCGAGTTTGGCCGTAGAGGGAGTACACCTTCAACTTCGTCGCCGGGTCCACGGTGTGACCGACCTTCTCGTCCACCAGCCCGTACAACCCGTGCTCGGGCGAGAAGAGGCAGACGACCGTCACGTTCGGCGCGCCCTTGAGGAGGTCGATCGTCCGTTTGCCCTCCCGATCGAGGCCGGTGTGGTTGGTGATGATCGCGACCTTGCGCCCGGCAAGGAGCTTGAAGTTGCCGCGCTCGAGGACGTCGATGCCGTTGAGGACGTTTAGTCCTGAGGGCCGAGTCCTGAGTCCCGAGGGTGAGGAGGCCGGCGCCGGCCCGAGCAGGGCGGTCGCCAGCGACGTGGACACGGCGCGGCGCAGGGCGAGCACCTTGCCCTTGCCGTCCGGGTGCACCGCATTCGTCAGCATCACGAAGTAGACGCCGTCCGCCGGGTCGATCCAGAAGCAGGTGCCGGTGAAGCCGGTATGCCCGAAGGATTTGAGCGGCGGAAACCGATCGCCCAGCGGCTGTGAATAACCCGTCTTCACGTCGAAGCCGTACGAGCGGATCTGGCCGTCGGGGTAGAGGTGGCCGGTGGAGATCAGGTCGATTGCCTTGGCCGACAGGATGCGGTGGCCGTTGAGCTCGCCGCCATCGAGGATCATCCGGCACCAGGTGCCGAGGTCGGCCGCCGTCGCGAAGACGCCCGCGTGTCCCGCGACGCCCCCCATGCTGTACGACCGCGGGTCGTGCACTTCGCCGCGCATCCAGTGGCCGTCGCGCTGCTCGGTCGGGGCGCAGCGGGCGCGCCAATCGGCCGGCGGGTTGTACGCCGTCTGCGTCATGCCGAGCGGCTTGAAGACTTCGTCGGTCGCGAACTGATCGAGCGTCTTGCCGCTGACCTTTTCGACGACCTTCCCCAACACGATGAACCCCACGTCGCTGTAGGCGAACTTCTCGCCCGGCTTGCTCTTGAGGTCGAGGTCGCAGATGGCCTGCCAGGCCTTTGCCGGGCCTTGCGTGTAATCCTTGGCGGGGTTGTCCGGGATCAGGCCGCCGCGGTGCAGCAGCAAGTGTTCGACGGTGATCGCCTCCTTGCCCTTCGTGCCGAACTCGGGGAAGTAAGTGGCGACCCGCTCGGCCGGATCGATCTTGCCGCGGTCGATGAGGATCATGACAGACGTCGTCGTGCCGACGCACTTCGATAGAGAGGCCAGGTCAAAGATCGTGTCGGTCGTCATCGCCTCGACCGCCGGCTGGAGGGCGCGGTTGCCGTACGCCTTCTCGTAGATCGTGCCCGCCTTGTTTCCGATGAGGAGGACCGCGCCGGGAAGTTCCTTGCGGGCGACGGCGGCATTGATGAGGGCGTCGGTCCCGGAAAAGTCTGGCTTGGGATTGATGTCGGCGATGGCGGGGAGAGAAGATAGCGCGAGAACGAGACCGAGAATGCCGGTGGGTTTGAAATGCATGCGCCTACTCTCGCACGGGCGAGGCGCCCGTGATACGGGGTCAGGGGAGGTGTTTGCGGATGATGTAGCCGACGCCGCCGTGGCCGAACCAGGCCTTTTCCATGTCGGCGGCCTTGTAGACGGGGCCGTTGCCGCGGTCGCGCGAGGCGGGATCGTTGACGATGTAGTCGCCGTCCTTGGTCACGCCGCGGATGACGATCAAATGGCCGGCCGTTTGCTGCATGACGAACGACGGGCACTGCCCCTTCTTGAAACGGATCGACGCGATGATCGGCTGGCCTGTGGCGATGGTGGCCTTCACCTGCTCGAAGGTGCGGAAGCGCGTCAGCCACGCGTCGAACCCGTTCTCCCCCGCCCACGCGACCGCCCGGCCCCAGTTGCCGAACATGCCGTATTCGCTGTCATAGATGCCCAGCGCGTTCTCTTCCGTCGGGCGATCACGGCCGAGGTACTGCATGACCATCGACACCGACGTCGGCGAGCAGATCTCCGGCCGAAGGGGCTTGGCGGCGTTGCCCTGCGCGCGAAAGGGGACGGGCAGATCCCGCGCGGGCGTGTCCTCGTCCGGCGACACCGGCACGATCAGTTGTTGTCGTTCGGCCGCGTCGTGGACGACGCCCGAGTACGATACCGCCAGCCGCCGCATCGCCGGGTTCGCGCGGTCGTCCAAGCCGAACGCGTAAAAGGTCACCCGCACCTGGTACGCGTCCGCCGGGCGGCGCAGGATCAGCGTGTCGATGTCCACCTTGCCCGTCTCATCGTTGACGAGGCGGTCGTCCTTCCCCATCGTCCGCCCCCACGAGCCGAGATAAAACCACGGCGACCACGCGCCGCCGCGCGCGTCCCGCGCCCGCACGTCCACGCGCAGGCCGGTGTCCGGCGGGCAACTCGGGTTGTACGACGGGATCAGCTCAGTAAAGCCGTACGCCGTGTTCGTCGCCGGCGAGGTCCACGTCCCCATCCGCGGAAACTTCCCGCGCGGGTCACTCAGGATCAGCCGCGCCGGCGAATCGGTGAGCAACTGAACTCGCTCCAATTCTCCCGCGCGCCACGCCGCCGGCGTGTCGAAGAAGTCCAGCCGATCGACCATGCCCGGCGGATTTCCCACCGGCCCGAGCCGATCGCTCGACCGCGCCAACACGATCGCGACCGCCACCAGCGAACCGACGACGATCGCCGCCAACGCAGTGAAGCAGGCGATCATCCATCGGGCGGAAGGTTGTGGCCGCGAGTCGCTCATGGTTTACCAGTGCCAGATCTGATTCCACGCCGACATCCAATCCTTCCCTTTGCTGACGACCGTCAGCGGATCGGGGAACTCCACGCCGTGGCGATCCTTGAACTGGTTGGCGCTGTCCACGGTGGAGAGATCGATCGTGATCGTGGTCGGGCGCTTGGGCACGTACGGCTTGGGCCATTTCTTGCCGTTGAGGGCGGCGGTCACACTGTCCTGGATCATCTGCCGCGCCCGCACGGGCGGAATGTTGCGTGCCGAGTACCGCGACAATCCCTTCTTGACTCCGACGCCCGCCAGCTTATCGCCCAGCAGCGCCTTCCCCTCCCGGCAGGTCGCGTCGTCGCCGGTGATGACCGCGATGGGCACGCCGTAGTGCCCGCACAGGGCCGCGTTGATGCCGAATTCGCCGACGAGCTGGTCGTTGAAATAGAGGTTGCGCCACGTGGTGGTGGAAATCGTGTGACAGAGCACGCCGTCCGGTGTCCCGGCACGGGCGTGCATGCCGACCATCAGCGCTACGTCGCACCCGTCCTCCAGCAACTCCGTATAGCGGCTCCACGGGTGGCCACTGACCCACGTGCAATCGGGATCAATGAGCTCCGGCACGAAGGAGTTAAACGTCCAATCCTGTCCGGCGCCGTGGCAATCGACGGCGACGATCTCCGTGGCGCCGGCGGCCTTGGCGCCGCGGACGGCGGCATTGACCTCTTCGGTGTAAAGCCGGCGTCCTTCCTCGTACATCGGCGCGCCGCCGTTCACCTGCGCCCACTTCACGATGCCCGAGACGCCTTCCATGTCCGACATGATCAGCACACGCATTGATGGTTTGCCCTTTCGCGGCGGTTGGAGTCGAGGCGACGAAATTACGCCAAACGTCGATCAAGGGCCAGAAACGCGGCCGATCTCCATTATCTTATATAACCAACATGGCACTCGGAAGTTGTCGGGCCTATCTCGCGGTTTGCGGCGGGAAACGACCCAAATCAATTGAGCGTTTAAACCGCCTTTTTTCCTTGACCCGCTGCAAACCGGCAGGGTAGTTATATAACGAGCCGCCAGCCACGCGTGGGTTCGATGCATTGAGTCTCGTAGTTCGAGGGAGAGCCATGTCTAGAGACGTTCTGCCGTCGTCGTTCCGTTCTGCCCGTAAGTCACGTTCAATCAACCAGAAAGGCCAGTTGCGGATCGCCGCCGCGGTTGTTCCGCTGGCGGCCGCCCTGATCGGTGGCGCGCCGGCTACCGCCGATCCCCTCTTTTTCGACGGGGACGGCATCGGCCCCGCCAACGGCGGATCGGGCCAATGGGATTACAGCTTGATTCGTTGGTCCACCACGCCGGGTGGGCCGGTCAACCAGTTCTTCAACGACGGCATGGACGTTAACTTCATCGGGCCGGGGGGCACGGTTTACGTCCCTAACGGCGCGTCCATCAACGCGCTGACGATCTCGGGCGGCAACTACTTCTTCCGCGGCAGCCCGGTCTCGTTCAACCCCAACAACCAGACGGTGACGGTGAACGTTGCCGCCGGGTCGGACGCGCAATTTCAACCCGCCGTCGCCGGCAGCTCGGGGTTTGTTAAAACCGGCGCCGGATCGATCGGCTTCTTCAGCAACGTGGTGACCGGCGGCCTGGTCGACATCCAGCAGGGGACCGTCTACTTTGCCAACCCCAACGGTGAACTGACCGACGCGACGGTCGTCAACGTCGGCGCGCAGGGGACGCTCGACCTCCGCCGGTACAACGAAAGCAGCTTCGGCGGGGTGACCGGGAGCGGCTTGGTGCTCCTTGGGGCGACGCCCGGCTACGTCGCCCAGACGACGGGCAGCTTGTTCGGCATCACCTACAACGACACCTCAACGACGCAGGAATTCAGTGGCTCGATCCAGGGTTACGGCGGCATCCCGGCGGTGGGCGGGCGCGTCGTCAAGCAGGGGCTGGGCACCGTACGTTTCTCCGGCAACAACAACTACGGCGTCACCGGCGTCCGCGGCGGCACGCTCGAAATCACCGGCGGCAAGGCCCTGCCCGATTTCTCACCCGTCAACTTCAATAACTCCAGCAACGGCGCCACGCTGCGCATCCTTTCGAGCGAAACCACCGGCTCGATCGGCGGCGGCGGTGACCTCAGCGGCATCATCGACCTCGGAACCGCGGGCAACGTCACGCTCACCATCGGCAACGACGGCTACACCGACGTCTACCGCGGCGCGCTCCAGGGGACGGGCACGATCGTGAAGGTGGGCGGCGGCATCCAGAGCTTCAACGTCTCGACCAACCTCGCCTCGGTCTCTACCTATACCGGCAACTTCCGCATCGAGGGCGGCACGCTGGCGTTCAACAACGAAGGGGCGATGGGCCAGGTGCCCGGCGCAGCGACGCCCGGCAACATCACCCTCGCCGGCGGGACGTTCGCCAACTCCACGCAGGGGGGATTCAGCCTGAACGCCAACCGCGGCATCTCGGTCGTCGCCGACAGCGGCATCCGCGCGGTCGGCTCGGGCGTCTCTACGTTGACAGTCAACGGAACGATGACCGGCACGAGCGGACTGACCAAGTCCGGGCCCGGCATCCTCGACATCGGCTCCGATCCCGGCGTGACCTATTCGGGTAAGTGGACCGTCACCGAGGGCACGCTCCGCTCCAGCCGCGGCATCGCGATCCCGCTGGGCACCGGATCGATCGACCTCAGCGGCGGCGCGGTCCAACTCAAGCCGGGCAGCACGGGATTGACGATCGCGCAAACGATCGCGAGCGCGCCCGGCTCGACCTTCTCATACGGGCCGGCGTCCACGCTGCGCGTCGAACGGGGCGCCAACACCAGCTACACCCTGACCGTCGGCAACGCCGGCGCCAACTCCTTCCAGCGAAACACCAACGGTACGCTCGTCCTGGTCGCCCCGTCCGGCATTAACAATCTCGGCAACCCCCTGACCGGCGAACAGGTGCTGGTCGGCGGCGGTGGTATCAACACGACCGCCAGCAACGGCATCGTTCCCGGTGTCTTCGGGGTCGGCGACCATCTGGCCAACCAGGTCGGCGATTTCCTCGGGTACAACGTCGCGGCCGGTTTCCAGAAGGCGACCTACACTTCGGCCGACCTTGCCAGTGCCACGGCCGCCAGCGTGGTGGAGCAGGCGAGCGACGTGACCCTCACCGCCCCCGGCAAGGCGTACGCACTCAAGGTCGGCGCGGGATCGCCGGTAAACGTCAACGCGAACGGCCAAACATTGACCGTCGGCAGCGGGATGGTCATCCTCAACGACGGCTCGGCGATCAACGGGGGCACGATCGCGCTGGGCTCGACTCAGGGCGTCTTCCAGACCCCCGGCGACAACGCGACCCTCGGCGCGTCGGTCACCGGGACGGGCGCGTTCACCAAGCTCGGCGAAGGAACGCTGACGCTCGCCTCCGGCGCGACCCTCGCCAATACCGGGCCGACGATCATCGGCCAAGGCACGCTCGCCGTCTCCGCCAACAACCAACTCTCGTCCAACGCCGATCTGGTCATGTTCGGCGGCGGCGCGTATGGCACCGTCAACACCACCGGAACCTTCTCCAAGCTCAAGCTCAACGGCACGACCCAGACGGTCAGGTCCCTCTCCAGCGGCAACAACGCGGCCTACCTCCGTTCGTCCACCGGCAACGATTACGGTCCGCTCATCGATTTCGGCACGGACGGCAAGCTGATCGTCGGCAGCGGCGACTCGACCTACAAGGGCGGCGCCATCACCGACACCGGCTCGACCGCCAGCACCCTCTGGAAGAACGGCACGGGCGCCCTCACGCTGGGCGAGAGCGTCTCCCCCGATAACACCGACATCCCCAGCGCCGCCATGTCGTACAACAAGCTCTGGGTGTCCGGCGGCGGTGTCGTCAGCCTGGCCTCGGGCAACAGCATTCCCAATAACCCGGCCGTCCTTACCCCTGATACCTACAACCTCGACGGTGGCACCCTTCGCGTGACGTCGCTCAACGTCCCCAACCTCGTCGGCGCCGGCGGCGTCGCCAGTACTTTCCTCGACATCACCGGCAACCGCCGCGGCATCACGATCGGCGCCAACGGCGGCACCATCGAGGTCACCAACCCCCTCGAAATCGTCCTCGCCAACGCCGGCTCCAACAACCTCTACGGCACGGGCACGCTGGTGAAGACCGGCCCGGGCATCCTCCGCCCCTCCACCAATAACCCCGGCTTCTCCGGCAAGACGCTCATCAAGCAAGGCCCGATCCAGATCACCGGCGAGCTCTCGCTGGGCGTCGGCAGCGGGAACGACTACATCACCGTCGACGGCGGCACCCTGGCCATCGAAAGCAATAGCATCACCACCTGGGACCCCTCTCGCGGCGTCACCGTCACCGCCAACGGCGCCGAGATCCGAAACTCCGTCACCTGGGTCTTCGCCGGACAACTCAGCGGCAGCGGCGCCATCACCAAGACCGGTGGCGGCACCTGGATTGTCACCAACCCGCTTAACAGCGGCTACACCGGCAACATCACCGCCATCAACGGCGTCCTCGACGTCCGCGCCGACGGCGCGCTCGGTTCGGGAAAGCTCACCTTCGACCCGCAGTTCCCCGTCTCACTCCTCCGCGCCAGCGGCACGGACCCGATCACCCTCCCCAACGCCATCGAGTTCAAGACCGGCTCGACCATCGACATCCGCCCCTCCGCGCCGATCATCCTCAGCGGCAAGGTCGGCGGCTCGGGCAACGTGTTCAAGGGCCTGGGCCTGACCGGCACCAGCAGCCTCACCTTCTCCAACCCCGCCAACGATTTCACCGGCAACATCACCGCCACCACCGGGACGCTCATCGCCGCCGCCAACGGCGCAATGGGCTCGACCAGCGGCGCCACCATCGTCCAGGGCAGCGGCACGTTCGCCCTGCAGGGCCCCGCCGGCGGCTCGCTCAATTATACCGTCCCCGAACCGGTCTCCCTGCTTGGCGACGGCGCCAACGGCGTGGGCGCGCTGCAAAACATCCAGGGTGTCAACACCTTCGCCGGGCCCATCGCCCTGGCGGCGCCGACGAGCATCGGCGTCACCGCCGACTCCCTCGAACTTACCGGCCGCATCACCGGAGGCGGCGACAGCTTTCTCCGCAAGCGCGGCGACGGCACGCTCATTCTGTCCAACGCCAGCAACGCCATCAACGCCGACTTCACCGTGGAATCCGGGCCCGTCGCGTTCAACGCCAACCAGACCCTCGGCGGACAGCTCATCCTGCAATCCAACACCTCCGCCACCCTCGCCCCCGGCAACCACGTCCTCCGCACCACCAACGTCCAGTTCAACGACAGCAACAACCCCGACGCCAAGCTCGACCTGAACAACGGTCGCCTGATCGTCGATTACGCCGACGGCGGCTCCTCGCCCCTGACGTCCGTCCGCAGCGCCATCGTCGCCGCCTACGCGCCCAATAACTCGCCGCACTGGACCGGCAACGGCATTACGTCCGCCACCGCCGCCGCCAAAGGCAACCAGGGCGTCGGTTACGCCGAGGCCTCCGAAGTTTCCGCCGGCGGCAAGTGGACCGGCGAGACCGTCGACGGCTCGGCCGTCGTCGTGCGCCTCACGCTCCTGGGCGACGCCACGCTCGACGGCACGGTCGATTTCAACGACCTGGTGAAACTGGCGCAGAACTACAACACCACCGTCTCCGCCACCACTGAAAGCTGGTGGACGCACGGCGACTTCACGTACGACGGCGTGACCGACTTCAACGACCTGGTGAAACTGGCGCAGAACTACAACACGTCACTCCCCGCCGCCGGCAGCATTCCCGGCGCGTCGCCCATCTTCGAGGCGGACCTCGCCCGCGCCTTCGCCAGCGTCCCCGAGCCCGGCACGCTGGGCGCGCTGTCTCTGATCGCCACTGCCGGAATGTTCCGCCGCCGCCGCCGCCGCCGCTCGTGCAAAGTCTAGCCGGCCCGCGTGCGGGCCGTGTCCAAGTCGCGCCGCCGCACCAAGCGCAAGCGACCTCACGTGGAGCGCCTCCGCCCCCCCTTCGCCTCCGCCCGCGCGGTCAGCGGATCTTCCGGCCACGCGTGCTTGGGGTATCGCGCCTTCAGATCTTTCCGCACCTGGAAATACGTCGTCGCCCAGAAGCTTCGCAGATCGCTGGTCACCTGCACCGCGCGATAGTTCGGCCCCAGCAGTTCCAGCTTCACCGGCACCCGCCCGCCGGCGATCCGCGGCGTATCGGTCCACCCGAACAACTCTTGCAACCGCACCGCCAGCACGACTTCCGTCGGCGAGTAGCGCAGGCGGATGTGATTGCCGCTGGGCACCTCCATCGCCTCCGGCGCCTCTTTCTCGAGCGTGCGATCGAGCGGATACGGCAGCGCCGATTTGAGGATCGACGCCAGCGGTAAACGGCGCACGTCGTCGAGGCTTCGCGCGCCGCCGGCCGAGTTCGCCAACACCTCGCCGAGTTCGGCCTCGTCCCATGCCGGCCACGGCTGCTCGGGCATCCGGTCCCGCAGCAGCGCCACCCGCCCGAGCACCGCCGACGCCGCCTCGTCGGCGCGGAGGATCTCGCCGGCCCGCTTGCGCACCACCGCCGCCATCGCCTCGGTCGCCGTGTGGGCGTCGACCGGCGCGTCCTTGTCCTCGCGCAGCAGCAGGTCGCGGTACCACGTCCGGGCGTGCGCCACGATCCGCCCACGGGCCTCGTCGAAGACGAACTCCCGCTCGCGCCGCACCTCTCCGGGGAACATCTCCTCCAGCCACGCGACGTCGATCGCGCTGGCGATCCGCACGAAGGCCTCGCGCGTCGCGCTGCGTTCGTCCTGGCGGGCGTCGACGGCGACGAAGAACTCCGCCCGTTTCACCACCGATTCCGCCGCGAGTCGAACGCCACCGCCGCCGACCATCACCCCGCGGTCGTTCCCACCGCGCCGCCGGCAGACCCGATCCGGGTACGCCCACAGCACGAGTTTGAGTAGCTCGGTTTCGACATCGTCCGGTGGGGCAGACATTCTTGTCTGCCCTCGTATGCGTTCCGAAACCCGCATCAACTCGTCCCGCACGCGGAGCACCTGCCGAAGCGCATTCCCGTCCACGCGCGCGTCGTGCCCCCGCGTCTCGATCAACTCTAAGCGCACGAGCAGGTCCGACGATCCCGACACGTGCCCCGCCCCGCCCGCGAGCGAATTGCGATCGAATCGCTCGAACCGCATGACGTCCCGTTCGCTCATCAGCGCCGCCAGCGTCGCCCCCTCACGCGTCAGCCCCCGCGCCGTCGCGGCGGCGAGTAACCGCCCCAGCCGCGGGTGCACCGGCATCCCCGCCAGCGTCCGCCCAATGTCCGTGATCCGCCCGCCGTGGTCGATCGCCCCCAGCATCGCCAGGAGTCCTTCCGCCGACGACAGGATCTCCTCGTCCGGCCGCTCGTACCAGCCGAACGCGCGCGGGTCGCTCTTGCCCCACGCGTGCAGTTCCAGCACCGTCGCGCACAGATCCACCCGGCGGATCTCCGGCACGTCGAACGCCGGCATCCGCTCCCACTCGCGCTCGCTCCAAAGCCGGATCGCAACGCCCGGCCCGGTGCGCCCCGCGCGCCCGGCCCGCTGCGCCGCGGACGCACGGCTGATCCGCATCACCTCCAGCTTGTCCAGCCCGCGCTCGGGGTCGTACCCCGCCACCCGCGCCAGCCCGCTGTCGATCACCACGCCAACGCCTTCGATCGTCAGCGAAGTCTCCGCGATGTTGGTGGACAGGATCACCTTCCGCCGCGCCTGTGCGTCCGGCCGAATCGCCCGATCCTGCTCGTCCGCGGTCAAACTCCCGTGCAGCGGCACGACCGCGACGTTCTCCCGCTCCGCTAGTGCCTCCAGCCCACGCCCCACCCGCCGAATCTCCTCCGCGCCCGGCAGAAAGACGAGTACGTCACGACCGGGTCCTGAGGTGGCACCGGCGTCCCGCCCGTGATTCCCTTCAATAACTTTTCGAACCTCCTCAACCGCGGCGTCCTCCTCATCCCCCCGAACCACCGGCAAATATCTCATCTCGATCGGAAACGTCCGCCCCGCCGTCCGCACGATCGGACACCCGCCGCCCAGAAACGCCGCCACCGGCTCGGCCTCCAGCGTCGCCGACATCACCACGATCTTCAGATCCTCCCGCACCGTCTCTTGCACCTCGCGCAAGAGCGCGATCGCCACGTCCGTGTTCAAGCTGCGCTCATGGAATTCGTCCAGCACCACCGCCCCGACGCCGTCGAGAAACGGATCGTCCAGCAGTTGCCGATTGAGGATCCCCTCCGTCAGCACGCGCAGCCGCGTCTCCCGTCCGATCCGCCTGTCGAATCGAACGTGATACCCGACCTCGCGTCCGAGTTCCCACCCGTTTTCCGCCGCGATCCGCGCCGCCGACGCCCGCGCCGCCACCCGGCGCGGCTGCAACATCACGACGTTCGGATGCTCACCGCCGAGCAGCCCAGCCCGCAGGATCGCCACCGGGACCCGCGTCGTCTTCCCCGCCCCGGGCGGTGCGACGACGACCAGCGATCGCGATCGACGCAGTGCGTCCACGATCTCCGGCAGGTGCGCGTCGATCGGCAGGGGGGTCAAGCTCGGCTCGTTCATCGCCACGCCGCGCAGCCTACGCGCCGCCCACCGGTTCGTCACGCCGATCGGTCGCGAAGTATCGCGAGACGGCCCGCCCCCGGACGCTTGCGGCTTCGCGATCCATCGTCCGCCGAACACCGTTCAAATGAGAGCGCGCTCGACCGCAAACGACAAAACCACCGCGCTCGTTACTTCATCGCCGAATAATCCGTCGGCCGCATGAACACCGACTCCACCTTGGTCGTCAGCGGCCCATCCTTCTCCGACGCCGCCTTCGCCGCCACCCAGTCCGGGTCCGCCCGAAATGCCGCCCACGCCTTGTCCGCCGCCGCCCGGTTCGGGAACGCCAGCACGTAGATCAGCGTGTTCTTCGCCCGCGCGCCGTCCGTCGGCGTCCAGTACCCGATCATCTCCATCCCGTGTTTGGCGAACAGCTTGTTCGTGTGGTCGCGAAACCGCGCGTGCAGCGCGTCGAGCTTCCCCTCCGGCGTCGTATAGGTCCGCAATTCAAACACCCGCTCCTTCGTCTCCTCCGCCGAGTTCGCGCGTCCCATCATCCACCCGCCAAAAAGAGCCCCGACCACAACCACCGCCATCATCGCCTTCGAGTTCTTCATTACGCAGTCTCCTTGATCGCGACATTGTAGCGAATCCGACGGTCGCCAAACACTCGCAGCTCGCAACTCGCAACTCTCCCGGATTTTCATTCCACAATTCCCTCGACGCCATTACCATCCCGTCGAACATTAACCAGGGAGACTCATGCCGCGCACACTCATCCTCCTCGCCGTCACTCTTCTCACCCTCCCCCTCTTCGCCGCCGAAAAGGACCCCGCCTACACCACGCCCGAGGCCGCCGCCAAAGACCCCGACTTCGCCGTCCAGGGCGAATACACCGGCGACATCAAAGGCGAAAAGCGCGGCGTACAGATCATCGCGCTGGGCAACGGGAAATTCCACGCCGTCGGCTACGAAAACGGTCTACCAGGCGACGGCTTCGAACCCGGTAACGAGAAATGGGAAGGCGACGGCGCTCTAAAGGACGGCGTCCTCCACCTCGAAAGCGAACACGGCAACGGCGACGTCAAGAACGGCGTCCTCACCGTCGTCAACGACGCCGGCGAAAAGATCGGCGAGCTCAAACGCGTCACGCGCGAATCACCCACCCTCGGCGCCAAACCGCCCGAGGGCGCCAAGGTCCTCTTCGACGGAAAAACCAACGACTTCAAACCCGGCAAGACGCAAGGCGACCTCCTCGTCACCGAAGGCACCGGCGGCCAGAACTCCCAGACCAAGTTCCAGTCCGTCACCCTCCACGTCGAGTTCCTCCTCCCCTTCAAACCGCTCGCGCGCGGACAAGGCCGCGGTAACTCCGGCGTCTACCTTCAGGGCCGCTACGAATGCCAGGTCCTCGACTCCTTCGGCCTCAAGGGCGAGAACAACGAGTGCGGCGGCATCTACACCATCGCCGCCCCGGCCATGAACATGTGCTACCCGCCCCTCCAGTGGCAGACCTACGACATCGACTACACCGCCGCCACCTACGACAACGGCAAGAAGACACGCAACGCAGTGATCACCGTCAAACAGAACGGCGTCCTGATCCAGGACCACGTCGAAATCCCCCACAACACGACGGCGGCCCCGGTCAAAGAAGGCCCCGAACCCGGCCCGCTCCACCTCCAGGACCACGGGAATCCTGTTCGCTACAGAAACGTGTGGATCGTGGAGAAGAAATAGACCGCCGGTGTCGATATAATAAAATATAACTGGAGTTCTTGCCCATGACGGTGATGGTGAAAAAGGTCGGCGGCAGCGTGTCAGTGCTGATTCCCAAAGCACTTGCCCTCGAGATGGGTCTCAGCGACGGCACATCGCTAGACGTTAGCTGTAAGGACGACGCGATCGTGATGCGCAAACGAGGGCGACGTCCGCGTCGCTCATTGAAGAGCATCGTCGCGAAGATTCGACCCGCTCGCTATCAACGTCGTACTCGCGAGCAGTCCGAATCATCGTCTATCGGCAGGGAACACTGGTGAGCAAACGCACCTATTACCCTGATCGCGGCGACCTCATCGAAATGAGTTTTCAACCCGCCGCGGGACGCGAAATCGATAAACGCCGTCCCGCTATTGTCATTAGTCCGCTCGATTACAACCGCCGGACTGGCATTTGCCTTGCCGTTCCCATTTCAAGCGACCTGACGCCGGGACCACTTTGGATACGCATGCCCGAAGGATATCTGGATCGTCCCAGCATGATCCTGTGCGATTACCTCAAGAGTTTCGACTACCGCGAACGCTCGGCTTCTCTCCTTAATCGCGTCCCCGAGGAGTTGGTCCAGCAAATCGTCAGTAACCTGCTCGACTTGATCGATCCGGTTTAGAGAGGCGTTACCGACCGGCGACACCGCTTGCCTTTCCAACCCATCCCTTTTACCTTCACCCCCGAGCAACACTTCCGGATCTCACGTCCCGACCCGGATCGCCGAACTCCGTTGCGAACCCCTTGCGGACTCGCGCACCACGCCGTGCCGACCGTCCCCACGCCCCACGAGGTGACCCCCCATGGATCATCAAGACTCCGACACCAGCCCCCGCGAACGCGATTCCCGTGACCGTGACCGAGGCGGCGAGGGCCGCGACCGCATCTCCACGTTCGAACAAATGAAGGTCTGGCAGGAAGCTCACGCGTTGGTCCTCCGTGTCTTCGACGTCACCCCCCGCATCCCCGCCGAGCAACAGGAGGGCGTCGCCGCCCTGATGGAAAAGGCCGCTATCGAAGTCCCCAAGTGCATCGCCGAGGGCTTCAAACGCCGCGGCTCGCGCAACAAGGCACATTACTACAACCTGTCGCAGTCCGCCCTCGAATCCCTACGCTACCTGTTGATCCTTTGCCGCGATCTGAAATATGACGTCGAATACGACGACCTCGCCTACCGCGGTGACCAGGTCTCCCGCATGCTCGACGGCCTCGTCCGCTCCATGAGCCGAGGTGGGGGTCGAGGGGGCAGCGGTGGAGGACGCCGAGGTGGCCGCGGCGGTGGCCGCCACCGAAACGACGACATCGGCGACGAACCCGAGTCCCACGGCGACCACGATGACAACGATTCCTGGGATGATGAGCCCTGATTCGAGCAGTAGCCCCTCGTTTGGCGGCGTGCCCGCAGGGGCCGCTGCGCTTCCACGAAAAAATATGTGGAAGGCGCTTGCTGAAACGCCGTCGATGTGGATATACTTCCCTGTTCGTTTGAAGGTAGTTCCCTTCCGGTAACCATATCGTCTGTCGCGGTGCTCCTAACTGCGACACCAATGACGCAAGGTTGACCCAAATCGCGACGAACCGCGATCATCTTTCGAACGTATAAGTGAGTCTGCCAGCCTCCTAAGGGTAGGCCGATTAACCAGTTCAAGAACTGATCGTCGGCCATCCGATAAGAAGCTTCCCGCCAGTTAGGTGGGTGTGAACGGGCCGCGAAAGTCGTAAAAAGATTTTTCGCGACACCCCGTTGACAAGCGAACTCTTCGCGATACTATTCGCGACCCTTCGACGGGGAACACGCCGACGACTAGCTAAGTCGCGGTGGTGACTGTGGTCGAAAGGCCTTCACGATTGCATCTGCGATAAGCGGTTGCAGGCGTTTCGCAGGGAACGCGGGCGGTGGTTCATCGCCCGGTGTTCGCCTGTGTGCTCTTTGAAAAGTGA
>Ga0207674_10004463_pt1 | contig 16821 bp, 13 predicted proteins | sample KBSCornC72_FD_184303 | JGI IMG/M metagenome (GOLD analysis project Ga0207674, IMG submission 184303) | Corn rhizosphere microbial communities from Kellogg Biological Station, Michigan, USA - KBS Corn C7-2 (SPAdes) (version 2) | ecosystem: Host-associated > Plants > Roots > Rhizosphere > Soil ... | reverse complement strand
CGTGATCGCCGCCGTCAGCGACGTCTTGCCATGGTCAACATGCCCAATCGTCCCAATGTTGCAGTGCGGCTTCGTCCGCTCAAATTTGGCCTTCGCCATGATCGTTTCTCCGTAATTGTCTTATGCGTACTTAGCTTTGACTTCGTCCGCGATCGCCTGCGGCACTTGCTCATAGTGATCGAATTGCATGGAGTACTGCGCGCGTCCCTGGGACATCGAACGAAGCGTGTTGATGTAGCCGAACATGTTCGCGAGCGGCACCATCGCGGTCACGACCTGCGCGTTGCCTCGTGAATCTGTTCCTTGCACCTGACCACGACGCGAATTGAGATCGCCGATAACACCGCCAAGAAAATCTTCCGGCGTCACAACTTCAACCTTCATGATCGGTTCAAGCAGCTTCACCGCGCCCTTCGAAGCAAGTTCGCGGAATGCCGCGCGTGCCGCGATGTCGAAGGTGAGCGCGTTCGAATCCACCTCGTGATACTTCCCGTCGGTCAGAGTCGCCTTGAAATCGATGACCGGGAAGCCCGCCAGCAATCCCGACTCCTTTTGCGCCTTCAGGCCTTTTTCCACCGATGGGATGAATTCCTTCGGAATCGCGCCACCCACCACGTCGTTCTCGAATACAAAGCCAGAGCCTGGCGCAAGAGGTTCGAAATCGATGGAAACTTCGGCAAACTGGCCCGATCCGCCGGTCTGCTTTTTGTGCGTGTACTTGATGGAAACCGGACGGCTCAACGTCTCGCGATAGGCGACCTGCGGCGCGCCGACATTGGCCTCGACCTTGTAGGTACGCTTGAGGATGTCGACCTTGATTTCAAGGTGAAGCTCGCCCATGCCCTTGAGAATTGTCTGGCCGGACTCTTGATCGGTCGAAACGCGGAATGAGGGGTCTTCCTGCGCGAGCCGCACCAATGCCATGCCCATCTTTTCCTGGTCGGCTTTGGTTTTGGGTTCGATCGCGACCTCGATGACGGGGTCGGGGAATTCCATCTTCTCCAAGATGATCGGATGGTTCGGATCGCAGAGAGTCTCGCCGGTAGTCGAGTATTTCAGGCCGGCGAAGGCGACGATGTCGCCTGCGAACGCCTCTTTGACGTCCTCTCGACTGTTCGCATGCATCAGGAGCATGCGGCCGACACGTTCCGTCTTGTCCTTTACAGAGTTGAGAACGCCGGTACCGGAATTCACCGTGCCCGAATAGACGCGCACGAAGGTGATCGAACCCACGAACGGATCGTCCATGATTTTGAAGGCCAGCCCCGCGAATGGGGCTTTGTCGTCTGCCGGACGCTCTTCTTCCTTGTCGGTGTGCGGCACGACACCCTTCAGCGGTGGGATGTCCCGCGGCGATGGCAAGTATTCCACGACAGCGTCGAGGAGCGGCTGGACGCCCTTGTTCTTGAAGGCCGACCCGCACATCACCGGCACAAAGTGGAAATTGATCGTGCCCTTGCGGATGCAGCGCTTGAGATCAGCTTCCGACGGCTCATGTCCCTCGAGATAGGCTTCGAGAAGTTTGTCGTCCTCCTCCACGGCCATTTCGACGAGCGCCGCGCGAAGTTCCTTGGCCTTGTCCTGCAGGTCGGCCGGAATCTCGACTTCGTCGAACTTCGCGCCGAGCTGTTCGTCGTGCCATATGACGGCCTTCATCTTGACGACGTCGACGATGCCCTTGAATTCAGACTCCGTTCCGATCGGCCAGGTAATGACCATGGGGCGGGTGCCGAGACGATCGATCATCATGGCGACGCAGCGCGGAAAATCCGAGCCTGTGCGGTCCATCTTGTTCACGAAGCAGATGCGCGGAACCCGGTACTTGTCCGCCTGACGCCACACCGTTTCCGACTGAGGCTCGACGCCGGCGACGGCATCGAAGACCGCAACCGCGCCGTCGAGCACGCGCATGGAACGCTCGACTTCGATGGTGAAGTCAACATGGCCTGGCGTGTCGATGATGTTGATGCGGTGATCTTTCCAGTAGCAGGTCGTCGCCGCAGACGTGATCGTGATGCCGCGTTCCTGCTCCTGCTCCATGAAGTCCATGGTTGCGGCACCGTCATGCACTTCGCCGATTTTGTGGCTCTTGCCGGTGTAGTAGAGGATGCGCTCCGTCGTGGTAGTCTTGCCGGCATCGATGTGAGCGGCAATTCCGATATTGCGATAGCGTTCGAGCGGAGTTGTGCGGGGCATGGCAGTCTCTGTCGCTTACCAGCGGTAATGTGAGAAGGCGCGGTTGGCGTCGGCCATCTTGTGCGTGTCTTCACGCTTCTTGACGGCGGAACCGCGATTGTTGGCGGCGTCCATGAGTTCTCCGGATAGCCGCCCCGTCATGGTAGGCTCGTTGCGACCACGAGCGGCGGCAATCAGCCACCGGATGGCAAGCGCGCGCGCGCGATCGGTGCGGACTTCAACAGGCACTTGGTACGTCGCGCCACCGACGCGACGCGACTTCACTTCGATGGCCGGACTGACGTTGCGAAGCGCCTCGTGGAAAATCTGGATCGGATCCTGCTTGGTCTTCTGCTGGATGTTGTCGAACGCGCCATAAATGATGCCCTCGGCGGCGGATTTCTTGCCGTCATACATCAGGCTGTTCATGAATTTGGCCAGCACGAGGTCGCCATACTTGGCGTCCGGAACGATTTCACGTTTGTCTGCGCGGCGACGGCGGGACATTTCTTGCTCTCCCTACTTTGGACGCTTGGCGCCATAGAGGGACCGGCGTTGCTTGCGGTCCTTGACGCCCTGCGTGTCGAGCACGCCGCGAATGATGTGGTAGCGAACGCCTGGCAGGTCCTTCACGCGACCGCCGCGGATCAACACGACTGAGTGTTCTTGAAGGTTGTGGCCCTCACCGGGAATATAAGAAAGCGCCTCATATCCGTTGGTAAGCCGAACCTTGGCGACCTTGCGCAAAGCTGAGTTCGGCTTCTTTGGAGTCACTGTATAGACACGCGTGCAGACGGCACGCTTTTGGGGACAGCCTTGCAGAGCTGGGACCTTGTTGCGTTTCGGTTTCTCACCGCGTGGTTTGCGGATCAATTGATTGATCGTCGGCATTCACACTTCCATTGTTGCGCGACCAATCGCGCTGACCAATTTTGCTCATGCGCCCATCGCATGAGCCGAAACAAAACGGGCGCGGGCCATAGGGCCTGCCCCGGTGAATTCGCGGAGGACTGAGGCTCTTTCGCCGAAGTCGCGCGTTCGAAGCTCTTTACTGGCTTTCCGACAGCGTTTTGGCGCACTCGCGCCGACGGCCTGCCACTGAAAGGTGGCGCTATGTATACGCCGTGCTTTGGCGGGTCAAGCGCGCGAAGTAAGGATATTTCGCGCTTTATTCAGAGCAGAACGATGATCTCGCGCAGCGCCATGGCCATCAGGACAAGAGTCGAAAGAGCAAACACCGAAAAGCGCATCGTGACGATGTTCACCGTGCATTGGATGAGCGTGTGAGCGACGCGAAGCAGCACATAAATCCAAGCTAGGTAGATGTGTAGCTGGTCGGTATGACCTGCGAGAAACACATAGAAAACAAGGGCATAGAAGATAGTCGGCTGTTCCAACAGGTGGTTGTAGTTGTCTGCGACCTGACGTGCGCCATCCGGCAACTTCTGCAAATCAGCCGGGAACTTGGCATCCTGCGGTTGGATGTCGGCTCTCTGCATCGCAGGAATTCGGGTCGCATACATCCAGACCCAGACCAGAAGGGTCAGCACAACGAGTGCTAGCGCCGGCGTCAGTATGGAATTCATTTTCGACTCCCCCCGAGTTGGTGGACTGTCGCCCAGTTCCCGCAAAACGCAAAACTGATGCCCTTTTTGGGTTCAATTCGCCATTTTGCGAATAAGTCTCATTGACAGAGAACATCGCCCCGGTATGGTCCATGGCCAGTTGCGAGCGATTATCATTTTAAGGCAAGAAACCATGCGGACTTTCGTCCTCACCTTGGTCGCGTTCGCCCTCTCAGGTGTGCTGCTCGACGCATGGTATTCGCAGGTGCGTGCAGACGACCAACCGTTCCTTACATTGGACGCGACGGACATCGAGCCGGAATTGGCCAACGAACTCGAACAGAATTTCACCTGGACATCCGGCAAGACCGGACAGTCGTTCGACGCCATCGAGGGCGAGACCGAATTTGAATATGGCTTGTCCGATCAGATCCAGCTGGCGGCCGCCGCCGAGTACGACTGGACACGCGCGCGCGACCACAGGGTGCCCGGCTTGCCAGCCATCAGCGGTACAGCATTCGATGCCATCCGTGCCGAAATGATCTACCAGGCGATGAACGTGTATTTCGATCCGCTCGGCGTCGGCCTGTTGGTCAGCCCGGGCGTAGGCCGCAATTCGCGAAATTTGGAAACGAAACTCTTGTTGCAGAAAAATTTCATCAATGACCGCCTGCGAGCCGTTGTAAATCTCGGCGCGGAGATCGGAACCGAGCGCGAAGACGGCGCATGGAGCGACGTGAGTGCGCTCACCTTCGACGCAGGTATTGCCTACAACATCACCTGGAATTTTTCTGCCGCACTGGAATTCAACGTGGAACATGATTTTTCCGGCCTGCTGCTGCACAGCCGGGCCGCGCCAACCACGACATCATTCTATGTGGGTCCGACGATTCAGTATGTGACCGCGCCCTGGAAAGTCACGCTCGGGGCACAGGCTCAGTTGCCTTGGGCGAGCGACGCGACACATACACCAGGTTCCCTCGACAACGGCTTCCTCCCGGATGCAGAGCGCTTTCGGGTCATGTTGCGCATCACGCGCAGCGCGCTCTAGAGAACGCCACCGGCCAACAATGCAAGAAGGGCCGCTGTTTCCAGCGGCCCTGTCCGTGCACAACAAACTGAACTACTCCGCCGCGACCGGGCCTTCGATCTGGGCGACCGGCACACTCTTCGCCTGCTCTTCCTGGATCGCCTTGTCGCGCTCCGTCGCGATATGGCGCAGACGCGCGATGGCGCCGCCTGTACCTGCCGGAATGAGACGTCCGACGATCACATTCTCCTTCAAGCCCTCGAGCGTATCGACTTTGCCATTGACGGCGGCGTCGGTCAGTACGCGTGTCGTTTCCTGGAACGACGCGGCTGAGAACACCGAGCGCGTCTGCAACGACGCCTTGGTAATTCCCAAGAGAACCGGGCGCCCTTCAGCGACTTTGACGCCAGCATCGGTCGCCTTTTGGTTGGCCTCTTCCAGCTCGAGCTGATCGACCTGCTCGCCGGCCAGGAGTGTGGTCTCGCCACCTTCCGTGATCTCCAGCTTTTGCATCATCTGGCGGCAGATCACTTCGATGTGCTTATCGTTGATCTTCACGCCCTGCAGGCGATAGACGTCCTGGATTTCCTTGACGAGATACGTCGCCAATTCCTCCATGCCCTTGATACGCAGGATATCGTGCGGCGAGGGATTTCCTTCGACGATATAGTCGCCCTTCTCCACATAGTCGCCTTCGCGCACGCTGATGTGCTTGCCTTTTGGAATGAGGTATTCCGTCGGGTCGACTTTGTCCGACTTGGGCTTCACGATGACACGGCGCTTGTTCTTGTAGTCCTTGCCGAACTCGACAAAGCCGTCTGTCTCGGCCAGTACCGCCGCTTCCTTGGGCTTGCGCGCCTCGAACAGCTCGGCCACGCGTGGCAGTCCGCCCGTGATATCGCGAGTCTTCGCTCCTTCAGTCGGAATACGCGCGATGACGTCGCCAGCCTTGACCTCCGCGCCATCCTCGACCGAAAGGATCGCATCGACGGAAAGCGCGTAGCGCGCCTCGCCGCCGCCCGGCAACTGGATCGGCTTGCCCTTTTTATCGACGACGGCCATGGTCGGACGAAGTTCCTGTGCCTTGGCGCCCGAACCAACACGGCTGTCGATCACGACCTTGTTCGACACGCCGGTCTTTTCGTCCGAGACGTCGCGCATGGAAACGCCAGAGATCAGGTCCTCGTACTTCACGACGCCTTCGACGTCCGTCAGCACCGGAAGCGTGTTCGGGTTCCATTCCGCGAGGCGATCACCCCGCTTGACGGTCGAACCTTCATCCACCTTCAGGCGCGCGCCATAGACGATGCGATAGGACGCGCGTTCCTGGCCCTTGGGATCCAGGATCACCGCCTGCATATTGCGGCCCATGGCGATCAGTTCGCCGTCCGAGTTCTTGACGATGTTGCGGTTCACGATCTTGATCTTGCCGTCGTAGCTGGCTTCGATCTTCGACTGTCCTGCAATCTGGGCCGCGCCGCCGATATGGAACGTGCGCATGGTCAGCTGCGTACCCGGCTCACCGATCGACTGGGCCGCGATCACGCCGACCGCTTCACCGATATTGACCGGAGTGCCGCGCGCCAGATCGCGTCCGTAGCATTTGCCGCAGACGCCGTCCTTGAGTTCGCAGGTCAGAACCGAGCGGACGCGCACCTTCTGGATGTGCGCAGCCTCGATCTTGTCTGCGACGTCTTCCGTCACTTCCTTGCCGCGGCGCAGGATGACTTCACCCGTGTCGGGATGCTTGACGTCTTCAGCCGTGGTGCGGCCAAGAATGCGCTCGGCCAACGACGACACCACAGTGCCACCGTCGATTTCGGCCTGGACATAAACGCCCTTCTTGGTACCGCAATCGTCCGTGGTGATGATGCAGTCGTTCGCCACGTCAACCAGACGGCGGGTGAGGTAACCCGAGTTCGCCGTTTTGAGCGCGGTGTCGGCCAGACCCTTGCGGGCACCGTGTGTGGAGTTGAAGTACTCCAACACCGTCAAGCCTTCCTTGAAGTTGGAAAGGATCGGTGTCTCGATGATCGAACCATCCGGACGTGCCATGAGTCCACGCATGCCGGCGAGTTGCTTCATCTGCTGCGGCGACCCGCGCGCACCAGAATGGCTCATCATGTAGATGGAGTTCATTTCCTCCATGCGGCCGGACTTGGGATCGACACGCGATTCGGAAATTTCCTTCATCATTTCGGCGGCGACAAGGTCCGTGCACTTCGACCAAGTGTCGACGACAAGGTTGTACTTTTCCTTGTCGGTCGTCAGGCCGTCGAGATATTGCTGTTCGTATTCGCGCACACGATGGCGCGTTTCGTCGATCAGCTTCGCCTTGGTGTCGGGTACCACCATGTCGTCCTTGCCGAACGAGATGCCCGCCTTACAGGCTTCACGGAAGCCAAGACCCATGACCGCGTCGGCGAAGAGAACGGTCTCCTTCTGGCCACAATGGCGATAGACCTCGTCGATGATATGGCTGACTTCCTGCTTGCGCAGCAGCCGGTTGACGAGTTCGAACGGGATCTTCGGATGGCGCGGCAGGATTTCCGCGATCATCATGCGGCCCGGCGTCGACTCAACACGACGTGTGACAGGCTTGCCATCGGCATCGACCGTCTTGTAGCGCGCCTTGATCTTGGCGTGCAGCGTGATCGAACCGGCGAACAGCGCATGCTCGATCTCGCCGACGTCGTTGAACACCATGCCCTCACCCGGCTCGTTCGGGCGTTCCTGGCTCAAATAGTAGAGACCAAGAACGATGTCCTGCGTCGGCACGATGATCGGCTTGCCGTTGGCCGGCGAGAGGATGTTGTTGGTCGACATCATCAGCACGCGTGCCTCGAGCTGCGCTTCCAGCGACAGCGGGACATGCACGGCCATCTGGTCGCCATCGAAGTCGGCGTTGAAAGCCGTGCAGACGAGCGGATGAAGCTGAATCGCCTTGCCTTCGATCAACACAGGTTCGAACGCCTGGATGCCAAGCCGGTGGAGTGTCGGCGCACGGTTGAGCAGCACCGGATGTTCGCGGATCACTTCTTCGAGAATGTCCCAAACTTCCGGCTTTTCCTTTTCGACGAGCTTTTTCGACTGCTTGACCGTCTGGCTGAAGCCTTTCGCCTCCAGGCGCGCATAGATGAACGGCTTGAACAGTTCGAGCGCCATCTTCTTGGGCAGCCCGCACTGTTGCAGCTTCAGTTCAGGACCGACGACGATGACCGAGCGGCCGGAGTAGTCGACACGCTTGCCAAGCAGGTTCTGGCGGAAGCGGCCCTGCTTACCCTTGAGCATGTCGGCAATCGACTTCAACGGCCGCTTGTTCGCGCCCGTGATGACGCGGCCGCGACGGCCATTGTCAAAGAGCGCGTCGACCGATTCCTGCAGCATGCGCTTTTCGTTGCGCACGATGATGTCTGGCGCCTTGAGCTCAATGAGGCGCTTCAGACGGTTGTTGCGGTTGATGACGCGGCGATAGAGGTCATTGAGGTCCGACGTCGCGAAACGACCGCCATCGAGCGGCACGAGCGGCCGCAGATCGGGCGGGATCACCGGCACAACGGTCAAAATCATCCATTCCGGGCGATTGCCGGAATCAATGAATGCCTCGACGACTTTCAGCCGTTTGACGAGCTTCTTCTGCTTCTCGCCACCGTTGCTGCCGGCAATGTCGACCCGCAGCTGGTCGCGCAGCTTTTCGAGGTCGATGGCCATGAGCAGCTTGCGGATTGCCTCGGCGCCGATTTCGGCGGTGAAGCTGTCGTTGCCGTACTCGTCCTGCGCCTTGTAGAACTCGTCCTCCGAGAGCAGCTGACGTTCCTTGAGCGGCGTCAGTCCCGGCTCGATGACGATGTAGTTCTCGAAATAGAGAACACGTTCCAAATCCTTTAACGTCATGTCGAGCATCAAGCCGATGCGCGACGGCAGCGACTTGAGGAACCAGATATGCGCCACGGGCGACGCCAGCTCGATATGCGCCATGCGATCGCGACGCACCTTTTGGATGGTGACCTCGACGCCGCACTTTTCGCAGACGATGCCCTTGTACTTCATGCGCTTATACTTGCCGCACAAGCACTCGTAGTCCTTCACCGGACCGAAGATGCGCGCGCAGAACAAACCGTCGCGCTCCGGTTTGAAGGTGCGATAGTTGATCGTTTCCGGCTTCTTCACCTCACCATGCGACCAGCGCAAAATCTGATCAGGGCTGGCGAGCGAAATCCGAATGCGGTCGAAGGCAGGAATCTCCTTTCCGACCTGGAAGACGTTCATCAGCTCCTGGTTGGCGCGGGCCGCATCGCGGCGGTGCGATCTTGCTTCAGTGTCGAATTCAGCCATTGAGCAGCTCCACATTCAGGGACAGCGAACGCATTTCCTTGACAAGGACGTTGAACGATTCCGGAATACCGGCTTCGAACGTGTCTTCGCCACGCACGATCGCTTCGTAGACTTTGGTTCTTCCCGCCACGTCGTCCGACTTCACAGTCAGGATTTCTTGCAGCGTATAGGCGGCGCCATAGGCTTCGAGCGCCCAGACTTCCATTTCGCCAAAACGTTGGCCGCCGAACTGGGCTTTGCCGCCGAGCGGTTGCTGGGTGACAAGCGAATAAGGGCCAATCGAGCGCGCGTGGATCTTGTCGTCCACCAGATGGTTGAGCTTGAGCATGTAGATGTAGCCAACCGTGACGGCACGCGTGAACGCCTCGCCGGTTCGGCCATCGAACAACGTGACCTGACCAGACGAGGTCAGTCCCGCCTGCTCGAGCATGTCGACGATGTCTTTTTCCTTCGCGCCGTCGAACACCGGAGTTGCAATCGGAAGGCCGACGCGAACATTTTCGCTGAGTTCGGCAAGCCCTGCCTCATCCAGCTGCGCCAGACGTTCGTCGTTCGCATAGGCGCTCTTCAGCGCGCGGCGCAACGGCTCGTACTTGCCGTCACGACGCACTTTGTCGAGTGCCTCGCCGATCTGCCGGCCAAGACCGGCACATGCCCAGCCGAGATGCGTCTCCAAGATCTGTCCGACATTCATGCGCGACGGCACGCCCAGCGGATTAAGCACGACATCGACGGCTGTGCCATCGTCAAGGTGCGGCATGTCCTCGATTGGAACGATGCGGCTGATCACACCCTTGTTGCCGTGGCGTCCGGCCATCTTGTCGCCGGGCTGGAGCTTGCGCTTCACCGCGACGAAAACCTTGACCATCTTCATGACACCGGGAGCGAGCTCATCGCCGCGGCGAAGTTTTTCGACCTTGTCGGCGAAGCGCTTGTCGAGACGCGACTTGGAGTCGTCGTATTGCTTGCGCAACCCCTCGATCTCGCTCATCGCCTTTTCGTTGCGCAATGCGATCTGCCACCACTGATGCTTGGCATTGGCGTCGAGCACGCTTTGCGTGATCTTTGTATCCGGCGCCATGCCCTTGGGCCCATGCGCAGCCGTCTTGTTGAGCAGAATCTCTGCCAGGCGCGAGAAAATGTTGCGCTCGAGAATCGCGAGCTCGTCGTCGCGGTCCTCGGCCAGTCGCTCCTCTTCCGCCTTTTCGATCGCCATCGCACGTTGGTCCTTGTCGACGCCGTGGCGGTTAAACACCCGCACTTCGACGACCGTGCCGGTGACGCCTGGCGGAACACGCAGCGACGTGTCGCGCACATCGGCGGCCTTTTCGCCGAAGATCGCGCGCAGAAGCTTTTCCTCCGGCGTCATCGGCGTTTCGCCCTTCGGCGTCACCTTACCCACCAGAATGTCGCCGGCGACGACTTCGGCACCGATATAGGTGATGCCGGCTTCGTCGAGGTTCTTGAGGTTTTCTTCACCGACGTTCGGGATGTCGCGGGTGATCTCCTCAGGACCCAGCTTTGTGTCGCGCGCCATCGTTTCGAATTCCTCGATGTGGATCGAGGTGAAGACGTCGTCGCGCACGATGCGCTCGGAGATGAGGATGGAATCCTCGAAGTTGTAGCCATTCCACGGCATGAATGCGACGAGCGCATTTTTGCCGAGCGCCAATTCGCCAAGCTGCGTCGACGGCCCGTCCGCGATGATGTCGCCCTTCTGGACCACGTCGCCCACCTTCACCAGCGGACGCTGGTTGATGCAGGTCGACGCGTTCGAGCGCTGGAACTTGCGCAGGCGATAGATGTCGATGCCCGGCTTGGTCGGATCGGTTTCCTCTGTCGCGCGAACGACGATACGCGTCGCGTCGACCTGATCGACGACACCGGTGCGGCGCGCACTGATGGCCGAGCCGGAATCACGTGCCACGACCTCTTCCATGCCGGTGCCGACGAGTGGCGCCTCGGGACGAAGCAACGGCACGGCCTGACGCTGCATGTTGGAACCCATGAGCGCGCGGTTGGCGTCGTCGTTCTCGAGGAATGGGACTAGTGCCGCTGCAACCGAAACAAGCTGCTTCGGCGAGACGTCGATGAATTCGATCTGGTCGGGCGTCGTCATCATGAAATTGCCGTGCTTGCGGCACGAGACAAGTTCATCCGTGATGCGGTTGCGACCATCGATCGTCGCATTGGCCTGGGCGATCGTGTACTTCGCCTCCTCCATTGCAGAGAGGTAAACGACCTCGTCCGTCAGGTGCTTGTTGATCACCTTGCGATACGGGCTTTCGATGAAGCCGTATTTGTTGACGCGCGCATAGGTCGCCAGCGAATTGATCAGGCCGATATTCGGTCCTTCCGGCGTCTCGATCGGACAGATGCGGCCGTAGTGCGTCGGATGCACGTCGCGCACTTCGAATCCGGCACGTTCGCGGGTCAAGCCGCCAGGTCCAAGCGCCGACATGCGCCGCTTGTGAGTCAGCTCGGACAGCGGATTCTGCTGATCCATGAACTGTGAAAGCTGTGAGGAGCCGAAGAATTCGCGCACTGCAGCCGCCACAGGCTTGGCATTGATCAGATCGTGCGGCATGACCGTGTCGATATCGACCGAGCTCATGCGTTCCTTGATCGCCCGTTCCATGCGCAACAGTCCGACGCGGAACTGGTTTTCCATCAGTTCGCCGACCGAACGCACGCGGCGATTGCCGAGATTGTCGATATCGTCGATTTCGCCGCGGCCGTCGCGCAGCTCCGCGAGCGCCTTCAGGATCGCCAGAATGTCTTCCTTGCGAAGAATGCGCGTCGTGTCCGGTGCATCGAGGCCAAGGCGCATGTTCATCTTCACGCGGCCGACACTTGAAAGGTCGTAGCGCTCACTGTCGAAGAACAGTTGGCCGAACAACGTCTCAGCCGTGTCGAGCGTCGGCGGTTCGCCTGGCCGCATGACGCGGTAGATGTCGATGAGCGCCTGTTCGCGGCTGTGGTTCTTGTCCACCGCCAGCGTGTTGCGGATATAGGCGCCCGTCGTCACGTTATCGACGTTGATGACGTCTATCTCGTGGAATCCGGCCTCTGCGAGCGTTGCAAGATTCTCTGCGTTCAACTCGTCTCCGGCTTCGACAAAGATCTCGCCGGTGTCGGGGTTGACCATGTCGAGTGCAGAGTAGCGGCCGATCAACTCGTCTTGGGCGAGCGAAACCTGCTTGACGCCGTCGTCGTGCCATTTGCGCAAGCCCCGAACCGTGATCTTGGACCCCGCTTCGGCCAATACCTCGCCGGTCTTGGCGTTCTTCCAGTCGGAATTGACTTTGGCATTGCGCATCCAACCTGGATCGACCGGCGTCGTCCACGAGCCGTCCTTCTGACGTTTGAAGGCGATCCTCGTATAGAAATAATCGAGGATTTCTTCCTGCGTCAGGCCAAGCGCATAAAGCAGTGTCGTCGCGGGCAGCTTGCGGCGACGGTCGATGCGGACATGGATGATGTCCTTGGCGTCGAATTCGAAGTCGAGCCACGAGCCGCGATAGGGAATGACGCGTGCGGCGAACAAGAGCTTGCCCGACGAGTGGGTCTTGCCTTTGTCATGGTCGAAGAAGACGCCCGGCGAGCGGTGCATCTGACTGACGATCACCCGCTCGGTGCCGTTGATGATGAAAGTCCCGTTCTCGGTCATGAACGGAACGTCGCCCATATAAACGTCTTGTTCCTTGATATCCTTGACCGACTTGGCACCGGTTTCCTGGTCAACATCGAACACGATGAGGCGCAGCGTCACCTTGAGCGGCGCGGCATAGGTCATGGAGCGCTGCTGGCACTCCTCGACGTCGTATTTGGGCTCTTCGAAGTGATAGTCGACATATTCCAGCAGCGACGACTCCGAAAAATCCTTGATCGGGAACACGTGGCTGAAAACCGTCTCCAGACCCTCATCGAGCCGGCCGCCCTCAGGCTTGTTGACCTGGAGGAATTGGTCGTACGAAGTCTTCTGGACTTCGATGAGGTTGGGCATCTTGGCGATTTCGACAATCTTGCCGAAAGTCTTGCGAAGCCTTTTGCGTCCGGTGAACGAGAGGGTCATTCTTGCGTCCTTTTCGCGGTCGTAACCAACCGCTTATTGGCCTGAGTAATCGCTAAACCAATGGCGAACACCACCGGCCCTTCGGCGGGCGAATCGCCGAAGGGGGTGGGGTGAACCAAATATGTATGCGGGGTGGGTTATTCAACCCTCCTCGCCTCCTTACTTCAGCTCGACCTTCGCGCCTGCGTCTTCGAGCTGCTTTTTGATCTTGGCCGCCTCGTCCTTGTTCACATCGGCCTTGACCTCTTTGGGAGCGCCCTCGACGAGGTCTTTCGCTTCCTTGAGGCCCAAACCGGTGATTGCACGGACTTCCTTGATCACGTTGATCTTCTTGTCGCCCGCCGCAGCCAAAATGACCGTAAATTCGGTCTTTTCGGCAGCCGGGGCAGCGGCGGCTCCGCCTGCGACCGGGCCAGCGGCCACGGCAACAGGAGCAGCAGCCGATACGCCCCACTTCTCTTCCAGGAGCTTCGCGAGATCCGCGGCTTCCAGGACAGTGAGGCTCGACAAGTCTTCCACAAGTTTTTCGATCTTCGACATTTCTTCCGTTCCTTAGGTTTCGAGTTTGAATGTTGAGTTGTCTTCCAGCTAAGCCGCTTCCTTCTTGGAATACGCGCTGATGACGCGGGCAAGTTGACCGGCGGGGGCTTGCACCACCCCGGCGATCTTCGTGGCGGGCGCCACGAGCAGCCCCACGATCTTGCCCCTCAGCTCATCGAGCGACGGCAAGGTCGCGAGGGCTTTGACGCCGTTCACGTCCAATGTCGTCGTTCCGACCGAACCGCCGAGGATCACGAGTTTGTCGTTGTCCTTGGCGTAGGCGACCGCAACCTTCGATGCCGCGACGGGGTCGTTGCTGTAGGCAATTCCCGTCGGGCCTTTGAAGAGATGCGAAATGCCCTCAACAGCCGTTCCCTGGAGCGCGCGTACCGCCAGACGGTTCTTTGCCACCTTGAACGATGCCCCAGCCGCGCGCATGCGCGACCGAAGATCGCCCATCTGGGCAACCGTCATGCCGGTGTAGTGGGCGACAACCAGGGAGCCGGCATTCGCGAAGACACCTTTCAGGTCTTCGACGACTTCCGCCTTCGCTGCTTTGTCCACTATGCTCTCCTTCTTGATGGCCTACCGCTTCGCTACTTGAGGCCGTAGGTCATCATCAACCGGTGATCCGTGACGATCCGGAACACCGCCCTGTGACACATAACTCTGTCCCAGGGTTCAAACCCGAAATGCGGAAATTACTTTCCGAATTCCGATTTTTTCCCTGTCTGCACCGGAAACGTTTAAGTCCTTACGGACTCCGGTGGTCTCGGACAGTTCCGGCGATCGTCCGCCGGAATTACTGATCGTCATCCTTCTCAGGATGAGGAATTCTTTAGGCCTCCACAGATGCAGCGCCGACGCTGCCGAGCGCGACCTTCACGCCCGGTCCCATCGTCGAAGACAAAGAAATCTTCTTCATGTAGACGCCCTTGGCACCTTGCGGCTTTGCTTTCATCACACTGTCGATAAACGATTTCACATTCTGAACGATTGCGTCTTCGGTGAAACTGGCTTTGCCGACGCCAGCCTGAACGATACCGGCCTTCTCGACGCGGAATTCGACGGCGCCGCCCTTTGCATCTTTGATTGCGTTCGTGACGTCCATCGTCACGGTGCCGACCTTTGGGTTCGGCATCAGGTTGCGCGGTCCGAGCACCTTTCCGAGCCGGCCGACGATGCCCATCATGTCGGGCGTGGCGATGCAGCGGTCGAAATTGATTTCGCCCTTGTTGACTTGTTCTGCGAGATCTTCGGCTCCGACAATGTCGGCGCCCGCCTTCTTCGCCTCTTCGGCCTTCGCCCCCTTGGCGAATACGGCGACCCGCAGCTTGCGGCCTGTGCCGTTGGGCAGCGAGGACACACCGCGCACCATCTGGTCGGCATGGCGCGGATCGACGCCGAGATTGATGGAAAGCTCGATCGTCTCATCGAACTTGGACGTCGCACGCGACTTCACGAGCTTCACCGCCTCCTCAACCGGATACGACTTCGTCGTGTCGATACCCTCGGCGTTTTTCTTGTTGCGCTTTGAAAGAGCCATGGCGGTTACCCCTTCACCTCGATGCCCATCGAACGTGCAGAACCTTCGATGATGAGCATCGCATTCTCGATGTCGTTGGCGTTGAGATCCTTCATCTTCGCCTGCGCGATTTGACGAACCTGCGCCTTCGTCACCGAGCCTGCGGAGTTGAGGCCGGGAGATTTCGAACCCGATTGCAATTTTGCAGCCTTCTTCAGGAAGAACGACGCGGGCGCCGTCTTCATCTCGAATGTAAAGGACTTGTCCGAGAAGACGGTGATCGTCACCGGAATCGGCATGCCTTTTTCCTGGTCCTGCGTCTTGGCATTGAACGCCTTGCAGAACTCCATGATGTTCAAGCCGCGTTGACCCAATGCTGGACCGATCGGGGGCGACGGATTGGCCGACCCTGCTGGCACCTGCAATTTGACGTAACCCGTAATCTTCTTCGCCACTCTAAGCCGCCTCCTTAGCGGTTTGCGGTGCAAGCGGACCTGGCAGGTCCTCCCGCGATTTCCAAATCAGACCTTTTCAACCTGTGTAAATTCCAACTCCACCGGCGTCGCGCGTCCAAAGATCGAAACGGCCACCTTTACACGACTGCGCCCCTCATCGACTTCCTCGACCGTGCCCGTGAACGATGTGAATGGACCGTCCGCCACACGCACCTGTTCGCCGATCTCGAACGTGATCGAAGACTTGGGATGTTCTGCACCTTCGGTGACCTGATTGAGGATACGATCGACTTCACCTTGGCGCAGCGGCATCGGTTTGTTGTTCTGGCCGAGAAAACCGGTGACCTTCGCGACGTTCTTCACCAGGTGATAGCACTCGTCCGTCAATTTGGCGTGTAGCAGGACGTAGCCTGGAAGAAACTTACGCTCCGCATTGACCTTCTGGCCGCGGCGGACCTCGATCACTTCCTCGGTCGGCACGATCACGTCGACAACTTCTTCGTCGAGACCCTGGATCTTGGCTTGGCGCTTGATTTCCTCAGCCACCTTCTTCTCGAAATTCGAGTAAGTGTGGACGATGTACCACTTGGCGTCGGCGTTCGTTTTCGTTCCAGCTTCGCTCATCGTTCTAGCCCGCAGCCCCGATCAAAAGCCGTTCGCCGTATGCGAGCAGCGCATCGACCCCGAAGAAGAACACCATCGTCAGTCCGACCATGATGAAAACCATGGTCGAGGTCAGCCATGTTTCCTTCCAACTCGGCCATGTGACCTTCGATATTTCGCGTCGGACCTCACCGAAGAATTGCAGCGGGCTTGCGCGACGACGCGTGGGCGCCGGCAATTCCTTGCCTGCTCCTTCTGCCGTTTTTTTTGTCGCTTCAGCCATCGTACTTCTTCTTCGCTATCAACTGGCAGGAGTGGAGGGACTCGAACCCACGGCCCTCGGTTTTGGAGACCGATGCTCTACCAACTGAGCTACACTCCTAAAAACCTCTCATGCCTGCTCGGCACGCTCAGTCTTCCCTATTTCAAGATTTTTGCGACGACGCCGGACCCGACGGTACGGCCACCTTCGCGGATGGCGAAGCGCAGCTTCTCCTCCATGGCGATGGGCACGATCA
>Ga0207674_10004461_pt1 | contig 16824 bp, 18 predicted proteins | sample KBSCornC72_FD_184303 | JGI IMG/M metagenome (GOLD analysis project Ga0207674, IMG submission 184303) | Corn rhizosphere microbial communities from Kellogg Biological Station, Michigan, USA - KBS Corn C7-2 (SPAdes) (version 2) | ecosystem: Host-associated > Plants > Roots > Rhizosphere > Soil ... | reverse complement strand
CGCGCAAGGCCAGGTCGGCGGCGACGGCGTGTTCGTCGCGCGCGAGGTGCTCGCGAAGCACGACGAGAACTACATGCCGCCCGAGGCAAGCGCCGCGCTGAAGCGCGCGGCTGCGGCCGACAGCCGCGGGGCGCAACGATGATCCCCGAGCTCGGCCAGATCGCGCTGCTGCTCGCGCTCGCCGCGGCAGTGATCCAGGGCACGCTGCCGCTCATCGGCGCGGCCCGCGAACGCGCCGACTGGATGGCGCTCGCGCGTCCGGCCGCTCAGGCCCAGGCGGTGCTGGTCGCGCTCGCGTTCGTCTGTCTCACGAGCGGCTTCGTGCGCAACGACTTCTCGATCCTCTATGTCGCCGAGCACTCGAACACCAGCCTGCCACTCGCCTACCGGATCGCCGGCGTCTGGGGCGGCCACGAAGGCTCGCTGCTGCTGTGGCTCGTGATGCTGTGCGGCTGGATGCTCGCGCTGGCGCGCTTCAGCCGCTCGATCCCGGCCCCGGTGGTCGCGCGCATCCTCGCGGTGATGGGGCTGATCGGCGCGGGCTTCCTGTTGTTCATGCTCACCACCTCGAACCCGTTCGAGCGCATCGTGCCGGTGCCGCCGAACGGCAACGACCTGAACCCCTTGCTGCAGGACCCGGGCATGGTGGTGCACCCGCCGATGCTGTACATGGGCTATGTCGGCTTCTCGGTCGCGTTTTCGTTCGCGATCGCGGCGCTGCTCGGCGGCGAGCTCTCGGCGCAATGGGCGCGCTGGATGCGGCCCTGGACCACCGCCGCCTGGTCGTTCCTCACGCTGGGCATCATGCTGGGCAGCCTGTGGGCCTACTACGTGCTCGGCTGGGGCGGCTGGTGGTTCTGGGACCCGGTCGAGAACGCGTCGTTCATGCCCTGGCTGGCCGGCACCGCGCTGATCCATTCGCTCGCGGTGACCGAGAAGCGCGGCGCGTTCAAGAGCTGGACGGTGCTGCTCGCGATCGTCGCGTTCTCGCTGTCGCTGCTCGGCACCTTCATCGTTCGCTCGGGCGTGCTGTCGTCGGTGCACGCGTTCGCGACCGATCCGAAGCGCGGCCTCTTCATCCTCGCGTTTCTCGTCATCGTGATCGGCGGCTCGCTGCTGCTGTACGCGTGGCGCGCACCGAAGGTCGGGCTCGGGGCGCGCTTCGAGATGGTGTCGCGCGAGTCGATGCTGCTCGTCAACAACGTGCTGTTCGTCGTCGCGATGCTGTCGGTGCTGCTGGGCACGCTGTACCCGCTGCTGCTCGACGCGCTCGGTCTCGGCAAGATCTCGGTCGGCCCGCCCTACTTCGACACGGTGTTCCTGCCGCTGATGGCGCCGGTGCTGTTCCTGCTCGGCATCGGCCCGCTCGCGCGCTGGAAGCAGTCCGAGCTGCCGGCGCTCGCGAAGCGGCTGCGCTGGGCGGCCGGGGTCGCGTTCGCCGCGGTGCTCGCCACCGCACTGCTCGCCGGCCGGATCACGCTCGGCGCGGGCTTCGGCGTGCTGATGAGCGCCTGGATCGTCGCGTCGATCGCGACCGACCTCGCCTACCGGCTGCGGCCGATCGGCCCGGCGCCGGTCAGCCTGTGGACGCGCATCCAGACCTTGCCGCGCCCGCTGCTGGGCATGATGCTCGCGCACATCGGCGTCGCCGCGTTCGCGTTCGGCGTCAGCATGGTGCGCAGCTACGAGGTCGAGCGCGACGTCAGGATGCAGATCGGCGACACGACCGAGGTCGCCGGCTACGTGTTCACGCTGCGCGGGCTGCGCAACGTCAAGGGACCGAACTACGACGCGGTGCAGGCTGTCGTCGACGTGCGCCTGAACGGCACGCCGGTCGCGCTGATGCACCCGGAGAAGCGCAACTACCGCGTGCAGGGCACCGCGCTGACCGACGCCGCGATCGACCGCAACCTCGCGCGCGACCTCTACGTCTCGCTCGGCGAGCCGGTCGACGGCGGCGCGTGGATCGTGCGCGTCTACGTGAAGCCGTTCGTCGACTGGATCTGGGGCGGCTGCCTGCTGATGGCGCTCGGCGGCGCGCTCGCCGCAAGCGACCGACGCTATCGCGCCAAGCATCCGCGCGATGCCGCAGCGCCGATCGACGACCTGACCGCGACGACAACCGGCACGCGCCCGCTGGAGGCCGGCGCATGAAACGCTGGCACCTGATCGCCCCGCTCGTGCTGTTCGTGCTGCTCGCGGCATTCCTGTGGCGCGGGCTGCGGCTCGACCCGCGCGAGCTGCCGTCGCCGTTGGTCGACAAGCCGGCGCCGGCGTTCTCGCTGACGCGGCTCGACGACGCGTCGCGCACGATCCGCCGCGACGACATGCTCGGCAAGGTCTGGATGCTCAACGTCTGGGCCTCGTGGTGCGAGGCCTGCCGCACCGAACATCCGACGCTGGTGGGCTTTGCGAAGACCGGCACGGTGACCATCGTCGGCCTGAACTACAAGGACACCCGCCCCGAGGGCCTGGGCTGGCTCGCGCGCTTCGGCGACCCCTATGCGATGTCGCTGTTCGACGAGAAGGGCCGGGTCGGCATCGACTTCGGCGTCTACGGCGTGCCCGAGACCTTCGTGATCGACAAGCAGGGCGTCGTGCGCTTCAAGCTGATCGGGCCGCTGACGCCGGAGCTGATCGCGACGAAGATCCAGCCGCTGCTGAAGAGTCTCGGCGATGCGTAGGCTGCTCATCGCGCTGATCGCCTGCCTGCTCGCCGCACGTGTCGGCGCGAACGAAGCCGCGCCCGCCAGCGCCGACCCCGCGCTCGAGGCGCGCGTGATGCAGATCGCCGCCGAACTCCGCTGCCTGGTGTGCCAGAACCAGACGCTCGCCGACTCGAATGCGGGCCTCGCGCTCGACCTGCGCGAGCAGATGCGCACGATGCTGCGCGAAGGGGCGGACGCCGCGCAGGTGCGCCGTTTCATGACCGACCGCTACGGCGACTTCGTGCTGTACCGCCCGCCGCTGAAGGCGACGACGCTCGCGCTGTGGTTCGGCCCGCTCGCGCTGCTGATCGGCGGGATCGGCGTGCTGTGGGCCGTGCTGCGCCGGCGCAACCGGCTCGGCGCCGAGCACTTCGAACCCGAGGTGATCGATACCACCAACGAAGGAGTGACGACATGACGCCGTTCGTGCTGCTCGCATTCGTGATGGTCGCTTCGACGGCCGCGTGGTTGACGCATCCGCTCTGGCGGCCGGTGCTCGCGGCGCGCCGCGCCGGCGGAGGCATCGTGCAGCTGCCGCGTGCAACGCTCGTGCTGGGCGCGGGCCTGGCGCTGTTCGTCGCGGTGGTTGCCGTCGGCGGCTATGCATGGCTGGGCGCTTCCCGGCACGTCGGCGTGGCACCCGACGCGGGCAGCGAGGCCGCCGAGAGTTCGGTCGCGGCCGCGCCCGTGAACGCCGCGAGCGCCGATGCGCTCGCGCAGGCCGAAGCGCGGATCTCCGGCATGGTCGACCGGCTCGCCGAGCGCCTGAAGAACCGTCCCGACGACGCCGAAGGCTGGCAGATGCTCGGCCGTTCATACGCGACGCTGGGCAAGCATGGCCAGGCGATCGGCGCCTACGAAACCGCGTTGAAGCTGCGGCCCGACGAGCCGACCTTGCTCGCCGAGCTGGCGTTCTCGGCCGCGATCACGAACCGGCGCATCGGTGGGGCCGACTCGACGCAGCTGCTGCAGCGCGCGCTCAAGCTCGATCCGCGCAATCCGAAGGCGCTCGCGCTGGCCGGCACCTTGTCGCTCGAGCGCAAGGACTATCAGGGCGCCGTTCAATACTGGGAGCAGCTCGCGCGCAACGAGCCGGCGGACAGCCCGCTCGCCAAGCAGATTCAGGCCAGCATCGCCCAGGCCCGCCAGCTCGCCGGCTCGCAGTCGGCACTGATGCCGGCGGTCGACGATGCGCTCGCGTCGCTCCCGGCCTCGGCAACGCCGGCGCACGCGGCAGCCCCGGGCACGGTGAGCGGCACCGTGACGCTCGCGCCGGCGCTGCAAGGCCGCGTCGCGCCGGACGATACGGTGTTCGTGTTCGCACGCGCGATGAATGGATCGCGCATGCCGCTCGCCGTGCTGCGCAAGCAGGTCAAGGATCTGCCGCTGCGCTTCACGCTGGACGACAGCCTCGCGATGTCGCCGACCGCCAAGCTCTCGGGCGCGGCGAACGTCGTCGTCGGCGCACGCGTCTCGAGGAGCGGCAAGGCCGGCGCGCAGGAGGGCGACCTGCAGGGCCAGCTGCCGGCCGTCGCGCTCGGCACCGCGAACCTGAAGCTCGAGATCGGCGAAGTCGTCAAGAGCCGCTGAGCCGCTGCGATGAAGCGGGCGAATCTTCGCGTTACAGCGTGAAGTTCGCAAGGCTGCTACGGTGGCCCCCGAACTGCGCCGAGCGTCGTCGTTCTTGCCGACGCTCTGGCCAGCTCTCTTTGAGCCATGGAGCCCTTTCGTCGAATCCTTGTCATCACGCCTGCGCAGCTCGGCGATGTTCTGCTGTGCACCCCGCTGATCCGCGCGGCACGCCGACGCTGGCCGACTGCGCGCATCGACGTGCTGGGATTTGCGCGCACGCTCGAGCTGCTGCACGGGAACCCCGACGTCGACGAGCTGATCGAGATCCCTGCCGCGAGCGGCCGGCCCGCTCAACTGCTGCAGGCATGGAAACTGCGCAAGCGCTATGACCTCGCGCTGGTGACTCGCACCGGGGATCGATCGCATCTCTACGGCATCGTCTGCGCGCATACCCGCAGCGCACTGCTGCCCGCCCATGGACCCGGCAGCTTCTGGAAGCGGCGGATGGCCCAGCACGGCATCGCGCCGATGCCCTCCGCGCACCAGGTGCTGCAGAAGCTGCAGCTGCTCGGGCCGTGGGTCGATCCGCCGACAACGGTATCGCTGGTACCGCCGCCGGCGGCGGCGCTGCCACCCGCCATCGAGCAACGCATCGCGCATCCCTGCGTCGCGGTCCACGTGCCGTCGATGTGGCACTACAAGCAGTGGCCTCTGGAACACTTTCGCCGGGTCGTGGATGCTCTGCTGGCCGACGACGTCCAGGTGATCCTGACCGGCTCCGGTTCGAGCAACGATCAGTCGCAGATCGGGCGGCTGCGAGGCGGCGACACCCTGCCCGGGTTGCTCGACGTGTCGGGCCAGCTCACGATGCCGCAGCTGCGCACGCTGCTCGAACGTGTCGACGCCTACATGGGACCTGACACCTCGGTCACCCACCTGGCGGCTGCGGTTGGCGTTCCGATCGTCACCGTGTTCGGGCCGACCAGTCCGCAGGACTTCGGGCCCTGGCCGCGGAATCACCCGACGGTGCAGCCGTGGCTGCGGCGCGCGGACCGCCAGCAGATCGGCAACATCGTCGTGCTGCAGGGGCCCGACCTGCCCGATCGAGCCTGCGTTCCCTGCAACCGCATGGGCTGCGGCAATCATCACGCCAGCCCGAGCCACTGCCTGGAAATGCTGGAGCCCCAGCGCGTCCTCGCGGAGCTGAGCGTGATGCTGCAACGGCACAGGCGGCCCGATCCGCCGCCTCGCGCAGCGCTGAGCACGCGCCGACCGGCTTCACGCCCCGAAGCTCAGTGCGCCGCCGGGCAATGACTTGCCGAGCGCGCTGGTCAGTGCGGTCCAGTGCATCGTTTCATCGGCGGCGAGCCGACCGGCCACCTTCGACAGCGCGCCGTCGGTGAAGGCCGGGATCACCGACAGGTAGGCATTGCTTGCGGCGAGCTCGAGGCGCGCGGCGAGCATCAGCACGTCGAGCTGGGTCTTCAACGTGTCGGCCTTGAGGTCTTTTGCGTAGTCGCCGACCGCGCGTTCCGCAACAGGTGTTCCGCCGAGCTTCTGGATCGTCGCGATCAGCGCATCTCGGTGGGCCTTGTGATGCGACTGGAACAGCACGGCGACGTCGAGCACCGGCTTTTGCAGCAGGCCGCTGCCGGCACCGAGCTGATACGCATTGATCGCTTCGTGCTCGAGCGTGAGCGCGATGTTGAGGATGCCGCTGTCCTTCGCCGGGTCCATGGTGGCTGCCTGCGCCAGGCCGGTCGCTCCGCCGAGCAGTGCGACTGCGCCCGCGGACAGGGTGAATGCGCTGGCGCCGATGAACGAGCGACGGCCCGCCGGCGCGTTGCTGGAACGATTGCTGAAGGTCATGAATTTCTCCTGGTCGATGGTCGAGGGATCGGTGGGCGCCGCGGCGGATCTCGAGGCCGCACGGTCACCCAGGGTCCTCGTACGGCCAGGCATCGCAATTGGATGCATGGCCTGGGATGCAGGCCTGGATTGCATGCCCGGCTCGATCGGCAGTGCGGGTAGATACTCCGCCCACGATGAGCGCCACCCCCGCGGTCTGGAATTGCCCGAGCTGCCGCAAGCCGGTCGACACGCCCTTCTGCCCGACCTGTGGAGAGCGCCCGGTCCGTCCGCTCGACCTCAGCGCGAAGGGCATCGCGGCCCAGGCGCTGAAGACCGTCGGCGGCCTCGACGGGCGTGTGCTGCGCAGCCTGCGCGAGCTGCTGATGCGGCCGGGCGCGTTGACGGTCGCGTATCAGGAGGGCCGCCGCAAGCCGTTGGTCGGGCCGTTCCAGCTGTTCCTGCTGACCAACGTCGTGTTTTTCCTGGCGCAGTCGCTCACGCACACGAAGATCTTTTCCTCGCCGCTCGATTCGCATCTGCATCACCAGGACTGGAGCGCACTCGCGCAACAGCTCGTCGCGCAACGCCTGGCGGCGACCCACGGCACGCTCGAGCGGCTGACGCCGCTGTTCGACCAGGCCGTGGTGTTGAATGCCAAGTCGCTGGTGGTGCTGATGGTGTTCCCGTTCGCGCTGCTGCTGCCGCTGCTCTTCCGCAGCAGCCGACGACCGTTCGCGGTGAACGTCGTGTTCTCGCTGCATCTTTACGCGTTCTTGCTGCTGCTGTTCTGCGCGGCGCTCGGCATCGTCGCGATCGACCGCTGGTTCGGTGGTGCGGGGCTGGACGCGGCCTGGATGGACAACACGCTGACGGCCGTGAACCTGCTCGCCTGCGCGGCCTATGTGTTTGTCGCGAGCGGGCGCGTCTATGGCGGCGGCACGGCCGGGCGCCTGGTCAAGGCGCTGGTGCTCGGCGGGGCCGTCGGTGCAATCGTGCTCGGCTACCGCTTCGCCGTGTTCGTGATCACGCTGTACACGATCTGAACACCAGCATCAGGTTGTTCGCCGGCATCGCGACACGCTGCTCGAAGCTCAGCCCGACCGCATCGGCTTCGGCGACGACCGACGAAAGCCGCCGAAGCCCCCACTGCGGATTGCGCGCGCTCAGGCTCGCGTCGAACGCCGCGTTGCTCGGCGCGGTCAGTTCACCGTCGACGATGAACGGGCCGTAGATCGCGAGCACCCCGCCCGAGACGAGCCGTTGGGCAACGCCCTTCATCAGCGCTGCGCAGGTGGCCCAGGGCGAGATGTGCAGCATGTTGGCGCAGTAGGCGGCGTCGAAGGTCGCGAGCGCGGCGGGCCACGGTTGCAGCACGTCCAGATGCACGGGCGCCGCGACGTTGGGCATTGCGGCGCAGCGTGCTGCGATGCCCGGCAGCGAGAGCGCATCGGCATCGGTCGGCTGCCATTGCCAGCCGGGCCGCGCGCTGCCAAAGTGCTGGGCGTGCTGGCCGGTGCCGCTCGCGATCTCGAGCACGCGGCATCGCTCGGGCAGCAGCCCGACCAGCACCGCGAGGATGGGATCCCGGTTGCGCTCGGCGGCCGGGCTGTGCGGCAGGGTGTCGTCGGTCATCGCTTGCGGGCCCCGGTCACGCCGTACTGCACTTCCTGACCGTGTCCCAGGTGCGCGTGGTGATGTCGGTGCCGAAGGTCTTCTCGATCAACCCCATGAACACCGGCCCCTTCTCGCCCGGCACGTAGGCCGAGAACACCTCGCGGCCGGCCACGCTCAAGATGCCGTCGCCGTCGGACAGGATAGGAAGCTCGAGCCTGGTTTCTTTCGCCTCGCGCAGGAAGCTGATGACGCGCTTCGCATGGGGCGGCAATGCGAAGGGCGCGAACGGATCCGACTCGAGCAGCGCACGCAGCGCTTCCGTCTTGCGCATGATGGTGTAGAAGCTGCGTCCGAGCGCGGCCTGCATCGCCGACTCGGCCCGTCGCTCGAGCACAGCCTCCGGGGCCGAGCGCGCGTCGAACACCACATTGCCGCTCGACAGCAGCGTCTTCACGTTGGTGAAGCCCGCGCTCTCGAAGCAGCGCTTCAGCTCGGGCATCTTCGCGTTCATGGGGCTGACCCCGCGGAGGAAGGCGACGTAACGAGGCATGGCGGGCGCTGGTGGATGGTGCGTCAGGCAGTGCGCCGGTACAGCGCCAGGGAACCCGCCAGCGCAAGCAACGCACCGCCGCAGACGCGGTCGAGCCAACGAACACCGTTGGCTCGAAGCACGCGGATCGCTTGTGCGCCGGCCGACGCATAGGCCAGCATCACCGCGAAGTCGATCGCCGCGAACGTGAGCGCAAGGGCCGCGTACTGCGGCAGCTGCGGCTCAGACGGAACGATGAACTGCGGCAGGAATGCCGTGAAGAACAGATAGCCCTTGGGGTTGGTCACCGCGACGAAGAAACTGCGCAGGAAGATCCCCCGCCCCGTCGGCCGCTTCGGCGTCGATGCCCCATCGGGAATCGACAAGCTTGCGTTCGAGCGAAGCAGTCGGACACCCAGGTATGCGAGATAGGCGACGCCCACCCATTTGACGACCGAGAACCAGAACTCGGAGGCCGCAAGCAGCGCGCCCAGACCGAGAGCGACCGCCGACATGAGGACGAAGTCGGACAGAACCGCGCCCACCATTCCGGGCAGCGACGCCCTGAGTCCGAAGCGCGAGCCGTTCGTGAGCGCGAGCAGCACGGTGGGGCCTGGCGTGGCAATGCCGATGAATGCGACGAGAGCGAAGACGAGCAGCGTTTGGGTCATGGGCGGCGAGTGTGGGGCGGGCTCCTTCGGTTGAAGGAGGTCCCAGAGATTGCCACAAGTCCCGGAACACCCACTAGACCTTCTTGCCGACTCCGCCGATCACGATCATTGCGACGGCCAGACCGCCGACGACACCGGACACCGATCCGACGGTTCGCATGAGCTCGACCGGATTGTTCGACCTCGATGCGATGGACAGCATGAAGAGAAAGAACGCAATGGCCATGACGAACAAGGCCGAGCCGGTCATGACAACTCTCAGGTTCTTGCGCCGCATATTGCAACTCCTTCCAGGGTCTGTGGGAGGCGCCAGTTTCATGCGCGCTCGTACCGCCTGTGCGTCCAGGGGTGGTCGAGTTGTTTCGTTTGTTCGCCCTGCGCAAGAGCGCCGCTCGGCGTCGTGGCGCCCGCCAGCGCGATGCAATATTTACCGCAAGTCCTTCTTCGCACAGCCACTGCGCGGCTGCCCCACGAACCGGTTCCCAGGAACGCGGCTTGCCGGCTGACTGGAATCAGGCCATGCATGCAACGAGCTGATCCCGAGGCATCGGCGGTGCGTCGGGATCCTGTGCCGACCACCACGCCAACAGGAGATTTGCCATGAAAGTCCGTGAAGCGATGACCAGCGATGTGAGCTTGACCAGCCCCACCCAGAGCATTCGCGAAGCTGCTCGGCTGATGGCCGAGCAGGACATCGGTGCGCTGCCCGTCGGCGAGAACGATCGCCTGATCGGCATGGTCACCGACCGCGACATTGCCGTGCGTGCCGTGGCCAAGGGACTGGGACCCGACACGAAGATCCGCGACGTGATGTCGCAAGAAGTGATGTACTGCTTCGATGACGAGGACCTGGAAGATGCGGCCCTCAACATGGGCGGCGTCAAGGTGCGTCGGCTTCCGGTGCTGAACCGCGACAAGCGCCTGGTCGGCATCATCGCGATCAGCGATCTGGCGCAACGCGAGGACGCGAAGACGATGGGCCAGGCGGTGGCGGACATCTCGACACCGGGTGGCGCGCATTCGCAAGCGACCCACTGAGCGTGGCAAAGGAGGGACGAATCATGACGCTGAACCCGCTGATGGTTCGCTACATCGTGAACGACGTCGAGGCGGCGGTCGGGTTCTACACCCAGCATCTGGCGTTTCGCGTCGCCGCCCAGTCGGGCCCCTACTTCGCGCTCCTCGAGCGGCAGAATCTGCAACTCGTGCTGAGCCCACCCAAGGGGCCCGGCGGGGGCTCGCAACCGATGCCGGACGGCCGCAGACCCGAACCGGGCGGATGGAACCGGATCGTGGTGCAAAGCCGCGACCTGGAAGGCGATGTCGACGTCCTGAGGAAAGCCGGCGTCAGGTTTCGCAACGACATCGTCGCCGGGCCGGGCGGGCGGCAGATCCTGCTCGAGGACCCGTCCGGCAATCTGGTGGAGCTCTTCGAGCCTGCGCCTGACTAGGCCCCGGATTGCAGCTGCTTGCTGAGCACCACGCTTCGATAGACCTTGCCTGACCACTGAACCCAGCCGACGTGGCGGTAGCCGAGCCTCGAGTACAACTCGATCAGATGGGTGGCTTGCTCCGCCGTGTCCATGGCCAGTTCACGAAAGCCGTTTTCAAGTGCCCACGACTCGGCTTTCGCGAGAAGCATCCGACCGATGCCCAAGCTCTGGCGCTCCGGTTCGACCGCGAACTGGTGTGCGGCGGCGACCCCTGGCCGGGTGAAGTACTCGCACTCGTTCTTCGCGTAGGTCGGTTGAACGACGATTGTTCCGACGAGGGTGTTTGCAAGAGTCGCCACGTAGCACGTGCCGCCGCGAATGCGCTTGGCGGTGACTTCCGCGGTTTGATCGACTGCGGTGTAGTTCAGGCCCAATTTCCCCAGGCGGGCGTAGGCCCGGTGAAGAAGGCTGGTCAGCTCGTCGATTGAATCGGATTCGCGGAAGAGGCGGACTTGCGGCATGAGGTGCAGTGCTGTGTCAGCTGTTTGACGGGCAGGGTGAAAAGGCCATGCGCGACCACTCGACGCCTGCGAGGCGATTTTGCAGCAAGGTGGATTGCGTGCGCGTGCTCAAGACCGTCTGCAGGCCATGACTTCGCGCAAGCCGCGTCGTCTCCTCCGCCGTGACCTCGAACATCCGCCGTCCGCTCGGAATCGGCCCGTGCCGCAGCGACATCAGGATCACGCCGTTCTCTGCAAGCAGGGAGACGACGTTCGGCATGGCAAGCCGGCGCTCCTGCTCGTTCAGATGCATCCACACTGCCGAAAGACAGATCAGATCGAAGCGCTGCATTCTGCGCCTCGTCACCTCGAGGCCAGGCAGACAGTCGTCGACCCATTCGATCAGCGGTGAAGGATGCAATGCCATTCCCGCCTGTCGAAACTCCCCGGTCGGCTCGACAGCCACGACGCTGTGGCCCTCACCCGCAAACCACGATGCATCGGCTCCCGTGCCGGCCCCGATGTCCAGAACGCGGCAAGGACGCGTCGGAAGCAGATGCAGAACAGCCTGGTGCTTCTCGATGAACGGAACGCTCTCGTATTGCTCGACGAGTTCCGCTGCCTGTTCGGCGTAGCCCTCGGTGCCGGGGATCACTGCCTGCTCCTGTCTCACCACCTTGGCGCGATGCGTTCGCCCGGCAGGATGTCGTACGGATCTGCCCAGCCGGGTATCGCACGAACCCGCTCGAGCCAGGCACCGATGTTCGGGAACCGGCTCGCGACCTCGTAGCCGCTCTCCTCGACGGGATAGAAGAGATAGCCGCACAGCGAGATGTCGGCGATCGTCGCGGCGGTGCCTACCATGAACTCTCTGCCGGCCAGGTGCTTGTCGACGATGCCGAATGCGTTGTCCAGCCGCGCGCGAAGCCAGGCCATGACGGCCGGGTCCGGCTCGGTGGGGCCGAACGCCTTCGTGAAGCGATAGCTCGCGAAGTAGCTCGTGAACTTGTGGTTGTCGAAGAGGAGCCAGCGAAGCACCTCCAGCTTTTCGTCTTCAGACCGACCGCCGAACGCACCGTGCCTGGAAGACAAGTGGGTGAGGATGGCGCCGGACTGCGTGAAGCGACGATCACCATCGTCGAGTACGGGCACCTCGCCCATCTCGTTCGTGCCCTCGCGCCACTCGCCCGTGCGGGTGACGCCGTTCATGAAGTCGACGAACCGGGGCTCCCAGGGCTGGTTCAGAGCGCGCAGCAGGAAGGCGACCTTGAACGTGTTTCCGGACTGGCAGAAGCCGTGGAGTTTGTACATGGCGATACGGTCACTTCAGCTCGATCTCGACGAATGCGAACTCGAACGCGTTTGCGTTGATGACGTTGTGGGCGACCCCGGCGGACCGGGCATAGGACGCGCCAACGGTGAGTTGAACATCGCGCACGCCCGTTGGCTCTTCAAGGCGCAGCGTCCCGTTCGCGAGAGGAACGACGACATAGTCGTGGGCATGCACGTGATAGCCGGTTTCGGCTCCCGGCGCGAACCGCCATTGCGTGACGATGACTCGATCGGTTTCGACCTGGACCGTGGGCGTTGCGTTCATGATGCGAAGGGGTTCGGCAAGTGGAGAGGATCTGGTGGCCGGGAGTTGCACTGGTGCAAGGGGCGTGAGTGCGAGTTTGTCACGCCTGCCTTCACGAGGCACGAGCGGCACCGTGAGCACCTTCAGCGTCCGGCATCTTGCCCGCACCGATTTCGCGGCGACGGCGACCACCACGTCGATCGGACTGAACGACCGCTGCGAAATCAGTGTGAGACGACCGCGATGCCCTTGAACTGCCCCGCCTCGCCAGCGCGCGCCGGCTTCGCGTAGCGCTGCGGCGCAAAGCGGTGCAGCAGCTCGGCTTCGCGCGCGTTCGCGAGCGCGAGGTTCGCGAGCTTCACGTGGCCGAACCCTCGAACGCTCAACGGCAGCGCCGCGATCTGGCGCGCCGTCTCGGCGTTGTCGGCGCTGAGCGAATCGAGCAGCTCGCCGACACGCCGCTCGAAGCGTTCGATCAGCGCGCGCTCGGTGCGTCGCTCTTCGGTGTGGCCGAACAGGTCGAACATGCTGCCGCGCAATGCCTTGCCTTTCGCGAGCCAGCGCATCGCCGTCATCATCCACTCGCCGAGCACGATCTTGCGTGGCGGCTGGCCGTTCCTGGGCCGCGACAGCAGCGGCGGGGCCATGTGGAATTCGAGCCGCACGTCGCCTTCGAACTGGTCTTCGAGCTGGTGTCGAAAGCGCCCGTCGGTGAACAGCCGTGCCACTTCGTATTCGTCCTTGTAGCTCATCAGCTTCAACAGGCTGGTCGCCACGGCGCGGGTCAGCGGCAACGCCGGGTCGCTTGCCGGCATGGCCTGCTCGTGTGCACGAACCCGCTGCACCAGTGCGTCGAAGCGGTCGGCCCAGGCGGCGTTCTGGTAGCCGCTCAGGTGAGTCTTGGCGCGATCGATCAGCGCATCGATCGTTTCCGCCTCGGTGTGCTCGCTCGGCGCGTCGCGCAGGCGTTCGAGCGCTGCCGGGTCGGCGGCGGCGAGCCGGCCGAGCGAGAACGCGAGCAGGTTGGTCTCGACCGCCACGCCATTCAGGCGGATCGCCTGCTGCATCGCGGCAAGGCCGACCGGCACGAAGCCGTGCTGCCACGCGTAGCCCATCGCGAGCACGTTGGCCGTGACGGTGTCGCCGAGATAGTCTTCGGCGAGGGTCTGCGCATCGAAGGTCGCCACCTGCGCGTCGCCGGCCACGAAGCGCATCTTCTCGAGCAGTGCGTCGCTCATCAGCTCGGCGTCCGGGTTGCGCAGCGATTCGGCCACCGGGATCTGGTGCGTGTTCGCGAGGATGCGGGTGCGGCCGTGGCGCACGGTCTGCAAGGCCTCGGGCGACGCGCCGACGACGAGATCGCAGGCGAGGATCGCGTCGGCCTGCTGGGTATCGATGCGAACCTGGTTCAGGCGCGACGGCATGTCGGCAAGCCGCACGAAGCTCAGCACCGAACCGCCCTTCTGCGCGAAGCCCATGAAGTCGAGCACGCTCGCGGCCTTGCCTTCGAGGTGCGCGGCCATCGCGACCACCGCGCCGACAGTGACCACGCCGGTGCCGCCGACCCCTGTCACCAGCAGATCCCACGGCCCGTCCCAGCGATGCGCGGGCGGCTCGGGCAGGGTCAGCACCTTCGCGATGAATGCATCCTTCGCGCTCGACAGCACGCCGCTCTTCTTGCGCAGCGCGCCGCCGCTGACGCCCACGAAGCTCGGGCAGAAGCCCTTCGCGCACGAGTAGTCCTTGTTGCAGCCGGTCTGGTCGATGCGGCGCTTGCGGCCGAACGCAGTCTCGTGCGGCAGCACCGCGACGCAGTTGCTCTGCACGCTGCAGTCGCCGCATCCCTCGCAGACCGCCTCGTTGATGAACAGGCGCTTGGGCGGATCGGCGAGCTCGCCCTTCTTGCGGCGGCGGCGCTTCTCGGCGGCGCAGGTCTGCTCGTAGATCAGCACGGTCACGCCGGCGATCTCGCGCAGGCGGCGCTGCACGGCGTCGAGCTCGCTGCGGTCGTGGAACTCGGTGCCGGCCGGGAAGCGGCTCTTGATGTCGTCGTACTTGCCGATGTCGTCGCTGACGACGACGACCTGCTTGACGCCTTCGCTCTCGACCTGGCGCGCGATCGCGTCGACGCTGATGACGCCGTCGACCGGCTGGCCGCCGGTCATCGCGACCGCATCGTTGAAGAGGATCTTGTAGGTGAGGGTCGCCTTCGCGGCAACGGCCTGCCGGATCGCGAGGTAGCCCGAGTGGTAGTAGGTGCCGTCGCCGAGGTTCTGGAACACGTGCGGCGTTTTCGTGAACATCGAGTGCGAGATCCAGTCGACGCCCTCGCCGCCCATCTGGATCAGCCCCGCGGTGCTGCGGTCCATCCAGTTCGCCATGAAGTGGCAGCCGATGCCGGCGCGCGCGGTCGAGCCCTCGGGCACCTTGGTGCTGGTGTTGTGCGGGCAGCCGGCGCAGAAGTACGGCACGCGCTTGACCGCGTCGCCCGCGTTCGACAGCAGCTCGGGCGGCGTGAAGTCGCGCACGTGCTGCAGATGTTCGTTGAGGATCGCGTTCTTCGGGAAGTGTGCTTCGAGCCAGTGCGCCACGAGCTCGATCAGGCGCGAGGGCCGCAGCTCGCCGAGCGCGGAGACGAGCGGCGTGCCGGCGCGGTCGTGCTTGCCGACGATTGCCGGCCGCAGACCCGCGGGTGCGTTGTAGAGCAGCTCGCGCAGCTGCGTCTCGACGATCGCGCCCTTCTCCTCGATCACCAGCACTTCGTCCAGGCCGCGCACGAACTCGAGCATGCGCGTGGTCTCGATCGGAAACGACAGCCCGACCTTGTACAGACGCACGCCGACCTCGGCGAGCATCTGCGGCGTGATCTCGAGCCGGCGCAGCACTTCCATCAGGTCGAGGTGCGCCTTGCCGCAGGTGACGATGCCCTTGCGCGCGTGCGGGCTCGCGATCACGTGGCGGTCGATGCTGTTGACGCGCGCGAACGCGGCGACAGCGGCGAGCTTGTCGGCCAGCCGCGATTCGATGCGCAGCGATGGCAGGTCGGGCCAGCGGTAGTGCAGGCCGTCGGCCGGCGCGCGGTGGCCGGTGCGCTCGCGCACCGCGTCGGCGCTTAGCCACGCGTCGCTGCGCGTGCGCAGCTCGTCGAGGTCGACGGTGCCGGCGCTCTCGACCACTTCGGACAACGCCGTCAAGCCGACCCACGCACCCGAGTAGCGCGACAAGGCCCAGCCGTACAGCCCGAACTCGAGCATCTCGGCCACGTTGGCCGGCGCGACGATCGGCATCTGCCAGGCCTGGAATGCGTGATCGCTCTGGTGCGGCATCGACGACGAGACGCAGCCATGGTCGTCACCGGCAACGACGAGCACGCCGCCGCGCGGCGACGAGCCGTACGCGTTGCCGTGCTTGATCGCATCGCCGGCGCGGTCGACACCGGGGCCTTTGCCGTACCAGAGCGCGAACACGCCGTCGACCGTGCGCTCGGGATCGGACTCGACCCGCTGCGTGCCGAGCACCTGCGTCGCCGCGAGCTCCTCGTTGATCGCCGGCACGAAGCGCACGCCGGTGTCGGTGAGGCGGCTGCCGGCCTTCCAGACCGCGAGGTCGACCATGCCGAGCGGCGAGCCGCGATAGCCGCTGATGAAGCCTTGCGTCGCGAGGCCGGCCGCGGCGTCGCGTTCGCGCTGCATCGCCATCAAGCGCACCAGCGCCTGGGTGCCGGAGAGAAACACGGTGCCGCGTTGGGCCCACAGGCCATCGGCCAGGCGATAGTCGGGGCGCAGCACGCCGGGGGCTCGAGTCACGTCAGCTGGGGCGTTCATGAAGGGATTGTTGTTTCTCTCCTTGAGTAAATTGTTTTCTCTTGTGATAGGGTCAGCCCGAATTCAGAGAATTTTCATCCTCGGATCAGCCATGCCGACGCAAGACGTTCTTCTCGATTCGTACAGCCTGAAGATCCTCCAGGAGCTGCAGCACGACGCCCGCCAGACGATCCAGCAGCTCGCCGAGCGGGTCGGCCTGTCGGCCACGCCGTGCTGGAAGCGCATCAAGGAGATGGAAGACGCCGGCGTGATCCGCGGCTACACGGTGCTCGTCGATCGCGAGCTCGTCGGGCTGCACCTGAGCGTGCTCGTCGAAGTGAACCTCGGGCAGCACAGCGAGGAGCTGGTGCAGCGTTTCGAGCAGGCCGTCAACGCGAGCCCGTACATCGCACGCTGCGTCTCGACCACCGGGCAGGCCGACTACGTGCTGACGGTGCTCACGTCGGACATCAAGCACTACGAGCAGCTGCTGCACGACACGATCTTCAAGCTGCCGGGCGTGACGCACGTGCGCTCGAGCATCGTGCTGAAGGAGATCAAGTCGGA
>Ga0207674_10004458_pt1 | contig 16829 bp, 9 predicted proteins | sample KBSCornC72_FD_184303 | JGI IMG/M metagenome (GOLD analysis project Ga0207674, IMG submission 184303) | Corn rhizosphere microbial communities from Kellogg Biological Station, Michigan, USA - KBS Corn C7-2 (SPAdes) (version 2) | ecosystem: Host-associated > Plants > Roots > Rhizosphere > Soil ... | reverse complement strand
TCCACCTAATCAGGTTGCGGACATGGGCCGCTTTGCCACCCTTCCCAACTGCGGGATTCTAGCCAGTGTTCTTTGCTGCGGTGAGTAGTCTCGCCGAGGTCAGTACCGGATCGCGGTAGCGTCGGGTAAGCCTCGAGCAGTTACGAGTTGGTTGTTCGGCAAGCTTACCCGACGCTACCGCGATCCGGTACTGACCTCGGCGAGGATGCTGTTGCCGCTAAACTTACTACTCATTGAATTGATCACGAAGCTATAGAAGATGAGTTCTGAACAAGCAACGTCGATGGCTGAGAGAATAGCGCGGCGGATTTCTGCAAACGCGTTGCCTGATAAGCCTGTCTCGAAGTTCTGGCTCCGAAGTTTCTTCAGAACTTGCTGCGATTGGCGAGAAGCACAGGACCAGCTTTGCCACCCGAACACCCCTTACGGCCCGAAGCGTGTTCGATACTCTGCGGAGATGATGAATGCTTTGACCATCTCGGCGTCGACGAAGTTGCCATGAAATTGGTCAAGCTTCGTCAACCAGAACTGCCAACCCGTAAAGTTTGTGTCCGGCGCAGAGTCCGGGTCGCGGCGCAAGTACCCGAAGTACTGTATTAACACAAACGCTTTATTGAACTCCGCCGTCACCAAGTCTGAATCTTCGGCGACTCGCCTGAGGGCTTGAGCTCTCGTCTTCGCGCCACTCGTAAGCTCAACAACCAGGGCATCCCTTTCCGTCGCTGACAATACCCCTCCGGCATTTTGATTAAGTGCATCCACATACTGCGCCGCTGTCATCGACTGCGGATAAAGCGTGTTGAATGAACCTGCGGAAGTAACCTGGTCAAAGTAAGTCTGCGTGTTCTGCTCGAGTTTCTGCTCCCAATTTAGGGCGCCTACGATTACCCCATTCCCAAGGACCTGCACATCCTGTGAGAGTTCGGCTCGGGTGATAGGAACCGGCTTTCCAGAGATGTTTCCGAAGGCACTCTTGCGTGTCCGGTAAGCCAGGAACCCGGTCTTTTGAAATTCCGTTGAAAGGAAAAAGGCTGCGCTCACATTGATTCGCTTAACCTCGCGACATGATGTATCGGCACCGCAGAGTTCAATTTCGTTGGTCCAAAACTGCAGACCAGCAGAGTCAGGTTCGCGCGCCAAAAAGTCCAGGTAATGTTGCCGGACAAAGAACTCCGAACAATCGATCGGGTTTTGACACGCAGTTGTCGTTACGAAAGTAGTGGCCTCGGGAGCCGATTTTACGCTTTCGATATTCTCGGTCAGATCCCGGGCGACACTGAAGAAAGAGTAACTATGTCCTAATACTCCTGAGTAAGCGGCTTCCGTAAGCGATGTCTGAGTCAACCATGGTGTGAACGGACCGCCATTGTCGGACACGTAGATGGTGTAATCGCTAATTCCGGACGCCGCATCGTTGCCGGACCAATGGACCACAAAGTTAGTCGTCGTGACTGCGGGAGCAAGGGCCTGCACCTGACTCGTCGGTTGTTGGTCGTCAAATGAGTTACACCACAATGGTGTTTCTATCGGCGCATTCACATCGAACACTATCTTCGCTTTATTGCACGTCGTCGCACCATTTGAAAGCGCCTTTTTCGGTTGTATTGAGAAACGCACCTTGCCTTCGCCCGCGGGGGGATTTGTATTCGGTGGTAAGAATCCAGCTATTGGATCTTCAGTGAGCTCCTGAGTGGTGGGATCAAGTGATGTAAATTTCCAGGTGATAATGCCGGTCACCTTATCCAGGCGGGCGTCAATCTTCACCAGCAAGTCCATGGCCGGACGGAGGTCGAGTGCACCGACGAAGTTGCTCTGGCCGGGCGGCGGTGTCATTGCGTAACTACCAAATTGGACGGGTCCCAGGCTGAAAGTGTCCAGGTCAAGGTTCGCTGTATCGAGTTGGTCAGTAATTGTCACCGTCTGGGCGGCGGCTGTGGCAGTCGGCAGATTCTCGAAAAAGACTGTGTAGTTGAGCGGAAGCTGGCTCTGACGAAATCTCGGTCCGGCAACGCCGATGGACCCTGTCTTATCATTAGGGTCCACGCTGTTCTTGATTGGGACTATAGTGCAATCCGACGAACCCCCGGTTACAACTCCAAAAACGGGTATTGCGCCACAATCTTTGCGATTGTCGGGGAGGCATGATGAACCATCACTCGAGATATGATGTTTCGGAATTTGTTTGCACTCGCCCGGGGTAATCGGTGGTGGCGGCGTCGGAAATTCGAAAGGAGTAGGACTGGCTTGAGGATCAGGTGGTTGACCTGGAAGTGGACCAGGATCATCGTTGCAACTCTTGCCGGGCAGTAGAGTTCCTCCCTGGCAACCTTTCTTTTTGCCCGTAGTGCCACTCTGCAAAGGGGCGACAAGTGAACTGGTAGCCGAAAGAATCTTGGCAGAGGTCCACTGCAAAAAGTTACTAATCGGTCCCGCATTGGCGCGCGCGGCGCCGAATTGCGCTAAATCAAATGTCAATTGTCCCAGGCTATAGACTTCAGTTTGAGTACTCAAACTATCAACCAGGAATTGGCGTCCACTTGTCACAATGGAAAGAAGTTGCTGTGTCGCATATTGTTTGAGCTCGGCGTCAAGTGAAGCTGGAATTGTTACTCCAAGATTTTGCAAGGCATACGCACGCGCGCCGGCGACTAAACCATCGACTACGTTATTGTCGAGAGCGGGCTGGAAATAGGGATCACCGAGAAAAGCGGAAAGCAAAAAACTGTCGCCGTGCTGAGCCAGGGGTGGAATCAGCAACCTAAACCGAACCTGACCGGTGAATCCAGCGGGCACCACCGGCAAGAGTAGCAAGATATTTGTGCGCTCAGTGGCAGGAAGGACCGCAACCGGCACACGGCTCCAGTCCGTTGGCACTTGACCGGCCTGCGTTGGTGGCGGAGCGATATTAAAATAAATTGCAATCTTGAAGTTCGCAGGAATCGAAATCGTCAGCGGAACGTCTGCAGCGTCAACATTCCCTCGATTACCGAAGAACACAGCGTACTCAGCTGGAGTGCCGGCACGGATAGCGCTGCGTCCCACAATCTCGGACCATAGCTGGGGAGCCCTCGCTTGCTCGATAGTGAAACTACCAGCCAGCGTCGTCGACGGTCCGCTCGGATTAGTCACAACCACATCCCAAACACCCGTGGCTTTTCCGCTCAAATCGAAGGAGGTTGATAGAGCGAAGCCGGCCTCATCGATAGCAGTAGGTGAGCCAATGATATCAGCTTGCCCTGTGCGTTTTAGTCGAACCTCGACGCCTTCCACGAAACCGCTGCCGGAGATGCTGGTGATCAGTGAGCCGGCGTTTCCGCCTCGGTTGGGCAAAGCTCCAGTCACGGTGAAGCCAACATTGTTCTCGACCGCGCCGATGTCACATCTCTGGCCCATCGGCCGGAGTAATGCTCGCTGATCGGCGGTTGCACAGGCACTGGCGCCGCCGGAGCCGGGAGCTTCCGGGCTGCCAGCATTGAGTGCGGGACTGCCCGGGAGTAGGGCGTGTGTTGGAGTAGATCCACCGTTATTCGTGAGAGACCCGAGGAGTGGATCTTTACCAGTTTGATTGCCCGTCGTATCGCCGGTGACGGTACATAGTCTTGGATTCTGGATGAGATTGAATCCTTGAGACTGGATCGAAGAGAAAAATGTTTCGCAGTCGGGTGATGCAATGTTGGTGGTGTTGTCTTGATTTGTGTTGCCACCAATAATGGTGTTCTTTACGGTAATGTTTACAGTGGTCCTAAGACCACCTCCTGTTTGCATCCCCTTGTTGTGAGTGATGGTGACGTTATTGAGCGTCGTTGTTGGAACCGCTCCCTGTTGATCGACGCTCAATCCACCGCCATTGAATCCCGTGTTGTTGCTAAGGGTGGAGTTCGTCAGGATTAGATTCGCACTCACGCTAAAAATTCCGCCACCCGAACCGCTTGACGAATTATCGCTGACCGTGGTGCCCGTAACCTTTGCGGTCCCGGTGAAGATTGTGATTCCCCCACCAGCGAGCGATCCGTTACCTGTGACCAAACAATCCGTAATAGTTAGACCACCAAACTGACTATAGACACCCCCACCTAACCCGCTGTTCATCACGGTGGTGTTGGCAATGATGGTGCTCTTGTCAATCGTCAGTGTTCCAACGTTGTGAATGCCGCCTCCACCAAAATTAGAAGTATTCTCACTAATCACTGTCTCAGATAACTTCAGTTTGCCTCGATTGTGAATTCCGCCACCGCCGCCAAAAACAAACGCCTGCGTTCCGGTCAAATTTCCTTTTCTAACGGTTACGCCGCTCATTTCGACGACGGCTCTTATATCCAGGAAAATGACTCGGTTTAAGCTGTTAGCATCTATAATTGTCGAGCTCGCTCCGGCTCCAATGATCGACATCTGGCCGGTCATGCAGAGCGAGATCGACGTCTCCGTGAACGCGCCGCCTATATCGTCGAGACGGTACGAACAGAGGGTTGGCCGGCTCAGTAAATAAGAACCTGACGGTAAGTTAATCTGGTGCTTTCCCGCGAGTGCGTTGCTCTCCTGAATAGCAGCCCGTAACGAGCACTCTTTAACAGCGGGTGTAATCCCAGGCACATCTCGTCCGGTTTCGCATTTTCCATCCCCGGGACTCGCGTCAATCATGTCAGCGGTGCTGTTTACCGTGAAAGTGTTAGCTCGAATATCTTGCGTTTGGGCGCTTAAAACCAGAAAAACCCCGAAAACTAGAATTGCCCATGAGGGTCTCGAAAGATATTCGGTCACGGCTTTACCTCCGCTATGCGGCAATCTGAGAGAGTTTTCCAACTATTCAATAACGCACGATTCGGTGGTAAAATCCCTCACGTAAATTGTCGGTCAAGAATAGGTATCCGCTTCACCCTCACCAAAATTTCATATTCGTTTCGGGCAGATATTCACCTTTTTTGTAAGCTAGGGCCCAGACAACATGGTGGAAACTGTGCACGTTGAAAGAGTCACTCGCCTCCTATTGGATTGGAGTAATGGGGACCAGTCAGCCTTGCAGGAGATGTGGCCGCTCGTCTATGAAGACCTGCGGAGACTTGCTGCGTATTACATGAGCCACGAGCGTGCGAGTCACACCCTACAGCCCACCGCACTGGTCAACGAGGCCTATCTCAGACTGGTCGAACAACGGAAGGTCGACTGGAGAAACCGTGCACAGTTTTTAGGTCTGGCTGCTGAAATGATGCGTCGCATTCTGGTCAACCATGCGCGCGACCGTGCAGCAGCGAAACGAGGCGGAGACGTGCAAAAAGTCTCACTCAGCTTTGCCGTCGACTCTTCAGCCGAGCAGGAAGTTGACGTAATCGCACTCAACGAAGCTCTCGAAAAGCTCGCGGGGATTGACAGTCGTAAGAGTCGCATCGTCGATTTAAAATTCTTCGCTGGAATGACCACTGAGGAGATTGCCGAAGTCTTGCAACTCTCCCACGCTACAGTTGAGCGTGAATGGAGCTTTGCGCGTGCCTGGCTTTACGATCAAGTCACAGGAGACACCGGCAGATGACTGCTTCTTCGATGTCTTCTGACAGGTGGCAGAAGATTAACGACCTTTTCCACGAGGCCGTTAATTATGAGGCCGATGAACGCGCAGTGTTTCTCGCAGATGCTTGTGGTGATGATAAGGATCTTCTCGCTGACATCGAACGGTTATTGAAATCACATGAGCGAGTAGGCGAATTCATCCAACCTCGTCACCTGGCCCAAATCATGGAGCTGGTACCCGACCTTGATGCGCCACCCCTCGAAGGACATAGGTTCGGCACGTACAAAGTTTTAAGAGAACTTGGACGAGGCGGCATGGGGGCCGTCTATCTTGCCGAGCGCGCCGATGATCAATTTGAGAAACACGTCGCGATCAAGATCATTAAGCGGGGTATGGACACCGACGTTGTAATCCGGCATTTCCAGACGGAACGTCAAATCCTGGCATCGCTTGAACACCCAAACATTGCACGTCTGTTGGACGCGAACACAACCGAGAACGGACTGCCATACTTCGTAATGGAGTGCGTCGATGGAGTCCCAATAGACATCTTCTGCAACCGGTCATCGCTGTCGTTGACCGAGCGTTTGAGACTCTTTCGGGAGGTGTGCGCGGCAGTCTCTTATGCGCACCGTCACCTTGTGGTCCATCGCGATCTAAAACCCTCAAACATTCTCGTGACCTCGGAGGGAGTTCCCAAGCTGCTGGATTTTGGGATCGCAAAAATTTTGCAGCCAAGTGGCGATACTCCTATGACAGCGACCGGCTTTCGTCTCATGACGCCAGAGTACTCAAGCCCGGAACAAGCTCGAGGTCTGCCAGTAACGACAGTCAGCGACGTCTACTCGCTTGGCGTCGTTCTTTATGAATTACTGACAGGACAATCGCCGTATCGCTTCAAGAGTCGATCACCGGATGACATTCTTCGAGCGATCACCAGCGCAGATGCACCACGGCCAAGTACGGTTCCTGAGAAGTTGGAAACTGGGAAGGCTACTGGTCATAGCGATACTGACAACTCAATAATTCCCCCGAATGAAAATCTGTTCAAGAGTATGCGACGTGAGTTGCGAGGAGATCTCGATAACGTTGTTCTCAAAGCGATAAGTAAGGAGCCGGGACGTCGATACCAGTCGGTAGAGCAATTATCAGAAGATATAAGGCGCCATTTAGATGGCTTGCCCGTTTATGCTCGTAAGGACACGGTTGCTTATCGAGTTTCGAAGTTTGTCGGTCGGAACAGAACGGCTGTTGCGATCGCCGTGCTGCTTGTTTTGTCTCTCATGGTCGGAATATTCGCGACCGTTTGGCAGGCGAGGAAGGCGCGAATTGCTCAGCAGCGGGCCGAGCGCCGTTTTAACGACGTCCGTAAACTCGCCAACGCGGTTCTCTTCGATTATCACGATGCGATCCAGAACCTACCCGGTTCGACTGCCATTCGCGAGCGCCTTGTGAGAGATGCGCTTACCTATCTTGACAGTCTTGCAATCGAAGCAGGTGACGATCCGGGTTTGCAACGCGAACTCGCGATTGCCTACGACAGAGTCGGCGATGTACTTGGTCAGCCGTACGGCGCAAATCTTGGTGACCGGAGTGGTGCGATGAATAGCTACCTTAAAGCGATGAGTATTCGCGAAGCACTCCTCGTCACGCAACCCGACGACTTAAAAAACTTGCGCGACCTTGCGGAGAGCCACAAGAAGATTGGGTGGCAATTAAGTGAAACAAACGAAACGGCAAAAGGCCTGGAACACCTTCGTCAATCCGTGGCGCTTTATCGTGAAGCCGTGACGAAACAACCAGCGGACGTTGAAGTCCGACGCGGCCTGGCGCGTGGTTATGGCTTACTTGGAGCCGCATTGGAAGATCGTGGCGATTTGACCGGCGCACTTGAGAACGACAGGAGTTCGCAGTTGTTGCTTGAAGAGCTATTGGCAGCAACACCCGGCGAAAAAGGACTACGTCGTAGTCTATCGATTGCACACGAGCACATCGGACGTTCGCTTTTCTTAAAAGGAGACGTGCCGGCAGCGCTGGAAAGCAACAGCAAGGCTCTGGCTATTCGTAATACCCTGGCGTCTGAGGAACCAAATAATACGGATTACCGCCGCATGCTCGCAATTAGTTATCAGAATGATGGCGACTTTCGTATGCAGTCAGGAGACATGCAGGGCTCGATGGCGAGTTTCTTGAAAAAGCTCTCTATCGATGAAGAGCTGCTCGTAGCTGATCCGGCAAATGTTCAGTCATACGAAGACTACGCTTATTCAGCACTTAGATTGGGTGACTTAACGGTGAAGTTGGGCGACAACGCCAGGGCACTGTCGTATTACAGGACTGCAGTGGAAATGAATTTGAAATTGACAAAGAATGGTGACGGGGATTTATCCAGGGTGTTGGTTCTTGCTCTGAGCCGCTCCGGTGTCAGCCGGACTCAGGCATTCCTCGGCAACCGATCTGGCGCGCTTGACGAATGCAACAAAACGAAGTCGCTCCTGGTCCAGGTTGTTGATGATCCCGCGAACGCACATCAACGCGGAATAAAGGCCGAGGCTTACGGTTTTCTTGGTGACGCTTATGCCAGTCTCGCTGGAGGGAAATCATCGTTACCAAATGAGGGGGAACAGCTGTTGGTCGCTTCTCGCGAGATGTATCAACGGAGTTTGGAGATCTGGGAAGATATGCGTAACCGCGGCATCCTAAGTGGTGCCGACGCGAGCAGACCCGAAGAAGTTAGAAGGGCGCTGGATAAGGTAAAGAGTCACTAGAATCCTGCAGTTGGGAAGTATGGCAAAGCTGGTTCTGTGAACAGTGACTAGCATCCCACAGCTGGGAAGGGTGGCAGAGCTGGTTCTGTAAACACTCACTAGCATCCCACAGTTGGGAAGGGTAGCAAAGTGAAGAGTCCAGTGCTCACATGGGCCGTTGTGCCACCCTTCCCAACTGTGGGATTCTGGTGAGTGTTCACATGGGCCTTCCTCACTCCGGGATTCTAGTCCCTTGTGAGATTCAATAATTCTGCTATGAGGATCAGGATGACTTATCGCTTCCCAAAATTTCTGTTTGCGCTAATTGGCTTCGTTCTTGTCTGCGTGCCAGTACGCGCACAACTAGATTTTCAATCATCCAGCGCAACTCCGATTGTTTCCAAACCGAGGCCTTCGCCCGTTCCAGCTCGTTGGCGAGGATTGATTGGTGAGTACGGTGAGAACCACGACATTCTGTACGTCCTGGAAAAAGATGGAAGGCTGTCTCTTTCGTTCAAGAGAGCTCAGCCAGAATCGTTGGAACAAGTGTCCAAAACGGTTTTCAAGTTTCCCGCTGCCAGCTCTCGTGTGGGTCAACGCGTGACTTTCACGACCGGTTCGAACGGACGAGCAGTAAAAGTCGAAGTCGACAATGTGGTGTTTGTCAGACGACAGATCGAGCCTGAGTTGGGAGCTAACCAGCTCCGAGTTACACCACTGCGATCAGTGCCTGAGCTGATCAAAGAAGCGCTTGCAGTTGAACCGCCGAAAGAGAGCGGCGACTTTAGGGCACCTGACCTTGTAGAGCTCATAAAACTCGACCCTACGATCAAGCTCGAAATTCGTTACGCAACCACAAACAATCTTTTCGGTGCGGTGTTCTATTCGCAGGGGCGGGCTTTTATGCAGCGTCCTGCTGCCGAAGCGCTGGTACGAATTAACAAGAAGTTGAAACAGATGGGCTATGGTCTATTGGTCCATGATGCTTACCGTCCATGGTATGTAACGAAAGTTTTCTGGGACGCGACGCCAGCCGACAAGAAAATATTCGTCGCTGATCCGTCGAAAGGTTCGCGTCACAATCGAGGAGAGGCCGTTGATCTTACGCTATACGACTTGAAGACTGGCAAGCCGATCGAAATGGTGAGTACTTACGATGAGACAACCGATCGAGCGTATCCTGATTATCCCGGTGGCACTTCACTGCAGCGTTGGCATCGCGACTTGTTGCGAAGCGCGATGGAAGCAGACGGCTTTAAAGTGTACGAAGCAGAATGGTGGCACTTTGACTATAAGGACTGGCAGAAGTATCCAATCGGAAATATACGTTTTGAGCAGATAGGCAGGTGATTACGACTATTTACATGATTTTCTCTGTGCGACCTTTGCGTTCTCCGTGCCTCGGTGGTTCGAAATGAATCGGGAACTACTTCACCACCGAGGCACGGAGAACACAAAGGTCGCACAGAGAACCACAACAAGTCAGTTCCCTGCATGCGCGAGGAGTAATTGGTGAATCAAACACTTCAACGGTGCTTATTCGTGAGGAGTATTTTACTGGGCGTGCTGTTGTTGACCTACGGCGCGAGTCAATTCACCCCTGTGTCAACCGCGCAAGAGACTTATGATCTCGTCATTCTGAATGGACGAGTTATGGATCCCGAGTCTCGCACGGATTCAATTCGCAACCTCGGAGTTACTAACGGTTCTATCAAGATCATCACATCCAACAAACTAAGCGGACGTCAGGTTGTTGACGCGCAAGGTCTCGTTGTAGCGCCGGGTTTTATCGATCTTCATCAACACGGTCAGGACGAAGAAAACTATCGCTTTAAAGCCAGGGACGGCGTGACATCCGCGCTTGAACTTGAAGTCGGTACAGGCGACATTGATCGCTGGTACTCTCAGCGCACCGGAAAGTCTCTCATAAATTTCGGGGTCAGCGTGGGCCATCTCGCTGCTCGAATGATGGCAATGAACGAGCCAGTGACCTTTGTGCCCAGTGGAGAAGCCGCACGACGAGCAGCCACAGATGAAGAGATCGCACGCATGAAGGAGACACTCGATTCAGGCCTAAGGCGCGGGGCAGTCGGTGTCGGACTAGGTATTCAATACACGCCACTGGCATCGCATTGGGAAATTTTAGAAATGTTCCGGGTTGCCAAACGTTACGACGCATCGGTTCATGTTCACATGCGAAACGGCGGAGTGGTGGAACCAGCCAGCAGCGTTCAAGCGCTTGAAGAAGTCATCGCCGCGGCCGCAATTACCGGAGCTGCACTTCATGTCGTTCATATAAACAGTACGGGCGGTGGAAACACTTTGAAGTTGCTCGAGATGATTGGTGAGGCAAGAGCGCGGAACATCGATGTCACCACTGAGTGCTATCCCTATCTTGCAGGAATGACCGACATCAAGTCGGCTATCTTCAATGAAGGATGGCGCGAGGTCTTTGGTATTGACTACAAAGATCTTCAGTGGGCAGCAACCGGAGAACGCCTTACTGAGGAAAGTTTTCAGCGTTATCGAAAAACCGGCGGCATGGTCGCAATTTTTTCTATGACGGAGGAAATGGTATCCGGTGCTGTTAAGAGTCCTTTAACGATGATTGCAAGTGATGGCATTTTGGAGAACGGGAAGGGCCATCCTCGAACTGCGGGCACGTATTCAAGAGTTCTAGGTAGTTACGTACGAGAGCAGGGGGCTCTGTCATTAATGGATGCGATCACCAAGATGACTCTGATGCCCGCGCAACGCCTGGAGAAGCGTGTACCATCGATGAAAAACAAAGGTCGAATTAAGGTTGGAGCTGACGCGGACCTTACGATCTTTGATCCGAAAACCATCAACGATCGGTCAACTTATCAGGAACCGGCACAGTACTCAGAAGGTGTTAAATTTGTAATCGTCAATGGTGAGATGGTTGTTAAGGATGGAACTATTCAGTCCGGCGTTCACCCCGGCCGCCCAATCAGAGCCCCATTTTAACTCTAACGCTCAAGCTGATTCGTTTGTGACAGACAGTTAGTGCCTTTTCGAAAAACGTACTTCACCCCTCTGGGAGGGAGCGTTGGTTGTTCGTACGTCGCCGGGCTATCAATTTCATTCAAATCGAACACGGTTACATTGGCAATAAACCCGGCCTGCAATCGCCCGGTTTTTTTGAGGCCAAAACGCTGCGCAGGCATATCAGTGATCTTGCTAACTGCCTCTGCAAGGGTGATCCACTGATGGTCGCGACAGTAAGTACCGATAAACTTTGGAAAAGTCCCGAACAGTCGTGGATGCGGAAGTCCCTTAACATAGAATCCGTCACTTACAATGATTGATAAGGGGTGACTCAAGGTCTGCTTCAAGTTTGATTCGCTTTGGTTGAAGAGAAGTACATTCACCATTCCTTTCTCTTCGATCAATAAGTCGAGCATGACGTTGACTGGATCAACCTCCGCTGAGTCTGACAATTCCAGTAGATTTCGTTGAATGGCCTTCTTATTTTTTTCTGATTCAACTCCGGCAATGTAGATGTCGTGCCAGCGCCACGGCAGCGTAGCGACGATTTCAGATGAGATGCGCCGCCGTTGTGCCGGGTCTAGTAATCGCGCCACCATCGACTCAACCCCTCCATCGAGAGACCAGGCAGGCATCAGCATGGTCATGACTGTGCTACCGGCGATGTATGGGTAACAATCGAAAGCAACGTCAAGGCCTTCGTCGTGTGCTCGTTCAAGTTTCTCGAGCGCGATCTGTTGCAAATGCCAGTTCGCAGCCCCGGCCGCCTGGAAGTGCGAGATTTGCAGGCGACAGCCCGTGCGTCGCGCTAACTCGAGCTGCTCATCGATGGCCTCAACCAACTTATCGGAGTAACTGCGGATGTGGGTCGCATATGTCTTTCCGTTTTTGGCTACAACTCGACACAACTGCTCTAACTCGTCGAAAGGCGCGCTTGAACCTGGCACATACATGAGTCCAGTGGAAAGCCCAACTGCTCCGGCTTTTAGAAAATCATCAAGTAGATCGCACATCGATGCGACTTGCTGATTCGTTAATGGTCCTAACCGGTTCCCGGCCGTGGCTATTCGCAAACTCCCGTGGCCGACAAGAGAAGCAACACTGGCCTCCGTTTTACTATTCGAAATGGAACTGATGTATTCGCCCGCAGAACTCCAGCCCCATTCTCCCTGACTGCAAAATAGTCCACTTGCGAACGCACGGAGGTCAGCGGCGTATTGAGTTGCCGGATAAGGTGAGAAGCCGCAGTTTCCAACTACTTCACCGGTTATGCCCTGGTGAATTCGTTCGGGTCGATCTTCGTGAACCTGGAGGTCAAGATGATTGTGAGAATCGATGAATCCAGGTGCAATAATTAGATCGGTGCAGTCAATCACGTCACACTCGCGTGGCTTTTCGCATCTCCCAATCTCGACGATCAGTTCACCGACGATTAGAACGTCAGCTTGATATGGAGGCGCGCCGGTGCCGTCTACGACTGTGCCTTTTGTGAGAAGTGTTTTCCTCGTCATCTATGTGCGAGCGCGTAAAAAAGAGATCAAAGCACACGATGTTATTCGATTTTCCTCTCAGTTTCGGAGGTCACAGTCAAACTGTTCGATTAGCCGAACAAAAGTTGCCCTGATGGCAGGTTCTAGTTGATGTTTTCTCTGATGCTAATTGAGAATCTGCCGGAGCGTCCCTCTTCACTAAGAGCGACCCTTTGACTATAGTTGGACCAAACAATAACAGCACTTCTCCTGTCCTAAGATTATGTCGAAGGTAGAGGGCGTGAATGCAGTACAGAATGTTGGGAGACACGGGACTCCGTATTTCGTCAATATCGTTGGGAACCGCGGAACTGGGGATGGATTACGGATTCAGGGGAGCTACTAATGGAGCGCGCCCCGACCTCAAAGAAGGAATTCGTCTTATTCATAAAGCGCTTGATGCGGGAATTAATTGCCTGGACACCGCACCATCTTACGGAAATAGTGAAATTGTCATCGGCGAGGCGCTGAAGCAAACATCCGTCACACCTACAATAGTAAGCAAGGTTCTGCTTCCCAACATTTCCGACAACGGAACAACTAACAGCAAAGAGATATCGAGCTCAATTGAAAGCAGCCTCCAGTCGTTAGGTATTGAGACTTTAGACATTCTCTTGATCCATAACACTTCAGTAAACGCGCTGAAGAGTGAAGAAGTACGAACTGCGCTGCAAGACGCGAAACAACAAGGAAAAGTCAGATTTATCGGCGCCAGTTGTTATGCCGACGATTTACCTGCCGAGGTCTTGAGCTATCCCGACTTTCGCGTAATGCAAGTGCCTTTTAATTTGTTGGACCAGAAGATGGCAGCGGGGTTTTTTCAAGCCGCTCTAACAAACGGGATCGGGGTTTTTGCCCGTTCAATATATCTGCGGGGAGTCCTGACCCCTCAAGTGAATCGCTTGCCGGAGCGGTTGCTTCCCTTAAAGGCGGCAGCCTTTAAAGCTTTGGAAATCGCTGGTGATGAAGTGAGGGGGCTTTCGGAGCTGGCACTTCGATTCAGTCTATCGTTCAGTGGGGTCAGTTCGGTCTTAATCGGAGTAAAGAACGTTTCGGAACTAGAATCAAACCTGGCAGATGCTGAAAGAGGAGTACTCTCAGCAGAGTTGCTAACACAATTAAGAACCGTCGATCTCGGAGTTAGCCCGATGGTAGATACACGTACATGGCAAGATGTCATCATTTGAGCCCAGCCTTAGCTAATTAGTTTTAGTTGTGACAAAGGACGACAAGATAAAAAGTGCTCGACTCAATCGGTTGATCGATCTTTTTGAGAATGATCAGGCCGCGGTGGGCATCTTTGCGTTTAATGTCGGAACGCGTCCCGCTGCTGCAATAGCTTCGTCGGCGCTCGACTTTGTCATCGTCGATTTGGAGCACACACCATACGATCCCAGGGGATTGGAAAGTTATCTGCTGGCAATGACCGATAAGCGACGAATGATGGAGAAAAAGAGTCTCCAGCCCGATGTGGTGCCACTCGTCCGATTACCTGCTAACGGTCGCGAACGTGTCCAATACATGATCAAACAAGTTCTCGATCTAGGCGTGTTCGGCGTCGTCATCCCGCATGTTGATTCTGCCGCTGATGCTCTTGCCGCAGTTCGCGCGATTCGATTCGCTCATTCAGAAACCGATCCCAATCATGAACCGCAGGGGCAGCGAGGAGTTGGATTCCCTTGGGCCGCCCGTTACTGGGGAATTTCCGAGCCGGATTACGGACGGAGAGCTGATCTATGGAAGCTCGATCCAGACGGCGAACTGCTGCTGTTTTGCATGATCGAAACACAGGAAGGTTTTAAGAATTGTCGTGAGATCGCCACGACTCCTGGCGTCAGTGGAATTCTGATTGGCGCTTCAGACTTATCCTTTTCGCTCGATGGATTCAAACACGGGCCAAAAGTGCAGGAAATCATTCCGCAGATCCTGAACGTCTGTCAGGAAAATAAGGTGGTTTGCGGCATTGTAAGCACCGAGGATCGGGTGGAAGAACGCGTGAACCAGGGGTTTAAATTTTTGATTGTCGGGACAGACGCCGGCTTGCCGTCAGCGGTCGAACGCGGCATCGAAATCGTGAAAAAGACACGGCGGTAACAGTCATGGTCCATCGAACAATCGGAGCTGAGTCTGATCTGGCGCGCAAGTTTACCAGCCGGGGACTGTTTGCCCATGCCTGGGATCTAAGTGAGCCGGGAGCCGACAGGTTGTGTGATTGGATGTGTGAAGTTGGGCTTGACGTAATGTGCCTGGCGGGCAGTTACCACTCGGGCTGGTTTGTACATCCTCACAATAGACGGCATCGTCTATTTATGACTGAAGGAAGCGTTGTTTACTTTCACCCTCGAGACGAACTCTACGCTCAAACATTTTTGAAGCCCAGGATAGCTGCGCTCGCTCAGAAGACTGATTGGTTATCTGTTGCAGCACAGAGCGCTCGCAGTAGAGACCTTAGGTTGGTCTCATGGACAGTTGGTGTTCACAACACTTTCCTTGGTCAACTGTTTCCTGAATGTACTCAACAGAATGTCTATGGGGATTCAATTCCCCACGCTCTTTCCATAGGGCACGACGACACTCGGGAATATCTGAAAGCTCTTTGTAAAGACCTGGCAACAAATTACGACTTATATGGTTTGCAGTTGGAAGCTTTTGGTTGGTTGAGCTTCCGGCACAACCACCATCATGAGCGCGACCTGACAGCGCTCTCGAGCCTGGAACAACAACTACTTTCGCTTTGCTTCAATCCTCAGACCGTTGCTAAAGCCGAGGCTGCCGATATTGAAGTTGGTAAGGTCCGTGAAATCGTGCGCACTACATTGGATGCTGCATTCTCCGAAGCACCAGATCGACCTGCCAATCATCCGGAAAGCCTGGAGGAATTAGAAAAAAGGTCACCGGAATTGAAAGCCTATAACAAGTTTCTCAGAGGCTTGGCCCACTCACTAATCCGAGAGATTAAGTTGGAGTCACTTAAGGGCACTCGATGCAAGTTGTATCTCCAGGAGAAATATACCCCGGAGTTAACGGAAGTTTGTGACGGGTTTGCGGCGTGGGCCTACGGCAAACCTCCATCCGAGATTGAGGAAATTGTGAACTCGGGCAAACCGAATCATTGGCCTGGTGAGTACCATTGTTACCTGCGACTCGGTATGAATCTACCGGCTAGTGAACACGAACTTTGCGAGATGGTGCTGGCGGCAAAACGCGGCGGTTCCACTGGTCCAATTTTTTACAACTACTCGGAGACGCCACCAAAGATGTTGGGGTGGATAGCTACTGCGTTGGCGGGACAATAGTGGTCCCACCGCGATGCGATTCCGCTTGTATGCAATTTAGAGCTCATTAGTTTATTCGATCGTACTAATTTCCATTGTGGAGGTTTCATGCTCATAGAGAACCCTGCCGGTAATTATGCTTTTCTGGCGGCTGACAATCCATACTCCGCTGGTGTTGTGGCCCAGCCGGGCTATGAAATAGTTCGTGTGGTATTAAAAGAGGCCATTCCCTATCGCAAGGGGTTTGACCTCATCGCTCAGTACCTGGAAAAACAGGGCAGGCCGCGCACCGCACTTTGCAACGTGGAACTTCGTTCGCCTCATCCAGCGACATTCGATGCTTTTGCTAGCTTTAACGACGGTTACCGCGCCTTGTTGGAGAGTTGGGGTTTAATGGTTGATGATATGAATCCGATTGCTCGAACAAATGTAGCCCCGGCCTTGAATTCGCCATCCGAACCCTCGCTTTACGCTTTTGGCTATTCTGCTAAATCGGCCAAATCGAATGGTGAAAGAACTTTTGTCGTCTCTGGTGCTGGCGAGTTAGTTAATTCTGATCTGAGCTCACAGAATATTGCTCGTGCGAAAGACACATCGGAAGACGCAATCAGGGAGAAGGCCAATTGCGTTCTTGCGATAATGCAGAGTCGTTTAGCTCAAATGGGAATGAAAGAGTCGGCCGTCACAGAAGTTAATGTCTATACAGTTCACAATATCTTTCCACACTTAGAACCCGCGATCCTCGCAGCTCTTCCACAAGCCGGCT
>Ga0207674_10004455_pt1 | contig 16831 bp, 16 predicted proteins | sample KBSCornC72_FD_184303 | JGI IMG/M metagenome (GOLD analysis project Ga0207674, IMG submission 184303) | Corn rhizosphere microbial communities from Kellogg Biological Station, Michigan, USA - KBS Corn C7-2 (SPAdes) (version 2) | ecosystem: Host-associated > Plants > Roots > Rhizosphere > Soil ... | reverse complement strand
TGACCAGCATCTTCGAGGTCACGCCGGGCACCGTCTTCAAAGCGTCATCCACACCAAGTTCCTTACGTTTGTTTTCGAGCTCGCTTTCGAGCTGTTCCAGATATTCGCGGGCCCGGCTCTGCAGTTCGTTCGCGGTTTCATCGTCGAAGCCTTCGATGCCGGCCAGCTCCTTGACGTCGACCAGCGCCAGTTCCTCCACCGAGGTGAAGCCTTCGGACGCCAGCAATTGGCCGACGACTTCGTCGACATTGAGCGATTCCATGAACACCCGCGTGGAGTTTTCGAAATCGGCCTGGCGCCGCTCGGATTCCTCCTGTTCGGTGAGGATGTCGATGTCCCAGCCGGTCAGTTGCGAGGCGAGGCGCACATTCTGTCCGCGCCGGCCGATCGCCAGCGACAGCTGGTTATTGGTGTCGGGAACCACGACTTCGATCCGCTCGCGGTCCTCGTCGATCACGACCTTGGCGACTTCGGCCGGCGCCAGCGCGTTGACGACAAAGGTCGCGATGTCGGGCGACCACGGAATGATATCGATCTTTTCGCCCTGTAATTCATTGACCACGGCCTGCACCCGCGAGCCGCGCATGCCGACGCAGGCGCCGACCGGATCGACCGAGGAATCCCGCGAGATCACGCCGATTTTGGCGCGCGAGCCGGGATCGCGGGCCACCGCCTTGATCTCGACGATACCGTCATAGATTTCCGGCACTTCCTGCGCGAACAGTTTTGCCATGAATTGCGGATGGGTGCGGGAGAGGAAAATCTGCGGTCCCCGGGTTTCGCGCCGCACGTCGAAAATATAGGCGCGGACGCGGTCGCCGTTGCGGAACACCTCGCGCGGCAGCATCTCGTCGCGGCGCACGATGGCTTCACCGCGGCCGAGATCGACAATGACGCTGCCATATTCCACGCGCTTGACGATGCCGTTGACGATATCGCCGATGCGGTCCTTGAATTCCTGATACTGCCGGTCGCGCTCGGCTTCGCGCACCTTCTGCACGATCACCTGCTTGGCGGATTGCGCGGCGATGCGGCCATATTCCAGCGGCGGCAGGGTGTCGGCGATGGTGTCGCCGACCTGCGCGCCCGGGTTGGCGCGTTGTGCGTCTATCAATGAAATCTGGTTCGCCGAATTCTCGACCTGCTCGACCACCAGCATGTGACGCGACAGCCGCAACTCGCCCTTCTTGGCATCGATTTCGGCGTGAACGTCGGTCTCACTGCCGTAGCGGGCCCGCGCCGCCTTGGCGATGGCATCTTCCATCGCCGCGATCACGATGCCGCGGTCGATCGATTTTTCGCGCGCGACCGCGTCTGCGATCTGCAGCAGTTCAAGTTTATTGGCGCTGACAGCTGCCATGGCTTAGTCTCCTCTGGTGGGATCGATCTCGCCTCTCCGCAGTCTTTCGGCGGCGAGGCGGTGTTCCTTGGTGTTTTTCGGGGCGTTCTTTTTATCTGGCTTCAATTTCGGCTTCGGCTTGTTGCTCCTGGCGGGGTCGCTTTTCCTGGCATGCGGCGGTGGCGGCGGCTCAAGCCCGAGATTTTGGCGCAGCTCGCGCTCCGCGGCCTTGCCGCGCCGCATCGATTCCGCGATCAGTTCGTCGGTCAGAACCAGCCTGGCATCCGCGATATCCTCCATCACCAGCATAATCTCGGCAGCTTCGCCCGCGCTTGTGTCCTCGCGATGCAACCGCACGGCATCGCCCTCGACGCCCCCGAGCTTGCCGCGAAATCGCTTGCGGCCCTGATGCGCGACCGCCATCTCGATCTTCACGAGATAGCCAGCATAGCGCTCGAAATCGGATCGGCGCACCAGCGGCCGATCGATCCCGGGCGATGAAATCTCCAGCCGGTAGGCGCGGTCGATCGGATCGGCGACGTCCAGCACCGGCGACAGTGCCTTCGAGATCGCCTCGCAATCCTCGATCTGCATCGATCCGTCGGGCCGCTCCGCCATGATCTGGACCGTGCAGCCGGATTCGGCGGAGATCTTGATCCGAACCAGCCGGTAGCCCATGCCCTGCAGCACCGGGCCTGCGACCGCCGATACCCGCGCCGCCATGCCCGGCTCGACAACCAGGCGCGGCTCGGCAAGCAGATCGGTGTCCACGGAACCAGTCGTTGGATCGGTCATATCCAGGGTCAAAATCAGTCTAACTTGCGTTGGTTTGGGGCCGGGCCGGAAAGCCGGTCCGGCGGTGCTGCCTGAGGCGCCCGCCGTCGCACTCCCGCGGGCTCGTTCAGGTAATAAAAAAGAGCGGGTCCCAAGGGGCCCACTCTCAATACGCGATCGTATGAGAACCATAAGTTGCGGTTGATATAGCGGTTTTCTCGCGCTCCGGCAAGGCCCGCGGGGCCCGAAGCCACGATTTTGGGCCGTTCGGGCGCGGTTTCAAACCTAACCCTTCCTTCACGAAGCCCGCCTAAATTGCCGGAAAACCCGCCTGTGCGCGGGATTTGAGTGCGTTTCATGACAGTCGCGACATCGCTGATCCCCGGGCTTGATGAGATCGTCAGGCATGGCGACCCCAAACGCCTCGCCGAGGCCGCCCGCCGGATCACCGAACTGTTCCTGACGGGGGCCACGAATTTCCGGCCCGATCACGTCGATCTGTTTGACGGCATTCTGATCGGTCTCGTTCCTCACACCGAACTCGCCGCGCGTGCCGATCTGGCAGAGCGGCTGTCCGTCATCGCCAACGCTCCGCGCACCCTGGTCGGGCAACTCGCGCGCGAGGACGAGATACTGATCGCTGGGCCGCTGCTGCGCCGATCGCCTGTGATCGATGAGCGGGCCCTGATCGAAATCGCACGCATCAAGGGTCAGGGCCATCTGCTGGCGATGTCGGAACGGCCCACCTTATCTCCCGATCTCACCGATGTGATCGTGCGCCGCGGCGACCGCGATACGGTCAGGCGCGCCGCCGGCAATGCGGGGGCGCTTTTTTCGCAAGCAGGATATTCGACGCTGATCAAGCGCGCCAACCAGGATGGCGTCCTGACGCTCACGGTTGGCCAGCGCGACGATCTCTCCGATCCGCAGTTGAAGGATCTACTGGCGGGATCGATCGATATCATCCGCCGCCGCCTGTTCGAGGTGGTCAAGCCCGGCAGGCAGGCCGCCATCAAGCAGGCGATGAGCGAAATCTCCGGCGTCCCCGAGATCGTCGAGAGCCGCCGCGACTTCGCGCCGGCGCAGCGCACAATCCTTGCGCTGCATAGCGCCGGGGAACTGAATGAAGCCGCGCTGCTCGGCTTTGCCAAAAGCCACCAATACGAGGAATCGATCGCCGCGCTGGCCGCGATGTCGGGGGTGAAAATCGCAACCCTCGATCGCCTGATTGCAGGCGATCGCCACGATCCGATCCTGATCGTTGGCAAGACCCTCGGCCTGGAATGGGCCACCGTGCGCGCCTTGATCTTGCTTCGATTGGGCCGCCACCGGGTGCCGGCCCCAGCGGATATCGAGAGCGCGCGCGTGAATTTCGCGCGCCTGATGCCTTCGACCGCCGAGCGAGTGGTGAATTTCTGGCAGACTCGCCAATCGGCGTGACGAAGTTCGTCATTCCGGGGCGATGCGAAGCATCGAACCCGGAATCTCCTCGCTTCATCATCTCGAGATTCCCCGATGTGCAATTGCACATCGGTTCGCTGCTTTCGCGCGGCCCGGAAGACACCAAGAAGTTAGCCGATCTTCAGGAATCGCAGATATGCCGCATGGCGGCCTTCGCGCTCGGCTTTGCGGCCATAGCGCGTCATCGTGTAATCGGCCCATGGCAGGCGCCAGTCGCCGGCGCGCTCCGCGGTCCAGAAAAAATCCGGCGAGCGTGCGAGACGTTCAAGCGTCCATGCGCAGTAATCCGCGATATCGCTGACGAAGCGAAATTCGCCATGCGGTTTGAGCGCGCGCGCCATGGCGGCGACGGTTGCGTCCTGCACGAAGCGCCGCTTCCAGTGCCGCCGCTTCGGCCAGGGATCGGGATGGATCAGATCGATCCGCGCCAGCGAATGCGGGGGCGCCCATGCCAGCAGTTCAGCGGCATCGCCGGCGAACAGCCGGATGTTGCCGATGTTATGGGCCTCGATCTGCGTCAGAATTTTTGCCATGCCGTTGACGTAGGGCTCGCAACCGATGAATCCGACATTTGGAAACGCGCGCGCTTCCGCGATCAGATGTTCGCCGCCGCCAAATCCGATCTCGAGCCTGATCTCATCGGCCGGCGGGTCGAACAGGTCAGCCAGATCGGACGGGACGGGCTGGCCGATGTCGAGCGCAAGCCGCGGCAGCAAGTGCTCGATCAGATCGGCCTGGTGCGAACGGAGCTTGTGGCCCTTGCGCCGCCCGAACAACGAACCGTGCGGGTGAGCGGCAACGCCCTCGTCGGACGATGCATCGCGTTTCGCCGGGTCGCGGGCAGCCATGCTCATCGCAGCGTCTGATAGAGCCGATGCAACAGCCGCGCCCGCGGTTCGATCGACGAGATATACATCTGCTCATAGTGGGTATGCGCGCCCTTGCCATCGACGCCGAGGCCGTCGAGCGTCGCGGTATGAGGTGCAGTGAAATTGCCGTCGGAACCACCGCCGGTGAATGTATCCACCAGATCGAAGCCGATTTCGGCGGCGAGCGTCCTGGCATGTTCGTAAAGCGCGGCGCCGGCATTGCCCTTCTCGTAAGGAGGCCGGTTCAACGCGCCGACGACCTTGATGCTGACGCCTTCGGTGCGCGACTTCAGGCTGAGGATCCTGGCAACCAGATCGTCGGCATCCGCCGTGGTCGGAACCCGAAGATCGACTTCGGCATAGGCCTCTTCCGCAATGACGTTGGGCCTTGTGCCGCCCCTGACAACACCGACATTGACGGTCACGCCGCGCTTCATATCGTTCAGCGCCTCAAGCGTTTGAATGATATTGGCGAGTTCGCGGATGGCGCTGCGGCCATCTTCGGGCCGCGAGCCGGCATGGGCGGGGACGCCGTGTACGAAAACCTCGAAGCGCGCAACGCCCTTGCGCCCGGTGACGATCTTTCCGCCGTCACGGGCGGGCTCGGTGACCAGCACATATTTGGCCTTGCGCCCCTCGGCCTCGATCAGCGCGCGCGACGTCGGGCTGCCGATCTCTTCGTCCGAGACGTAGAGCTGGGTCACGCCAAGCGGCGAACGCTCAGCCGTGGCGCAAAGCTGCCGGAACGCGTGGTAAGCAAGATAGGCTCCGCCTTTCATGTCATAGATGCCCGGGCCGAAAGCGCTGTCGCCGTCTATTTTGAACGGCAGACGCTCGATGAAACCCATCGGGTGCACCGTATCGAGATGGCTCAGCACCAGGATTCCCGGCTCATCCCGGCCCCATGACGAACGCGCCACGATATGATCGCCGCAGCCGCCATGACCCGTGACGCGCTCGATGGTGACGGGCAAGTCGCGATAGCCCTCAGCGACCATGGCCACGAGCTTGTTCACCTGCTCGGGCGCCTCTGTCGGGGTTTCGATCTCGACCCAGCGGCGGATGCCGTCGAGGATGGCTTTGGAATCGAAGGGATTGGCTGTCGTCAGCATGTGGCTGTTCATTTGCAGTGGGAAGGATCAATGGACCGGCGTCAACGCGACGCTAGAGTTTGATTCAACTCAGTTGAATCAGACTCTAGCGTATTTTTTGTTGGAGCATAATCCTTTAGGAAAACCGGTTTCCACTTTTCCGGATCATGCTCTGGCGCGTTTCGCGCGCGGCGCAATCCGCTCTGTGAGCTCAGCGCTTGTCGGGTCCTTCGCGCGCGGCGATCTGTTCGACCATCTCGACAATGCTGCGCCTAAGCTTGGCGTCGGTGATGCGCGTGAACGCGCGAGTTAGCGCCAGGCCCTCGGAGGTCGCCAGGAAATCGGAAACGTAAGCCGGCGAGGTCCCTTCGCGGAAGCTTTCGGCGCTCGTGGTGCCGCTTGGTCCTCCTTCGAACAAAAACGATACCGGAACCTGAAGTATTTCGGAGATCTGCTGAATGCGGCTGGCTCCGACCCGATTGGTGCCTTTCTCGTATTTCTGAATCTGCTGGAATGTGAGGCCCAATGCTTCGCCGAGCTTTTCCTGGCTCATGCCCAGCATGATGCGGCGCATGCGCACGCGACTGCCGACATATCTGTCAACAGGGTTGGGCGCTTTGGTCGACATCTCCAGCACTCCTTGGGATTACGCCCTAGAGGCGAGGCAACGCGAACATGGATGCCCCGGGCGCCAAAACCGTCAAATCTTGCTCGTCGGTGAGGAATGCAAGCAATTTGAACAACGAACTGACCGGGTCTGGTCTCGACGAGTGCGCCAGAATGCGAATTGCATAGTCGGTCTGTCAACTGCTGGGTTTCCGCCTGTCGAGATTTTTGCCGACCGCCGAAAGCGGCATTGATATGCCGGCGTCAGGAACGCCGCTTCGCAACGCGCCGCCGAAACACGAAAATCAGGGCGGCGGTAACGATGATCGCGGCGGGAATGTCGCCGCTGCGTGCATAAACCGTCGGCGGAATCGCCGACGGCAGGCTGGAATCCAGCACGCCTTCGACACCGAGGCCGAGCCGTGCGACGATCCGCCCCAGCGGATCGATCACGGCGGAAATGCCCGTATTTGCTGCACGAACCACCGGCAGCCCTTGCTCGACCGCGCGCAGCCGCGCCTGCTGCAGATGCTGGTAGGGGCCGGTCGAGATTCCAAACCAGCCGTCATTGGTGAGGTTGACGATCCAGCCCGGACGATCGGCGCGCGCCGCAACGTCACCGGGAAATATCGCTTCATAGCAAATCAAGGGTAGCGCGCGCGGCGCGTTTGGTATTTCCATCGGGCGGCGCCGCGTGCCCGCAATAAATCCGCCCTGAACCTTGGTTAGCTGCACGAAGCCGAGCTTCTCCATCCAGTCCTGGAACGGCAGATATTCGCCGAACGGCACCAGATGCAGCTTGTCGTAAACCGACAGCACGCTGCCGTCGTGGTCGATGACGTAGATCGAATTATAGGCGCGCGTGATCTTTGTGCCGGGCGGCAAATCGGGCGCGCGCACCGAGCCGGTGATCAGGACGGTGCCCTTGGGCAACAGAGCGGCGATCTGCGCCATCGCGTCGGCTTCGCGCGTCAGGAAAAACGGGAACGCCGATTCCGGCCAGATCAAAATGCTGGCGTCGCGCACGCCGGTGGATTGCGGCCCGGACGCGCGGTCGGAGAGCGTCAGATATTTTTGCATCACCTCCGCCTTGGCGGAGTAATTGAACCTGACGTCCTGCTGCAGATCGGGCTGCATGATCCGCAGCTTGACGTTTGCGACCGTCGCGGTCGGCTGCAGGCCCAGGCGAACGGCGCCGAAGATGCCCATGGCCGCAAGCAGCGATAGCGCCATCACCGGCGCGATCCAGGGTTTGCGTCCGCGTGAACTTCCATCGATCAGCACGGCCGGGCTTGCGAAGATCGCGACGCTCAGGAATGTCAGACCCCACAGGCCGATCAGCGACGCCGTCTGTGCCAGCGCCAGCGGTTCGCTCAAGGCGTAGCCGAACGCATTCCATGGAAAGCCCGAGAGCACGTGACCGCGCAGCCATTCGCTTAACGTAAGGCTTGCGGCAAGCGCGAGCACCCGCGAGGCGTCCTTGGTCCAGATCAGGCGTGCCAGCGCAAAGCCGAAGGCGGTGAACAGCGCCAGATAGGCCGGCAGGCCCAGCACGGCGAACGGCATCAGCCATGCAAAGGTTGGCGCATCGACCAGGAAGGCGTAGCCGATCCAGTACAATCCCGGCACGAAATAACCGAAGCCGAACCACCAGCCGGCCATCGCCGCCGCCGGCACGCCGCGCAGGCGCCCGGCGCCCGCGCCGTCGATCAGCCAGACCAACACGGGAAAAGTCAAGAACAGCACCGGCCATGCATTGAACGGCGCCATCGCAAGCGCCGACAGTGCCCCTGCGACGAGCGCAATGGCGGCGCGCCTCCATCCCCATGACAGGATGATCGCAAGCCCGGCCGCGCGGAGTTTGCCAGTGGTTTTCACTGCGAGCCGGCTCCATCGCCGGGCGGCGGGCTCGCATTGTCATTGGCCTGGGGTTGACCTGTTTCCGGCGGTGCCTCGCGGCGGCGGCTCTCACGCTGCGCGCGCACCGCGGGGCGTTCCTTGCGCGTGGCGATGCGCAGGCGTTTTACGCGCCTCGGATCGGCATCGAGCACTTCGATCTCGAAATTGCCGGGGCCCGAAATGACTTCGCCGCGCACCGGCAGGCGGCCGACATGGGTCACCAGATAGCCGCCAAGCGTCTCGACTTCTTCACCGGCCTCGCCGGTGACGAAATCCTCGCCAATCACGGAGCGGACGTCGTCGAGGCTGGCGCGCGCGTCGGCGATGAAGGAATTATCCGCCTGCCGCACGATCGCCGGCGGCTCGTCGCTGTCGTGCTCATCGTCGATCTCGCCGACAATCTGTTCGACGATGTCCTCGATCGACACCAGGCCGTCAGTGCCGCCATATTCGTCCACCACCAGCGCCAGGTGGATGCGCGAGGCCTGCATCTGGGCCAACAGGTCGATCGCCCGCATCGACGGCGGCACGAAAAGCAGTTTTCGGATGATGTTGGCGTCCGCGAGCGGCATCGCGAGATCGACCGCCCGCAGATCGAGACCGGCGGGGAAGGGTTTCTTGCGTTTGGCCTTGCCTGTCTCGGGCACGCGCGCTCTCGCGGTCATGAAGGCCAGGAGGTCGCGGATGTGAACGATGCCCTCGGGATCGTCGAGGGTTTCGTTGTAGACTACCAGACGCGAATGCGCCGCGCTTTCGAACAGGCTCATCAATTCGCCCAGCGGAATGTCGCGCTTGACCGCGATGATGTCGGCGCGATGGATCATGACATCGGCGATGCGCCGTTCATGCAGGCCGAGGATATTGCGCAGCATGGTGCGCTCGATGGCGGAAAAGCCCACCTCGTCCGGGGTAGAGGCATCGAGCACGACTTGCAGATCGTCGCGGACCGATCCGGGTTTCCATCCGAACAGCGTGCGGATCGCGCGCGTCAGCCAGTTCTCGGCGGCGGGACGCACGGCTTCGCCTTGCGGCACCACCGCCGGCAGGTTGCGTGTGTTGCGCGGATTGTCGTGGGTCGGTTCGGAGTCCGCCATTTCAGTCCATCCGCTCCCGATCCGCATAGGGATCGGGAATGCCGAGTTGTGCCAGAATCTCCTGCTCGAGGGTTTCCATGGTCTCGGCGTCGCCGTCGCTTTCGTGATCGTAACCGATCAAATGCAGGAAGCCATGCACCGCCAGGTGGCTGAGATGATGATCGAACGGCTTTTGTTCGTCATCCGCCTCTTTTCGCGTCGTTTCATAGGCGATGGCAATGTCGCCGAGCATCCGCGGGGCATCGTCGGGTCCGGCTGGGCCGGTCGGCGGCAAGGCCGGAAACGACAGCACGTTGGTCGGCTTGTCGATGCCGCGCCAGTTGCTGTTCAGCGTGCGAATTCCGGCGTCATCGGTCAGCATGACCGCAAGTTCGGCTTCACCTATACCCGCATCGACCATCTCGGCCGCGGTGGCGACAGCGCGGTGGATGACGGCTTCGGCGCCGGGCTCGGTCTGCCAGCACTCGGCGACGACGAGAACCTCGGTGATGGGAAGGGCAAAGGGCGGCATCGGTCTGGAATCTCTTTTGCGACCGGAGCTCGCCTCCAGCGCGCTCTCGGCGGCAGATGTTGGCATCAGTTTTTGCTGGTTGCCGGCCGCTGCGGCAATCCTTCATAAGCGGCGACGATCCGCGCCACCAGCTCATGGCGGATCACGTCTTCGGCCGTGAATTTCACCTGGGCGATGCCCTCGACGCCATCGAGCAGCTTTGCGGCTTCCGCAAGCCCCGAAGTCTGGCCGTTCGGCAGATCGACCTGGGAGGGATCGCCGGTGATGATCATGCGGCTGTTTTCGCCAAGCCGCGTCAGGAACATCTTCATCTGCATCGAGGTGGTGTTTTGCGCTTCGTCCAGAATGATGGCGGCGTTGGTCAGGGTGCGGCCGCGCATGAAGGCGAGCGGCGCAATCTCGATTTCGCCGGCTTGCAGCGCGCGCTCGACGATCCGCGAATCCATCAGGTCGTACAGCGCATCATAGATCGGCCGCAGGTAGGGATCGACCTTCTCGCGCAAATCGCCGGGCAGGAAACCCAGCCGCTCGCCGGCCTCGACCGCGGGCCGCGACAGGATGATGCGATCGACTTCCTTGCGCTCGAACAATTGCGCGGCGTGCGCCACCGCGAGCCAGGTCTTGCCGGTGCCGGCCGGGCCGATGCCGAACACCATCTCGTGGCGCTTGAGCGCGCGGATATAGGAGTCCTGCGCGGCGGTGCGCGCCCGCACCGGCCGCTTGCGCAAGTTGATGGTCTCGAACGACGATTTGACGGTCTTGGCGTCGAATTCGAACAGCGAGCCTTGAGCGATGACGGCGCGGATTGCGCCCTCGACATCGCCCTGCGCCAGATCGTGCCCCTGGGTCGCCTGCGCATACAGCGTCTCCAGCACGCGCCGGGCGGCGTCGCAGCCGTCGCGCGAGCCGGCGATGGTGATGTGATTGCCGCGCGAATCGACCACGACGCCGAGCCGGCGCTCGACCAGCGCCAGGTTTTGTCCGTAGGGTCCGACCAGCGCCGAGGCCGCGCGGTTGTCGTCGAAGTCGATGACGACCTGCGTTTCGGGCGGGATCTGCATGTCGCGGTCAAGTTTGCGGCTGGGAGCGAGCGAAGGCGAATCCGATGCGCTTTTTGGCAAGGGTTCAGGCTCCCATCGTCGTTTGAGAAGAATCGGTCGTGTGAGGAAAAGCAGGTTGCGCGGGCCGCGCATGAGGGCCAGCGAGTTCGCCCAGCAGGCTGTAGCGCTCGAGGCGTTCGATCGTCACCGGCAACACTTGTCCGATGATATCGGGCGAGGCCATCACATGCGCCGGCTGCAGATAGGCGGTGCGGCCGACGATCTGGCCGGGATTGCGGGCGGCGCGCTCGAACAGCACATCCACAGTGTTGCCAATCGTCGCCACATTGAAGGCCGATTGCTGGCTGTCGATCAATTCCTGGAGCCGCACCAATCGCTCGTCCATCTCAGCCGCTGAAACCGTCTCCCGCACGTCCGCCGCCGGCGTTCCGGGCCGCGGCGAATACTTGAACGAATAGGCGCCAGCGTAGCCGATTTGGGTGACCAGTGCGAGGGTGGCGACGAAATCTTCCTCGGTCTCGCCGGGGAAGCCAACGATAAAATCCGATGAAAATGCAATATCTTGACGGGCGGCACGAAACCGGTCGATCACGCGGCGGTAATCGCTGACGGTATGTTTGCGGTTCATCGCCATGAGAATCCGGTCGGAACCGGACTGTACCGGAAGGTGCACGAACGGCATCAGCGCCGGCAAATCGCGATGCGCCGCGATCAGGGTGTCGTCGACGTCGCGGGGATGGCTGGTCGAGTAGCGCAAGCGAACGATGCCGGGAATTTCGGCCAGGCGCTGCAGCAAGGCGCCGAGCGACCAAATCCGTCCGTCCGGTCCTTCGCCGTGATAGGCGTTGACGTTCTGCCCGATAAGCGTGATCTCGCGCACGCCATTGTCGGCAAGCCTGAGCACGTCGTCGACGATCTTTGCAACGGGCCGCGACACCTCGGTGCCGCGCGTGTAGGGCACCACGCAGAAGGTGCAGAATTTATCGCAGCCTTCCTGCACCGTGACGAAAGACGAAATGCCGCGGGCGCGGATTGCATCCGGCTTTGGCGGGGCCAGGAACCCGAACTTGTCCTCGACCGGAAATTCGGTCTCCAGCGCACGGCCGTGGCGCTTGGCATACACCAGCAGTTGCGGCAGATGATGATAACTTTGCGGACCGACCACGACATCGACCACCGGCGCGCGGCGGATGATCTCATGGCCCTCGGCCTGCGCGACGCAGCCGGCCACCGCGATGCTCATGTGGCGGCCATTGCGCGCGGCTTCGTCCTTGACGACGCGCAGGCGCCCGAGTTCCGAGTAAACCTTCTCGGAGGCCTTTTCGCGGATGTGACAGGTGTTGAGAATCACCAGGTCCGCGTCATCCATGCTGGCGGTCTCGACAAAGCCTTCCGGTGCCAGCGTGTCCACCATGCGTTGCGCATCGTAGACATTCATCTGACAACCATATGACTTGATATGCAGCTTGCGCGGCGGGTTCATGGAACCTGAATGCTGTGTGTGAGACGGCGCCATGCCGGCATGGGGTTCAAATATAGGCTAAAGCGCGGAAAATCCAGCGTGAGAACCTATATGAATCGTCATTCCCAAGGCGATGCGTCAGCATCGAACCCGGAATCCAAGGATTCCCCGCTGTGCAATTGCACATCGAGCAATGACGCTGACTATCAGGACTTTTCGTCGTCCAGCGGAACGCAGTACAGTTCGAGCCGGTGATCGACCAGCTTGTAGCCCAGCTTGCGGGCGATTTCGGCCTGCAGCTTTTCGATCTCTTCGTTGGTGAATTCGATCACCTTGCCGTCGCGCAGATTGATCAAGTGGTCGTGGTGGCTGTCGCGCATCTGTTCGTAGCGCGCGCGGCCCTCGCGAAAGTCGTGCCGTTCGATGATACCGGCGTCCTCGAACAGCTTGACGGTACGATATACCGTCGAGATCGAGATCTTGTCGTCGACGGCGACGCAGCGGCGATACAATTCCTCGACGTCGGGATGATCCAGAGCCTCCGCCAGCACGCGCGCGATGACGCGGCGCTGGTCGGTCATGCGCATCCCGGTGGCGGCGCAGCGCGCCTCGATACCGGTGGCCTTGAGCGCGGGCGTGGATTTCAGTGCGGTCATGGTTTTCGCCTTGAATAACGTGTCTGTTGTGCCACTACGCGCGCGTTACGACAAGTCGCGGCGCATCAGAAGCGCGTTCAATTGTTCCCCGCTCGCCTGCCGGTAATAGCGTTCGCGGCGCCCGGCGACGGTAAATCCGGCGCGGTCGTAAAGCCGCCGCGCCGGCTGATTATTTTCCTCGACCTCGAGGAACACGGTACGCACGCCACGGCCGGCGAGATGGCCGAGATGCGTCAGCAGCAGATTGCGGGACAGGCCGCGGCCGCGATGGCTGAAGGCCACCGCGATCGAAAGTATTTCGGCCTCGTCTGCCGCCAGGCGCGACACCGCGAAGCCGATCGTCTTACGGCCGATCCTCAGGCGGTGAACCAGCGTGTTGCGCTCGGCCAGCATGGCCTCGAATTCGCCTTCACCCCAGCCGCGATGAAACGATGCGCCATGCAATTGCGCCAAACGAGCCGCATCGCGCAGGGTCGCGGGTTCGATCGCCGCCGCGCCACCGCCCCACAGTTCGGAGAGCCACGCCATCATGACGCTGACGGCTGCGAGGTTTTCTGCAGCGGGTCCTTCGGCAGTTTGGCGTCGGGCGCGCGCAGATAAAACGGGCGGGCCGGCGCGGTGTTCGGGCTGACCGCGGCCCCGAGCCACGCCACCCAGGCAATATCCGGCGCGGCTTGCGCATCGGCCTGGAAAGGCGGCGGCGCGTGCGCCGGCCAGCGCTCGGCGAGAATGTTGGCGGCGTTGCCGACCAGGTACGGCGCGCCGAACCGCGATGCGCCGAGCGCCTCCTCGATCGGCGCGACGCGCGGCCGGATCAACGAACTGCCATCGCCGCTGACCACCTGAAAATACACATGGTCATGCCGCGCATCGATGGCGGATATCACCGGTTGTTCGGCGTTCTGGCTGACCACGGGCGCGGCATAGGCCGTCAGCGTGGTGAGCCCCACCACCGGTTTGTTGGCGGCGAGCGCAATGCCGCGCGCGGCGGAAAGGCCGACCCGCAGCCCGGTAAAACTGCCGGGGCCGGTGGTCACCGCGATCCGGTCCAGGGAAGAAAACGCGATGCCGGACTCCTTGATGACGCGCGCGATCAGCGGCATCAAGGCTTCGGCATGACCGCGCTTCATCGCCTGCGATTCCTGGGCAATCAACTTGCCGGCGCCGGTGTCGAGAACGCCTGCGGCGCAGGCGTCGAGGGCGGTATCGATGGCAAGGATCAGCATCGGGGGCGGGCGAATAGCGAGTGGCGAATAGCGAATAGACAGTCAGTCGAAACCGCCATTCGCCATTCGCTACTCACTATTCGCTGCTCCCAAAATCACACCGGCCGGACTTCGACCACGTCGGGCACGAAATGCTTCAGCAGGTTCTGGATACCGTGCTGCAGGGTTGCGGTGGATGACGGGCAGCCCGAACAGGAGCCCTTCATGTTGAGATAGACGATGCCGTCCTTGAAGCCGCGGAAGGTGATGTCGCCGCCGTCGCCGGCGACCGCCGGGCGCACCCTGGTTTCGATCAGGTCCTTGATGGTCGCAACCGTCTCGGCGTCGGCCTCGCTGAAGAACTCGTCGCCCTCGTCGGCGGCCTCGTCGCTTGCGGCGCTGCCGTCGGCCAGCAGCGGCGCGCCGGACATATAGTGCTCCATGATGGCGCCGAGGATCGCCGGCTTGAGGTGCTGCCAGTCGCTGTCGTCCTTGGTCACGGTGACGAAGTCGGAGCCGTAAAACACGCTGGTGACGCCGGGCACGCCGAACAGTTTCTCGGCCAGCGGCGAGCGCACTGCTGCCTCGCGATTGACGAATTCCATGGTGCCGCTGTCGAGCACGGCGCGGCCGGGAATGAATTTCAGGGTGGCGGGATTGGGTGTGGCTTCGGTCTGAATGAACATGGTTCTCTCCGGCGTCGCCGGTTCAAGGCCGGCGCGTGGCTCTCCTTAGCAGATGGCGACGGCAAACGCACGGTCAAGGGGCGCAGAAAACATAGTGTTTTCAAGCGAAAGCCTGCCCCGGACGCGATCCGGGGTGGGGACCGGTTCGCGTGAAGAAAACGCGTCAAAACAAGAGATAAAGCCCCGATGATCGGGAACCCGGTGGCTTACGACAGCGCGTCGATGTCCTCATCGCTCAGACCGCCGGGCACGATGGTCACGGGGATCGGGAACGCGCCGACCGTCTTGGCCATTGTGGTGATGATTGGGCCCGGGCCTTCCGGCCCCGGATTGGCGGCCAGCACCAGCATCGCGATATCGACGTCCTTGTCGATGACGTCGAGGATCTGGTCGGTCGGGTCGCCCTCGCGGATCACCCGCTCAGGCGTGATCGCGGCGATGCCGTTGGCGCGGCCGGCCGCACGATCGAGCGCGGCGTTGGCGTCCTCATGCGCCTCGGCGCGCATGATGTCGGCGACCCCCAGCCATTGCTGGTTCTGGTCTTCGGTCTCGATGACGCGCAGCATCACCACGCCGCCGCCGACGCGGATCGCCCAGCGGCTGGCGTAGTAGACCGCGCGGTCCCATTCCGCACTGTCATCAACGATCACCAGACATTTTGGCTTGTGACCCGTCTCGTAGCTTCGTCGCTGGGTGGTCATGCATGTCCCGATGCTGCGCCAGGCAGGCCGCATGCTGCCACGGCGCAGCCGTCCTCGACAAGCGGCAACGCCGGCGCGTATTCCGGAAAAGTGGATACCGGTTTTGCGATCAAAGTACGCGCAAGCACTGGAGTGCGCTGCGTCAAATTATGGCGAAGGGAAGGAAAGCTAGTTCTTGCGGACGAAACCGACGATGTCCTTCGTCGCCTTCATGGTCTCGGCGGCAATGGCGCGGGCGCGGTCGGCGCCGTCGATCAAAATCGAATCGACATGCCCGGGGTCGGCGACCAGCCGTTTCATTTCGGCGGCGATCGGCGACAATTTTGCGACGCAGAGTTCGACCAGCGCATTCTTGAAGTTCGAAAACTGGCCGCCGCCAAATTCGCCGAGCACGTCCGACTTGGTGCGGCCTGACAGCGCGGCGTAAATTCCGACCAGATTGTCGGCCTCAGGCCGCGTCTCGAGACCCTTTTCCTCGGACGGCAACGGTTCCGGATCGGTCTTCGCCTTGCGAATCTTCTGCGCGATGGTGTCGGCATCGTCGGTGAGGTTGATCCGCGAATTGTCGGACGAATCGGACTTCGACATTTTCTTGGTGCCGTCGCGCAGCGACATCACCCGGGTTGCGGGACCGGTGATCAGGGGTTCGGGCTGAGGAAAAAACAATCCGTCGTTGAAACCGTGGCCGCGTATCGAGTCGCCGAAATCGTTGTTGAATTTCTGCGCGATATCGCGGGACAGCTCGAGGTGCTGTTTCTGGTCCTCGCCGACCGGCACATGGGTGGCGCGATAGAGCAGAATGTCGGCCGCCATCAAGACCGGATAGTCGTAGAGGCCCACGGACGCGGCCTCGCGATCCTTGCCGGCTTTTTCCTTGAACTGCGTCATGCGGTTGAGCCAGCCGACCCGCGCCACGCAGTTGAATATCCACGCCAGTTCCGCGTGTCCGGAGACCTGGCTCTGGTTGAAGACGATGTGCTTTTTCGGATCGATGCCAGAGGCGATGAAGGCCGCGGTCACTTCCCTGGTATTGCGCGCGAGTTCGGCCGGACCGCCCCAGACCGACACCGGCTGCGTCAGCGCATGCATGTCGACCACGCAATAGAGGCAGTTATGGGTTTCTTGCAGCTTGACGAAATTGACGATCGCGCCGAGGTAATTGCCGAGATGCAGATTGCCGGTCGGCTGGACGCCTGAAAAAACCCGTTCAACGATCGCCATTGTCAGTTCTCACGCCTGCTGCTTCGCGCCCCTCAACAGTCATCAGGCGCTGTGCGCCGTCCATTGCCAATAGGCGCGACGCGCCGTCCATTGCCACGAGCGCATCAGTCGCGCAAGTCGGAGGCCGTGGTTTGGCGGATCGCGCTAACCGCCTCGCCCCACCGGATCACGCCGAACAGGGCCAGAAGCAGGCCG
>Ga0207674_10004454_pt1 | contig 16834 bp, 12 predicted proteins | sample KBSCornC72_FD_184303 | JGI IMG/M metagenome (GOLD analysis project Ga0207674, IMG submission 184303) | Corn rhizosphere microbial communities from Kellogg Biological Station, Michigan, USA - KBS Corn C7-2 (SPAdes) (version 2) | ecosystem: Host-associated > Plants > Roots > Rhizosphere > Soil ... | reverse complement strand
GCGGCTTCGGGAACTACTTGCCGCTCGCTTATCGCTTACGTGCCCGACCGGCCGGGCCATGATCACCGCTATGCGATCGACGCCACAAAGCTCGCCGGCGAACTCGGCAACCGATGCAAGATCGGGTTCGAGACCGGACTCCGCCAGACCGTCAGCTGGTATCTTGACCAGCAAGATTGGTGGCGCGACGTGACCAGCGGCGCCTACAAGGCGTGGATCGACAAGAACTACGGTTTCCGGCGGATCGCGGTCTAGAAGACCACGCGGCGGACCCTGTAGAGATAAGGGCTTCGAGACAGTGGATTCGACTAATTCAAAAACGAGATCCGAGACTGGCAATCCAATTCGGCTCTCGGATTTCCAACCTGTAACCTGCGATGCGCTTGCGCGCATCGGCAGCGAAAACGATGGCGGATATGTCGTCCCGCTCGACGCAGTAATGGCAGCACACGCATTGGTCTCGTTCGGCCTCTCCCATGACTGGACATTTGAGCGTGACTTTGGAAAGTACAATGCGGATGCTATTATTCATTGTTACGATCATACAGTCTCTCTTCGAACAGCCTTCGAATATTCGATCGGTCAGTTGTTGCGTTTTGTCCTACTGTTAAGGCCAAGCGCCCTACGAAGGGCGCTTACGTGGATCGACTACAAAACCTTTTTTCGGGCAGACAGAATTCATTTCAAACAAAGAATCTGGCGGGACAACCAGGACAACAGCGCGACCATAGAAGATGTCTTCGGGCGCCTGCCGGCGGAATGCCCCGTGTTTGTGAAAATGGACATTGAAGGAAGTGAATATTTCGTCCTCGACGATTTGCTCCGGCATTCCAAAAATATCGTCGCGATAGCTATCGAATTCCATGATGTCGACACAGCTTCTGGCCTGTTCAACTCTCTCGTCGAAAAGATCAAGCGTGACTTCCATATCGTGCATATTCACGGCAATAACATGGGAGGACTCGCGCCGTTCAATTTTCCGATTGCCCCGGAAATTACATTCCTCAACAAGCGCTTCTTCAATTCGACCCCGCCGCCGTCTCGTTTGAAATATCCAGTCCCCGGGCTTGATCGACCCAATAATCCCCGGCTTCCAGATTTCGTATTTGAATTTTGATCTGTCTTTATCGATGAGCGCAATATCGCTATAGCAACTCCCGCAATAAACCCTGCAACTGGGCACCGTAACGCGCCGGTGTCATCGTCAGCATTCTGTCTCGCCCCCTCTTCCCAAGCCGGCGCGCCGCCTCAGAGTCTATTATGATTTTTAGAATGGTCTCCTTGATCGACGCTACGGATGTTGGATCGAATAACAGGCCGGCATCACCTACCTGCTCAGGAATCGCAAGAATACCGGAAGCCGCAACCGGGGTCCCAACCTGAAAGGCTTCATAGATAGGAATGCTTACGCTTTCGAACAGCGACGGCATTACCAATGCTGTCGCGAGCCGATAGATCGCTTGAAGGTCATTCTGCTCCACATACCCAAGATGTAGAACCTGTTCGCCCAATCCGAACTTGTTGATCGTGGCCATCACGGCTTGGTATTCGTCGCGCTTTTTGCCGGTGAGAACCAGCTTAAGGCCGGGAACCTCGGCCACAACCTCTCGAAATGCCTCGATCAGACGCAGATGATTCTTGTGAGGCCAAAATTGAGCCGGATAGAACAAGAACTTCTCGGGCAGCTGCAATCGGATTCGCGCCGCCTGTAACCAATCGTCTGGTACATCCGCAACGAACTGTTGCAGTGGAGGCGCCGTCATCACGACGGTCCGCTCTTCGGGTACGCCAAAATGGCGAATGACGTCCGTTTTTACGTGTCGGGACTCGCATATAACGCGCCGCGCCCGTCCTAAAAGCTGTGAGTGGACCTGATATCGCCAGGTCCGCTGCCACCAGGAAAAATTCTCGGGGTAGTAGATATCCTGAAGGTCGTGCAGCGTATAGGCGAATGGCCTCGATGTATGCAGCAATGCCAGGGAATAAATTGGCGCCAACAGGACATCCTGTGAAGCAAACGCGTCAGCCAGTCTGATGTGCATTCTATGAGCGACCAGCGCAGCCAACTGCTGTGCACGCGATTCTATAAAATTGCAGATCGGGTAGCCCAGTTCTGCAAAATCCGGATTTTTCGGATCACCATAGATGGTGATTTCAACACCGCTGGTGTGACGCAAAGACTGCAGCATAGAGAGGGTATACTGGTAGGTACCGCCGTTATCGGGACCAGCCAACGCAAGAACCCCTAGCTTAATCGTCACTTCACTTCCCCAACTCCGTCAGAAGGATAGACGTGCCCTCTTGGCCGATCCCGTCCGCTCTGGCGACGCACCGAGCACCAGCCACGGACTGCATCAACGGCTCCAGCGGTCACAACCGCTGCTCCGTTCATGCCGGGGACATCTCTTTAAGAAGCTCGTTGACGTCCGATCCGATCCGCTGAACTTCAACTTTCGTCAGTTCGTAATAGGACGGTAAATTTAGCCCTATCTGCGACTTGCGGGCCGAGATTGGTAGCGGGGCCTGCTTGTACATCGGCATTGAAGACATCGTACAAAAATAGGGACGCGTATCGATGCCGCGCGCTTTGAGCGCCTGCATGAATGCATCTCGGCGCGCTTCGTCTAACCAGTCAACTTCCAGACAGATCATCCAAAACGCGCTTTTCGCCCAGTTTTTTACCCGATTGAGCCGGATGTAGTCCGTGGTAGCAATTTCCGAGTTGTACCAACTCATGATCTCCGCCCGGCGGTCGAGAAATTCTTCGATGCGTTCCAATTGCGCGACACCAAGTGCTGCCTGCAGATTGGTGATCCGATAGTTAAATCCGCGCTCTTCGTGAAAATACCGCCGCTGAGAGCTCATTGCATGGTCACGTAACCGTCTGGCATGCTGATAGAACTCTTGATCATTGGTGGTCAGCATGCCGCCTTCACCGGTCGTAATGACTTTGTTTCCATAAAAGCTGAAGACGCCGCATTTTCCGAGGCCGCCAACCCTGCGGCCCTTGTATTCAGCACCGTGCGCCTCGGCCGCGTCTTCGATGATGTCCACACCGTGAGCGACGCCGATTTCCATCAGGGCGTCCATATCGGCCGGATGACCATAGAGATGAACCGGAATGATCGCTTTCGTTCGTTCGGAGATCAGCGATTTGACGGACATCGGATCTATACAAAGCGTATCGGCGTCGATATCGGCGAGGATCGGCGTCGCGCCCGTGTAAGCAACTGCATTCGCTGTCGCGACGAAAGTCAAATCGGGGATAATTACCTCGTCGCCCGGCTGCAGCCCAAGCGTAGCGAGTGCGAGATGCAGGCCCGTCGTCCCGTTACTTACCGCAAGGGCATATGCGGTCCCGCAGTAGCGCGCGAAGTTTGCTTCGAACTCATCGATGTATTTTCCGATCGACGAGACCCATCCGGAATCCAGGGCATCCAGAACAAGTTCCTTTTCTCGCGCTCCAATGAACGGTTTCGAGATCGGTATAAAACTATCTGACATTATCGGCCTTCTAAATCGACGCAACCAGCGCCTCGAAGCGCTTCCATTGAGCTTCTTTTGAATAACGAGTCGATACCATTTCATGGCCCGCACGCGCGAGACTCAACCTTTTTTCGGAAGCTTCAAGCAAGGTCTTGACCTGCCTTACAGCCTGCTCCGGCGAGTTGTATGTCGCGATCGTTTGGCCGTCCTGCATACCCTCCGGATAATTGCCTTCGTCCGAAAGAAGTAGCGATCCGCCACCCAACGCCTCGAAGCAACGCATATTTCCACGATCCGCACCTGCCATGTCGATTGATCCGTTCAACACAATTTTAGCGGCCGAAAGCACCTCATAGTAGTCCCGTCCAAATGCAGGTTCCCTGGCGATTGCCCTGATTGCCGATGGTCTACGGTGCCTTGCCAGAGGCAGGAATTGTCCCAGCGGCGACTCTGCCAGCCGACACAGGCGCGAGCGGTCCAGATGGTACACAACATTATACTCCCCAGTCAGCTTCGCTACCGCTTCCAGCACCGACGCCCGCTGCCTGTGATGGCGTGAATAACCCCCGACGAACAACACATCGATCGGCCGATCCTTGCGAACTGCGAATGGCGCCAACTCCGGATCGTACGCGGGAACGAAATATTCTGTGCGACAACCCTGCTCTTTCAGCGCCGCAAGAATCGACGGAAAATTGCAGACGACCAGGTCATAACCGGAGAACGATACGTTTCGAAACGGCGCGGCGTGCCAGGCTATGACATTTTTTACGCAACCTGGGAGACTTTTGATGAAGTCCGCTTGCCAACCCGTCGCATCGAGATTGTAGAACACGTCGGTACGGTGCTCTTCAATCTGCGCCTTCAGGATATCGCTCAGCGACGTGCGCGAACTCAAGCCGCGTTCGCGCGCCCAAACCCTCTGGACATCCTTGTCATCACCATTGGTAAAAAACGCCCATTCAGTTCGCTGATCAATGGGCAGAAGGATGTGCGCTGCCGACTCTCGAAAATTCAAAAATGCGTCAATCTGACCCGTGAACGTAGAACGATCCTTGGTCAGTTCACGTATCTTCGGACGCAGGGAGGGATAGTATCTGGAATTCTGGAAGAGCCTCACAAGCTCTGTATCCCGATAGTTGTCAGCAGGTGCGGCGCGACACAACCGTTGATTTCTAAGGAGGTCAAGCGGAATTGCATCGACACCGCCTGCCTCCATCCCGCCTAAATATCTTCATGCTGCGCACCTAGCGCTGAAATCATGCGAAGATTCAAGCGTCCGGAGCCGCCGTGACGCTGGTTCAGCGGCTATTTTTACCTTGAATGAAGACGGGGCGTCCAAGGGAAAGCATTTTGGATGCGGCTTGGCGCATGCTAACGAGGCCATTCTGAATTGAGTGCGTCGCGACTAAAAAGAGTCTGGTGTATGAACCGCAAAGGAATCATTTTGGCGGGAGGTCGCGGAACGCGGCTCCATCCGCTGACGCTCGTGACGTCGAAGCAGCTGCTTCCGATCTACGACAAGCCCCTGATCTATTACCCGCTGACGACGCTGATGCTGGCCGGCATCCGCGAATTCCTGATTGTCACCACGCCGAACGAAATCGGACAATTTCAGCGTTTGCTCGGCGACGGAAAGCAATGGGGTATAGAGCTCTCCTACGCGATCCAGGAACATCCAGGCGGCATCCCGGAGGCTTTCCTGATCGGCAGGGAATACCTCGCGGGCAGCCCGTCGGCGCTAATCCTCGGCGACAATATTTTTTACGGCACCGGCTTGCGGGATATGTTGCGTGAGTCGGCCGAACAGATCCGCGGCGCAACCGTATTCGCATGCCGGGTCGACGATCCCGAACGTTACGGAGTTATCGAGTTCGACGCCTCCCATCGCCCGCTGCGGATCGTTGAAAAGCCGGAAACGCCAAAATCGAACTATGCCGTCACCGGTCTGTATTTCTACGACCAGCGCGTTGTCGATGTCGTGCGCGAGATGAAGCCGTCTGCACGGGGCGAGCTCGAGATCACCGATTTGAACCAATGGTACCTCGAGCGCGGCGAGCTCCATGTCGAATGGTTCGGGCGCGGATATGCCTGGCTGGACGCCGGCACTCACGAATCGCTGCTCGAGGCATCGCAATTCATCCACATTGTCGAGAAGCGTCAGGGCTTGAAGATCGCGTGCCCTGAGGAAGTGGCCTTTATCCAGGGCTTTATCGACGCCGAACAACTCCTGAGGCTTGCCGAGCCGATGAAGGCCACGGCTTACGGGCAATACCTCATTCGCCAGGCCGGGCAGCAGCCCTGACATCCCGCACCAGCGTGGAATCGCTTCCGCAATTTTGTCGAAACGGTCTGTTCGCCAACGGGCTGCCCAGGATCCGCACTTGCCCAGACGGCATCCCACGGCATCGGACATTGCAGGCCTGCGATCAGGTATTGAATTTAAGGTCGATCTGGCCGATCAAAAAGAACGCTGTTTCCCGCTTCTTCTTTCCGGAGTCCCGTCAATGTCCTTCCCGCGCGCTTCACAAGCCCTGTCTCGCTTCACCGTGCTCGACCTCACCCGCGTTCGTTCCGGGCCGACCTGCGTGCGGCAACTCGCGGACTGGGGCGCCAATGTGATCAAGATCGACGCGCTGCTGGAGGACGCCGCCGGCGAGCAGCCCGGCGGGCCGCGCCACGGTTCCGACTTCCAGAATTTGCACCGCAACAAGCGCGCGATGACGCTCAACCTCAAGGACTCCAAGGGCCTTGAGGTATTCCGGCGACTTGCCGAGAAGGCCGACGTGGTGGTCGAGAATTTCCGTCCCGATGTCAAAGCCCGGCTCGGCATCGATTACGAGAGCGTGCGCAAGATCAACCCGCGCATCGTCTACGGCAGTATCTCCGGTTTCGGACAGGATGGCCCTTATTACAAGCGTCCCGGCTTCGATCAGATCGCCCAAGGCATGGGCGGGCTGATGTCGATCACCGGCGCGCCCGGCGAGGGTCCGATGCGGGTCGGCATTCCCGTGGCCGACCTCGCCGCCGGGCTGTTCTGCGCGATGGGCATCCTCACGGCGCTTCTGGAGCGCGATGTCTCCGGCGAAGGTCAGTGGGTGCAGACCTCGCTGCTGCAGGCTCAGATTTTCATGCTGGACTTCCAGGCCGCGCGCTGGCTGATGGAAAAGGACGTTGCAAAGCAGGCCGGCAACAACCATCCGACCAGCATCCCGACCGGCGTGTTCAAGACCTCCGACGGCTATATCAATATCGCCACCACGGGGGGACGCATCTGGGAGCGCTGCGCCCAGGCCATCGGCGCGCCCGAGCTCGTGACCAATCCTGATTACGCCACCGCGCCGGCACGCTCCAAGAACCGGAATGCGCTCAACGCCGAGCTCGGCAAACTCACTGCAAAGAAATCCACCGAGACCTGGGTCAGCGAGCTTAACGCCGCCGGCGTGCCCTGTGGCCCGATCTATTCCATCGATCAGATGTTCGAGGACGCTCAGGTCAAGCACCTCGGTATCGCGCAAGATGTGCCAAATGCCGAGAACCGTCACATCCGCCTGGTCGGCCAGCCGCTGACCCTGTCGCGAACGCCGAGCAAAATGGCGGCGCGGCCGCCGGAATTCGGCGAGCAGACCGACGAGGTGCTCGGGGAATTTGGATTCAGCGCTGAAGAGATCGTTGCGCTGAAGCAGAGCAAGGTCGTGTGATACGGTGGCAGAGTCTATGATTGCATGATCGCAATCCTTCTCTGCCAAGCTAGAACCCGCTTTCAGGTAAGATTGTATGTTGAAAATTCCCATCATGCGGCCGAAGCTTCCGTCGGCCGATCGAATCCTGCGTTATCTCAGGGCGGTCGATACGTCACGAATATATTCCAATTTCGGCCCCCTCTCCCTCTCGCTCGAAGAGCGTCTGGCGAAACACTTTGGCGTCCGAAGAGAAATGATTACCACGACCGCCAACGCGACGCAGGGGTTGACCTTGGCGCTAACCACCCTGGGTGTTCAACCAGGGACGCTATGCGTGATGCCGGCCTGGACCTTCATCGCGTCGGCGCACGCGGCAATTTCGGCGGGACTCATTCCTTATTTTGTCGATGTCGATCCCCATACTTGGGCTCTTGATCCGGGCACGATGGATGAGGTGATTGCTTCTGCCCCAGCCGCTGTCGGAGCCATCATGCCGGTTGTTCCATTCGGCCAGCCGATCAACTTTGTGGCGTGGGACCGTTACCGAACACGGACCAAGGTGCCAGTCGTGATTGATGCCGCGGCCGGATTCGATTCGGCCGTTGCTTGCGAGACGCCTGTAGTGGTCAGTCTGCACGCCACCAAGGTCATCGGTATTGGTGAGGGAGGTTTTGTCTTGACGACGGATGAGGCGGTGATTCAAGGCATCCGCGCGCGCGCAAATTTTGGTTTCCTGGGATCGCGCAATTCGATCGCAGCTTCCACTAATGCCAAGCTCAGCGAATATCATGCGGCGGTGGCACATGCTTCGTTTGACGAATGGGCCAACGCGCGCGCCGAATGGATGGCGGTCGCCGCACTCTATCAAAAGGCACTGCCGGAATCGAACCACATCCAATACCAATCGGGGTTCGGTAGAGACTGGATAGCCAGCACCTGCCTCCTGCGGTTGCCCGGATTCGATGTCAATGAAGCAGAGCGTGCGCTTGCCGCTGCCGGCGTAGAAACGCGCCGATGGTGGGGTCAGGGCGCACATCTTCACCCGTCAACCACGGGGTTTCCCCGCAGCGCGCTACCGGTGACGGAGACATTGGCCGAGTCCACGCTCTCGGTGCCCTTCTATCGGGATGTCGATCCGGCGGCGATCGAGAAGGTAGCTGGCGTTGTTCGGGCCTTGGTATCATGATGATCCGTCCCGACGGACCGCTTCCCTGACGGGTTCTCGGTATCCAGGATCCCCACGTGATACCGCCTCTAACTCTCCTGGCTCGACCGTAGAACCGGCTGAGAATGGATAGAGATACTCTCGGCAAAGCTCCGCGGGCAGTCGATATGTACTATTTCGGGTTTTCCTCGGAGTTCGACACTGACGTTGTCTCGATGATATAGAGGGGAAAGTCTCTCAGGTTGTCGTATATGCGCCAGATGTATTCCCCAATAACCCCCAGCATGATCATAATCATCCCGCCAATCGTCATCGTTAATACCATAAGCGGCGCCCATCCCGAAAACGGCGTCCGATGCATGAACCAAGCATAAGCAATCAGCAGCGAGTACACCACGCCGCACGTCGAAAACAGCGCACCCAAACCCGACATGAGTCTTATTGGCAGAGATGAAGCGACCAGAAAATCGATCACCATCTTCAGTTTCTGTCTAAACGAGTAACCCGATTTACCGATTCTTCTTTTCATGCGGGTGTAGGGAATGAAAGCCCTGCTGAATCCCACTGAGAGAAGATAGCCCTGAACAAAATTATGGCGTCCCTTGAATGAACACAGCATCTTGCAAACCTTGCTGCTCATCAGCCAGTAGTCAAATCCTCCCCTCGGCAGTTCTGGATAGGACGTCCTCGCGATTGAGTAGGCTACGCTCGAGAATTTCCGCGGAAAGAATCCGTCATTTCGGTTTTCCCGATAGCAAATCACAATTTCCGTATTGTTCTTCCAATACGCGACCATCTTGGCCATAAGAGAGATCGGGTCTTGCATGTCGGCCGAGACGCATATCACCGCATCGCCTCTGGCATTATTGAACCCGGCAAACAGGGCTCCCGCCTGTCCAAAATTGCGCGAAAGGTTGATTAGGGAGATTCGCTCCTTATAGAGCCCTTTCAGGCGCAGCAGTTCGTCCCAGGATTTATCCGTGGAGCCGTCATTTACGAATATTACTTCGAGCTCCATCTCCTTGAAGCTGCTCTCGTGAACCTCCATTATCTCGCGGCATGTTTCGTCGAGCGTTAGCTGATTGTTATACACCGGGACAACCACGGAAATCGTCTCAGACATGCTACCCTTCGCTGAACTTTATCGGAGCAAAATGTGCTTCACCGCGAGAAGCTCACGACTACCACTATTGGCTCGTCAGCGCCAGAAGCCGAGGTCGACCATGACCAGCATTGCCTCACCGCACCTGCGATGCAGCCACGCTGGCCTATGGGTCAAATTGCAAGATTAAAACCCGGCGCTGGGCCAGCGTTGGCGGCGGCCGATGGATCGTCGAATTCAAACAACTCGACGAGTATGCCGTCTGGTGCGGAGATCATGACATACCGCCAGCCGTCCTGCTCTCGCAGCCCATGGGGTGATGTGATGCCCTGGGCTTGCAGACGTGGCCAGACGTCGCGCAGATTTGCGACCTTGACGCCCAGATGGTGAACGGCTCCGCGGCCTCGATCCCCGGGGGCTTGATCGTAGATGTGGAGTCGTCCGGTCCGTACCGCAAGGAATACGTTTCTCGAGCCGGCCAGCCGGTCGTCAAAACAGACCTTAGCGCCCAGATGCCCGCACCACCATTGGATCGTCGCGTCGATGTCGGTCGCAAATACATGCGCATGATGTAGATCGATCGACATGGTTCACTGCTTTTTTGATTTGGGAGTTGTCGCGTCGCCAGCAACTTGCTGCGGAGCATACTTTGCCCCGGAAGATGCGCCAAATAAATATTGAACATATTTCTTGCAGCCGCCGATCGATCGATGGCTCAGTTCGTTCCATGCCTGCTAGTGGACGGTCCGGTCCTGCGAGTACCGAATTTTGCTTCCGGGAGATGATGATGGGTGATCGAAAGGCTGAACTTTTAGCTCAATCGGATCCGTTTGCATTGCCCTCGATGGGCTAAGGGCTCGGAGGCCTTGCGAGCGGAAGCCCTGTTATTGTATCACACGTAGTGTAACTTCCCATTTGCCGCAGAAGTCGAAGCGGTGCGGTCGTCGAGCGTGATGTGGACCCTATTGCGCAGGCAATTTCCCTTTAAATGTGAATTGTGCCACGGGCGGGGAATGTCAGAGTTCGTCCGCGCCTGGTGGCCAGCCTGTCTCGCTCTTCTTCTGATGTTGCATGTGGCAGCCGGCAGCTTCGCTTGGGTGACGCCTGATTTTGCTAGTGCGATCGCAAGCTCTGAGATCACGCCGGAGCTAGGTGCAGCCTATGTTGCTGACGTACATTTCGACAGACGCTTCCCCTATGTGCTGCCAGCTGACACAATCGAAACGCCGTACAATTCGAAACTCGCCCTGTATGAGAATGGCCGCATTCTGGGTCCCCAACACGTTCTGCATGCCGACATCAGGAAGTACGGCGGTGGCCGGTTTTCGCACTGGAACGGTTCAATAATCTTCTCAACTTCAGATGGAAGCGACCCACGGACCAATGGTCGGCACTATTCGATTGCTTCGACAACGAAGTTAAACTTTTCGCTGCGAATTATTCTCTTGAGCGTCGTTCTCTTGGCGGATGCGGCTATTTTTATTTTGTTTCCGCGAGCCAAGGCAGCATGGCTCGTCGGCACCTTTGCCTTTTTGATAGTCGCGGTTGCTGGCCTCGCAGCATTGGGTGTGTTCGGCACGCTTGACGTTGCCGAGAGCGGAGCGCCAAAAGACGCGGCGCTGACCGTTCATGTCTTGCAACATGCCTGCCTCGGCGTACTGATATGCTTCTGCATTTGGGCTGCTGGAGCGGGGATCTCCCGCATGGTTCTGCGCGATCGGCGCGCCTCTTTGGCGCGGATTCTGATCCCCGCTTTCCCGGTTAGCCTTATGCTGCTCGCTGGCCTGGCAACAATATCTCTCACGATTCCAAGGGGCCGGATGATCGCACTGATCATATGGGTGGTCTGCTTGGTCCCTCTTTTCAACTGGCGCCCGCCTCGAGAACAACTAACAGCCGCTATCAAGGCAGCTCTATGCATCATCCCGTTCGCAATCATCTTTGGCATCTGGCTGGGTCTTCTCTGGCACGGACCAACTGAAACTCTGTCGGGGTCGCCGACAGGAGATATTACTTACTATGCAGGCAGTATTTGGTCGCTGGCTGATCGTCCTTATCCGTTCATCGATCTCAGCTACGAAAATGGCGCCACGCGCGTCTATTTCAATATGCTTTTCCCTGCGCTCGGTGCCGCGTTGTTTTATCTTCCTGGCTTTGATCCTTTCCTCTTTCTACTTTCGAGCGGGGGAACTTCATACATCCTCTTGAGCGCTCTAATGCTTCATCTCTACGTCGCCGATCGTGCTCCAAACTCGCCAAGCCCCTTTGCGGTAGTCGTTCTGGTGCTCTCCTTCCTGGTCGCCGCTCGTTATCCCTACTGGGTGGTCGAGAGCATTCCGGTCGTTTTCGTGCCCGCTTTGACAATCGCAGTGTGGTGGATGGCGGAACGGGGGGAAAGCGATTTCAGATGGGGAGTGGCCGCAATGGTAGCCGGCCTGGGCGGCTCGGCCCTTTCGAAAGTGGCAACAGCCGCGGTGCTCGTTCCACTTGGCATGACTGGCTTCTGGAGGCAGCTTTGGATTCTTCCAAGGTCACTACGTATAGGGGCGTTTGCTGTCGGAAGTATATTTGGCATCTATTGCATTGCGATGCTGTCGTATTTTTTGCCCATATGGATCAGCGTATCTGATGTTGGCCCCGAAAGCTTTCGGAGCCCACAGTGGTGGTTCGCAAGCCGCGATATAGGTGCGCTGATGCTTGTGCTGCTTACCTGGCTTGTCGCCGATGGTCCCGTCGCTATTGCGCTGACCCTTGGAATCGCAATGTTTCTATCGTTCTCGTACGCATTCCAGATCAATTTTGTTTGTGTCACGCTTATATTAGGTCTTCTGGTGTTTACGAGCCCGACGAAATTTCCTCAATCGCGCGCCCTCGCTTTCGTAGCATTTGGGGCGGCCGTGCCAGCGGTGATGTTGTCGGATCCCGCGGGCATTTCGAGCAGTGTCTTGTGGATTGTCTGCTTGGGGGGAGCGGTCCTGGCGGCAGTATCAAGCGTATTCCGGATCGGGGTCTTATCCCTCCAGACATTCAAGGTCCCCGCGGTCGTCTCGATGCTAACACTCTCGATTGGAGGACTTGGCCTCATTGGGGTCGCCCGAGGACACATCATCGCGGATTCGGGTTATCATCGTCAGGGATCGCAGCTCTCCCCCGAATTGAGAGACATTTGGTTGGCGTTGCGCCGGTATACTCCATCCAACGCGTTGATCTTCACCGATCAGATCGATGAAACAATCAACATAATTGGTGGGTGGAATACTTTTGCCCTGATCGGCCAACGGCAAGTCTATGTGTCATCATATTACTCGTCGGTTGAGCTGCGACCCGATAAAGCGAAGCTGCGTGAGATTCTATCTCTCAACGAGTCCGTCTTGCGCGGCATAAAGAGCCCGCTTGAGGTCCCGACCCGTTCCCACTACGAGAATGTGTTTGCGGTCGTTGCGGCATCACGAGTCGTTCCGCTGGCTTGGAAGAAGATATATGGCAACAAGAAATATGCGCTTTTCCAAATGTTACCTTAAGCTTCTGCGGCTTGCCTAGCCGATGAAGGCGACCGCCTGCGGGCAGTACCTCATTCGCCAGGCCGACGCGCAGTCATGAGGCACTACTGCGGAATCGCGTCAGACAATCTGGCACGGATATGCTTGCTCGCCAGCGGACTGGCGATGAGCGCGACAGCGGCAAGCCAGAGCGCGCATTCGAACACAAACCGCGTCAGCCCGGTCCAGGGCACCGCCGACCGAATGATCGTTCCCAGGCCCCAACCGCAAAGCGTCACAACCACCATCACCGCAGCCAGGAAAGCGACGTGCCGAGCCGGCTGCTGGAGCGTTTGCCTGATCACGATGAGCGCCAGCAGCCCGAATTGAACCAGCAGATCGCTGGCGACAACGGCAATAGCCGCTCCGAGCGGCCCCATCTGCGGCGTCAGCACGATCGACAGTATCAGGAAAACGGCGAGCTGAAGCCCTTTCGTCCGCACCAAAAGGTCTCCGCGATTGCTGTAATTGGCGTAGCCCAGCGCCAGGATCGACGGCGCAATGACGCCGGTGCCGATCACCAGCGTCATCGTGAGAAGCGGATCGTAGGGGATGGCGCCGTGGGTCCAGAGTGCGAAGAAATCCGGCCAAAACGGCAACAGCCCCGAGACCACAAGGCTCGCCAGCAACGTCACGAATACCGACCCATGGGCATACAGGCGTCGCAAGCGCTCCCTTGCGCCAACGGTGTAATCGTGGCCAAGCTCGGCCGCCAGGGGAAGCGTCGCCTGCGTGCATAGGCCGCGCAAAAGACCCGCCACGACGCGAGTGAGGCCCCATTGCGCGACGGCCACGCGGTCAGTTACGAAAGCGCTGACCAATAGCACCGGCAGGTTCTGCAGTGCGATCTCGGTACTGCCCGCGATCGCAAACGGAAATGCCATGCGAAACTGGCCGGCAATCCAACGCCACGACAGTCGTGCGCGCACGCCGCGCAAAAACGGAAACAGGCGGAGCGCATCGATTGTCACGAAGTAGATCTGGATCGACAGCTGCGTTGCCACGTACGCGACGGTGACCGCCAATAAGCTTGCCGTCGTGACGATCGCAACCAACTGCCCAAGCTGTGCAATCAGCATCGCTGCGCACTGCAGCCATACCGCGCGGCCGTACCGGCCCCGCGCGCGATATAGCCCAGCCGCCAGATTGGATGGCAGTGTGACCAGCATGCCCACGGTCATCAGGATAAAGGCAGCATCGAAATTCGACGTCGCTTGAAATCCCAGCACATAGGACGGGCGGACAAGCTGCGTTATGATCAGCACCGAAACCACGAGCAATCCGGCCAATCCCAAATAGATCCGCAACATCGCCGCGTAGAACTGGGCGGTTCGGCCGTTGCAGTCGCGGCTCGATTTGAATGCCAGAAAGCGGTTGATGGCGCGAAGCTGAAGGCCGGCATCCGCGACAAGAACAAGGTTGCCCGCCGCGTAAATGGCAAGCCAGGCCGCGAGCACCTCGCTCGTCCAGAAGTGCAGAAAGACGGGGACCAGCGCGACTTGCTGCGTAATCCCCAGCACCATTTGGAAAAGGTTCGCGGACCATCCTTCAAAAAGTCTTCGCGCGCGGCTTGGGCCCGAAACGCTCACCGAGGCCTCCCAATCGTCGCGTCCATGACAGGAGCGAAGGTCACATTCTCTCGCGCATCGCAAACGGGCTACCAGCCAGCCGCCCGGTTGTCGATAGTCGGACGACCACGGAATTCGGTGCGTCGGGAAGACGAGGAGTGCTGCTTTTCGAGCAGTGCTTCAACGAGCCCATGGACAGGAATGCAGCGAAAAACTCTAAGTATCGAGCCAAACCATTCCGCGGGAGATCGGATGCCAAACGAATCTGCCGGACCTGATCAAATCGAGTTCTGGGGCGATTCAATCCCTAAGTCCGCGCACGGCCGGTCGAAGATTCTGGCGATCGCGGTGCGAGAGAAGGCGAACTTCCCGTTCACCGGATGTGGGACCACCCGCCGGAGCTGTTTCAAAGCCCGTCGGCCTCGCCGTTCTTTGGCGTCGAACGGGGAACGTAGGGTGCATAAGATGCATCGGTCGTCGTTCCGCCGATGGTCTGCGCCGGCAGGACCGGCAAACCAGGCACTCCGGCCACCCCGGGTGAGACGTCAGGACTTTTGAGCACAAGAACCTCGGCGCGATCGGCCTTCTCGAGCGTTACTTCGCGTGGAAGGACCGAGCTGAGCAGCCAGCCGGCGTGCGATTCGCCCGGCCGCAGGCGGACAATCTTCTGGTTGGTCCGATCGAAGAAAACAGCGATGGCGTCGCTGTCGCCGACGACGGCTCCGATCAACGCCAAGGGCGGACTTTCCGGCTCCGCCGCCTTCTGGGGCACGACTGCAGGGACCTGATCCACGGGCGGTGCAACCACCGCGCGCTGCGGCGGACGCCGGGAAGCCGAGAAAATCGGGCGCTCCTGGGTCGCGGTCAGGACTGAAAGCGGGACAGACCATAGCGGGTTTCCACTCGGGAGCGGTTTGCTCCCGGTTCGGAGAGGTCTCGCTAGTGGCTTCAGGCTACCAATATCCACGGTGTCGGCGGCTTCTCCGGCTCTGTCGCTGGACAGGATATCCAATGCGGCGGACGTCGCCGCGAGCGCTTCCGGCCCCGGCCCGGTCATCAGCGCTGCGCCGGAAAGCAGAGCCAAACCGAGAATTTTTCGCCATTTGACCATGTCAGTCCTGTCGCCAGCCGCCGACTGCCGCCAAGGAAAGCCAGCGCCGATTGAAATTCAGCCTACCTGCAACGGCCGCGTCCATCAACATAATGCGAATCGAGGTTGAGCTGCCGTCCCACCGTCGTTGCAAGAAGGCTTTTTGGGAACTTTCCGGGCCCGTTGGCCCGGAAATGTTGCCAAACTGGCACGCCTTCAGAAATAAAAAACTGCCCAACGCGGTCTCGCGACAAAACCCGCCGCCGCTCGTTGCATACGGCGGCTGGGCCGTGAGAACATGGCAAATGGCCTTTCGGACCCGGTTTTCCGGTTTTTTCAGGCGCGGTTTGAAAAAAGGGCATGGAATCCGGCCAGCCGGGTCTCCCGCTGGCCACGAGTTACAGGCGGGCGTTGAATTCCACTTTCGATGCGACTTGAGAAGGCTCCATGGTCGATCTGAAGATTCGATTGCCCGATACCGGACACAGATTGCGGTCAGCAACGCGGCAATCGCTTGCGGTATTGCTCGCAACCACGGCGCTGGGCGTCGTGTCGGCACATGCAGTTGATGGCACCTGGCTGGGAAACAATGCTGGCGATCCCACCGAGTGGATCGATCCGGCAAACTGGACGTCCAATCCGAATTTGCCGGATGGGACCGGTACCTTCACCAACAACGGCGCGTCAACGACGGTCGACGCAAACGGGCTCGTCAACATCGGTACCATCAGTTTCACCGCGGCGGCGCCAGCCTACACGATCACGACCAATGATATTTTTCTCATCAATGGCACTGGCGTTACCAATAACGGCGCGGTCACGCAAACATTCAACGTCGCCTCTTCGCTGGTCTTTCAGAACAGCAGTTCGGCCAGCACTGGCCCCGGGGCGGTCACCTATAACAACAACGGCGCCATCTCGTTTACAGCTAGCAGCACGGCCGGCAGCGCTACCGTCAACAACAATGGCGACGTGGAATTCAACGACAACAGCACGGCAGGCACAGCGACGTTCAGCAACCAGGCCGTCATAAACTTCCAGGATTCGGCCTCGGCAAGTAGCGCCCATATCACCAATGCCGTCACTGGTACGCTGACCTTCAACAGCACGAGCACGGCCGGCACGGCGACTATCGGCAATAGCGGAGCGCTGCAATTCAACAATTCGAGTACGGCGGGCAGCGCTGCGATCACCACGACTT
>Ga0207674_10004451_pt1 | contig 16839 bp, 18 predicted proteins | sample KBSCornC72_FD_184303 | JGI IMG/M metagenome (GOLD analysis project Ga0207674, IMG submission 184303) | Corn rhizosphere microbial communities from Kellogg Biological Station, Michigan, USA - KBS Corn C7-2 (SPAdes) (version 2) | ecosystem: Host-associated > Plants > Roots > Rhizosphere > Soil ... | reverse complement strand
CAGGTGCTCAAGATGCTGCTCGCGCACGGCTTGCTGCATGGCGACTGCATGACGATCACCGGCAGGACCATGGCTGAAGAGCTGGAAAGCGTGCCGGCAAATCCGCGCAAGGATCAGGACGTGATCCGGCAGTGGGACAATCCGATGTACAAGCAAGGCCATCTTGCGATTCTGAAGGGCAATCTCGCCCCTGAAGGTTGCGTAGCCAAGATCACGGGTCTCAAGAACCCGGTGATCACCGGTCCGGCACGAGTGTTCAATTCCGAGCCGGAAGCGCTCGAGGCGATCATGGCGAAGAAGATCAAGCCGGGCGATGTGATGGTGATTCGCTACGAAGGGCCGAAGGGTGGTCCCGGCATGCAGGAGATGCTCGCGCCGACGTCCGCCTTGATCGGTCAGGGCTTGGGCGAGTCGGTGGGCCTGATCACCGACGGACGCTTCTCCGGTGGCACCTGGGGCATGGTGGTCGGGCACGTGGCTCCGGAAGCCTACGCGGGTGGATTGATTGCGCTCGTGAACGATGGCGATTCCATCACGATCGACGCGCACAAGCGCTTGCTGCAGCTCAACGTCTCCGACGACGAGCTGGCCAAGCGCCGAGCGCAGTGGAAGCCGCCGGCACCGCGTTACAAGCGCGGGTTGATGGCGAAGTATATGAAGCTCGTTTCGACCGCCAGCATCGGGGCGGTAACGGATCGCTTCGAATCCTGAGTCGAGCCGGGAAATGAGCTGAACGAACCTGCGAGGGGCCGAGGCAAAGGAACATTGCGCTTTGGCCTCGGTGCCTTGACCGGTTCGCGATTTCCAACTTTAACGCGCCGTGACACTCGCGCATCCGGTGCAGCCGCGGTTACTGAGCGAAACTGGTTGTGCCGCAATTGCGCTGCTGCGCGAATCCGAGGCGCGATGCCGTCAGCTCATCGAGCCAGGTCCCTTGCCCCAGTTGATATAGCGCATGCGTTGCTGTTCGATGAATTGGCTTAGGAACCGGGCTTGCAGTGCGTCGAGAACCGCGTAGCCGGCACCTTCATCGTGCAGCCTCGCGAGCTGAGAACCAGTCAATCCGGCCGTCGGCTGTGTGCGTATCGCGAACACTCCGGCGGACGCGACGATGCCATCAAGCCGGGAGTTGTTGATGCGCTCGACGACCTGTGCCTCCGGCACGCCGTCCCGGATCATCTTCTGTACGTCGGAAATCGCGATGCGACCGCCTGACGCCACGCTCAACGGCGGTGGCACCCAGTCGGGCGTGCCCGGCGGCTTACCCGCCTGGTAATAACCGGGCGGGGTCGACGGCACCACCCCGAAGCCGGACTGCAGCTTATCCACGTCGACTGGTTGCGGATAGCAGAACGAGCAGGCGCCCAGGCTCTCGCCGACGACCCAGTAACGGGTCAGGAAATCCATGTCGTTCACGAGGGACTGTTGCAGGAAATCGAGCACCGGATCCGGTACGCCCAGCGCCTTGAGCTTCGCGAAGTCGGAGCCGCGCAGCTGGTAGGTGGTTCCGGAAGCGCGGATGCGCTGAATTATCTCATCTGGCGACGCCTTCGACTTGCTCAGCTCCACCACATCGGCTATAGGCATTGGCTGCCTTGGCGTGTACAGGGCGGCACAGCCGCTCAACAGCAGCAGAATCAGGATGGCGATGATTGGTTGCGGTTTCATCTGGTGGGACTGTGTCCAGGTTGGATCGCAGGGCTGGCGACCATTCTTCATGTTTTTTCTGACATCGGGCTGACGCGCCGGTTGCGACCGGCCGCAATGAGTCGGCCGCTGATTTCAACGAACCGGCGATTGACTCGAAGCAATCGTGAGCTTAACGCATGTCGCGCTGCAACGAAGCCTTAGGCCTGAGTGACACGCGTGACACGCTCGCGTTTGCGCAGCAAACCCGTGCGCAAACCAGCACCAAGCAGACGGACCGCCTATCCCCGGGCTATTAACCCTGGGGCCTCGGTGCGTTGCCAGGACTTGACTAAGAATCCCTTGTCCGGACTGCCGAGCCTAGTCGCCTAGCCTCGAGCGCGTGGGTCCCGCGGGCTCATGCCCGCACGTCGGGAACCAGCTGGCGCTCTAGGATTGCGATGTGGTCTTTCAGCAGGAGCTTGCGCCTCTTCAAGCGCGTGAGTTGAAGCTCGTCCTGGACGGGATCCTCTGAGAGGCGGGCGATCACTTCATCGAGATCCCGGTGCTCGATCGTCAGCACCGCGACCCGTTCTCTGATCGCCACGACCTCTTCCTCGGTCAGGTCTATCTCCATGAGCAGCCTCCGGCGGAATTCGGGGTAGAGGTAAACCCCGTGACGCTTATGGTACTGCAAACTGGTGCCGCCGTAACACCCCTCAATCTCGGTCTGGGAGCGGTGCTCCCCGGTAGACTGTGTGGTCCCCGGCACATGCCATCCAATCCATTTCTACAAATGATTACTTCACCGACCTTCTCCGGCATCTATCCGATGATGTACGCGTTCTTCTCGCGCTCCGGCGCCCTGGATCGTCAGGCGATGCGTTTGCAGGTCGAGGCTTGTCTGCGCGGAGGAGCGCACGGCATCGCGGTGCTCGGCCTTGCAACGGAGGTTAACAAGCTCACAGCGCGGGAGAAGCGTGAGCTGGTCGCATGGGTGGCCGAGGATGTGGCGGGCCTGGTACCTGTAGCCGTAACAGTGTCGGAGACGACGGTCGAGCAGCAGGTCGATTTTGCCAACTGGGCTCGAGGTCAGGGCGCGAGCTGGGTGATTCTGCAACCGCCTCCGGAGCGTGGCATGCCGGAACAGTGGTACGCGGATTTTTTCGCGCGCGTGATGGAGCGCGTGCAGCTGCCGTGTGCGATACAGAACGCTCCCGAGTACATCGGCGTGGGCTTGGAGCCGGAGTCGATCAGGCTGCTCAAGGAGCGTTGCGACAACTTCACGCTGTTGAAAGGAGAGGGTCCCGTGCTCACGATCCGGCGCGTAATCGAAGCGGTCGGTGGCGCGCTGGCGGTATTCAACGGTCGCGGCGGCCTCGAGTTGCCGGACAACTTGCGCGCCGGCTGCGCGGGCATGATCCCCGCCACCGATACGTTCGACTTTCAGGTGAAGATCTTCGAGCTGATGCAGCGTGCCAATGTGGACGACGGTCGCGCGGCCGAGGAGATCTACCAACGTGTGCTGCCCGCGATCGTATTCACGTTGCAGTCGCTCGATACGCTGATCTGCTACGGCAAGCGCATTGCTGCGCGACGGTTGGGCTTATCCGATGTGTACGATCGCGCGCCTGGGTTGCAGCCGACTGATTTCGGCGAGAGCTGCGCGCGCCGCTATGCTGATATGCTCGGCCGCCTTGGCTGAGGTTGCGCCTGCGCAGCTGCCGGACCGGTGCCCGGCGGCGTCGATCTCTGTTGCGCACCCATGTTCGCCATTGCCGGGCGATGGACTGGTTGATCGCTGGTCGCATGCGTGCGGCGGCCGCGCAAGATGTGCCAGATCAGCGTGAGCGGTGCGCCGAGCCCGACGATCCAATGAAACGCACTGATCAGAGGGCGGGCTTCTTCGCCGCCGTAGTAGTACAGCGCATAGCCCGAAGCAATCAACAGCAGCACGACCGCGACGACGACGCTGCCGGCGAGAAGATTCTTGCGTTGATGCCAGCCGCGCCGAACATGAATCGGCAGCAGCGATCCCGTGACGACCAGCGCCAACATCGCGCACGCGCCGTGCAGGCGCAGCCACCACACCTCCAGCGGATGGGGGGTTTCCCCGAATTCTCCATGCTGGCGCAGAAAGTAGTGGAACACCAACCAGAGCGCGCCGCTGGCGAAGAGCGCAGCACCACTCCAATACACCCAGCGTCGATGACCGTGAGAGAGTCGCATGGCTGTTCTAGGCTGCGGTTTTGAGCGCGCTGGGCGGCGCCTGCGGAGCCAAGATGAACATGGCGCCGCCCAGGCGCCGCACCGCCGCGCGCGCCTTCGGTCCTTTCAGCAACGCGACTTTTGTAAGAGCGTCTGCCAGCATGCACGTGGGCGCCGAGACAGAAATGCTGAATGCCGTGTCAGTGGCATTGCGTCGCCGTCCGTCTATCAAGGGTGTGATAGTCCGGCCACGCCATCTGGTGCGCGAAAAATACGCGGCCGACGTTGCCAGCGCGCCGTTCGACAGATCGGCAAACGGAATCAGCGTTCCCGGGTTCGCCGGGTCGCGCAAATGCACGCGACGAGACACCGGACCAAAGACACGTAGATCGCCGCCTGCATTGACGATCCCGCTCGCGGCGCCGCATGCGCGCAGATGCGCGACCGCGCGGTCGACCGCATAGCCTTTGGCGATTCCGCCCAGATCGATGCAGAGCGGGCGGCGGAAGCGTACGCGGTGGCCGGGGAGCAGCTCGATATCTCGAAAGTCACCTTTGATGTTCGGGCGCGGGCTCGATAGCCGCGGCAGATATCCCATACGCACCAGCTCGTGACCGATCGAGATGTCGAACAGGCCATGTGTCGCGCGGGAAAGCTTCTGCGCGCATTGCAGGACATCCCACGTCCACGGATGGACGCGCACCGCTGTGCGATGCGCAAGGCGATTGAGGCGGCTCAGCTGACTGTGACGATCGTGGAAGCTCATCAATGCCTCGACCTTCGTGACCGCGGCAAAGCCGGCATCGATTGCTCGCATGACCGCTGCCTGCGACTCGCCGGCTGCGGTGATCTCCACCAGCGTTCCGAGCAGCGGGCGCGCGCGACGCACTTCGATCACGGTCGCACCGATCACTTCAGCGCCACATCGTAGAAGGCCAGCAGTCGCTTGACGCCGTCGGCGATATGCCGGCAGGAGAGCGTTGCTCCGCCGATGTTCTTGATGTCGACATCGAGCTTGAGCGGATCGCCGTCGCGCTTGTCGACGAACTGCTTGCGCCATTCGGCGTTGCGGATCTCGTAGCCATAGCTCTCACGATAGTCCATGACTTCGATCTGGCGCACGCTGCCGTCTGCGTTCAGTCCCAGCGCGTACGTGATGAGCTCGTGCTTGCCGACGACCTCGTCCAGGATGAAGAAGCCGCCGGTCGACACGAGCCACACCCGCTGCTCGCGCAGCCGGACATTCACGCCGGTCCGGCGCTCGATCTCTTTTTTCTGCGCGTCGCTGATCGCAACGACCGACGGTGTGAACGTCGCACCGGGAAATATCGCCGCCTGCGCCTGCTCGACCGTGAAGTACTGCGTTGCGTACGCGCCGGATGGAGCGGCGACCACGATCGCCGGCAGCAACAGCCATGGGTTCAATCCATCCATCAGAAAGGGTAGCCGGTTTTCAAGCGAACGCCATCGTGTGACGTCTGTTTATCGCGATGGCCTCCGCCCCGCAACGGCCCGCCTAGTCCCCCGTGCTCCGCAAAAGCTTACAGGTGTTTGGCTGGTCCCGCGCAATGCGGGGTCTACCGAATGATAACAATAACGAGACCTACTAGCATCTACAGCGAGAAAAACAAGGCAGGAAATCGGGCAGCCAGCGGGTGAGGCAGTGTGGCGACCGAGGCAATCCTCAGACCTTCAAGAAGGGGTTAGCGGCGTTGACGCCCCAGCCGCTCAGTTGCTTGATCCGGAGGTGAGCCGCCGCGTCCGGGCGCGACCAATGCTTACACGAACCTTGCATATGTAAATGAGAGTGATTAGTATTTACTCCGGCCTCGACAGCAAATCCGACGGTCCTTAACAGGCGAAACGAGCGGAGGTGGGTCGCACGACGAGCTGCGGGCCGATCTGATTCTCGGGTGCGACGGGTATGCGGCTGCGGGACCAGCGGGCGAGTTGCAAGAGGAAATCAATGGACGGCGGGCGGTGCTCTGGACAGCGTCGGCCGTCTCCAAAAAATATCGGGGATTAGGGGGGGTGTGGATGAAGAACAAGATCACTGTCGGTGCCGTTGTGCTTGGCGGCAGCCTGACACTGTCGGCGACCGGTTTCGCGGACGAAGGATTGTTCGGGTATGTGAAGGGGGCCGAACCGCTGCCGAAGGGTTCGATGGACGTCGAGCAATGGTTCACCGTGCGCAGCGACAAAGGGCAGGGTCACTACGACGCCCTCGACACAAAGACAGAGGTCGAGTGGGGCATCACGGACAAGTTCGCGACGGCAGTTGAGCTGTACGGCCTCGGCATCAACACGAGCGGATTGATGATCGATGCCTACCTGCCGAAGGACGAGAAGTACACGTGGAAGCCGGCGGGTCTCGAGGTGGCGCTCAAATACAACTTCCTGAGCCCGGCGAAAGACTGGATCGGCCTGTCCCAGTATGTGGCCTTTTCGTATTTCTGGGAGGACGTGAACTCGGGGCAGCGCAAGGACGTTTACAGCGTCGAGGGTCTTCTGCTCGCGCAGAAATACTTCATGGATGGACAGGTGGTCCTGGCCGGCAACCTTGGTATCGAAGCGACGAGCGCGACGCGCAAACCGATCGACGGGTTGCCACCGGACTTCGAATGGCCGACCACGCCTGAGATGGAGATCGAGGTCACCGCTAGCGCCGGAATTACGTATCGCTTTGCGGAAAACTGGTTCATCGGCGGCGAGATCTTCTATCAGACCGAACACGAGACGGTGGTTGGCCAGGAGCGCTGGTCGATACAAGCCGGACCGACGCTGCACTACGGCGGGCAGAAATGGTGGGCGACGCTCACTTGGCTGCCGCAGATCAGAGGCGGTGGACTGATGTATCCGGGCCAGACCGACACCGACCTGCATCTGATCGAGAAGACCAAGCAGGAAGTCCGGCTCAAGATCGGCTTCAACTTCTGAGCATGCCGATCCGACCGATTCCGACGTTGCTGATGGTGCCGGTGGCGCTGGTCGCCGGTACCGGATATGCGACCGAATACCTGACTGTTGCCCAGGCGCAGCAAGCGATCTTCCCCGACGCCGACCAGCTCATCGACGCCGCCGTGGAGCTCAGCGACGCGCAGCGGAGCGCTATCGAGAAACAGGCGGGTGTGCGTCAACGCTGGAAGAAGCAGGCCGTATGGCGCGCGGAGAAGGCCGGTCAGCTCATCGGCTGGTTCGTCGTCGACGAGGTCGTCGGCAAGCACGAGTTCATCACGTACGCCGCCGGCTTGACGCCCGACGGTCACGTCCGTGGTATCGAAATTCTCGTGTATCGCGAAACATACGGCCACCAGGTGCGCAACGCAGAATGGCGGCAGAAGTTCGCCGGCAAGACCCTCGCCGATCCGTTCAAGCTCGACGAGGACATTCCGAATATTTCGGGGGCGACGCTATCGTCCGCGAACGTCACGAAGGGCGTGAAGCGGCTGCTGGTACTGCAGCAGGTGGTGCTGAACAAGCGCTGAGATGCCGACGACCGCGCGCTCGCTCGGCCGACGACGAACGGCGCGCTACATCATCGTCTTGTAGCGCTTGTAGTAGAGCAGTACCTTCGGTACGTACTGCGTTGTCTCGCGGTACGGGGGGATGCGGTTGCCGTATTCCATCACGCTGCCCTCGCCGGCGTTGTATGCGGCCAATGCGAGGTTCATGTCGTTCCCAAACAGGGTCAGCAAATCGCGCAGATAAGCCGCGCCGCCGTAGATGTTCTGCCGCGGGTCGAGCGGATTGTCGACACCGTAGCGCCGCGCCGTGTCAGGCATCAGCTGCATGAGGCCGCGTGCGCCTTTGGCGGAACGTGCCAGCGGGTTGTAACCGGATTCGGCGGAGATGACCGCGTGCAGCAGCGCCGGCTCGAGCTGGTAGACGCGTGCCGCCGCGAGGATGTGCGCGTGAAACTTCCTGCGAGCTTCGGTCGGATATGCGTGCACGCCACGGCTCGTCAGGACGTTGGTGACGGCGTCGGGAGCCTTCTGCGTCGTCATGTAGAGCTTGAACCGGGCATCGTTCGGGATGTTCGTGAAATGAACCGTGCCCGCCTCATCGACGTAACGATAGATGTCGGCGTGTGCGGCGGTTGGCAGAACCGCGCTGGCGACAAGCGCGCAGGTTAGAAGTCGCGAACCCAGGCTCAACTTTCGCTCCCCTTGCTTGATTTTGTGCGGGATAACGGCGTTCGACTCGAGAGCTTGAGGTTCCCGCTCATCGATCGGTCCATAACGCGTTGAAATAGCAAGGGACGTGCCGGGTGTCGCCGCCCGGCGAAAGCTTTGTGAAGAAGCCGCCCTGGAGCAGGGCGGTCAGCTCTTGCGCCGCACCGGCACCAGCACGGTGGCGATGGCTGCGAGCACGAGAAGGAGCGCTGCGTACTCGCGCCAATCCGGCCGCTCGCCGAGTATCAGCATGCTGCTGAATACACCGACAACGGGTATCGAAAGCGTTCCGAGCGAGGAAACCGTTGCCGACGCACGGCTGACGATCTCGAACCAGATCCAGTGGCACAGGATGAAGGCCACGATCATGTTGTAAGCGAGCGCCAGCATGGCCAGCCAGCTCAGTGCATGCAATTGTCCCGAATCGAACAGCAGTGCTCCGACGATGATCGGCATGCCGCCGAGCAACAGCTGCCATCCGGTAAAGGACGTGCTCGCGAGCGCGGTCGGAAACCGTTTCATGAGCACCGTGCCGATCGCCCAGGACCAGGCTGCGCCGATCACCGACAGTGCGCCGACCGGCGCTGCGCGCAGAACGGCGAACTCGTTGCTCAACAACAGCAGCATGCCGCCCATCCCGAGCGCGAGGCCTAGCAGGCGCCGCGACGTGAGCGTCTCCTTTAGCACCGGCACAGACAACAGCGCGACCCACAGCGGCATCGTGTAAGCCAAGATTGCCGAACGTCCCGCGGGCAGCAGGGTGACGCCGTAACCGATCAGGATGTTCCAGCCCGTGACATTGAACAACGATGTCACGAAAACACGCGGCCATTGCGTGCGCGGAGGCAGCAGCGCATGACCGCGCACGCGCGCGATCAGCAGCACGCCAATCGCGCCGGCCCATACGCACAGGCTGCGAAAGGTCCAGACCGGCATCTCGTGCAGCGCGATCTTCATCATCGGCCAATTGCAGCCCCAGCCCAGTGTGAGCAGGAGCATCAGCACCCAGGTGCTGCGCGGCAGAGTGTGGTGGTCGTGGCTCATCGGAACGTGTGGACGCGAGTTCGTTCTGACGCGGGTGTGAGGCCCGGCAAAGGGCGCGTAGTATACGCGGCTCGCGACGCCGCAAATAAGCTCGAATGCCCGAAGCCCCCGAGGCGCCGATGCTAAACTGCGGCATGCGACGCGCAAATCCGCTCGTGCGGTTCCTGCTGTTCTGGGCCGTCCATACGCTCACGCTGTGGGTGGCCGGCCAGGTTTTCTCCACCGTGCACTTCGATGGCTTGCAGGCGCTGCTGGTCGCTGGGTTGCTGTTCGGCCTCGTGAACGCGACCGTCAAGCCGTTCCTCGTCATTCTGACGGCGCCGATCACCGTGGTGACACTCGGGCTGTTTCTGCTCGTCATCAACGCTCTGATGCTGATGCTGACGGCGTGGCTGGTGCCGGGCTTTCACCTGACCGGCGGCTTCTGGCACACAGTGCTCATCGCGCTGTTCGTGTCCGTGCTGAGCTTCCTCGTCAATCTGCTGTTCGGTCTGTCGCGGCAGCAGTAGCGCAGCATGGGGAGGGCCCCACCCGGTAAACGGCATGTACTCGGCAACGGTGCTGTCCTCCACGTGCTGCTTCCATTCGCGGCCGCGTACTTTCTTTCGTATGTCTACCGCAGCGTCAACGCGGTCATTGCGCCGGATCTCGCGCGGGACTTCAATCTCTCGGCGGCGAACCTCGGACTGCTGACCAGCGCTTACTTCCTCACCTTCGCCGCGTTTCAACTCCCGCTCGGCTTGCTGCTCGATCGCTTCGGACCGCGTCGCACCGATGCGGGTCTGTTGTTGATTGCGGCGCTCGGCGCGCTCGTGTTCGCGTTCGCACCGGTTCTGCCGATGCTGATCTTCGGACGCGCACTGATCGGGCTCGGTGTCTCCGGCTGTCTCATGTCCGGGATCAAGGCCAACGTCGTCTGGTTTCCACTCTCGCGTCTCGGGAGCATGAACGGCTGGATGTTCTTCTCCGGCGGCCTCGGCCTCATCGCTGCGACGGTGCCGGTCGAGATCGCGATCAAGCTGGCGAACTGGCGCACATTGTTCGTCGCACTCGCTCTGCTGACCGTGTGCGCCTCGCTGGTGATTTTCTTCGTAGTCCCCGAGCGCGACGAGCCCAACAAGCCTGAGCCGCTGGCGGTGCAACTCGATGGCTTGCGCCGCGTGTTTCTCGAGCGACGCTTCTGGCAGATCGCACTCGCAGCGAGCACGCTGCAATCGACCAATATGGCGGTACAGGGTCTCTGGGCGGGGCCGTGGTTACGCGATGTCGCTGGACTCACGCGCGATGCCGTGGCATTTCATCTGCTGGTCATGGCCATCGCCACCACGATCGGATTCCTGTTCTGGGGCAACTTCGCAACGCGCTTGCATCGGCGTGGTGTTCCGCTGTCTACCGTTTACATCGTCGGGACCGGTGTGTTCCTGGTGTTCCAGCTCCTCGTGACTATCGGGATCGCGCGTGGCGCCTTGCTGCTGTGGGCGGGCTACGGATTCTTCGCGACGGCGGGCAGTGTGTCGTACGCCATTCTGCCGAATCGCTTTCCGACCGCGCTCGCAGGCCGTGTCAACACCGCGCTCAACGCCATGGTGTTCACGTGGGCCTTCATTGTCCAATGGGGTATCGGCGCGGTCATCGGCCTGTGGCCTGCCACGGCCGGCGGCTACGACCCGCATGGTTACCGCGCCGGCTTCGCACTCTTTCTCGCGATTCAGGTGGGCGCGTGGGCCTGGATGGTGGCCGAGGCACGCCGTTCCGGCCAGGAGCGGTGATGTAGCTGCGGTACTGGAGGCAGACGGTTACTTCCTGTCCGCAAGCTTTGCGGCAGTCCGCGCCGGACGGCCTTGGCCCTTGGAGGGCGGCAGCAAGGATCGAGCTTGCGCACCGATCGCATCGCTCGATTGAGCCGGTGCAGCTGGGTGGACCGCTTTCGGCTCTTGCGTTCTGTAGATCCCGCAGCTCACGATCACACTGTCGAACAGCTCGAAGTACACCGATTTGGGCTCGACGCGCTTGGTGAGCGGATTGGTCCACTTGTAGTCTTCCCAACCCTTCCCGCGTGATTTGGCCTTATCGATGATCGCACGCACGTGCGGTTTGCCGTCTGCATCGCGGATGTCGTAGATATTCTCGCCGCGGCTCGCCGGGTCCAGCCCGTTGGCCATTCGGATCCCATGGATGTCGAACGCGGAGATGTAGAACTCGCCGAAAATGAAGTCCCCTGATGGGTCGTCGAAGTCGTCGCACGCCCGGCGTTTGCCGACTGCTTGCATGTGCTGCACGGCCTGCCGTACCAGCGCGACCGCCTGGTGACGGCCCTCGGCGCGATCGAGCTTGAAGTGCCCGACCACTTCTTCGAGTCTGTCCACTTCCTCTTCGAACAATCGAGATGCCGCGTGCGTCTCCTCCACCAGTGCGGCGTTCTGCAGGTTCACCTGCTCGAGCTGCATGATCGATTGGCTCACCTGCTCGACCCCGGAGGTCTGCTCGCGCGACGCGGCTGCGATCTCGCCGATCAGCTGAGCTGCATGCCGGGTGCTGTCGGAAACACGCTCGATGACCGCGCCCGCATCATTCACGATGCCGACGCTGTTATTGACGCTTTCGACCGAGGTTTCGATCAGCTTCTTGATATCCCCGGCGGCATCAGCGCAGCGGTGCGCCAGCGCACGCACTTCGCCCGCCACGACCGCGAACCCGCGGCCTTGTTCGCCGGCTCGAGCTGCTTCCACGGCGGCGTTCAGTGCAAGAATGTTGGTCTGCAGCGCGATGCCTTCGATCAATTTGTTGACCTCGGCGATCCGGCGCGAGCTGTTCTGTACGAGAGCCATGCTGTCGACAGCGCGCCGAACGTAGTCCGCGCCCTCGGCGGCGAGCGTCGCGGAATCGCCGGTGAGCTTGCTCGCCGCCGTGCAATGCTCGGAGTTCTGCCGGACCGTGCTCGCCAGCTCTTCCATCGCCGACGCAATCTCTTCCAGCGTGGAGGCTTGTTGCTCGGTGCGCCGTGAGAGATCGCCGCTGGCGGCCGCCATCTCGCTGGCGGTGAGGCTGATGCGATCGGAGCTGCCGCGCACGCGCGAAACGATGTCCACGAGGCCCTGGTTCATCAACTGCATGCTCTCGACCACGCGCCCCGACTCGCCTTCGAGGATCGTTTCGACGCGTCCCGACAGCTCTCCGAGACCGATGCTTTCGAGGCTCTCCGAGATCTTGTCGAATCGCATCTCGATCGTCTTGTGCAATGCGACCAGCAGCAGGACCACAGCGGCCGACAGGATCCAGACGACGACGGTCCATTCGGCGCTGCGCTCGATCGTGGCGATTGCGATGGCGACGAGCAGCAACGCGCCGACCAGGACGAAGCGGCGGCCGATCCCGGATGGCGTGACGTAGCGCAGCAGCATGGACACGCGCTGCGAGATTGCTGACAGCAAAGCAGGAGCCTTCATGGCGTTTCCCCAACTGCCTGGTGTTTTCGGGCGTGGCGGGCTATTTCTTGAGGGCGACAGCGTGTAGCGCTGTCGCCCGGCCATCGGCCAGTTGCAGCAAGGCGTGTGCCAATGGGAGGGGCTGAACCGGTCAACGTGCCGGCAGGCCGGCCGCTTCGGTCCAGGACGGACCTGCTACGGGTCAGGCGTGATTGCTAATGGATTTGGTGATCGTGGCAACCGCTACCGTGCCGGCAGCGTCTTCGACGGTCTGCGCTTCGCAACGCAGGAATGCGACCGTGGAGCGCTTGCGCAGCACCTCTGCCCGCAGGGCGACGCGAGCACCCGGGGGTACCGAGCGGATCACCGACACATGGATGTCGATCGTGGTTGCCTGCTCGCCGGCTTCGAGCATCGGCAACAGGGCCAGTTGCGTAGTGGCATCGAGTAGTCCATACAGGACGCCGGCATGCAAGGTCGCGGCCAGACTGATCGAGTTCGCGTTGACCTCGAAGCGGCACCAGGCCTTGCCCGGTTCCTGGTGCACCAGCTCCAGGCCCGCGTAGCGGTGAAACGGATGGTTGAGCACGCGTGCGGTCTGCTGCTCGAGACTGAGCTCTTCGGCCACGTCGATTATCCTGCGATGGTGATGCCGCCGTCGGCGACGATAGTCTGGCCGGTGACGAACGCACCGGCCCGCGAAGCGAGGAACACGGCGATGCCGCCGATATCGTCTGGGTCGCCGATGCGCCCGAGCGGTGTCGTCGTCTCGTAGTGCGCGAGCAGCTTCGGGTTCTCCCATAGAGCCCGCGCGAAATCGGTCTTGATCAGGCCGGGCGCGATGCAGTTCGCGCGGATATTGTGCTTGCCCCATTCCACCGCGAGATTGCGCGCCAGTTGCATGTCGGCGGCCTTCGAGATCGCGTACGCCCCCAGCGCGGCGCTGCCCTTCAGGCCGCCGATCGACGAGACGATGATGATCACGCCATCCTTGCGCTGCGCCATCTCCGGAAGCACGAGATTGCACAGCCAGTGGTTGGCGATGACGTTGTTCTGCAGGATCTTGTTGAAGGCCTCGTCGGGCAAACCCGCCATGGGACCGTAGTACGGATTGGATGCCGCGTTGCAGACCAGGATGTCGATGTGACCCCAGAGCCGGCGTGTCTCGGACACGAGATTGTCGAGCTGGCCTTTCTCGCCGATGTTGGCCGGGATCGCGGCGGCCTGCCCGCCCGCGGCGCGGATGGCTTGCGCGACCTGCTCACACGCGTCGGCCTTGCGACTCGAGATCACGACCTTGGCGCCGGCGGCAGCGAGATGCTCGGCGATCGACCGGCCGATGCCACGGCTCGATCCGGTCACGACAGAGACCTTGCCGTCCAGCTCGAAGGGCTTCATCGCTTCCTCCTGGTTTCGCAATCATTTGACCTGCCAGGGGACATAAATACCATAAAATGCTGCCGTCAGATGCCGTAAATCTGGCATCGGACATGCTGGCGGCACCGGCTGTTCGGCTTCAAGACGGTGCGGTATTTTGTTCGAGGGGAGGTTCACCCGTGGACCAAGACAAGACCGTAGAGCTGGTTACCAATCTCGATCGCGCGGCGGTCGAGGACAAGCTGCGCCAGATCGTGGCCGAGGCCAAAGCCCATGGGCTCGACGACGTTGTGAAGCAACTCGGCAACTTCGCCGGCGCCGGCAAGGACGACTTGCAGAAGCGCATCACGCCGTGCCTCAAAGCCCTGGCGCAATCCCCGCAGCACAGGGCGCTTTTCACGCAGCTGGAGCTGGTCGAACTGAATCTCCCCAACCTGGGCTAAGATCGTCTTCTTGAGCGTGTCCGGCGCCGCAGTCCCGCTTGCGCCGGTTCATCGCCATTGCGTGAGGAGACCCCGGGTGAACAAACATCAAATGTACATCGGCGGAGAGTGGGTCGCGCCCGCTTCCGGCCAATGGTTCGAGAGCTTCAACCCCTTTACGAGTGAGCCCTGGGCGATGATCGCCCGTGGCAATGCACAGGACGCGGACAACGCGGTACGGACCGCACACGCCGCCTTCACGGACGGTCCGTGGCCGCAGATGACGCCGACCCAACGCGGGGCCTTGCTGCGCAAGCTCGGCGACCTGGTAGCCAGGAACGCCGAGCGTCTCGCCGAGATCGAAGTGCTCGACAACGGCAAGCTGATCGCCGAGATGCGCGCGCAGCTCAACTACGTACCACAGTGGTACTACTACTTCGGCGGGCTGGCCGACAAGGTCGAAGGCAGCGTCATTCCGCTCGACAAGAAAGGCTACTTCAACTTCACGCGCCACGAAGCCTTGGGCGTCGTGGTCGCGATCACGCCGTGGAATTCGCCTCTATTGCTGACGGCATGGAAGCTCGCGCCGGCACTCGCTGCCGGAAACACGGTCGTCATCAAACCGTCCGAGTTCACGTCGGTGTCGACGCTCGAGTTCATCAAGCTCGTCGAGGAGGCGGGATTTCCGGCCGGCGTGGTGAATGTGGTCACCGGCTACGGCAAGGAAGTTGGCATGCCGCTGGTAGAGCATCCGCTCACGCGCAAGATCGCCTTCACCGGCTCCGACGCGACCGGGCGAGTGATCAACGAAGCCGCCGCGCGCGGGTTCAAGAAAGTCGGCCTCGAGCTGGGTGGCAAATCGCCGAACATCGTCTTCGACGACGCCATCGTCGAAGACGCCGTGAATGGTGCGGTGTCGGGTATCTTCGCGGCGACCGGCCAGACCTGCATCGCAGGCTCGCGGCTACTCCTGCAGGATTCGATACACGACCAGTTTGTCGAGAAACTGCTCGCGCTCGCCAAGACGGCCAAGATGGGAAACCCTTTGAGCCTCGACACGCAAGTGGGTCCGGTGACCACTCGGCCGCAATACGAGAAGGTGCTGTCCTACATCGACGTCGGCAAGAACGAGGGCGCCAAGCTGCGCCTCGGCGGCGGTGCGGCAACGCGTCCCGAGTGCGGCAAAGGCTGGTTCGTCGAGCCGACCATCTTCACCGGCGTCAGCAACGATATGCGCATCGCCCAGGAGGAGATCTTCGGGCCGGTGCTGTCCATCATCCGGTTCAAGGATGAGGAGGAAGCCGTGCGTATCGCCAATGACGTGCGGTTCGGGCTCGGTGCCGGCGTCTGGACACAGAATATCGGCCGCGCGATTCGCGTTTCCGAGCGGATTAAGTCCGGAACCGTTTGGGTGAACACGTATCGAGCGGTGAGCTTCATGTCACCGTTCGGCGGGTACAAGGACAGCGGCGTCGGGCGCGAGAACGGTGCGCAGGCGATCTACGAGTACCTGCAGTTGAAGAGCGTCTGGATCAATACGGGCGCGGCGTCCGCAAATCCGTTCGTGATGCGCTGAGAAGAGCAGGGGCTAGAGATCAGGGACGAGGGGCTAGGGAAACCCATCCCCACCCTGGCCCTCCCCTTGAAGGGGAGGGAAGTTGTCGACCGATGCCGCGGCGTTAGGAGACGTAGAGGCTAAGGGCTTGAGGATTTCCTAATCCCTCGTCCTCGGAGCGTTAGCCGCGGATACTCCGCACCTCCGCACTCCGCGGAACGCGACCAGGCAGCACGTCCTTCAACTTTGCGCGTGCATCGCGCAGCATCTTTTCGGTGGTTGCCCAGTCGATGCACGCATCGGTCACCGAGACGCCGTACTTCAACTGCGACAAGTCGGCCGGTATCGGCTGGTTGCCCGCGTTGATGTTGCTCTCGAGCATAACGCCGACGATCGACTGGTTGCCCTCCATGATTTGATGCGCGACGTCGTGCATCACGAGCGGCTGCAGCGAAGGATTCTTGTTGGAATTGGCGTGGCTGCAATCCACCACGATGTTGGCCGGCAGCCGGTTCTTGGCCAGCTCCTTTTCCACCAGCGCGATCGTCACCGAGTCGTAGTTCGGGCCCTTGGCGCCGCCGCGCAGCACGATGTGGCCGTACCGGTTGCCTTTCGTGCGGATCACGGCGACCTGGCCATCGTTGTTGATGCCGAGAAAACTATGCGCGCTCGATACCGACAGCAGCGCGTTGATCGCCACCTGCAGGCCGCCGTCGGTTCCGTTCTTGAATCCGACCGGCGTGGACAACCCGCTCGCCATCTCGCGATGAGTCTGCGACTCCGTGGTGCGCGCTCCAATCGCGCTCCAGGTGATCAGGTCCGACAGGTACTGCGGGCTGATCGGGTCGAGCGCCTCGGTGCCGGCGGCCAATCCGAGCTCGTTGATGTCCAGCAGCACCTTGCGCGCGTGCTGTAGGCCCTCTTCGATGTCGAACGAGTCGTTCATGTGCGGATCGTTGATCAGGCCCTTCCAGCCGGTCGTGGTGCGCGGCTTCTCGAAATACACACGC
>Ga0207674_10004450_pt1 | contig 16842 bp, 10 predicted proteins | sample KBSCornC72_FD_184303 | JGI IMG/M metagenome (GOLD analysis project Ga0207674, IMG submission 184303) | Corn rhizosphere microbial communities from Kellogg Biological Station, Michigan, USA - KBS Corn C7-2 (SPAdes) (version 2) | ecosystem: Host-associated > Plants > Roots > Rhizosphere > Soil ... | reverse complement strand
ACGCAGCAAGTCCGCTACCTGCTTCTGGCTCTCCGTCGGCGCGAAGTCGCTCGACTGGATCTCGCCGGCCAGATACTGCAGCTGCTCGCTGATCCGCTGGGGCCATCGCAGCTCGTCCTGCCCGCGACCCGTCGCCCGCGTCTGGAACAGCTTCCGTTCCACCACGCGAAGCTTGAGGTCGAGCGAGTCCGCCGTCGCGATGACGTCCTTCCGCGTGGAGTCGCCCCCCATGGTCGACTTCAGCGCGGCGAGCTGCCCCCGCACGTTCTCGAGCGCGTTGATCATCGTCACCGCACTGTCGAGATCCGTCGCGATGGTCTTGGCAACGGCGACGTTTTCTACCAGCATCGCGTCCGTCCCGCCGGTGCTCGGGTCCTTTTTCACGATGAGCGGCTGCGACTCGGTCGTGCCCGTGATTTTCACCGTATAGGTCCCCGGCGCTACCAGCACGCCGAGCCGCCCCACGGTCGGCGCATCACGACCGTCGAGGGTGACAGCGAACCACGGCGCGTACTCGGGGCTCGTCCGGATCTTCGCCTGCTTCGTCAGGTCGCCCCGAAGATTCCACCACACGCGATTGATGCCCGCATTCCTCGGCGCACTGAGCGTTCGCACCACCGCGCCACTCGCGTCCGAGATCGTGATGCGAACACTGTCCTTGGATACGATCGTCTTTCCGGCACTGTCGCGAACCGTGCTGTCGCTTCCCTTCTTCAGATAGAAGTTGATCGCCGCGCCGTAGGGCGGCCCGTAGCCCGCGCTCGCGTCGTACGAGACCGCGAAGGGCTGCTCCGAATTCTGCAGCCGGTACGCCAGGCGCGGCGGGAAGAGGTGCACGTCCTTCGCCGTGACCTCCGGGCCTAACGTGCGGAGCGGCGTGATGTCGTCCATGATCCAGAAGCCGCGGCCATACGTTGCGACAACCAGATCGTTGTAGTGCGGTTGGACGACGATCCAGTACACCGGCGCATGCGGCAGGTTGTTCTGGAGCGGCTGCCAGCTCCCGCCGTCGTTGAACGAGACGTACAGCCCGCCCTCGGTACCGAGGTACAGCAGCCCGCGCCTAACGGGGTCCTCACGTACGACGTGCGCGTACGAGAGCGGCGTCTTCGCAAGACCCGTCGTGATGAGCTTCCAGGTCTTCCCGAAATCCGTCGTCTTGTAGACCCACGGGTCACGGTTGTTCACCTGGTGGCCGTCCACGGTCAGGTACGCTGTGCCCAGGTCGTACCGCGACGGCTCGATGTTCGAGATCGTGCCCCAATCGAGCAGACCCGGAATGTTCTTCGTGACATCGGTCCAGGTTGCTCCGCCATCGCGTGTGACGTGAACCAGCCCGTCGTTCGTCCCCGCCCACAGCACCTTCGCGTCCATTGGCGACTCGCCGATCGCGAACACCACGCCCGCGTACTCGACGCCGATGTTGTCGGGCGTCAGGCCGCCTGAAATCTTCTGCCGCGATTTGTCGTTCCTCGTCAGGTCAGGCGAGATCTCCTTCCAGTGGTTACCGCCATCGCTCGTCATGTGGACGTGCTGGCTCCCCACGTACAGCACGTTGTGGTCGTGCGCGCTGAGCGTGAGTGGCGCCGTCCACACGAAGCGGTACTTGAGACTCTCCGCCGCCCAGCCGATCGTCGCCAGCGGCCAGATCTCCACCGTCTGCACCAGCTTCGTCCGCCGATCGTATCGGGTAACGATCCCGCCCATCGATCCTGACCCGGATCCGCTGGACCACACGAGGTTGCCGTCCACGGTGTCCGGGATCGCCCAGCCACTCTCGCCACCGCCCACGGTCACCGAGCTGCCGCGGCTGATCGTCGGAAAATCGGGGCCTCCGAAGTCGCCCGCACGCGGATTGCTCGGCACCATTGCCGACGGTCCATCCTGACGGTTGCCGTAGACGTTGTACGGGACCTGATTGTCGACCGTCGCGTGGTACATCTGTGCGAGCGGCAGCTGCGTCATGATCCACGACTTGCCACGGTTGATCGAGACCGACACGCCGCCGTCGTGACTCACGACCATGCGGTTGCCGTTCGTGGGGTCGATCCAGATGTCGTGGTGGTCACCGCCCGGAACCTCGGTGAATGGCGGATCGATGATCGTCGTCCCACCGTCGAGCGTCTTGGACCAGCTCGCCGCGAGGAAGTAGGCCTCGTTAGGGTTGTCCGGCGACACGCCCATTCTATTGTAGTAGTGCGTGCGACCGGCCATCTGGCGGTCGCTGCTGACAAGCTGCCACGTGTCGCCGCCGTCGTCGGAGCGGAACAGGCGACCGCTGTCAGTCGGTTTCCCGTCCGGCGTCGGCACGCCGTCGCCCGTTTCGACCTCCGCGTAGATCCTGTTAGGCATCGCTCGGCTGATGCCGAGTCCGATCTTTCCGACGGTCTTCGACGGCAGGCCCCCGGCGAGCTTCTTCCAGGTCGTTCCGCCGTCGGTCGACTTCCAGATGCCGCTGCCGGCGCCGCCGCTGCTGCGTCCCCAGGTCTTGATCTCGATCTGCCAGAACCCGGCGTACAGGATGCGGGGGTTCGTCGGGTCCATCACAATGTCCGATGCACCGGTGGAGTCGTTCACGAACAGCACGCGCTCCCAGTTCTTGCCACCGTCGCTCGACCGGTAGATCCCGCGCTCGGGTTGCGGTCCGTACGCGAAGCCTAACGATGCCGCGTACACCAGATCCGGGTTCTTGGGATCGACGACGATCCGCGAAATTCGGCCGGTGTTCTCGAGTCCCGCACGCTTCCACGTCTTCCCCGCGTCGGTCGAGCGAAACATTCCCCAGCCGGCGGAGATGTGGCTCCGCGTGAACGGCTCGCCGGTCCCGGCGTAAACGACGTTCGGATCACTCGGCGCCACCGCCAGCGCGCCGACCGACGACACCGGCTGCGAGTCGAACACCGGCGACCAGTGAATGCCGCCGTCGGTGGACTTCCAGAGTCCCCCTGAGGCAGCACCCGCGTAGTAGGTGTTCGGGTCGCCGGCGACGCCGGTAACGGAGGTAACCCGGTTCCCCTCGGGGCCGATGTACCGGTACGAGAGCCGCTGGTAAACCACGGTATCGACCTTGTCGGGGATGACTTCCTTGAGCTCCTGGCGGGGCTTGTTCTGAGCACCGGCCAGCGAGCCGAGTGCGGACAGCGAGAAGAGCGTCGCGGCAAAAGCGAATCGGCGCATCGATTGCACCATGGCTTGGTGAGGCCGAGAACTTACCCCGAATTGGGGTCAGAGTCGAATTTCATCGTTTTTTCGCGGACGTCGGCAAGCTCGGGAGAGGACCTTCGCCACGACCTTCCGGCGGAGCCGGGTCTCCTCAGCCGTGAACACGCGGGACATCCCTCCGCCACCGAGCTCGCGCTCGAAGGTGGAGGACGCGCCGCCAGGCCAGCGCAGGATCGGAAACCAGTTCGGCCCGCGTCCGTAAGAAGCGGAATGGAAACCCTGACGCAGGACATCCGCTACGCCGTGCGGGGCCTCCGGAGAGCTCCCGGCTTCACGCTGGTCGCGCTGCTCACGCTCGCCCTCGGCATCGGCGTGAACAGCTCGATCTTCAGCGTCGTCAACGCCATCCTGTTCCGGCCGCTGCCGGTGTCACAGCCTAACGAGCTGGTGGACATCTACGGCCACCAGTCGACGTCGAACACGCACGAGACGAGCTCGTACCCGAACTACCTCGTGTACCGGAGCCAGACCACCACGCTCACGGACCTGATCGGGTACTCGAACTTCTTCGCGCACCTCTCGATCGCGGGCAGCTCCGACATCGTGGTCGGCGAGCTCGTGTCCGACAACTATTTCTCATCGTTAGGCGTTCATCCCGAGCTCGGACGCAGCTTCACCCGGCAGGAGACCTCGGCCTTCGACGCCTCGGCGTACGCCGTCCTGAGCGACCGCTTCTGGAAGACGAAGTTCGCCGGCGCGCCGGACGTCGTCGGCAAGACGTTCAAGATGAATGGCATCGTCTACACGGTGGTCGGCGTCGCGCCCCCGGATTTCATCGGCATGATCCCCGCCGTCACGACGCAGATGTGGATCCCGCTCACGATGGCGGAGAAGGTCGAGCCGATCGGGAATCAACGCGTGTTCGGCAAATCCACCGGCAATACCCGGTTCGAGCGCCGTGGCCAGCACTGGATGCGGCTCAAGGGACGCATGAAGCCGGGCGTCACCGACGCCCAGGTGCGCGCCGAGTTCGAGGGGCTCGTGCGGCGGCTCGGTGAGGAGTTCCCGGAGACCATGCAGAAGGAACGGATCAGCGTCGTACCCTCGCGCGACGTGCGCATCAACCCGGACGTCGACTCCAAGATTGCTCCCGCCGGCATGCTGATGGTCGCGGCCGTGGGCCTCGTGCTCCTGGTCGCGTGCGCCAATCTCGCGAACCTCATGCTCGCGCGCGCCGCGGGTCGTCGGCGTGAGATCGCCGTCCGCGCCGCGTTAGGCGCCGAGCGGTCGAGAATCGCGCGGCTGCTGCTGACCGAAAGCGTGCTGCTCGCACTCCTGGGTGGTGCCGTCGCGTTGCCGCTCGCCGCCGGGCTCTCCAGGGTCATCGCACAGGTGCAGCCGCCGCTCCCCATCGACCTTGGCCTCGCGGTGAGCCCCGACTGGCGCGTGCTCGTCTTCACCCTGGTGGTCGCCGTGTTCACCGGCGTGGTGTTCGGGCTGATTCCCGCGCTGCGCTCCTCGCGACCGGATCTCGTGCCGGCACTCAAGGACGCGAGCGCTGCGTCCAGGCGAAAGCGGTTCGAGCTACGCGATACGCTCGTCGTCATCCAGATCGCGGTGTCGCTCGTGCTCGTCGTCGGCGGCGCTCTCCTCGTGCGCAGCCTCGCTGCCGCAGGTCGCGTCCCGCTCGGCTACGACGGAGACCGCACGGCGTATCTCTCGCTCGCCCTCGAGATGAACGGCTACAATCGCGAGCGCGGCGGACAGTTCCTCGAGGAAGGCGTGCGGCGTCTCCAAGCGTTGCCGCAGGTGGAGGCGGTGGCGCTCACGAGCCGTCTCCCATTGTCGCTCAACAACAACGGATTCTCGTTGTTCATCACCGGCCACGAGACGTCCGACAACAGACCGATCGAGATGGACGGCGCGTACGTGGACGAGCGGTACTTCGACGCACTCGGCGTGAAGCTGCTCGCCGGCCGAAATATTCAGCCGGCCGATCGCGATGACCGACGGAAAGTCGTGGTCATCTCGAACGCGATGGCGCAGCGCTACTGGCCGGGTCAGCCCGAGAATGCTTTGGGCCGCGAGCTCCGCCTCAGCGAGAACGGCGACCCGTACCAGGTGGTCGGCGTGGCGGCCGACTACAAGGTCGACACGCCGGGGGAGAGCGCGAAGCCGTACATCCACCTGCCGCTCAGCCGCCAGGAGACGTTCGGCAATTACGTCGTCCGAACGTCGGCCAACGGGAGCGCCATGGTTCCGGTGCTGCAGCGCGAGCTGCGGACACTCAATCCGGACCTCGTCTTCCTGGACAGAGGGACGGAACGTGACCTCGCTGACGTTAGGCTCTTTCCGGTGCGGGCCGGCGCGTGGTTGATCGGGGCGTTCGGCGCGCTGGCACTCGTGGTGGCAGCGGTCGGGCTCTACGGCGTCATCGGGTATTCGGTCAGCCGGCGCGTTCGCGAGATCGGCATCCGCAAGGCACTCGGCGCACGACCTGGACAGCTCCTCGGGATGGTGCTCGGCGAAGGGATGGTGCTGGTGATGGTCGGCGGCGTGATCGGTGTCGCGCTGGCGGCCGCTGCGGCTCGGGTGCTGTCGAGCGTGCTGTTTGTAGGCCCGTTCGACGGGGTGAGCTTCGCGATCGCGTTCGGGGTTCTCGCGGCGGTTGCCCTGCTGGCAAACCTGGTCCCCGCGCGCCGCGCGGCGAACGTCGATCCGATGGTCGCGCTGCGATCGAGCTGAACTGCGCTAAAAGGCGCCAAACGGGGTCAGAGTCCTAACGCATCCTTCCAACGCCCCCGGGGGGCGTTGGAAGGATGCGTTAGGACTCTGACCCCTTTTGGGCTGTTCGACCGCTCGTCGCATCAAATCGCTGGTGCCGGGAATTTTGGCCTGCGCCGCGTGGTCTTTTCCGTTCCTGAGATAGAGCACGACCTACCAGGAACAACGAAAGGACCACTTCCATGCGAACCATTCTTCGCGGCGCGTCGAGGCTTCTCGCGCCGTTCTTGATCGCCGCACTTGGCGCGTGCGGCGGATACTCCGCGCCCACCGGGCCATCGGACCCGACCGACCCAGGCGACCCGACACCCGTGCGGGATGCCACCGTCCAGGCCACACCGGCCGAGCAGTTCACGCCCGGGCGGATCAACCTCACCGTGGGCGGCACCGTGACGTACGCGTTCGGCTCACTGGCGCACAACGTCTTCTTCGACAACGCCCCGACCGGCGCGCCCGACAACATCACCGCGCCGAGCTCGAACAAGTCGGTGACGCTGACGTTCAACACGAAGGGGACGTACGTCTACAACTGCCACATCCACCCTGGTATGCACGGCACTGTGGTGGTCCAGTAAGCCACTCGGTCGGCCCGAGAGGGCCGCGTTTGGCGCGGCGGCAATGCGAGTCGTGAGCGGTGGGTTGTGGGTCGTCGGTTCTCGGTATTCGTCTAAAACCGAACACCGACAACGGATACCTCACGACTCAAAACCCAGAGCTCGCGTTGCCGCCGCCAGATGCCGGTCCTGGCACGCCCGTTAGGCAGCAACCTGCAGCTCGTGGGTGACCTCCTCGAGGCGATCGTAGCTCACCGCCGCTCCGCGCTCCATGCCGGACGCCAGCACCATGTCGCGGATCGCTTTCGACGGGTAGCTCGCGACGACGGTCACGCGCGTCTTTCCCGCTTCCTCGGCGAACGTCGTCGTCACGAGCGAGCCATCGGGGTATGGCTCCATCAGTTCCGTGTACACGAGACGGTCCGGCGGCGTGATCTCGCGGTACTCACCGTGGAACGCGACCTCACCTTTCGGGTGCCGGTTCACGAAGCGCCATTTCCCTCCGACGCGAAGGTCCACCTCACATACGGGCACGGAGTAACCCGCCCCGAGCTGGCCCCACCAGCGGGCAATGTGTTCGGGTTTCGTCATCGCGTCGAATACGAGCGCGCGTGGCGCGTCGAACAGCCGCGTTAGGCAGACGTCGGTATCCGACGTGGTGGTGACCTTGAAGGTCTCGCTATTTGCGGCGGTGCTGACGGGCATGTTTCGTCTCCTTCGTCTGGAGTTCCTTGAGGTAGGTGTCGAGCCGGTCGAGGCGCCCTTCCCAGATCTCCCGATAGTGCTCGGCCCATTCGGCGACGTCCTTGAGCGGCGCGGCCTCGAGACGACACGGTCGCAGTTGGGCTTCGCGTCGGCGCGAGATGAGCCCCGCACCCTCGAGCACGCGGAGGTGCTTGGAGATGGCGGGCATGGTCATGCGGAATGGCGCGGCGAGCTCGGTGACCGTGCATTCCCCGGACGCGAGGCGGGCGAGAATCGCGCGGCGAGTCGGATCGGCGAGGGCGGCGAACGTGGTGCTGAGTCGGTCGGGCGTCATCCGTATTTAACCATATCGTTAATTAACTATGTGGTTAAATACAACGCACGGTCTATCCTGTCAAGAGACAGAACTCCCGGGCGTACACCCAGAACGGCGGCGTCATACGGATGAGCGGATGAGAAGAATGCTGTGGATCGCGCTCGACCGGGCAGCGCCCTTTCATTTCGCTCATCCGTATGACCCTCCGTTCTGGATGCCAGAGCTACGCGCCTAACGCCCCGACCGACCTTGCCTCACTGCGCGAACACAATACCCACCACTCCAACAACGGCTACTACCATCGCGCCCGGCACGGCAAATCGGAGCCAACGGTCATATCCCACGCCCGCTCCGAGCAGCATCGCGAGCAGCGCGCCGTCCGTCGGCGTGATCATGTCCATGAGCCCGGCACCCGTCTGAAACGCGATGACCGCCGAGTCCCGCGAAATCCCGAGCAGATCGCACAGCGGAGCGAGAATCGGCATCGTCAGCACCGCCTGACCACTCACCGTCGGCAGGGGAACGTGCAGCAGCGCCTGCGCGGGAATCATGAGCAGCGCAGCCGATGATCCGGGCGCCCGCGCGAGCGATGTCGCGAGCCCGTAGACGATCGTGTCCATCACGCGACCGTCCGACAGCACGACACTGATCCCGCGCGCCACGCCAACGAACAGCGACGCGGCGAGCAGACCCTCCATGGCCTTGAGAAAGACCGCAGCGCTCTCCGACAGCGTGTGCCCCGCCACCAGCGCGATGACGAAGCCCGCGACCAGAAACGTCGCGGACAGCTCGTTGAAGCCCCAGTCCCACCGAATGACACCGATGACGTACGGGACAAAGGGAGCGATCGCGAGCACCAGCAACAGTACGTCGCGCTTCGTGGCCGGCGCGGTGTCGGTGGTCTTTGGCGCCGGGCGTATATCATCGCGCGACGCCATCGCGAGCGTCCAGACGATCCAGACGACGACCGCCGCGACGAGCATCGAAAATCTCAGCACTGGTTGACTCAGCGCCGGGAGCTCGGCGAAGCGAAGCGCGATTCCCGTCTGGAACGGATTCGTCGGCCCGAATGCCGACCCCACGACCGCCGCACCGACGCTGACGGCGAGCGTCGTCACCGCACCGAAGCCGAGGCGCGTGCATAACGCGAGGAGCACCGGGATGAGCGCGATGATCTCCTCATGCATGTTCTCGAGCGCGCCCAGCGTCGCGAACACGAGACTCACCAAAATGAGGATGACCCGCGGACGTCTCGTCCGTCGGAGCAGGCTGCCGACCAGGCGAGCGAGCGCGCCGGTGGCATCGAGAAGCGCGAATGTTCCGCCGACGAACAGGATCGTCAGGATGACGTCCGCACCGGAGATGATCCCCCGCGGCACCGCCATCAGTGCGCCGCCCACTCCCACCGGTGCCGCCGTCGCCGGCGCATACGTTCCGGGAACGACGACCGAGCGCTGCGTGACCGGATCCGTGCGTCGCGCGTAGAAGCCGGCAGGAATGACCCACGTGAGCGCTGCCGCGAGCGCCACGCCGCCGAGGAGCAGGACCAACGGGTGCGGGAGCCGGGGAAGCCGGAAGCGCATTGCGCGAAGAACATACCGCTCGCCGCACGCGCCGACAAACCGCGTTGCGGCCATGATCGCCGGGCGCCATTGTTCGCGACCATGAGACCAATTCTGATCCTCGCCCTCGCTCTCGCGGCGTGCACGCGTCCCTCCACCTCGGCCACGCCTGCCCCCTCGTACCCCAACTCGTACGAGACCATCATCACCGGCGGCAAGATCGTCGACGGCACCGGCAACGCCTGGTTTTACGGCGACGTCGGCATCGTCGGTGACCACATCGCACGCATCACGCCCGCCGGCATGCTCGCGAAGGCGTCAGCGCAGCGGCGCATCGACGCGCGCGGCCTCGTCGTCGCACCCGGTGTCATCGACATCCAGGCCCACTCGGAGGAGCAGCTCCTCTACGGCGACAGCCGTGTCATGGGCATGATCACGCAGGGCGTCACGACGATGGTCATGGGCGAAGGAGAGACGCCCGGCCAGATGTCGCAGACCATGTTCAACGACTACCTCAAGTCCGGCGACACCACGCACGCTGCCCTGTTCCGCTCGTTCATCGGACCCAAGGGGTTCGGCGAGTGGCTGCACGCCATGGAGCGTCACACCGCATCCGTCAACTTCGGCTCCTTCATCGGGGCCGGCGGCATCCGCCAGTACGCGAAGAACATGACGCAGGGCGCGCCGACGCCCGCCGAGCTCGACACGATGCGCATGGTCGTTAGGCAGGCCATGCGCGATGGCGCGTTCGGCGTCGCGAGCGCACTGATCTACCCGCCAGGCAACTACGCCGGGACCGAAGAGCTCATCGAGGAAGCGAAGGCGATGGCGCCCTACGGCGGCGTCTACATCACGCACATGCGATCCGAGGGCGATCGTATCCTGGAAGCCGTGGACGAAGCGATGCGCATCGGCCACGAGGGCGGCGTTCCGGTCGAGATCTATCATCTCAAGGCGGCCGGCGTGAAGAACTGGCCGAAGATGAAGACCGTGATCGCGAAGATCGACTCGGCGCGCGCCGCGGGGCAGGACGTCGCGGTCGATCAGTACCCCTACACCGCCGGTGGGAACAACCTGTCCTCGTGCATCCCGCCGTGGGCGCACGCGGACGGCAAGCTGCTCGATCGCCTGCGCGACGCGCCGACGCGCGCGAAGATCAAGGCCGAGATGATGGACGAGGACTCGAAATTCGAGAGCCTCTGTCTCGGCGCCACTCCGCAAGGCGTCGAGGTCGTGGGCTTCCAGGTGGACTCGCTCAAGAAGTACGAGGGCAAGCGCCTGCCAGAGATCGCGTCGGCGTGGAACAAGGACTGGGCCGATGCGCTCATGGACCTGACGCTGGCGGAGCGAAATCGGCTGGGGCAGATCATCTTCGTCGCGTCGGATTCCAACATCGCCATGCAGGTGAAGCTGCCGTACATGAAGTTCGGCACGGACGCGGCCGGCTATGACCCGGATAGCGTGAAGGAATCCGTCCACCCGCGCTCGTACGGGACGTACCCCAAGATCCTCGGCCGCTTCGTTCGCGACTACAAGTGGCTGACGCTCGAGGACGCGGTCCGGAAGATGACCGGCGCGACGGCGGCTCGGCTATCGATTCGGGACCGCGGCGAGCTGAAGGAAGGGTGGAAGGCGGACATCATGATCTTCGACCCGAACACGATCATCGACAAGGCGACGTACGAGCAGCCGCACCAATTGTCGGTGGGCATGAAGCACGTGTTCGTGAATGGGGTCGCGGTGGTGTCGGATGGAAAGGTGACGGGAGCGAAGCCGGGCCGCGTGGTGCGCGGCCCGGGGTACGGGCTGCCGTAGCGAGGTATCCCGCTTGTTATGGCAACGGCACGCGGTCCGCCTGACGCCTCTTCCGTGCGTGGCGCCCGCGCCATATATGAAAGCCGTGGCCAGGTTCGATGCCCGGCGTCGCGTGAAGCTCGAGAAGCAGACGCCGCCAGCGACCGTGATCGACGACGCCCACGCCGCGCTCGCGCGCGGGGACTGGGAAGAGGCGCGCTTGCGCTTCGACCGTGCGACCCGGGAAACCCCATCTGGCGAGGCGTGGGAAGGGTTCGCCATCGCGACGTCGTACCTCGATGAGGGCGACGTCTCACTCGCCGCGCGCGAGGAGGCGTTCCGCCGCTACCGCGAAGCGGGGAATGCGCTCGGGGCCGCTCGGTGTGCTGGTTGGCTCGCGAACGATGTCATGGAGTTTCGAGGCGACCCCGCCATCGCCAACGGCTGGATCCAACGCGCGCAAAGCATTCTCGCTGACACACCGGGACCGTCGGCGGAGGGCGCCCTTCTGCTCGCACTGCGTGCCCACATGACGCTTCTCGGCGAGAACGACGCCGTTGCGGCTCGTCGTCTGTGCGACCAGGCCATTGCCCTCAGCCGGCAGTGCGGCGCCGTCGATCCCGAGATGATAGCGCTCTCCGTCTGTGGGCTGGCGATGGTCACCCAGGGCCACGTCGCCGAAGGGATGAGCCGCCTCGACGAGGCGACGACGGCTGCCGTGGCCGGCGAGATGCATGACCCGAGTCTCATCGCGACCGCGTGCTGCATCCTCATTCACGCGTGCGAGCAGGTGCGCGACTACTCACGTGCCGGCCAGTGGTGCGAGCGGGTACGAGCGCTAGCGGATCGATGGCGGATGGGAAGCTTCTTCGTCATCTGCCGCACGCAGTACGCCGCGATCCTCATGTCGCGGGGAGATCTCACCGCAGCGGAGCGGGAGCTCGACGCGGCACTCCGACATGCGGAGACGCGTCGCCCCGCGCTCATGCGAGGCGCACTCGTGCGGTTGGGTGAGCTGCGACGCCGGCAAGGGCGGCTCGAAGAGGCAGACGAGCTCTTCCAGCGCATGGGCGCGAACCCGTTTGCGGTGCTTGGTCGGGCGGAGCTGGCGCTCGAGCGCGAGCGCGCGGTCGACGCGGTGGACCTGCTCGAGGGGCTGCTCCGGCGGATACCTCCCGATCTCCGAGCTGAGCGAATCCGGACGCTGGAAGTCGCCACGCGCGCATACGTCGCCTGCCGGCGATTCGACGACGCGCAGCACATGATAGACCAGTTGGCACCGCTCAGTGAGATGGTCGGCACCGAGCCACTGCGCGCGGCACTTGCAGCGGCGCGAGGCATGCTGTTCTCGGCGTTAGGCGAGCGCAGCGAGGCTCGGCATGCGCTCGAGGAAGCGATTGGGCTGTACGAAACAGGCGAAGAGCGGTACGAGCTCGCGCGCACGCATGTGGAGTTGGCTAAAGTCCTGAGCGCGCTCGGCAAGCGCGCGCCCGCGATGACGGAGGCCTCGGCGGCGGCGCAGATGTTCTCGACAATGGGTGCGGCGCTCGAGGCGCGCAACGCCGCCGCGCTCGAGCGAAGGCTTGCCGGTGGTACGCGCCGGCGTGGGGTTCCGGCGGCGGGCGCGCTTTCGGCGCGCGAGCTCGAGGTGCTTCGCCTCGTCGCGGACGGCGCCGGTGACAAGACGATCGCCAAGCGGCTCCGGCTGAGCGAGCACACGGTACACCGGCATATCTCGAACATCCTGCGGAAGCTCAACGTGTCCTCGCGTGCGGCGGCGGTCGCACACGCAGCCCGGCGGCAACTGCTGTCGTAGATGGCCGATTCCGGCCATCCCTCGCTCGTTAGGTCGATGACCTGATCTCGCGACGCGCCGCAGCCGGCGACGTCGTACTGTCCTGTCACACTCTGACAGGAGACAGTCCGTGTCCTACCTTTTCATGGCCTTGCTGCTCGGCATCATCGTCGTCGAACGCACTGGGGCCCAGGCCACTGCTCAGTCGTCCTCTCGTGACGGCAAGATCGCGAATGCACTGACCGCCGCGCCTGAAGAGATCACACGTAGCGCGACCGTCAAAAACTGGCCCAGCAAGGAAGGCGAGGGGCTCGCCCTCCTGCGACAGGGCACGAACGAATGGGTCTGTCTCCCCGATGACCCGTCGACGCCGGGGAACGACCCCGTCTGCATGGACCAGACGTTCCACGATGCGCTGGTAGCCTATTTCAGCGGTCAGGCGCCAAAGGTTACGCGGGTCGGATACGCGTACATGCTCACCAGTGATGCCGAGGGAAGCAACACCGACCCGATGGCGCAGAGCGCAACGCCGACCAACCAATGGCACCATGCAGGCCCCCACGTCATGGTGATCTATCCCGACGCGAGGCTGCTCGACGGTCTGCCGACGAAACCGAGCGCGTACGGGCCCTACGTGATGTTTCCGGGAACTCCCATCGCGCACGTCATGCTGCCGGTTCGGAGCGGGTACGGCCATTCGCAGGGAAGTGCGGCGAATGGTCGGAAGGTGGACAAGCCGCGGTGACAGTGCGGTGCCTCGGGGCGTCAGCACGTCCCGAGGCACGCGGCGAGGCCCTCAGTCTCGTTCGGCGTCTCCGAGCCTAACGAGACGGGTGCGGGCCTCGCGAACCTTCGGCTGAAGCTCCGGGTCGGCGTCCTTCCACAGTTCCACGAACTTCGCGAAATACGATGCGGCCTTTGCCCGATCGCCCTTCTCATCGTAGAGCTCTCCAAGTCGCTTGTAGACGGCCGGCAGGTACAGACCGTCCACGCCAACCGCCGCACGCGACCACGATGGTGCCGTGACGAAGCGTTCCAGCATGGTGATCGCGGAATCCGTCATGCGGGCCTGATCGAACGCGCGTCCGAGCGCGACGTAGACGCAGATAGGGCACCCCTCCACCGGCCCATCCGGGCGCCGGTCCCCTCGGCGGAATTCCTCGATCGCGTCGCGCGGACGCTGTTCGGCGAGCGCGATCTCGGCCAGCGCGCGATGTCGGTCCGGCTCGAACCAGCGGCGGAGGGTGGTGTCCTTTACCTCCGAGTCGAATTGCGCGAGCACCGCATGCGCGCGGTCGGGACGACCGGCCATCGCATACACCGAGGCGATCTCGAAGTAATCGCGGTCGTCCACGGGAACCGATTTGAACGGCACCCGAGCGATGAGCGCGTCGAGACGTTGCGCGGCGCGCACCGGTTGCGTGTCGAACCAGGCATCGATCAGCGAGACAACGACCGAATCTTCGAATGGAGAGCCCGGTGCTCCTCGCTGCGTGTCCTCGCCGCGCGCTTCGCCAAGAAGTCGGATGGCCTCGGCGACGCGACCACGTCGCAGCGCCAGCCCCGCGAGACCGCGCGCGGCGAGCGCGCGTCTCAGCGGAGCTTGGGAGGAAGCGCGTTCACGGCTGAACATGGCGGCGACCGAGTCGACCTGTCCGCGTGCGTAGAGCACGGTCGCATCGGTCCCAGCAAGTTGCGTCGTATTCGGGAACCGCCGGTGCAGCGCGGCCAACGCACTGTCAGCTTCGGCCACCTTGCCAACATTGATCAGGGCGCGGACGAGGTTCCCGGGCGCGAGGGCGGTCGAGGAATCCAGCTCGATATCGTGACGGAACAGCGTCTCGGCACGCGCGAACTCCCGGCGGCTCTCGAGATCGAGCGCGAGGTTGTTGTAGGCACCGGCCGCGTCCGGGAACCGCCGGATGAGCTCTTCTTCGGTGCGAATGAGGAGGCCGCGGTCGCGCGCCGGTCCGCCGGCGTAGTCCGCGATCACGTCGAGGCGCCCGCTTTCCGTGAGGCGATCGCGGAAGCGGTACGCCCGCGCGAATGCGGAGTCCTGCCGCTCGCGCGACATGCCGGCGTTGGCGTACGCGATGCCCAGCTTACGCCAGGCGGCGGCGAAGGCCGTGTCGATCTTCACCGCTTCCTCGAGCGGCGCCACGGCCCCGTCGAAGTCATTCTCGACATCGTTGCGGCGCTCGCCTTCAGCGAACTTCTTGAGTGCCTCGAGTGACGGCGTGGTGACCTGTTCGAGTGGTGGTCCGCCCTGCACGGTTCGCAAGGACTCTCCCATCTTCCCGCGCAGCTTGCGCGCGAGCTTGTCGAGCGTTGGGAGGAGGTCCTTCGGCCCGTCCGCTGTTTCGTGGTAGGACGCGAGCTCGGCGCCCGAGTCCGCCGTCACGAGGCGGAGCGTCAGCACGTAGCCGCCGCCTAACGGGGTTACCTCGCCGTCCACAACCGCCTTCGCCCCCTCACGCTGCGCGATCTCCCGGGCGAGCGCGAGGTCGATCGGCGTCGTCGTGGAACGGTCCATACGACCGAGCGTGCTGGCCAAGGCGGCGGGCGAAAGAACGGTCACGACATCGGACTGCCCGAGCTGCGTGCGGACGGCCTCGCTCACGACGGCGCCGAGCGCCGAGTCCGCCCCGCGAACGCGGAAGTCGGTCACGACGAGTCGGTCGCGCGCCGTGAGCTTGCCGGCAGCGAGGAGCGACGCCGCAGGGCCGATACCTAACGCGCGCAGCAGCATGAACGCGCCAATCAGGAGCACGAACGCGCCAACGGCCAGAGCGCCGCCGAGCCACGTGCGGCGCCAGCTCACGTACGGGCTCGCTTTCATGACCAGCGATGCGATCGGTCCCGCTGGCACGGAGCCGACGAGTGTACCACCCGGCGTGAGCGTTGGCGTCATCGTCGCCGTGCGACGGGCGACACGATGCACGTAGCCGGTGAACAGAATTACCGGCAGGCCGAGCGCCATGACGACGAGTGCTCCGGGAAAGACCCAGTCCGGGAGCCCGATCGCGACAATAGCCGCCCGCGCGACCACCGCAACGATGATGAACGCGAGCGCATAGAGCACGAGCGACTTCCGGAGCATGCCGCGCGCGCCTAACAAGATGCCCGGCATGGCCGGAGTGGCTCCGCCGCTCGTCACGCTGTCGAGCGCCCGAAGCACATCGGCCGCGCTCTGCGGGCGGGCGTCGGGTTCCTTCTCCAGGCACCGCGTCACCAGCTCGGTGAGCGCCAACGGCGCGTCGGGGCGCAACTCGGCGACCGGCTTCGGCGGCTCGCCCATGTGCGCCGCAAGGACGCGGAGTGGCGTCCGGTCCGCGAACGGCGGGTGCCCCGCGAGCAGCTCGTAGACCATGCAGCCGAACGCGTACAGGTCGGCGCGGTGATCGACATTCGGATCACCGGCAGCCTGTTCGGGCGCCATGTATGCGGGCGTGCCGATCGACGTGCCGATCTGGGTCAGCGTTGGCGTCGGGAAGTCGCTTGCGCCGTCGCGCTCGGAACGATCGCCGCCGCGCGCGACCGCGATCGCCTTCGCGATCCCGAAATCCGTAACGACCGCGGTTCCCCCGCTGAGCAGCACGTTGTCTGGCTTGATGTCGCGGTGCACGACGCCACGCTCGTGCGCGTACTGGAGCGCCTTGGCGACGTCACGAGCGATGCCGACGACTTCCGAGATGGCGAGGCCCTGGCGCGCAACGAGGTGCGCGCGGAGGGACTCGCCCTCGACGAACGGCATGGTGTAGAACGGCAGCCCGCCGGTCTCACCGACCGTGAGCACCGGGACGATGTTCGCTTGCTGGAGCGAGGCCGCCATCTGGATCTCGCGCTCGAACCGGTCCGCGGAAACACCGACGGCGAGCTCTGGCGACAGGACCTTCACGACCACCTTGCGGCGCAGCCTCGTCTCCTCGGCTGCAAACACCCGCGACATTCCGCCGCCTCCGAGCTCGCGCTCGAAGGTGTAGGTCGCGCCAAGTGTCGACTCCAGCTGCGTGCGCAGATCCATGCGGATCTCGGTGGGCTGCGGGGACGGTGTGCCGCGCCTCTAACCTAGGCACGCCTGCGCAACGATGACTAGGAGGAGATCACCAGTTTGAAGCCGTCCGGGTCGCGCAGGCGGAAAACGCGAACACCCCAAGGCATGTCCGCTGG